>Ga0335079_10000459_pt1 | contig 46558 bp, 29 predicted proteins | sample Lox_Sample_33_FD_206719 | JGI IMG/M metagenome (GOLD analysis project Ga0335079, IMG submission 206719) | Soil microbial communities from Loxahatchee National Wildlife Refuge, Florida, United States - Lox_Sample_3.3 | ecosystem: Environmental > Terrestrial > Soil > Wetlands | place: USA...
ATCTGTGCTGGCGAAATATTTCTCACCGTGGAATATACCTCCATTTTGCAGACCGTGGCAAACCGCCATTACGAGGAGGTCGAATCGAGGAATCCACTGTTCGACCAAGGCGAATTCCACAGCCGGGTGCCCCAGGTGCGGCGAGCGTTCTTTGCGAGCTCACCTGGGGTTAAATGAATTACGCGTCATGACAAGAACATCTAACATGTCAGTCATGACGACTAAGAGAATTCCTCAGCGTTTTGCTCGACAGAATAACAGAAGTAAACACTGTGCTCTCCGCGTCTCTGTGGTCAGAAATTTACAAAACGTTCCACGTGGAACATAACTCAGTTTTGCACGGCGAAAGCCCGCCCTGAGCGAGCGCAGCCAGTCGAAGAGAATGCCCGCGCTACCCCCGTGTGTACTGGCCGGATGTCGTCCCCAAGCAACGCAGCGGCGGCGTTTACTCCTGCACGTGCGGAACGCCCAGCGGTTCGCGCCAGTCGCGGGCGGAGACGTGGCCGGCGTGCACCCACGCGACACGCGTAATTAAAGATCCAAGAATGGCGGAAATCGAAGCCAGCCGCCGCATCTTTTGCGAGCCACGGCCGTCGGTTAATAGACTCATGGCACGGAGGGCAAAAGGGACGGGTCCGGACAAAGTTCCCCCTATGCGCGTGATGGTACCACTGGCGCCGTATTTCACCGGATTCAGCGCGGCTTTATTGCGGCTCTCCAGCCGCCATCCTTCCCAGACTTCGAACATTGCTGCACCCAGGCCAAGCAGTTCGAGCGCGCGGCTTTTGTTGTTACCCATCAGTTCGAGCAGGCCAACTGCGGCGCCCAAGCCAGACATACCGAAATGGATGGGCAGTTCGCGTACGTTGTTGTTCCAGACGGGAATGGCCGTGGCTCCGATCAGTACGCCGGTGTAGTTTGAGAACGGAAGACCAAAAGCCATCGACATCGCCTGGCCAGCTTGCTCGATCACGCGAATTGGCAAGCTCGGGCCGTAACGGCCACGGAGAAACTCAGCGAACGCTGCCGCGGAAGCACCCGCGGAGAAACCCATCAAAGTCCACACTCCAACCGACATCGGGCTCTGCGGCTTGAAGACTCGCAGCATTCCCAGGAATCGCTCCGGCCGGCCAAGATCAGCGATAAGCAGGGCGGGAGAGATTACCGTTCCAGCAGCGGCAATCCAGCGAGCATCGCGAACGATTTTGCGATCGGCTCCGGTGTAGTCCGCAATAGCACCGACGACGGCTGCAGCGCCCGAGGCTCCGCCGACGAAAAAATAAAGGGGGATTTCCCAGGTCCACGCCGGCTCTTTGAGCAAGGGAATACCGTAATAGCCCGTTTGCGGCGAAGCTACGGGAAAAGGCGCGCCGGAGGGATGAATGCCGGGACTCTTTACCTGCCCCTGCCGCTCGGCCTCGCGGCGAATTTCGAACAGCTTGCGCTCGCGCGGATCAGCTTCAGAATGCTCGGGAAGTGGAATGTCGTATGCCATCGTCCTACCCGCTTATGCTGCACGGCCGTTTCGCCGCTTGTCGCTCAAGAAAGCTAAGATTGCCCCGCCAAGAATCATCGCTGCACCAATGGCGGAGGATGTCCATGCCTTCTTGAGATAGATAGTCGGCACTTCGGCTTTCGGCGGCAGATTGTAAGAGACCGGATCGCCGCGAAGGATGAACATTGCATGTGTACCCCCGACGCTGGTATCGGAACTGTCCCACAAAGTGGCATCGGTCATGCCACGTTCGTGCAGCTCCTGCAGGCGCTGCTTCGCTTGCTCTTTAAGCGTCTCGATCTCGCCGAACTTGATGCTTTCTGTGGGACAGGTTTTGGCGCAGGCGGGAATCAATCCAACTTTCTGCCGGTCATAACAGAATGTGCACTTGAAGGCGCGGCCATCAGAAGGGTTGCGCTGCACAACACCGAAGGGGCAGGAAACCACGCAATAGGCACAGCCGTTGCAAATATCCGGCTGAAGATAGACGCCGCCAAATTCGGTGCGCACGAGCGAACCTGTCGGACAAGCTTCAAGGCAGCCGGCATTCTCGCAGTGCTTGCAAACATCGGATGAAAATGTCCACGTGGCTTGTTCAGGCGAATTGCCCCCGATGCCCGGCACGGGCGTGCTCTCGACAAACTTGACGTGACGCCATGTCGAGTGCCCGACTGCGCCCGTATTGTCGTAGGAGAAGCCGGTCCAGCTGAGACCGTCTTCCTCGACTCCGTTCCATTCCTTGCAGGCAACTTCGCAGGCCTTGCAGCCGATGCACAAAGTGGAATCCGTTAGAAAGCCAGTCACGCTCATGCGTATTTCACCTCGCGCAACTCGCCCGGCTGGTCGCCTTCGCGCCGGCCTGGGCGAATGTTGCACACCAGCGCCTTGGATTCCATGATGCGAACATTGGGCTCTTCGCTTATGGCAAGGAGATCGTTGACCGCGTCCCCCTTTGCCTGGCCTTTGTAACCCCAGTGGTAAGGAAGTCCGATCTGGTGCACGCGAGCGCCGTTGATCCAAAGCATCGGCATGCGATTAGTGATCAGCACGCGAGCTTGAATGCTGGCTCGCGGGGTGGTAATCGTGGCCCACCCTCCATGCTCCAGAGCGGCTTCGTTCGCGAGTTCAGGTGAAACCTCGGTAAACAATTCAGGCTGCAACTCCGATAGATGCGAGAGAGTCCGCGACATGCCACCGGCAGTGTGATGCTCCGTTAGCCGATACGTACTGAGGATATAGGGATAACGAGGATCGCCGGGCGTGTGGGCATATGGATTGTCGGGCCGTTCCTTCTTATTGGCGGCTGGGTCTGCGCTTTGGCCATACAAAGGATTGGAAATGAGGGCTTCGAGCGGCTCATAATGCGTGGGCAGCGGACCATCTTTTAAACCGCTGGGAACATAGAGCCACGCGACCCCATCAGGATGCAGCGTGAACGGCCGCGCCCCGCCCAGGGCCTCCACTCCTTTACCGCCGGGCAGATCGTCTTTCACATCGGGTGCCAGGGTTTTGGGATAATCAGCCGAATCGAGACCACCCCATTCTTTTTTCTCGTCATCCCACCAGACGAGCTTCTTGCGCTCGCTCCAGGGCTTGCCGTCCGGTCGCGCAGAGGCGCGGTTGTAAATGATGCGGCAATCGTTCGGCCAGGAGAAGCCCCATCCGTGTCCATAAAGATCGGTGGGCCTGCGCTCGTTGGCGCGGTTTCGATGCTCTTCCGGATAAACGCCGCAATAGATCCACGCGCCACATGAAGTCGAGCCGTCGTTCTTGAGGTCCTGAATATGTTTCAGTTGCTTTTTATCTGCAACTGTCCAGCCGTTGATCTCTTTGAGCACGACTTCGACTTTCGGTTCGGCCTTAGGACCTTCGACCGGATAGTTCCATGTAATGGCGTTGAGGCCGGCATTACGCGGACTGGGATCATTCCGGCCCTTCTCTTTGATCCTGCGTCCAAGATGATACATGAACCAGGTTTCACTGCGGGCATCGCCGGGCGGTTCCACCGCCTGCATTCGGTATTGAAGCAGACGCTGAGTGTTGGTAAATGTTCCTTCTTTTTCTGCGGTGCCGGCTGCGGGAAAGAGAAAAACCTCGGTGGCGATCTCTTCGGGTTTGAGTTCACCGCGCTGGACCTCGGGCGAATCGAGCCAAAATGACGCCGTTTCGATCTCGACCATATCGCGCACCACGAGCCATTTGAGCTTTGACAACGCGGTTCGCTGCAATCCGGCATTAGGCGCGCCAACGGCAGGATTCTGGCCCATAACGAAAAGCCCTTCTATCTTTCCATCCTGCATGTCGAGCCAGTAACCGAAATGCGAGTGATCGCCGGTGACGCGCGGCAGCCAGTTGAATCCGTAGTCGTTTTCTTTCGTCGCAGCGTCTCCGTAATACGCCTTCATCAGGCTGATGAAATATTTGTCGAATCCTGACCAGAGCCCCGTCTTGGCCTTGTGTTTCTTGATGTAGCTCTTGAGATCGTTTGCGTCGGCATCGAAGAACGGCATTGGCAGATAGCCAGGCAGAATGTCGTAGAGCGTAGGAACATCGGTCGAGCCCTGAATGGACGCATGCCCTCGCAAAGCCAATATTCCGCCGCCCGGCCGTCCGATGTTTCCGAGCAGAAGTTGCAGAATTGCGGCCGAACGAATGATCTGCACGCCGTTGGAATGCTGGGTCCACCCGACGGCATAACAGATCGCGCCGGTTTTGTCGGGGCCGGAAGCGGAAGCGAAAGCTTCAGCGGCCTTGAGAAAAACATCTTTCGGAACTCCGCAATACTTCTCGACGATCTCTGTCGTATATCGTGAAAAATGCCGTTTGAGAACCTGGAAGACGCAACGCGGATTTTGCAGCGTAAGATCATACTCGAACTTTGGAGTTTCCTGTGCTTCGCCGCCGCGGTCCTTGCCGTGACCGCCACCTGCCGGGTTGTGGCCGGGCTTTTGGCCCCCGCTGCTCTTGACCGGCGCACCTTTATATAGCCACGATTCGGGATCGTATTGCTTCTTTTCCGGATCCCAGCCGGAGAAGAAGCCGTCCAGATCTTCCGTATCGCGAAAGTCGTCGCGCAGGATGGTAGAGGCATTGGTGTAATGCACGACGTAATCGCGGAATTCGCGATTGTTGCTGAGAACGTAGTTGATCAATCCGCCGAGAAACAGGATGTCGCTGCCCGCGCGCAGTGGCACCCAGATGTCAGCCATAGCGGAGGTTCGCGTAAAGCGCGGATCAACATGAATAATCTTCGCCCCATGCTCGCGAGCCTCAACCACCCACTGAAAACCGACTGGGTGGTTTTCGGCCATTGACGATCCCATGATGAGGATCGCATCCGCGTTGCTCAAATCCTGTTGTGCAGTCGTGGCGCCGCCTCGCCCGAATGATGTGCCCAGACCGGGCACGGTAGAGCTATGTCATATACGGGCCTGATTGCTGATGCAGACCATGCCCAGCCCGGCGGTGAACAGCTTGCGGATCAGATAATTTTCTTCGTTGTCGAGAGTTGCGCCCCCGAGGTGGGCAACTGCGGTGGTCTGCATCACGGATTCGCCATCGCGCTTCTCCTGGAACGTCCGGTTGCGGCTGTCCCAGAGGCGATCGGCGACCATGTCCATGGCGGTTTCGAGATCGAGCTCTTCCCACTGCGTGGAATATGGCCGGCGGTACTTGACTTTCTTCAACCTTGCGGGATGCGTATGCAGTTCATAGGTATCGGCGCCCTTGGGGCAGAGGTGGCCGCGCGAGATGGGAGAATTAGGATCGCCCTCAATGGAGATCAGCTTTCCATTCTTGTGATAAACGACCTGGCCGCATCCGACACCACAATAAGGACAGATAGAAGGAGTGGCTTCGGCCCCATCATGCTTGGGAAGCAGGTTTCGGCTCCGTTCGGACATGACTTCAGGCCCGGTGCCGTCAGCTCCGGTTGCAATTTGTTCGATGAGTGGCCAGCGGGAAAGCAGATCTTTGAGCACAGCTTGCCTCCATGAACTGCCCCGACGCGAGTAAGGTCCCCACGTTTCTGATGATTCTAGCAGGAGTTACAGTTGTGTTTCGTGACAAACGGAAGCTCACTTGTTTCCGTGCGGGAAATCTCCACCACAGAGGACACGGAGACCACAGAGGAGACCGACCTACTTGTCCACATCCGGTGAGTCGCGGCGCAGCCGAATCGCTCTCGCTAATTCCGGCAGCTTGCTCAAAAGCGCTGAGTACTTCAGCCAGAGTTTATGGTTCACCGCAGGCGAGCCGCTCACGATCATTCCTGCCGGAATATCGCCGGCGACGCCGCTTTGAGGAGTGACGATCGCGCCATCGCCGACTTTGCAGTGGCCGACTACGCCTGCTTGTCCGGTAAGAATGACTTTGTTGCCTACTTCGGTCGAACCGGCGACGCCGACTTGCGCCGCCAGAAGGGAATCCTCCCCGATATGCGATCCGTGTCCGACCTGCACCAGATTATCAATCTTCGTGCCCCGGCCAATGCTGGTGGTGCCGACACTCGCGCGATCGATGCAGGAGTTCGATTGGATTTCGACATCATCGCCGATGATAACCGGCTGCGGCTGCGGGATCTTGTGCCAGCATCCAGACTTGTCTTTTGCAAAGCCGAAGCCATCTCCCCCGAGAACGACTCCATTCTGCAGGCGGACGTTATTGCCAATGCGGCAGCCCTCGCGAATGACGCAATGAGCGTGAGCAAAGAAATTATCACCGATCTTTACATCACGATAAACAACGACATGCGCCAGCAGAACTGCACCTGAACCGATCTCGACATTCTCTTCTACAACAACATAAGGCCCGATATGGGCCCGATCGCCAATCTTCGCCGAGCCGTGAACAACTGCCGTCGGATGAATCCCCGGAGCATGGCTTGCAGATTGATGAAAGATCGCGATCGCCTGCGCAAACGCAAGGTAGGGGTTCTCGCTGCGCAGCATGGCGGTTGCAATCGCAGGAAAATCCGGGCTGACCAGAACGGCTGAAGCGCGGGTGCGCCTTGCCGCGGCCCCATATTTCGGGTTGGCCACAAATGAAAGCTGGCCTGAGCTGGCTTCTTCGATTCCGGCAACTCCGGTGATTTCGGTGTCGGGCGAGCCATTCTCAAGGCGCGCGCCGACGGTTGCGGCGATCTCTTGAAGTTTCATGGAACCCACGATTGTAGCTGAGCCGGATGCTACCGGGCTGTGTTCAGGACGGCGGGAACGTCCTCGGCCGCCGGCCGCAGATCCTTTTGCAGGACTAAAGCGTCCACTCCATTTGAGTAATACCTTGGAATCGTATTTACGACATAGTACCCGTGCCGTTTATAGAAGCTCAGGGCCGAATGATTGTCGACCGCGGTCTCCAATACCACGGTTTGGCAGTTGCGCTCAAGAAGCCGAAGCTCTGCCGCCTGCAGCAGCTTTGAACCGATTCCCGCACGACGAGCCGGGGGGAGTACGTCGATACTGATAACGTGGCCGACGTTGGCTTTAGTCTCGGTGACGATAAACCCAATGATCTGTAGCTCGTGGGGCGGCGGGCTCAACGGGTCAGATTTCCGTCTGTTGAGTGGGCCGGTCTCGGCCACGATAGTAAAGGACTTGCGGCGCTGGATGTAGGCAGCGAGTTCGAAACGGGAATAGGCGATTCCGGGCGGAAAGCATTGCTGGTCAATCCGCCACAAAGAATTGAAATCTGATTGGCGAAAATCCCGTAACGTGTGCTCCACAAAGACATTGTAGATGGGCTAGAGACTTTCGGCTCAGGCGGGAAACACAGGATCTTTTCGTCCGCAAAATCCACGGAAGAAGGTATTGCCCATCCTGCACCTTAAGACTTAAGATTCGCATCAGAGGTTAGAGCGGAGCTGCGAACGTGGGGCGCCTGATAGTTATCGACGCGATTGCTGCGACTGTTGTTCTGGCGCTTTGGTATTTCTGCTTCGCCCGTTTGAACCGGCGCCGCGGATTGAAAGCACTTCGCTCGGTGGAAAGGGCTTGTGACGGCCGCGGTCGAGTACTCGACACCCAATGGCTTGGCGCATCCCGGGTTCAGGCTCGGCTGGGATTTGCCGTTCATTGGTTCGAAAACGTCAAAATAACAGTTCGCCTTTTGCCTCGCCCACTGCCGTTTCAATGGCTATTGAGTTTGTGGCGAAGAGAGCGGGAAACGGTGACCTTTGAGGCGGACCTCGATTATTCTCCGCGCTTCAATCTCAATGTTTTGCGCCACCGATGGCTGAGCCAGAGCCGCTCGACGCTCCTGCCTCGAACACGCGAGTGGACGATAACGCATCCTGGCCCTGTCGTGCTGACGACGCGCAGCCAATGGACGCATGAGTTGCCGGCAGTAGTGAACACGCTCATGACATCGCGAGGGCATAATCTTCTGAGCGTTCGATTCCGTCCCGATTCTCCTCAACTGGCCGCAACCGTGGCGCTGGAAGACCTTTCTGACGGGGAGACCGCGGCGGCTTTTCTGAATGTGCTGCAAGAGCTGGCAGCGGGCGCGTCCACATCCCACCAGTAGCGTAAGTTACTCCAGTACAAACTTATAGCCCACGCCTCGGACGGTAAGCAGGTGCTGCGGCTTGGAGGGATCGTCTTCCAGGTAGCGGCGTAGGCGCACAATGAAGTTATCGATGGCGCGCGTATCCGTATCCTCGTGCAAGCCCCAGACGTCTTCCAGAATAGCTTTCCGCGAGACGGTGCGGCCACGATTGCGAATGAGGTAGCGAAGCAGCTCGGCTTCCATCAATGTGAGCTGGATGGTGTTGCCGTTCACTCTCAGCTCAAGATTGCCAAAATCGATCGTCCGACCAGCGAATGAGAACTGATCTGCGGCCGGGGGCGCATTCTTGGCCACTTCGGTTTGAGTCGATCTGAGCCACTCTTTGCGTCGCAGAAGCCCTTGCAGGCGAGCTAAAAGAATCGGAAGCTCGAAGGGCTTAGGCAGGTAGTCATCGGCGCCGGCAGCAAACCCTTGCAGAACATCTTCGGGCCGCCCACGGGCAGTAAGCATGAGAATGGGGACGAACTCCTTTGCGGCACGAAGTTCTGAAGCCACGGCGAAACCGTTCTTGCCCGGGAGCATGACATCGAGAACTACTGCGTCAAAGGTTGGCCCGTTGCGTCGCGGTCCGAGTAGGAGTTTCAGTGCGCTTTCGCCATCGGTGGCAACGTCAACTTCGTGTCCTTCGGCCTCAAGGTTAAAACGCAAGCCTTTGGCGAGGTGGGCTTCGTCTTCCACAACCAGGACGCGGCTCATGCCTGGGTTCCGTTCGAGGTTTCGCGCGGAAGTTCGAGAACCACGGTCGTTCCCTGCCCCTCGCCTGCGCTTTCAGCGTAGGCGCGGCCGCCGTGCTTCTTGGCAATGGAGCGGACGATAAACAGGCCTAAACCAGTTCCTTTGATGTGAGAGGTAAGGCGATTGGGAACGCGATAGAAACGCTTGAAGATTCGCTTGGTTTCGGCGGGCGGAATGCCTACGCCACGATCGCGAACGCTGAGCTGTAAATGCTTGTCATCGGCAGCTTCCAGCCGAACGGCGACGTCAATATTCTCGCCCGAATATTTCACGGCGTTGTCGAGAAGATTGCCTACGGCGGTTTGCAGCTCCTGAGCGTCGCCGAGCACGGTACCGGTCCCGTTGTTCACAGCCAGGTCGTAGGTTAATTTTTCAGGCTCCAGGTGGTGCCGCACGCGGGCCACATTGACACACTCGTTGACCAGCAACGAAAAATCCAGTGCCGCATGCCGCTTGGCGGTGCGCCTCTGACCGGCCATCCCGGCCCTTAGCACCTGCTCCACCGTGCGCATCAAGCGATCGGTATCGTCGATCATCAGCCGGTAAAACTCGCTTCGCTGCGATTCGCCCACATCCCGCCGCTGCAGCGTTTGCAGATACAGGCGGATTGAAGCGATTGGAGTTTTCAGTTCGTGGGTCACCGCGTTGATAAAGCTGTCATGCTGCTCGTTGCGGCGAATTTCGCGTATCAGGAAAATGGTATTGAGCACCAAGCCGGTCGCGATTGCACCGAAGAAAATTACTCCCAGAAAGACTCTGATTCCCTCGCGCCAATTAAGGATGATCCAGCCAAAGCCTACGGCGACAGCGACGCCGGCCAGTCCTACCCCGAGGACCAGAAACGTATAGATCGCTTTGCGGCGGCTGGTGATGCGCATGGCAGTATTTCAAATCAATTCTACCTTTTGACCGAGGGCGACTGGTTGGATCGAGAAGTGCACATCCTGAATACATTCGTATATAATCACTAACTCTCATTAGTATTATCTGTATTAAAATACGATTTTATTGGGAGAAAACGAAACCTATGCACGTTTTCGTTAAGGCATCAGTTTTGGCTGCGTTGCTGTCATGTCTTTGTATCGGCGCTATGGCGCAGAATGACGCCGATGACGGCAACTACTTCTCAAACTGGTTTGATCGCGTGAGCAAGACACAGGCGGAACAGCCGCACTGGATCACCCCGGTGTACACCGTCACTCCTCGCCTGGAAGAAGAATTTCGCTACGACATTACGCAGGAATCCACCTCGGGCGACAACACTGTTGATAACTATGGGGTGAGCAAGGGGCTTGAGGTAATTCCCAGCGAACATGTCGAGCTCATTTTCTCTGTGCCTCCTTACCTGGCGCGCACTTCATCCGCCCACGATGGTTTCGGGGATGTATCCTTCCTGCTGAAATACAGGTTCCTGGCGTCAAATGAAGAACATCACAATTACATCCTCACCGCGTTCCTCGGCGCTACCGTTCCAACCGGCAGCTACAAGAACGGCTCGACCGATGCGTCGATAACTCCCACGATCGCCGGCGGCAAAGGCTTTGGGAACTTCGATTTCCAGAGCACACTGGGAGTGAGCGTTCCGACCGGCGATGAGAGCATCATCGGAACGCCTGTGATCTGGAACACTACTTTCCAATACCGTGTTCTGAAAAAGATCTGGCCCGAAGTCGAAGTGAACTCGACCTTCTGGTCAAATGGCGAACATGCGGGAAAGAAGCAGACATTCTTGTCGCCTGGGCTTGTTCTTGGCCGTTTTCACCTGTGGCATCGCCTCGGATTTACTGTTGGTGGCGGCGTCCAGATCGCGGCGACAAGCTATTACACCTATAATCACAACTACACGCTCTCAGTGCGGTTCCCGTTCTGAAGCGCGCAGGATATGCGAAGGAAAGGTCCAGCAGAATCGACCTCAGGTTCGCGCGACGCGCAGGATCGTGAACAGCTCCTGACGCCGCGCGAAGCGGCTTTAATCCTCAACATTGCCTATCCGACGATCAAGCAGTGGATTTACCACAAGAAACTGCGAACCATCACTACTCCTGGCGGGCACTACCGCATACCCAGGAGCGAGGTCGACCGATTTCTCTACCGCACGCGCGGGGACACGGAAACGCAGCGCCGGGAGATGTTCCGCCGGCTCAGCGGCCGCAATCAGCTGGTGGGGAGAATTGTGGAGCTCAAAATGAGCGGCCTGATGGCGCAAGTTACGGTTGCAGTGGGCGAGCAGGAGATTACGTCCATCATCACTGCAGGCGCGGTGCGCGAAATGCAACTGAAAAAAGGCCAAACCGTCGCGGCCCTGATCAAAGCTACCGAGGTGATGATCCTGCGAGTGTAGTTTTACTTTGGCCGTTCGCCGAAAATTGCCGTTCCAATCCGCACGCAGGTCGAACCTTCTTCGACAGCGATTTCGAAATCGTGCGACATGCCCATGGAAAGAACGTCCACGCTCACGGCGGGGAGTTTGCGCCCGGCAATGTCATCTCGAAGTTGCCGCAAGCGGCGAAAGTAGGGACGCACATTTTCAGGATTTTCGGTGAATGGAGGAACCGTCATGAGGCCGCGGAGTTCGAGCGATTCGAGCCGTGGCGCAGAGGTCAGTATTTGCTCGAGTTCACCGGACTGGGGCGCGATACCGGATTTCTGGTGCTCACCGGCAATGCTGATCTCGATCAGCACTGTCAATTTTTTCCCGAGCTTTTGCGCGGCTGAATTAAGCTTTTCGGCGAGGCTTAAAGAATCGACAGAATCAACTGCGCTGAACAACTCGGCGGCTTGGGCCGCTTTGTTGCTTTGCAAGTGACCGATCATATGCCATTCGGAGTTTGGCAGATGGCGCAGCGCATCAGATTTGCCCGAGAACTCCTGAACGCGGTTTTCACCGAATAACCGCGCACCTGCGTCGTATCCTTCGCGAACGCGTTCCGGGGGTTGGGTTTTGGTGACTGCCATCAGCAAAATTTCGTGCGGGCTGCGGCCTGCGCGGCGTGCGGCGGAATCAATCCGCTCGCGAATAATGGCGATGTTTTCGGGGATCGACACTGGCTAGATTTAACCACAGAGGGCACAGAGAGCACGAAGGGAGCACGGATTGGGTACCCTGCGCGGTGGCATGATCGCAGCTTAGAGGCCGGATGCAATCACATAATCGCCGTCGGTGGCGCGGGCTCGTCGGGGCTGCCGGCATTCGAGAGCGGCACCCTCATCATGATGAAAATCAGCACCGCCATACCAATTATGCCGGAGATGGCAGCATCGCCGACGTCAATGTGCCAGAGCTGATGATTACTCCCAACCACACCCGCTATTACCAATCCGCAGAGAGCTTCACCAGCGATTAAGCCGGAAGCCGTCAGCACACCAGCGTTATCGACGCGAGCTTTTTGCGCGTCGTTATAGCCGCGACGATCACGCAGTTTGTCGGTGAACCAGCGGACGATTCCGCCTACGAAGATTGCAGACGTCGTTTCAAGTGGAAGATACATTCCCACTGAAAAGAGCATCGGGCTTCTCACTTCGACGAGGATCATGGCGAAGCCCATCAGAATTCCCACCACGACTAAAGGCCACGCCATATTTCCGCCGACAATGCCTTGCGCGAGCATCGCCATCAGACCGGCCTGGGGAGCAGGCAGAGCGGCACTGCCGAAGTGATACGCCTTGTCAAGAATCATCAGCGGAAAGAATAAAACCAGGGAAGCCATGATGCTGCCGAGGATGTCCCCGATCTCCATTTTGGCCGGAGTTCCGCCGAGAATGTGGCCGGCCTTCAGATCCTGCAACATTTCGCCGGCAACAGCCGATGATACGCAGACCACGGCTGCTACTCCTAAAACCGCGGCAACACCGCCCACACCGGAAACGCCGAGGGCAACCATGAGCAGCGCTGCAACCACAAGCGTGCAAAGAGTGAGACCTGAAACCGGATTGTTTGAGGAGCCGATCATGCCCACCAGATTTCCGGAAACCGCGGCAAAGAAGAATCCGAGGACGATCATGACCGCCGCCGCGACGGCCGCGCCGGCTATGACTTTGCTTGCGGTGAGATTGTGCGCGCCGGAGATGAAGAAGTAATAGAGTGCAAACATGGCGATGAAGACGAGCGCGACACCCAGAAAAACCACTTTCGCATTCAGATCGCGATCGATGCGGCTGGTGGCCTGGTGAGCCTCGGCTGATTTCTTGAGGTCAGAGACTGCACGCTTGATTCCAGCCAGCAATTGCTTGCGCATACGGAAGAGCGTGAAACCTGCGCCGACCAACATGCCGCCAACCGCGATCGGGCGCACGATCGAATACCAGACGCTGAATGCGATGCCGCCCCAGTACAGCGCCGGATTGGCGCCGTCCGGCATCGCCGGCAACGTTGGCCCGAGAAAGTATATGAGAAGCGGAACCAGCAGACCCCAAGCGACAACGCCGCCAGCGAAGTTGAGCGCAGCGAGACGCGGGCCAATGATGTAACCGACGCCCAGATATGCGGGGCTGACTGCGGGAGACGTAAACTGCGTCATCCCTCCAGTCGCAAGCATAGGCGCGGTTGTGCTGCGGCCAAGCCGCAGGCCGGTCGCCATCCTTGGTATCTTGACGAGCACGTCGCGCGTGTACCAGAAAAGGTTGATCTGCGAGAGGAAGTACCAGAAGGCACCGAAACCCATATTGGCAAAGAGAATCTTGGCCGCTTTTGATCCTTGCTGGCCGGCCTTGTGGATTTCAGAAGCCGCAACGGATTCCGGGAACGGCAACTCGGGATCCTCGACCATCACGCGGCGCAGAAGCGTGACGAATAAAATGCCCAGGACACCGCCAATGACCATTAACGCTACCGACTGCCAGTAGCGCCCCATACTCAGGCTCGGCCACAGACCCGCAAGAACAAATGCGGGAATAGTGAACACCGCGCCGGCCGCTACGGATTCACCGATTGCGCCGACCGTTCGAGCTATGTTTTCTTCCAGCAATGATCCTTTCATCAAACGCAGCAATGACATGCCGATCACGGCTGCGGGATAGGTAGCGGCGATCGTCATCCCAGCCTTCAGGCCGAGATAAGCGTTAGCTGCACCCAGGATTGCGGTCATGATCATGCCCAGGAAGACGGCGCGGAAGGTGAACTCCCGCATTTCCACGTGTTCCGGGACGTAAGGTTTGAATTTCTTTGGGGCTTCCGGAGTGGAGACGGTGGTGCTCATAAGATGGAGTCCTTTATATACATGCCAGTCACAGCCAATTTGCCACGAACGGCGCAAGTTAACACGTAATAAGGTGCATTACAAGTCAGGGGCTCGCATTGCATACGGCTGGCCAGCACCGCTATACTAAATGAGGTTCGCTCAGCCGGAGCCCCCGCAGCATCGGCCGGGCCTGGGAGGAACGTCTTCAGCAGTAGCGGGGACTCAATCCGGATTGCCGCCGCCAGTGGTGAAACACGGCAGAGTTGGCTGGCTTCGGGTCTTCATTGCGCTTCATCGGCTTTATTCACTGTATTATTTCCTTCGGATTGCCGCTTATGCGGCGTGCCACTTGCTAATATTTCACGCCTTCCGGTCTGCCTGGCGTGCCTCCGGGCAATCCGACCTCTCGACGGCAACCTGTGTTCGATTTGCGGCGAAAAGATGATGACACCGTATCTTGCGCCGGTCGATGAGGCGCCGGTTTGCGGACTCTGCAGGCGAGCGCGGCCTCCGTTTGTAAAGGCCGTAGCATATGGCAGTTATGAAGGCGCCCTTCGGGATCTTATCCATCTTTTGAAGTATGAGCGAGTTCATCCGGCGGCGAAGGCGCTGGGGGGGTTGCTCACTTCGGCCATTCACAGGTTGCACTTGGGGGCAAGTATATTGGTAATCCCAGTTCCGCTCCACGCCAAGAAACAGCGACAGCGTGGCTGCAATCAGTCCGAACTGATCCTCCGGATGGCGTTGAAGAACTTGAAAAAGATGGAAGCGTCTGCCGATTTTCAGCTTCGGGCGGATCTGCTCGTACGGAGCCGTGAAACCCGGTCACAGATTGGTCTTTCGAGCCACCAGCGTCGGGAAAACATGCGCGGGGCGTTCGTTGTGCGGAAGTCGGAGGCGATTCGAGGTCGAGAGATTCTGCTGGTTGATGATGTATTCACTACAGGAACCACGGTTTCGGAATGCTGCCGTGTTCTGCGCCGCGCGGGAGCATCAAAAGTGTATGTGGCCACCGTCGCGAGAACATTGAAATTCGAGGCGCAGGCGGCAAGCCTGGAGCCCGAGCAGGTGCCGCTTCGAATGGCGGCAGCGGGATAAGCGATGTCAGCACAATGGCACAATGCGAGCGGCAATCTACAAAGCGCCTTTTACCCCGCGGCCGCAGAACACCAGGAAGGCGACGGCCATTCCCTGCATGCTCCGGTTCTGGTTTTGAACGCCTCTTATGAGCCGATTAACGTATGTGCGGCGCGGCGCGCAATCGTCCTGGTGCTGAAAGGCGTGGCAATGACCGAGGAGGAGAACGGTCATTTTCTTCATGCTGCCCGGATTGCCATGCGTTTGCCTTCGGTGATTCGCCTGCTCGAATACCGGCGTATTCCTCATCAGACGAGAGCGCTTTCGCGCAAGAACATACTTTTGCGTGACCGCAACACGTGCCAGTATTGCGCTGAGGTGCTGCCTTCCAGCGATCTGACTCTGGACCATGTCATCCCGCGGTCGCGCGGAGGAGCTTCGACCTGGGAAAATCTGGTTGCCTGCTGCCATGGGTGCAACCGGCGTAAAGGGAATCAATTTCCTGCGGAGGCGGGGATGAAGCTTATCCGCGAGCCGCGCGCCTTCAATCTCCACACCAGCCGCCACATCATGCGGCTGATGGGCCGTTCCGACGATAAGTGGAGAAAGTATCTCTTCTGCGGCAGCTGAGCGGCAGTTCTACGCTACCGCAGCACTCGACAAGGAAGGACTGAGCGACATCAAGTTGCCGGGACCTCTGGCAAGGGAAGATTCCAGCGCCATTTCCGCCCGGTTGATCACCTCAGTGACGATGTCAACCGCGTCATAGTTCTGCCGCATAAAAGCCTCTGCGATCCCCACATTCAAGGGAATGTTGAATTGTTTTTCGGGCAGGCGAATGTCAGAAATCAACTTCTGCAACTTCTCCACAGCCGCGCGGGCCTGGGGCTCGGAGGTCTCAGGCAAAACGATTGCCGCGGTGGCCGCATCGTAGCGGAACACAAGATCGTTCTGGCGAATGTTGGCAGCGAGCAATTGGCCAACCTTCTGCATCATAGTCTCGAGCAGCGCCTCGCCCAGCTCTTTGATGAGGGCCGCGCGTTGTCCGCATTGCATAAGGACAATGGTCAACGGACGGTTGTGCTGCACACCGCGTCTCACCTCAGCTGACAACAGATCAAGATAGGAGGCACGCTTGAGCAATCCGGATTTTTCATCGGTAACAGACAGGCTCTTGACCAGCCTCCGCAGACCGGCATTGTGGAGCGCGATGGCGACCTGGTCGCAGATGTTTTTGAGCAGGGCTTCATGATTCGAGTTCCAGCGCCGTGGAGTACTGCTCGCCAATATCAACACACCCACGTGCTCGGTGCCATTCGCCAGCGGAAGGACAAGAATAGAGCTGATCTTCAAGGAGCCAAGAAGACTTCTGATGGGCTGTAATTCCGAGACTGTGCTCACATCGTAATAGGTGGCGCTGCCACGGTTGATGGCCAGGTTGTGAAGCAGGCTGATGATTTCGGTCCAGGCATTCGTATCCGCAGGTGAACCCTCGGCGCAATATTCTTTCAAAATGGTTGCAGGCAGACCTGGCTTGCGCATCGCCACCATGCATCGATTTACTTTCCACTCCGCACCGATTTCAGTCACAGTAGTTGCAAGCACGGCATCGGCCGTCGTCTGCTGGTAGATTTTTCGGGTAATTTCCGCGGCCCGCGTGAAGTTGCTTACGTCAACGTCGCCGTGAGTCGAAACAGATGCTGCCGCGGCGTCGCTTGCGCCATGCGAGTCGGTATATTCAGGCACGAGACCGGCAGTCATGTACAACTGCAGCAGATTCTGATTGCGTTCTTCTTCGTGAGGAAACAACTCCTGAATGCGCTGCAGGCGCTCGAGAGCTTTCGAGCGCATGCCGTACTGAACCAGGATCTCCGCCTGCAACATCAGGTCCTGGAGAGTTGCGGCACCGAGAAGTTTCTCTTCATTCTTGACCGGTTCATCGAAAGACTCGCTGACATTGGCAAGCCGCGACGCAATGACCCGGAAGCGATTGTCGTCAATTTTTCCGCGCAACAGTTCCAGCCTTTTCTGATGGCCTTTTTCGTAGGCATCCACTTCCGCGGCGCGGTCCAGACAGTCCGCTGCTTTTAGGTAATTGCCGGTTTCAAAATACAGATCGAAGAGCTTCAAAAGCGTCTGGGCGTAATCACCTTCACGATTCGATTCATTGAACTGTGCCGCCATGAACTCGAGCATTTTGGCTGAGGCTCGATGTCCATTCGTCACGCCCTGCATCTGTCCAACAAAGGCTCGCCGTTCCCCTTTGCGCCGTTGGAACTGCTCCAATTTGTGCGCCAGCGCAACGGCTTCGTCCTCAGCCCGCGAGTCGAGCAACTGTCCTATAAGGTTCGTGACTTCCTGCACTCGCGCAGGATCTTCTTCGAACAATGACCACACGACCGGTTCAGCGTCGGCGAGGCGGTTTGCACTGAGCAGGGCCTTGGCATAACACTGCCGGAGTTCTGGCGAGTTCGATCCGCTGTTTACCTGCGACTCGAGAACAAAAATTGCCGCGCCGAGCTGCCCCTGCTCGAGCAGGCCGTTGCTGTAGGCAAGAGCGATCTGCGGGTCGCTGGGATTTTCCGAGTACGCACGCTCGATCCATTCGCCCGGTTTGGCACCGGACGCTTTTGCCAGCTCTGCCACCCGGAGAAACGCTGCCGAGGCCGCCTGGCCATCTCCGAGTTCCGCGCAGAGTTCCGCGAACCGCACGAGATTTCGTTCTGTGCTGTCGAGCGCGACGATCTTGTTCAAAACTGAGAGCGCATCCTGCTTACGCCCCTGTTTTGTCAGCTCCTGAAGCACGTCTTCGTAAGTTTCCAGCGCCGACTTGCGGTGGGATCGTTCCAAAAGTTGAGCGTAGGCAAGCTTCTGGTCCCAAGTGGGGAGAACGTAACGTGCCAGCTTCTTGTAGGTAAGGCTGGCACGGGTCGCATCGGAAGCCTGCACCTGACGGTTGAAGAGCTCGCCCAGCAGCTTGGCCGCCTCGGGAACGCGTTGCAGTGACAGGCAGAGATCGGCAGCCATCTGCGCGACCGCATCGTTCGCCGGGTCGGCCAGCAGGACTTGCTGGTACTCCTGCAGAGCGTCGGCTGGCTTACCCTTCTGCAAGAGTTTTTCCGCGCGTTCTATTCGCTTGGTGATCTCGGCGCGATCCATTCGCTTGGTGATGTCAGGCATGAAAACCGGCTTAGCGCGGAACTATCCCTACAAATTCTAGAAATGCGGGTAGTTGTGCAGCAATGAAGGAGGTACTTACCGCAATTACGAAGGTCACTGGCGGATGGGTGCTCGCACTTCTGTTCCAGGAACATGATCGACAAGGACCGTGACTTTAGTACCCACGGCATTGAGAAACCCTCGCCGTATAATCGGAGCTATCTCAGACTTCATGAGTTCGCGCGCGGAGTAGTGTGGATCCTGTATTCGCAACTGCGATTTTCGTTCTAGGTCTGGCATTCGGCAGCTTTCTGAACGTGTGTATTTACCGTCTGCCACGCGGTTTGTCGGTCGTGCGCCCGGGATCAGCGTGTCCGCAATGCAAAGCGCCGATCCATTTTTACGACAATGTGCCGGTTTTGAGCTGGCTGTTGCTGCGAGGGCGCTGCCGCAACTGCAGTGCACGAATTTCTGCGCGCTACATGGTGGTTGAGTTGCTCACCGGTGGAATGTTCCTGGGCTGCTATGCCCATTTCGGACTGAGCCTGACGATGTTGAAGTGCGCGATTCTTGGTTTTCTGTTGCTTGGCTTGATCTTTACCGATGCAGAGACGCAACTCTTGCCGGATAAATTGACGCTCACTGGTCTGGCCGCCGGTCTGGTTCTTAGCTTGTTTGTCCCGGTGAAAGACCTTATCTCGCAGCTTGTGCCGGGCATGGTCTCTGCGCCGGATTCGATCTTCAACTCGTGGCGGGTGCTGTCTCTGACCGATGCAATCCTGGGAGCGGCGGTGGGCGCTTCGTTTTTGTATGGCGCAGGGGCGATTTATCTGCGCGCGCGCGGCATTGAAGGCATGGGCTTCGGAGACGTGAAGTTGATGGCCATGGTTGGCGCGTTTCTTGGGCTCAAGTTGACGATCTTTACCATATTTGCCGCGTCGATTGCGGGCTCGCTTTTCGGCCTGTGGACGATGTTTGCCGTCTTGAGCAAGCGCACGCGCCGTCGCATGGTGCGCAACCACGAAACTGCCATGCAGGCACGGCAGCGCGCATGGGAATCAGCAGTGGTCGCACTGCGACGTCACCAGATCCCCTTTGGGGTGTTTCTCGGCAGCATGGCAATTGTCGCCCTGTTCTTTGGCAATGGATTTTTGCGCTGGTATTGGGGTTTGCTGTGATTTGTAAGCACGGAAGTAAGGTGGAACGGAAATGATCTCGAATGGAGCAACTATGAAGCGCATGTCATTTTTCGCAGCTGTGACGATTGCATGTCTGGGCAGTACCTTTCCGGTGGGTGCGCAAACGAGCGCAAGCTCCGGCACGGCAGCGCCGTCGCAAACAACCGTGCAGTCGCAATCCGGCGATGATTCTCTGGGTAACTACGCCCGAAGTATGCGCAAAGACAAGAAGCCGACGGCGGCGAAGCGCTTCGACAATGACAATCTTCCAACCAATGACCAGTTGAGCGTAGTGGGAAATACCGGGGCAGAGCAATCGCAGACACAACCAGCCGGCGACCAAAACGGCTCAGATGACTCGGTAAAACATACTCCAACCGCTGAAGAGCAGCAGAAGGCGAACGACGAATGGAAAGACAAGCTTTCTGACCAAAAGAGCAAGATTGACCTGCTGTCACGCGAGCTCGATGTCGCTCAACGAGAATACAAACTGCGCGAGGCAGCCATGTATGGGGACGCCGGCAACCGCCTGCGCAACAGCTCTGAGTGGGACAAGGAAGACAGCCAGTACAAGCAGCAGATCGCCGACAAACAGAAAGCGCTGGACGATGCCAAGAAGCAAATGGATGATATGCAGGAGCAGGCTCGAAAAGCCGGTGTGCCTACCTCCGAACGCGAATAGCTGGCCACTTGAAGGCTATTCAAGTTTCTTCTTCGCAAATGGCACTGCGTACGCTGCGGCAGGATTATGTGAGCTTGCGGTTGTGGCCTTCAGGTAATAGTCCATTGCATTTTCTTTCTCGCCCAGTTTTTCGTAGGTTTCGCCAAGCATGCACTGGATAAACGGGTCGTCCTGATTGGCTTTATTGAACTTTTCGATCGCAGTCTTGTAATCTCCCGCGTAAAATGCGACGTACCCCTCGAGATAAGGAAAGAACACAGCCTGTTGGGGAATATTGCCCTTGTCTAGAAGGGCCCTGGCCGCCGCGATGTGTTTCTGCGCGGCTGCATTATCACCGCGACAGGCTGCAATGCGGGCTTGGGCATGCTCCCAGCGAAAGTTCCACAAATCCTGGCGCTCCGGTTTGATATCAGGCTCTTTCAACCCAGTCTTATGGCCGAGCGCATACCACTTTTCAGCGTTTCCCAGATCTCCCGAATCCAGGCAAATGCGTGCGGCCTCGTCGGCGATTTCGCCTTGCTGAAAAAAGTTCTTCGCATCTGCGTAGAAATTGAAGACCTGCTGCTCGTATTCGATTGCCTTGCCGCAATTCGCTTCGAAGGCCCAGGAGATAGCCATCGCTCTTTGCGCTGCCGCCTTGTGCTCCGATGAGTCCGCCGTTGTGATTGCCTTGGCAAATTCCTTTCTGGCTTCTTCGCCCTTGCCCATAAGGTCGAGCACATTACCGGCGGCGGTCAATGCAGAAAACGAATTGGGCAATGTTTGCAATTGTTGCCGATAAAGATCCAACGCCTCCTGCGGTTTGCCATCGCGAATCAACTGCTGCCCTTGTTTCACAAATTCCGGCGGATGGGTTTGGGGGGCGGTTTGAGAAAACGAAATAAGGGAGAAACAGAGGCACAGAAAAGGCAGGATCTTATCTTTGTTCATGGCCGGTGATTATACTGCCCGGCGATGTGAATTTTCGTAGCGATCAGACCATGAGAAATTTGTGCCTCAACCAGACTGGAGTACCGGGCTCTCGGCTTCTGCCCGGGCGTACAGAGCTTCTATTTCGCGCTTATAGCGATCTTCCACCACGCGGCGACGGAGCTTCATGCTGGCCGTGAGCAAGCCGTTCTCCGCGGTGAACTCCTCCGCGATCAAAATCATTTTCTTCAGCTGCTCATAGCGGGCCAGGTTGCGATTGAAGTCGGCAATGATCCCTTGGTAGAGATCGCGAATTTTGGAGTTGGCCACGAGCTCTTTATGAGAGGTAAAAGAAATATTGTTTTCTCGCGCCCAGTCTGCGAGTAGAGGGAAATATGGGCAGATCAAGACCGACGGAAATTTCCTCTTATCCCCTAACACCACTGCTTCTGCGATCAGAGGATTGTGCTTGAGCGAATTCTCGATTGGCTGTGGAGCGATGAACTTGCCTCCGGAGGTTTTGATCAGATCTTTCTTTCGGTCGGTGATCGAAAGAAATCCGTCTTCATCCATGTTGCCGATATCACCGGTCTTGAACCATCCATTTAGAAGAGCTTTTTCGGTTTCTTCCGGGCGGTTCCAATAGCCCTGGAACACGGAAGGACCGCTCACCAGGACTTCGCCGTCCTCAGCGATGCGGACCTCGATATTAGGCAGCGGCTTGCCCACGGTGCCGAGCTTGTGGGCCTTAGGCGTGTTGACCGCTATGACCGGGGATGTTTCGGTCAGCCCGTAACCTTCATGAATGCAAATGCCGACATCGGCGAACCATTCTGCCAGCTCGCGCCCAAGCGGAGCGCCTCCGGAAATGAACAGCTTCGCCCTGCCGCCCATCCCTGCCCGGACTTTGGAGTAAAGCAATCGGTTTGCGAGCTTCCACTTTCTCGATTTTGGAGTTTCGCCGCGAAGAATGTCTTGCCGGTTGCTTCGTCCCACGGAAACAGCCCAGCGATAGATCGCGTTCTTGGGAAATCCCTTGGCTTTCTGGTCCACTGCCAAGTGCAGCTTCTCGTAGACGCGAGGCACGGCCACAAAAACCGTCGGTCTTATTTCCAGCAATGCCTGCGGCAGTTGCTCAAAGAACGGAACATAAGCCAGAGTCACTCCGTGATAGAGCATGGCAAAGTCCACGTGTCGCGCGGTGACATGCGACAGCGGAAGGAATGAGATGCTGATCTCCCCCTCGCCGACGTCGAACTCGCGCAAAGAGAAGTTGATGTTGGATGCCATGTTGCCGTGCGTGAGCATCGCACCCTTCGGCGTGCCCGTCGTGCCCGATGTGTAGATGATTGTGGCCAGGTCGTCCGGAGCGACAGAGCGTGCAGCGGAATCGAACCTCGCATCCTGCATCTGCGGCCCTGAACGCATCAGGTGGGTCATATGCGTGGGATAGCCGCTATCCGGTGCGTCCATTACAACGATCTTCTGCACCGGAGTTTGATCCTGCACTGCCTGCAGCTTGCGCAACTGCTTTTCGCTCGATGCGAACACGACCCGCGCACCGCTGTCGCACAGAATGTCCGCGGTCTGGCGATCGGTGAGCGTGGCGTAAATGGGAACAGTAACTGCCCCGATCAGCAAGGATGCAAAATCGGCAATTACCCATTCGGGGCGATTCTCGCTGAGGATGGCGACGCGGTCACCCTTTGAAATGCCCCATTCGCGTAAGGTCTGCGCCACGCCAAGGACATTCCGGTAGAACTCCTGCGAAGAGATGGAAACCCATTGGATCGCCTGGCGGTGCATCATTACCACGCGCTGGTCGCGCTCAACCACCGCGAAGAAAATGTCACTTAGAGTTTGCAGGCCCATTGGGAGAACTCCCCGCCCAGCGAGTTCATGCCGGAGACAGGCGTCGTTGCTGCGCAAGTGAATTGCTGATGCGCTGGAACTCTGGCCAGATCAGCTCCACAACCAGAATTTACTTCTTTCCGTAAGCTGAGGCAATGCCCGGACGCGATGACGTCAGTGATTCAAATCACTGTCAGAAGACTACCAGAGGCGAGATAGTTTGTATGAAGGGGCGACAATGCTCGATGCCTCTGTCATCGAGGCCGGTCTACGTGGGCTGCCCGCTGCGCAACTGCGGAATGCCGTTGCCAGTTTCCTGCCTAAAACCGGCACACGCGAAGAGCGAATAAAAGCCATTCAGACAGCGCTGGAAAGTCCCATGGGACGGGCGTTACGGGACAACATGGCGCGGTGGATCGTCGAGCAGATCGTTCCGGTGGAACGATTAGTCCCGCCTGCGTATCTGAAATGGCGGCCGCCGATACGGGATTCTATGACATTTGTCGTAGCGCACCTCTCGGCCGCGCGCCTCGCGCCCAAGCTTCTGGAGCAGCTTGAGCTTCCCATAAAAACCCCCGCAGAAGAACGACTGCTCCGCCTCATCGCGAAGGTACCCGGCCTGCAGAAGCTCGGGCAGGTGATAGCACGAAACCAGCACCTGCGACCGGCCTTGCGCAAGGCGCTTGCCCGGCTGGAGAACGGAATCCATGATGTGAAGCCGGAAGAGATAGGCAAGATAGTTCACAGGGAGCTGGGCCCACGCATGGAGAAATATGAGGTCGATGTCGCGCCGAAGCTTCTTTCCGAGGCCAGCGTGAGCGCCGTGCTTCGCTTCACGTGGAGAAATCCTGAGAGCGGTCGCAGAGAGCGCGGAGTTTTCAAGGTCCTTAAGCCCCATATCCCTGAGTATTTCGCGGAAGACATGGATTATCTGCAAGGGTTGGCGCGGTATTTCGGACAACGGCACCACACATACGGATTTCCTGCCGACCTCATTCCTGACACCTTCAAGAAGGTACGACGGCTGTTGCAGCATGAAGTGAACTTTCGACGAGAGCAGAAGACGCTGGTCGAAGCTGCGGACTTGTACCGCGATATGCAGGGCATGCGAGTGCCGAGGTTGATTGCTCCGCTATGCAGTTCGACAATCACCGCCATGACGGAGGAGCGCGGGATCAAGGTGACCAATGCGGCTGCTCGCCTGCCTGAGGCGCGGCGCAAGCAAATTGCCGAACAATTAGTTGAGTCGCTTGTCGCGGTCCCCTTGTTGGCCGCGCAACACAAAGCTATCTTCCACGGAGATCCACATGCCGGAAACTTACTTTACGACCAAAGCAGGAGCAGGCTGACTATCATTGACTGGGCATTGCAAGTGCGGTTGGATCGCGAACAGAGGCGACACCTGGCACTTCTCTTCTTAATGGTAAGTTTGCGGGACCCGGCAGGCACATACAACGAAGTTATGTCCCTGAGCCAGCAGAGAATCTGGGCCGCTTCAGGAGCAGAAACAGTTCGCCACACCATCGACATGTTCCTGGATGAATTGCCGGTTTCACGCCTCGCCACGGTGGCAGATGCAATGAAACTGCTGGAACGCGTGGCCCTAAAAGGCGTCAAATTCCCCGGACCGCTGGTCATGCTTTCAAAAGTGATGTTCACGCTGGATGGCATCTTGACCGATGTTGCCGGGGAAGGTACGGCAATTGGGCTCGCGGTTGCTCGCCATGTGGCTCAGCATTGGATTACCAACCGCAAACAGTTTCGCTCGCCGCTCAAAACCCGGGACTGGATCATGCTCCAATGCAGCGCCATGCTTTTCGGCAGCCGTTTGTGGATGAGAGGCGAACAGGCACTGCTCGATCGCTGGCTACCGGAGAGATTTCTTTCCGCGAGTGCGGGCTAAGGCATCTGGCGCACATTCGGGGCGGGAGGGATGAAGCTCATAGCGCGCTCGGTCAGCGCAGCTATCGTCAGACTTGGGTTCACCCCAAGATTTGCGGCAATTACTGATCCATCGCAGATGTACATGTTTTTGTAACCGAAGACGCGCTGTTGTGAATCGACGACGCCGTGCGCGGGCGAATCGGCGATCACACAGCCGCCGATGCAGTGCGCCGTGCCCGGAACATCGAAGAGAATCTCCGGCAACGTGCTCATTGCGGTGCCTCCAGCAACTTGAGCAAACTTCTTTGCGAACTCATTAGCCTGGGGAATGTAGGTAGCCACTTTCTGCCCGCGCGTGCTCAGGAATTTGCTGAATGGCCAAAACCAGGGCCGCCGCCAGCACATTTCGATCTCGCCCTCAAGCGCCTGCATGCAGAGCAGAATGACCGCCTCCCTTGCCCATCCCCAGGGGCGAAACAAACGTGCAGTTCTGAAGGGACGGCGCAGCGACGCCCCGACGATATTCCTAAGCCAGCGGGCGATGCGCAGCCAACCGGCGGGGCCATCCGTCAGCAAAGTAGTGAGGAAACTCATGGTGTCCGATCCGGCGGGATAGCGAACCGCTTCGATGTGAGTGTGCTCGTCAATATAAACGCGGGAGCCGATCGCAATGCCTTGCGAAAGGTCACTGGGACAACGCGGTACCCGCGCTCCGATGATGGACTCTGAGTTGGTGCGCACGTGCTTGCCGATTTGATCGCTGAGGGCAGGCAAGGAACCGTTCTCGCGCAAACGGAAGAGCAGCTCCATCGTTCCCAGCGAAGATGCAGAGAACAAGACGTTGGCGCAGGTAAATCGCTGCGCGTGGCGTCGAGTCCATGCACTGGGACTGACGGTTTGAACCTCATATCCGGCGCTGCCGTCCTGAGCGCCCTCCAGAGGCTTGACGTGTACTACCTTCGTTTCGGGAAATACCCTGGCGCCATGCTTTTCGGCGAGATAGAGATAGTTCAAATCGAGGGTATTCTTCGCACCGAAGCGGCATCCCATGATGCACCCGCCACACGCCGTGCAGGGACCACGGTCGGGACCTTCACCTTTAAAGTACGGATCGGGAACATCATTAGCTGGCGATTGATCATCCAGCTGAAAAATACCGACGCTGGTATTGCAGAAGCTTCCGGCACATCCCACAGCCGAGGCGGTTTCTTCAAGCAGGTGGTCGGCAGGACCGAGAATGGCATTCTCCACAATTCCCAGCATGCTCGCAGCGGTCTGGTAGTGCTCCGGCATTTCGTGTTGCCAGTCAGCCAAACCTCGCCACATTCCGGCGTTCCAAACGGTATCCGGAGGCGGAAGCAAGGTCGCCGCGTAAGTGATGGATCCGCCCCCGACAGCGCAGCCATGGAAAATCGTCACGTGTCGAAACAATCGCATGTTGAAAAATCCGCGAAGACCGAGCCGAGGACGCCAGAACCATCGGTGAATGGCCCAGCTCGTGCGCGGAAGGGTTTCGCGCGTCCAGCGGCGGCCCATTTCCATCACGCCAACCCGATAGCCTTTTTCGGTCAGGCGATGCGCCGAAACGCTACCCCCGAAGCCCGAGCCGATCACGATGAAGTCGAAATCGAATTGGGTGGTGGATGGCATAACTTACTGCGCGGAAATTACATTGAACCTGTGAGGGGCGTCACATTCGAGGGTTGCCGACTGTGCCACGATAAGTGGTTGCCTATGCGCAAGCTGGCTGAGGTCGAAGAAGCGAGATCGCTGATGCGCGAGGCGATGGACTGGTCCGTCTTCAAATGGCTTTTCGAAAAGCACAGGATGCGCGAAACTGCCGATCGCGCCAATGCCGCGCTCGATACGCTGAACCGGTCGACAAAAGCACAGTGGAATGACGAGTTGAAAGCGGCCTACAGGCAACTTGCAAAAAATGGCTCGCGAAACAACGGCAAAGACGCTTTTCATCTTGCTCATTCCGAGCTCACAAGTTTTGTCAAGAAAGTAATCGAGGCGGATGATGCTGCGCGCCGCGCTAGAGAAGATGCCCAGCAGACGTTTGATTACGCAGAACGGGAAATGAGCACTGCGCTCGCCCGCGAGGGATGCAGCAAGGCGATTCATCAATGGGAACTGGATAAAAAAGCCATTCGGGTTGCCCAGGCTGTTCCCAAGTCCTGAAGTGAACCGGCTGAATTTCTCGAAGATCCGAGTTTGTTTCCGCACATCTAACTCTTCTACGCACAGCGCAGAACGGAATGATGGCACGCGGCATCTGCCAGGTTAAACGGCATGTCCGGTGCCGGATCTGACACGACTGTCACAACTTTCCGTCCACGATGCCACCACCAGCCGAGGAATGCGTTGCCCTGGCCCGATGCCGTTCGCAATCCGCTCCAACCGTTCACGTCGCAGGATTCCGAATCGGGAGTGACAGTTATTGAGCGCGCGTCAAGGCGGAGACCTTCCTGCAGCGCTTTCAATGCGCTTTCCTTCGCGCTCCATAACAAGGCTGCAAAACGGAATTTGTCCGCGGGAGATGCCCGGCGGATTAAATCCTGTTCTTCGCGATTGAAATAGTCTGCAATGAACTGTTTACTGCGAGGCTCAATGATCTCCAGATCACAACCCAGACGCACACCATGAGGCGCCACGAAACAGATAGCGCTGCGCTCCCGGTGACTGAGGGAGATGCAGAAATCGCCCGATCTGCCTTTAATGAAAGCCTCCGGTGCTCCAGAAGGCGCCGCCAATACTTCAATGTGCGAGAGGACGGAAGCATCGGAAGAAAAACCAAGATGCGCAGCGAGCGCACGCTTGGCTGTCCATCTCCCGAGCCGCCAATCCTCGTGGCGTTTCGGAAAGATGAGTTTGCCGAGGACGAGCAACTCGGCGCTGCTCAACCAATCGTCGTTTTCCGGTAGATCATTTGCATCTTGCTCGAGCCAGAAAACGTTCATATCTCGAACTCTCAAGCAGCGGTCAACAGCTCAGACGCTTTTTTCTTGGTTTGCTGTTCCCGCTCGATGCCGCGTTCAACCGCGTCAATGAGGTACGGCCTCAGGTTTGCCGGCGGAATAATGCGGTGCAACGCCCCAACCGCGAGTGCCCTCTGCACGCTGTGCACACGATCGAACTCTGCCGCCATTTCACCTAGTTTCTCGGAGTGAACGATTTTGAATAACTCGTTGTATTGCCCCTGCAGTTTGTTCTTCTCTGCGCTGGAAGCACAATCGATCTCCTGCTTCAGTTTGTCGAGCCGTGCATCTTTCTTGGTACGGGCCTCCACTTCACCTGCAAAAACCACGGCTGCGGCCGGGGCGCCACCAATCACCGAGGCGTAGGCGCCTTCCAGTGCTGCGATTTCAACTTGCTCGTTCAAAGTTCGCGAGAAGACAACGTACGCGCCACCGTGATAGCGCGAGATGACACAGAAAACGATTGGGCCTTTGAAGTTGACAACGGCGCGGCCAATTTCTGCACCATACTCAAGCTGAAGGCGGCGCATGGATTCGGGCGAGCCGTCAAAGCCCGATAGATTCGCCAGAAAAACAACCGGGCGATTGTTGCTGGCTGCATTGATCGCTCTTGCAACTTTTTTGGACGACTGTGGAAAGAGCGTGCCAGAGGTCCACTGATCGGGGCCATCAGCCGGAACGAAGCCGACGCGCTGCAGCGGGCGCGATTCCATGCCGATAAGGCAAACGGGATACCCGCCTAGGTGGGCGTCCCAAACCACTGCGGTTTCGGCCGCCCGCATTCCTCCCCAGCGCTCGAGTGGCGCATAGTCCTGGTCCACGGCCGCCATCATGACGCGTCGAACATCAAACGATTTCTTACGACCGGGATTGGTCTGGTTGGAGAAAATTTCTCCTACCGTTGCAAAGCTGTCGGTTCCGTTTGTCCCATGCGGATAGCTGCACACGTTGCGATCAAGCGGATCGGTGGTCAGAGCTTTTCGCGGAAAACGCTCTCCCGGAGCAACGTAGGTATGCTGGTAATGCCGGAACAAAATGTGGCAGGCTTCGTCAATGTCCCGGGCCCAATACTGTGCCTGGCCATTGATGCCCATGATGCGGTCGTAGCCGCCGATTCCCTGATTGTCCTCGGCGGAAACGCTGCCGGAATAATCCAGTGCGCGTTTACCGGTCAGCACCATGGCAGCTTTGGGCGTCATCACAAGAATGCCGCGCGTGTGCATCAGCATGGTTGCCTCGGCATTCCAGTAAGGCTGCGCTCCTACGTTAATTCCGTTAATCAGGAGATTGACTTCGCCGCCTGCTTGGGTGAAGTCTACGAGGCGCCGCAGCACGCGGGCGATCCAGTCCATGTTCTCAACGCCGCTCTCCATTGATATCTTTGCGCCAGCAGAGATCGGGAACCACTCCAACGGCACCCGCATCTGTTCGGCCAGGTCGAGCGCAGCAATAATGCGCCGGCATTCCGGTTCGGCTAAAGCTCCGAGATCTTTGCTCGGATCTCCGAGCAACATCACGCGCTTCATGCCTTCGGGATAACGTTCTGTAAAGTTTTGGATTACTCCGGCGATGATATTGGACTTGTTCTGCCCATATGGCCGGTTCACCGGAACAAGCCGATTTTGGCCATCAAGTTCGTGCTCAACGAAATCGCCGGGCGGGAATTCTGCGCGTGCATGCTTCAGCTCAGGTGTCAGCATTTTTACGATTTCGTACGGGTAGATCATCCCCCGCTGGCGCATGCGCACCACCTTCTGGTCATAGTCGCTGAGCGGCTTGATGGGCTGTTGCTGTTCCTCAGGCCGGAAGCTAATAAACATGCCTCGACCAGCGGGACTGGAAATGCGTAAGACCATGGCCCGGAGTTCGTTTGTCCTCGGGTTGGGGATACGCACCCGCATGACAACCTGCTCCAATCCCAATCCCTCCGTCATAGGCGTCAGCCGGTGTACGAGATTGCGGAACTCTTCGCGCTCGAGATAAAGCGGCTGCCAAACATGAAGGAACACGCGATTCCAACAGAGGCGCTGATGGGGCGCTCGACGCGACTGCTCCACTCGGATCGCCGCTAACGCCTCTGTCAACATGCGCTCCAGATGTGGCAATTGAACTACTCGGCCCGCTTCATCCCGCACCGGCGTTACATCGCGGACCTCGGCGCAGGCAAAAAGTCGTTCATCCTTGGGGTTCTCACGGGCAACGGCACGGAGGAGATAAACATCTTCGACCGAAGGCAGGCGTTCGACGTTGAAGTTGGCAAGCCTCCACAGACGCAACCTTTTACCCATCATGGGGTGAATTCCACGGTAAAGGGTTTCCTCCTGATAACCGTGCTCTGTCGGCCGGTAAGTGAAATGTTGCATGCCGCCGGCGCCTTGTACGTACTCCGGCCCGGCAATTTCGATTACTGCCCGCCGCAATGGCCGCGGGAACTCAGCATGATCCAGAACTGAACGAATCTCCTTCTCTGCCGAATCGGCAGAGCCCAACTCGCCTGCTTTCCAGGTATAGAAATCAACCATGACGTCGTGATTTGCTGGAGCTCGCGCGATCAGAGGTTTGACGGCTTGAATGGCCTCTGCTAAATGTTCGTACTCGGTGTGTGTGGCAATTACGTGAATGCGTTTGCCTTCGAAATCATATTCGGCAGTGGCGTAGCAGCGGCTTTCTGTCTCGAAAGACCGGAAGTCTTCCAGTTGCCGGATCCGGTAGTACCGCCAGACAATTGCTTCCAGCATCAGCTTGCGCATCGCCACGGTAGCGGTAGCAAATCGGCCTGAAAGAAGTCCGACTAAGGGTTGAGGGCACTCTACAAGCGCGCGAACCTTCTCCTTGCGGCCCGGCGCCTCAGGATTGGAGGCAATAGCGGACAACTGCTCCTCAACTTCTTCGTATACTTGCTTGCGGGCTCGCTCTAAGAATGGCTGATCGCAGTAGCGATGGCGCACTTCGCGGGCAAGATCGATTATTGCCGCCGGCACCGCATGGGCCAATGAAACCAATCGATCGAGGAGCGTTCGCAAGGATTGCTCCGCCTGAGGCGATAAAAGCTCAACCTGCCGCAAACGCTGCTGCAGAATGTGAACGATGACTGGAACCTGTTGCTCGATGCGTTGATGTGATCTGTAAATACACATCAGGCTTTGCGCGAGTCGTGGCGAGGGGTCCAGGCTCAGGACGCCATAATGTTCGAGCGCGCGTTTGAGAGTGGCCAAAAACGTTGCAGACAGTGCCTCATTCTCGGCGTCAAGCCTGCGCAGGTAGGTAAACAGTTGCGCCTCAGCGCTTGGTTCTTCCGCGTTCGCGCGGTGGTTTACATCGGGCTCGCGCTGAAACAGCGAACAGGTGTCCGCGAAGATGCTGAGGATCGCGTTTTCCGTGTTCCAAATGTCTTGATCGCTCTGCGGAGGTATCGCACGCAATTCGGCAAGCCGGCGTTGGGTTTCCTTCGGCTCAATGTCGAATCCGAGCATCAGCTGCCGAAATTCCTGCAAGCTTTCAGCAAAGCTCGTTGTGGTCGCCTTGATCTGGGCGTTCGCGTTACAAAACTGCACTCGCCCAAGATCGGAATCGCATTTCTCGGCGAGACCAGGATCGATTTGTAAAAGAGGCGCACCGGCACCGACTTGCACATTGGGAATTGCCATGATCTGCCGGACTTTCCCAGCAAATGGCGCCAATAATGGCATCTCCATCTTCATGGCTTCGAGGACGGCCAGGCGATCACCGACAGCAACAACGTCGCCGGGTCTTACTGCGATGGAAACCACCACAGCCGGGGCAGGCGCGTGAACTATGCCACCATCGTCGCGATCAACGTGATGCTCGACTCCATCGACTTCGATTCGAAAGCTGACGCCATTAGCGATGGAAACCACATGGAACCGCCTGTTGGAGACCGTGAGCCAATGCTCAAAGCCGGTGAGCGGTGTCACTTCGGCTTCAATGAGCACCCCATCTACCAAAATACGGTAGCGCTGTCCGCCCAAGAAAAAGACTTTTGCGGAATACGACTGGCCGCAGTGCCGAAGCTGGACGGTTCGTCCGATTTCGCTGCGCACATCAGGCCGACCGCGCCCCGCCCACGCATAGAATTGCCCTTGCTCAACGACAAGCTGTGCCTCGCAGGCGTCAATCGCTGCCTGTAGAAGTGCAACATCAGCGTAACTGCGCGAGATATGTTTGCCTTCCGCTGCCAATTGGTCGAGCCATCCATTATGCAGCTGGCTTTTCTTGACCTCTTCGCGCTCCAGCAACTGCAACAAGAACGATTTGTTTGTCGTCCCGCCCTTTATGACGACGACGCTTGCCCGCAGGGCACGTTGCAACCGGGCGAGGGCCTCGCTGCGGGTTTGGCCATAAGCAACAATCTTGGCAATCATGGAATCGAAGTCGCCCGGAATGATATCTCCCTCCGCCACGCCAGTATCGATCCGCACACCGGGACCTGCGGGAGTTCGAAAGCGCTCGATACCTCCTGGCGCCGGAGTGAAATTGTTCTCAGGATCCTCCGCATTTAGTCGCACTTCGATTGCATGACCGTACGTCCGTGGAGGCTCTCCTTCCAGCCGTCCACCTTGTGCGAGATGAATTTGCAACTTGACGAGATCGAGCCCGGTCGTGCACTCGGTAACCGGATGTTCGACCTGCAGGCGCGTGTTCATCTCCATGAAAGAAAAGCGTCGCGCTTGGGGCTCATAGAGAAATTCCACCGTTCCAGCATTGCGGTAACCGGCCGCCTGACAAAGGCGCACCGCGTAATCGCGGATCATACGATCTTCGTCAGCCGAAAGCGCTGGCGATGGGGCTTCTTCCAGAATTTTCTGATGGCGCCGCTGAATGGTGCAATCGCGCACTCCCACTGACCACGTCGTCCCGAAATGATCAGCTATGACCTGGACCTCAACGTGGCGAACATCTTTGGTGCGCTTTTCGAGAAAAACGGTTCCATCCCCAAAAGCCTTGAAGGCTTGTGACTGGGCGCTGATGAAGGCAGTTTCCAGCTGATCCAGCGATTCGACGCAGCGAATGCCACTGCCGCCACCGCCCGCGCTAGCTTTGAACAACACCGGGTAGCCGAGTGTTCCGGCGTGCTTCAATGCTTCCTCAATGGTTCTGACAGGACCCCCACTCCATGGGGCGACTGGAATTTCGAGTCGTTCGGCCAAAAGCTTGGAAGCGATCTTGTCTCCCACGCGGCGCATTGCGTCGCCATCAGGACCGATGAACGTAATCTCCATATCGCGGCAAAGATCAGCAAAGTCTGCGTGCTCGGCCACAAAGCCCCAGCCAACCCAAACCGCTTCCGAGCGAGATTCGATCAGGGCACGTTTCAAAATGCCGTAATCAACATAGCTGCTTTTAAGTTGGCCCGTTTCGTGGTCGAGAACTCGAGCTGGCCCAAGGCAAAATGCCTCATCCGCTTCGCGAACGAACATAGAATTGCGATCAGGTTCAGTGAACAAAGCGATGGTGAGCAAACCAGCGCCGTGCTCCAGATTGAACTCGCGCGCAGCATGGATAAAACGCATCGCCGGTTCACCGCGATTCACGATGGCAACGCGCCTGAATAGGGGATTCATGGCGACCCCGCTTTCTTACACCGTGAGGACTTCATGCCGCGACCAGCTCAACAGAAAGGGCCGAGCGCAGGCGCTCAAGTTGCGCGGGAGTAAAGGCGTTGGGTACAGCGACCGTGCGATAGCCGGTGAGTCGCAGTAAGCAATTTCCCGCGTCATTGATTATTTCCGCGTCAAAGCTTTCATTCTCTTTGGGGGTCACGATGGCATACAGCGCGCCATCAGCTGTCTCGACAGCCCCTTCGTAAACGCAAAGCTTGTCAATGTGTAACGGCAGACCCATGCGCCCCTGGATTCCCATCTCCCAGATTCCAGCTGTCTGAAAGCACAACTCAATCAGCCGAGGCGCTACGATGGTGCCCAATTCAGATGGACGATGGCTCGCAGGCAACCCTGTGGCAAACAGTCCAACCATGCGTTTGCCATCCCACCACGCGCGCTTAATAACTTGATAAGCCGGGCCGTGGAAGTAGAGCCTGTAAATCTCATCTGATTCCACGCTCGGCCCTTCAAGCTTGCCGATAGGCGCGCCAGGCACGCCACGGAACAACTGGCTCGTCATGTGCACCCGACCGGTGAAATGGGTCGTAGTTTGCGGGGCGGTTTGATTGGGCAGGATGCGAACCCCGAGGAGCTGGCAATCCGCAAGCAATTCATGCTTATGTGCACGAACGGCAGCCTCGACTGTCAATGTGCGCGGCTCATTGTGGTAGAACTTAAAGGGCGCAAGGAAATTGACGTCCTCGATTTCTGAAATGTGCCATTCCGGCAACATCGCAAGCGCGGCTTCCGCGAAGGCCTCGATTCCCATTACGCCGGGCAGCACGGGGACTCTATCAATCTGATGGTCGTGCAGGAACGGCTGAATCTTTGGGTCGAGAGTAGTTTCCACTCTCATGGGACTAAAGATCCGACTACTCACGATTTTGCCGAGCATTGGGCCGTGAACAGGCTTCTCAGACTCCGAAGTCTCGAGCCCGCCAGTTTCATCCCACTCGTTCAGAAGGACTCCTAGTCGTTGTGCCACAACAACCTCGCCACGAGTCCCGCCCGCTGTGAGTTCACGCCGAACCGTCGGAATGCCCGCTTCAGGCGGTAGCATGTCAATTCCGGCTGCTTCCATGATTTTCGGAATCGAGCCACGAGTTGCCATGCCGATACCACCCCAAGCGGTCCAGCCAATCACGATGCCGCGTGTGTTCGGTCGTGTACTGCGGAAGCTGGAGGTTATCTTGCAGAGCAGGTCGTTGGCCGAACTGTAGTCGGTTTGCCCCGGGTTGCCGAAGCGGCCCGCGATCGAACTGAAGGCGATCATCGCTCGCAATGGCATATCGCCAATGGCGTGAAGCAGATTGAAAAACCCGTCTGCCTTCACGTCGAAGACGAGATCGAATTCCTGCGGCGGCTTATCGAGCAGCGAGCGGCTGCGGTCAAGGCCGGCAGCATGCAGCAGAACGTCAATATGTCCGCTGCGCTGGCGCACTTGGTCTATGACCTTTGCCACCGCGCCAGCATCAGTGAGGTTTACACAAAGGTAGTGCGCCGTCCCTCCTGCATCGGCGACCGCATCAATTGCGGCGCGGGCGGCTTGCGCACGCTCCAACACTGCTAGTTCTTTCTCCACCAGGGCCGGCGTCGCACGTTCTCCCCGCGCCTGAATGCGGTTGAACAGCTCGCGTTTCAGGCCTTCTTTGTCCGTGACAAAGCGCCTCAGATCGGCATCATCTATCGCAGGCTCGGGCACAAGATCGAGCAGATAGAAAGTGCCTCCTGAGGCCGCGGCCAGATCGGCTGTGATCGCCGAAACAATGCTTCCTGCCGCACCGGTGACCACGAAAACTGTGCTCTTGTCGAGGGTAACGCCAGGGTTGCCGTCAATCGCGGACTGCTCCTCGAGACCGATCGTCCAGCGCAGATTGCTCTTGTAGCCGATCTCCACCGCGCCGGGATCGCGTAGAGTTTCCTCAATCAACAATTCAGCGATCTTTGCCGGTTTAGTTTCAGCTTCGAAATCAACCGCTTTAACCAGAGCGTCTGTGCGCTCTCGTTTGTAGGTCTTGGTGAAACCTGTAACTGCGCCGCCGAGCGGGGCCAGAGCGCCGGCTTCGTCGTAACCGTGATGACCTCCCATGCGAGTCGCTGAGACGAGGAAAGTTCCTGACTTGCCGATCTGTTCGTACAGGGCACGCATGGTGCTGTAGAGCAGCTTCACGCGAACGCGCACAGCTTCATGCCAAGTGGAAAGATCCATCGCCGACAGCGACCCTTCGTTATCGAGAGCGGGAAGCCAGTAGATCCCGTGGATTGGCCCGGCAGATAGCCACTTCTTCAAGGTCTCAGGGATAGCGTCGGGATCCTGCTTGCCGGCCAAGCGGAGAACTTCGACACTTTTCTTGCGCAACGATTTCTGCAGCGAGTCTGCGACGCCGCTTTCATCTGGCATGATGATGACCCGCTGGCCGCGCTCAAGCTTCACGCCGGTTGTCTTGCACAAATTAAGAGAAGGCCTTAAGACCGGAACCGGCACGCGCCGAGGAATGCTGTTTGCTGCCTCCAGGCTGGATAGTGGCAACGCGGTCTTCGCTAGGGCTGATCCGGCCGGCTTCTTACCCGGCTGTTTGATCTCTGCCGAGGGAATTGTCATCCCAGATCTGTCCTGCGCAAACTTAATCACATGCGCCAGGGTTGGGAAATCGCGCAGCTTAAGATTTTCATCGCGCGGAATGTTGTAGGCCGCGCGAATGGCTGCGAACATTTCCGCTTGCTTCACGGTGTCAATGCCGAGGTCGGCTTCGAGATCGAGGTCCAGATCCAGCATGTCTTTCGGATATCCGGTCTTTTCGGCGACGATCTCCAGTACTTTTTCCTTGATAGGGTCTTCGATCGCCGTGGCTGTTGTGGCAACGGTCTGCTTCGCCGCTTCAGGGGCCTGAGGCGCGGTGGGATGTGCGGTAGTTGTTTCGATCAGATCCGGCCGCTTTTCATAGACAAACCGAATCACATGTGCGAGCGTCGGGTAATCGCGCAGTTTTCGGTTCTCGTCTCGTCGAATGTTGTAGATCTCGCGAATTGCGGCAAACATTTCGGCTTGCTTTACCGTGTCAACCCCGAGATCGGCTTCCAAATCGAGCTCAAGGTCGAGCATGTCTTTCGGATAGCCCGTTTTTTCGACAACCAGGGCGAGAATGCGTTCTGTAACTGAATCTGCCGCAGACGATGATGGCGGGGCAGGGAGAGCTGCCGCGACTGTCTGCTGGGTGGTCTCTTTCAACGCGGTTGTGGGCGAAACGGATTCAGTCTGTGCCGCTAAATCCGGCCGCTTTTCATAGACAAAGCGGATGACGTGCGCGAGTGTTGGATAGTCGCGCAGTTTGCGATTCTCATCGCGCGGGATGTTATAGATCTTGCGAATGGCTGCAAACATCTCGGCTTGCTTGACGGTATCGACCCCGAGATCAGCTTCGAGGTCAAGGTCGAGATCCAGCATGTCCTCGGGATATCCCGTCTTTTCCACCACCAAGGCCAGAATGCGTTCCCTCACCGGATCTGCCGGACTGTTTGAAACGGCTGACGCAACAGGAGGCGCTTCAGCCTTCGCGGTGATTGCAGGGGCAGCCTGTGCCGCGGATTTCAGCACTTCACTTTTCCTTTCGATCTCCGGAGCAGCCTTGGCTATTTCTGCTTTTTGTGGGGTTTGAGCTACGGAACGATTTTCTCCAGCTTTAGCTTCCAGAGCTCGTGCCCCGGTATCTCGAACCCGAAGGGTACGATGCACCGTTTCCAGTTCTGCTGTCGGCTGACCGGAGATGCGCGCGAGCCACGCCGACCAGGCTTGCTTATCAATAACGCGGTAGCCGTATCCGAAAGCATGCGGACTGCAACGTGCTCCATCCTTCGTCCTGACCCATCGCATCAGCGTCATACTGATTTGCGATCCAAAACCGGCGGCAAGGCGCAGTGCGTACTCCACCGGGTAGCTTCCTCCCTTCGACAAATTCAGCCGGCCCAGCTCAGGATCAACTTCCTTGAAGTTGGCTACCGGTGGAACGATTCCAGCTTCCAGTGCCTTCACTGCTAGCACGTCTTCGATACCCGCCCCCATGGCGTGTCCGGTAAAGCCTTTGGTGTTGGCGATTACGATGTGATCAGCAGAGCTGCCAAAGACTTGTCGCAAGGCGTGAATCTCAGCGGCTGCGCTGCCGCCGCGCGCAGGCGTGTACGTTTCGTGAGAAACAAAAACCGTCCGGGGTGCGATTTCGGCGCGACTAATACCCCGGCGTTCAGCGGTCGAAACCAGGTTTTCCATTACTTGTCCAATGTGCTGCACGTCGAGGCGCGTGCCGTGAAAAGCACTGTTTGCTGTGACCGAGCTCAGCATCTCGCAGATCGGCTGCAGACCGCGCTCGCGCGCGGCATCTGCCCGTTCTACGACTAGACCCGCAGCGCCCATGCCGATGATCATTCCGTGACGGCGGCGATCAAAAGGAATGGCGGCCTCTTCTACCACGTCGTCGGTCGCAGCCGCGCCGGTGGCAAGGAATCCTGCGCCAATCCATTCCAGCATGGTGTCACTGGTGATATCGTCAGCAGCTATCACAATCACCCGGCGGCAACGGTCGGCACGGATCCAGTCTTCGGCATGCGAAACCGCCTGCGCCGTGCTGGCGCAGGCAGAGTTGATTTGCGTGTTGGGCCCGCGAGCACCGATGAATTCAGCGAACTGCGAATGCCCCATCGCCAGAATGCGGAACAGATATCGCCGATCAAAGACATACGGCGTCTTTTCGATCGCATCGCAGAGGTCCTCAATCTGACGATCAATCTCCTGCGTAATGATCGAATCGCCATTCGTTTCAGCAACGCGGGTTCGCAGAGATTGCAGGCTGGCCAACTGCTCACGTCGAGCATGATCGGCGTAGTACCGCGACATGTCGTCAGCGAAGCGGTTATAGCCGGGGAACGCAGAAGCAAAAATGATGCCCGTGTCGTCGCGCAGAGCATCGGGCAAGCCCCAACGATCGGGCAACTGAGTACCTTTGCTGGTTTTCTTGTAACGCATTACCAGCGGAATGCCGGCATCGCGCAGAGCGTCGAGGCCAACCGCAATAGCAAGCTGGGTGACGCGGTCGAGCGCCGCATTCCTTTCGGCGGAGACGCCGAACTCAGTCTCAAGGTCGAAGGCACCGGCGCGTCCTGCGAGTTTGATTACATCGGCGACATTCGTGATGGTCTCGAAGGTGCCGCCATCGTCGTTCTTCACCAGCCGTGTGACATGCTTTTCCAGCATGGCGCGGCGCAGTTTGGTCGGAATTGTGTCGATGAACTGATCACCCCGCAATAGTCGTGCAACATTGCTGTCATCAAAGATGTGCCCAGTTCCCGGCAGCCCGAGGGCTGCACCAGTGATCACGACCGGCTCTTCGGAAGAAATTCGAGCGGAACCGTGGGCCATTTTCCACCCCTTATCAAGCACATCGGCAAAGAAACGGCCCAGTTCGGCATAGTGGTTTCCATTCGAAGGCGCTGGAATAGTGGTTTGGCGCTCGGATATCGAAGCCACTATTGAGGGCACTGTTGCCGTCTCGCTTTGCGCAAAACCTCGCCCGAGCCCCGCAGCATACAAGCAACACAACGCCTGATTGAACGCAACGATGTCGCCGCTCTTGGGATGGTTGGTGAACAGCGACACCACATCGCCGTACTTGCCGAGCACATCGTCGGCAAATCCCTGCAATGCTTTCTTGGGTCCGACTTCAACAAATATTCGAGCCCCAGCTTCATACAGACTGTGCAGGCCCTTGACGAACTGCACCGGCGAAGCCACCTGCTCGGCGAGAATGTCCAACATTTGCGGGACAACGTTCGGCCCTGTCGGATAGAACTCGCCGTTTGTGTTGGCAATGGTCGGTATCTGCGGAGCTTGCAGATGCAATCGGGCGAGCACTCGGCGGAGCGGTTCGCTCGCAGGCGCAACAATGGATGTATGAAATGCATGGCTGACGGGCAACGCGGTAACTTCGTAGCCGGCTTTCTGAAACACGGCCATCGCCTGCATCACAGCTTCGCTCGCACCGCCAATTACTGCCTGGTGCTCACTATTAATGTTGGCGATGACAACATAGCCGTTCACTGTCTTTAGAATGCTCTCAATTTCTTCCAGAGGTGCAGAGACGGCGGCCATGCGGCCGTTATCGGTCATCGCTACCTGGGTCATTCCGCGTCCGCGTGCACTGACCGCTTCGAGCGCGTCAGCAAAAGGAATTGCACCAGAAGCAACCAACGCGCCGTATTCGCCAAGGCTGTGTCCCAGGGTGAAATCGGGCGTGATGCCGTATGCAGCTAGAAGGCGGGTAAGCGCCAAATCAACCGTGAGCACAGCCGGTTGGGTAATCGCGGTCTGGCGAAGATCGTCCTCTGCCTTGGCCACTGCGGCGGCGTCGCTGGAGTCAACGTAAATAAATTCGCTTAACGGTTTGCCGAGCAGAGGCGTCATCACCCGATCGGCTTCAGCAAAGGTTTCGGCGACAATAGGCTCTGTGTCGAGAAGCGATTTCAGCATATTGAGGTATTGCGAACCCTGTCCGGGGTAAAGGAAAGCAACTTTCGGTGCCGGCCCGTGTCCACGAAAAATGCCCTGCGCGCGCAGAGCTTTCCACGTTGCAGGTTGGTTCGCCGCGAATGCCTTTATTGCTTTGGCGCATTTTTCCGCGCACTCAGGCGCGTCGGCATAGTCAATCGCCAGCCGCTCGGGGGAGCGCAGATCAGACTCCGCAGGTGAAGCAACTGCCGGCGCCTTGCCTGACCGCGCCTCCCTTTCAGTGGCTCGCAGCCGTTCGACAAGTTCAGCTTCTGAATTCGCGCCCAATACCAGGGCGCCACGCAATGGCGCCTTGCGCGACGTCGCGGGAGAGGAGAATCTCTGTTTTGTGCTCATGCTAACCTCAGAATCTTTCGAGACAATCTCTGGAACTGCCACTGACTTCTTGCCATTTCCATTCAACCGGCCGGGGATGTACTCCTCTAGCACGGCATGAAAATTGGTTCCACCAAAACCGAATGCACTCAATCCGGCACGGCGGACAGCATCGGATGCAACATCCCACGGTTTCAGTGTCGTATTCACGTACAGAGGAGAATGCGCGAAGTCGATGTCTGGATTAGGCCGCTCGCAGTGCACACTGGGAGGCAGTACCTTGTTATGGAGCGCCAGCACAGTTTTCAGCAGCCCCGCTGCGCCAGCCGCTCCTTTGAGATGCCCAATATTTGACTTCACCGAACCGAGTGCGACTGAGTGCGCAGGCAAATGATTTGTGTTCAGCACATCCGCCAGGCTCTGCACTTCGACCACATCGCCAACACGAGTCGATGTGCCATGGCCCTCGAAATAAGTCGCGGTGTCGGGCGATAGCCCGGCGTTTGTCCAACCCCGCTCAATCGCGAGCTTCTGCCCTATCGGGTTCGGCGCAGTAATGCCTTTGCCTTTGCCATCACTCGAGCCGCCCATCCCACGCAGAACAGCGTAGATTTTGTCGTGATCGCGTTCGGCGTCGGAGAGACGCTTGAGCAGGAAAATCGCTGCTCCTTCGCCCATCACGAAACCATCTGCGCCTTCGGCGTAAGGACGCGTGCCAGTCCCGGAGAGTGCGCCGATTTTGCAGAACTTCACAAAAGTCGAAGCGCCCATGTTGCGGTCAATGCCGCCGGTAACAACAACATCGAAATCTTTTTCGATAAGACCTTCCATCGCCGAACTGATGGCAGCCATCGCCGACGCGCAAGCCGCGTCGCAAACGTAATTCGGGCCGTGGAAGTTAAACAGATTAGCGATGCGCCCTGCGATGCAATTCGCCAGTTCACCCGGCATGCTGTCTTCAGTGATTGAGGGCAGGTACTTAGCGACGCGATCCTGCAGTTCGCGTGTAATGTCACGGCGAAGCGCCTCGGGCAATGCCGCGAAACTGGGCGATTGAGATAACTCACGCGCATACTCCGGAAAATAAACGCGCAGGGCAGTCAGGTAATGCTTTTCGCCTGCCATAGCGTTCCCGAGGATGATGGCGGTACGGTCAGCATCGAGCGGACGTTTGGGATAGCCGTAGTCTTCGAGCGCTTCGCGCGTACATGCGATCGCCCAGCGCTGTGCGCCATCCATGGCGTCTACGACCTTGGGAGGCACCGGCAAGTGCCATTTCACCGGCTCCCAAACGAACTCGCGCACCCAACCGCCAATCTTGGAATAGGTCTTGTCGGGCGCAGCTGGGTCGGCGTCGTAATAGAGCGCGGGGTCCCAGCGCTCACGATCAACTTCGCTGATGCTGTATCGGCCATTCGTAATGTTTTCCCAAAACGCAGAAACATTTGGCGCGTCAGGCAGAACGGCTCCCAATCCCACGATGGCAATGGCACGGTCAGATCTGTTTTCCATAACTGCACTCCCACACGAACAAGAAACCCAATCACGTTTACCAGCACTCCTCAACGTTCGATCGAGGCATGCGGCCTGTTATCGTCACGCAGCCGCACGCTTTTCTAAGCGTCCGTACAAAACATCGGCGACGTAATCCATATCGGAGAGCAAGCCGGCTTGCGCTCGATGAATCGCAGAGACATTGAGGCTGGCTTCAATTGCCGGAAGTTCCCCGTCACTCACGCCTCCAGCTCCGATCAACAACCGCAAGCCGTCTTCCGCAACCTTTATCGCGGCTTCGCGCGCAAAGATGCGGCTGATTGCGGCGAGTGCGTTTGCATCGAATCTGCGATTTGCCTTCTCGCTGAGCTTGTTCTCGCCCGCAGCGGCGGCGCGTTGCGCCAGGCTTCCCGCGCACTCCGCGTAGGCAATCAGCTCTCCCAGCCGCAGCAGAACATGCTGATGGCGGGTCAGCCTGGCCGCTCGTGCTTTCTCCATGACTTCCGCCAACGCATGCAGCGCGAGCCCGGCGACATCACCACCGACATTCGGCTTCCGCACATGCAACGCCTCGAACTTCTTGGCCTGTTCGTGATAATGCTGGCCACGGGTTTTCAAGTGAATTTGCCAGCGGTCGCGGCTGATAGTCATTTCCATGATTTCGGAGGTGCCCTCGTAAATGGTGGTAATGCGCACGTCGCGTTTGATCTTCTCGACCATGTATTCGTGGGTGTAGCCGTAACCTCCGAGAGCCTGAATGCTTGCATCGGCGGCGAAGTTGCCGGCTTCGGTTGCCATGTACTTCGCAATTGCACCTTCGGTATTGAGGCTGCCTTCGCCGGAGTCAATGCGCTCCGCGGTTTCCTCAATGTAGGCGCGGGCGGCCTCAAGCCGCGCAACGTTGGGAACGATCAGCTTGTGCGTATATCCCTGTTTTTCCGAAAGCGGCGCGCCCGCTTGAATACGCTTTGTGGAGTAAGGAATCGCGCGATCGAGCGCTGCCCACCCCGCTCCCAGGCCGAATGCAGCCACCATGAGCCGCGTGTAGCCAAAAACTGCTTGTGCCTGATTTAAACCCTGGCCTTCGACTCCGCCAACCAGGCGATCCGCAGCGACATAAACGTTGTCCAGCGCCAGCGCAGCAGTATTGCTCAGACGTATGCCGTGTTTGTCTTCTGGTTCGTCGTGAGTAAAACCTTTCAGACCTTTTTCGAGGATGAACCAACTTGGGCCGGTGGGAGTATTCGCCAGGACCGTGTACGCGTCGGCAACGCCGCCGTTGCTGATCCATTGCTTGTTGCCGCTGATTTTGTATCCGACAATTTTGCCGTTTTCCTCGACCCGTTCGGCAGTCGTCCGAAGCGCGCCGAGATCGCTGCCGGCCTCAGGCTCCGTCGCCCCATACGCGAACAACAGCCCTTCTTCGGCAATGCGCGTCAGCCAGATTTTCTTCTGCTCAGGCGTCGCGCCGACGGTTATAGGGTCGCTACCAAGGAAGGTGGCGAGCACGGCGGTTGCTACGCCAAGGTCAATGCGCGCCATCTCTTCGCACACGCAATAGACGTCAAAAGCGCCACCCCCCATCCCGCCAAATTCTTCGGGGACCATGAGAAGTTGAATGCCGATTTTGTCGGGATTGCAAATTTCGCGAACGATCTCGATCGGACACTCGTCGCGCTCGTCGAGTTCAATCAGCGTCTCGTCCTGGAGGCGCTTCTTCGCGAATTCTCGCAGAGACTTCAAACTGAGTTTTAGAGTTTTGCTGGCAATCATCTTTGTTCCTCACTTGGCGGCGACGGCGCGCATCTCATTTACCTTTTCGGTCATTTCTGGCAGAAACTCGAGGATGTCGTCCACGATGCCGATATCCGCGACTTGAAAAATCGGAGCCTTCGGATTCTTGTTAATGGCAACCAGGAAGGGACTTCCCTTAAGACCAGCCAGATGTTGAAAAGATCCGCTGATGCCGCAGGCGAGATAGACTTTCGGCTTCACGGTTTTACCGGAAGAGCCCACCTGCCGCGACTTATCGAGCCACTTTGCATCGACGACCGGCCTGGAGCAGGAGACTGCTGCACCCAGAGCCTCGGCAAGTTCTTCGGCAATCGCTACATTGTCTTTTTCCTGAATGCCGCGGCCAATTGAGACAAGAACAGCGTGCTTTGTAATGTCAACGTCGCCGGCTTCGGCAACAATCGTCTGTACATAGCGCCGTTTCGCGCTGAATGAACCAGCTTCATGCGACTTGTCAACGACATTTCCATTTAAGACCGTAGTTTCTTGGGCCTTGAACGCGCCTGGGCGGATGGTGATTACCGCACCCGACGAGATGTCACAGCGCACGTGCGCGCTGACCTGGCCGCCGAATTCCTGGCGAACCGCTTTGAGATTGTCGCCGTCAATACTTTCGATCTCGACTGCATCCGGAAGATACGCGGCGTTCAGCTTGATCGAAAGCCCCGGGGCAAGGTCAATGCCAAAGTGATCGTGCGGACAAAGCACGACGCTCCCTGGTGGAATCACTTTGACCAGTGCTTGCCGCACGAGTTCAGAGTTCGGATAGGCAAGCACCTCCTTATCGATCTTCCAGATTTCTGCGTAAGACGCGCACAGGGCTGAGCACACGGCGTCGAGTTCGGAGCCGAATCCAGCCACGATGGCCGTTGGAGAAACACCGGAATCGATTCGTTTTGCGGCAGCCACAAGCTCGCCCGCGCAGTCATCGGGCACACCGTTTCGATGCGGGACGTAGGCAAAGATTCGGGCAGTCATTTCAGTCCTCCTTTGGCGGCGACCAGCTCAAGCAGTTTGTCGATGTTCTCCTCGCGCGAGCCTCGCAAGATTTCTGCACTCTTCGTGGCCGCCGGGACAAAGTAGTCCACCCGCCGAACCTTGGCTCCAGCTGTACCGACGCTTGTGGAGTCAATGGCTAACTCTGAAGTACCGTAGGTCTCAATCGGCACAGATGCGACCGCCCGAATTCCGCGCATCCCGACATAACGTGGCTCGTTGATACCGGTCTGAATGGAAAGGACGCAGGGCAGGTCGATTTCGCTGACCTCTTTATTGCCGCCTTCGATCTCGCGGCTGATTTTCAGCTTTTTGCCATCGAGCACCTCAATAGCTGTCACAAGCGAAGCAAAGGGATAGTCGAGCAGGGCAGCGAGCATTCCGCCGACCTGCGCTCCCCCGTCTTCGGCCTGAACCCCGGTCAAAATGACGTCGTAACTGCCCTTTTGCACGAATGCCTGGAGAATGTGCGCGATACCACGAGCATCAGATCCGGTGAAAGCATCGTCGGTCAATAGAACGCCGTGAGTCGCGCCCATGGCCATCTCGCGGCGAAGCACCTCTTCATCGTCTTCGGTTCCAACCGTGACGACAGTGACCTTTCCGCCGACCCTGCCCACAATTTGCAGCGCTTCTTCAACGGCATAATTGTCGGGCTCGTTGATCGAATAAACGAGATCGTCCCGTTCAATATCGCTGCCCGCGACGTTGAGAGCAATCTCGTTTTCCGATGTATCAGGCACTCGTCGTACGCAAACCAGGATTTCCACATTTACCTCCCTGCGACTAGTTCTGGCGGGATTTCATTAGCGCATTCCGCACCCGCGGTCTCGCGAACAATTTGCTGTTCAGCCAACTCCGCTAAATCGATCACCGACATCCTTCCTTCCAACCCTGCAACTTTGATCGCATCTTCTATATTGGTCATGCAGAACGGGCACGCGGTCACCATCACATTGGCGCCAGCTTCCGCAGCCATGCGAACCCGCTTGACCCCGATCCGTTCGTCTTCTTTCGGCTCGTAGAAAAGCATCAGCCCGCCGCCGCCGCAGCAGAACGACCGATCACGCGAACGGGCCATCTCCACGCGTTTCATGCCGGGAATCGCATCCAGCACCTCGCGAGGTTCCCGGTAAACGCCGTTGTGCCGGCCGAGGTAGCACGGGTCGTGGTAGGTGTGGACATTTTCTGAATTTGCAACCGGTTTGAACTTGATCGCTCCCGACGTCACGCCGCGCGCAAGAACCTGGCTGATGTGCTCGACTCGAGGGAGATCCTTGTAGTCATGCTTCAGCGCGTTATACGCGTGGGGATCAGAGGTAACGATGCGCGATACTCCAGAAGCTTCGATCGCCTCGGTGTTGTGGTCACGCAATGCCATGAACAGCGTTTCCTCGCCGAAGCGCCGGACCTCATGGCCGCTGTCTTTTTCCTGAGAACCCATGATTCCAAAGTCCTCGCCGAGATGATCCAGAATTCTTGCCGTAGCGCGTGCGATCGACTGCATTCGATCATCGAAAGATGTAACGCTATCCACGAAATAGAGCGTCTCCGCGCCATTGCTCTTGTCGATCGTTTTGACCGTGCAGTTCTGCCGGAACTCTTTGCTATTGGCCCAATCGCCCCGCTTTTTCTCTAGCTTTGCGTAAGGATTCCCGCGGCTCTCGAGCGATTTCAGCGGCTTCTGTAGAGACTGCGGCACGTTGCCGTCATCCACCATGCCTCGGCGCAGATCAACGATCTTGTCGATGTTTTCTATCAGCAGCGGGCATTCTTCCTCACACGCGCCACAGGTCGTGCACGACCAAATTTCGTCTTCCGAATAAACCGTCCCGATCAGCGGCTTGCCGTTTCCCGCGTGGCCGAACATCGGATAATGCTTGAACGCATAATCTCGGGCTTTGATCGACAGAAAGCGCGGGGATAAGGGTCGACCTGCGCTGTTAGCTGGACAATTATCCGAGCAGCGGCCGCAATCAGCACAGGTGTAGAAGTCCAGCATGTGCTTCCAGGTGAAATCTTCAAACGTCTTCACACCGAAAGATTTCACCTGATCGAGTTCTTCGTCGCGAACACCCCACCTGACCGGC
>Ga0335079_10000460_pt1 | contig 46491 bp, 53 predicted proteins | sample Lox_Sample_33_FD_206719 | JGI IMG/M metagenome (GOLD analysis project Ga0335079, IMG submission 206719) | Soil microbial communities from Loxahatchee National Wildlife Refuge, Florida, United States - Lox_Sample_3.3 | ecosystem: Environmental > Terrestrial > Soil > Wetlands | place: USA...
TGCGCAATTCTGCGGCGTTCGCGGGAAGCGCCCTGCTGGCGCAACTGTTTCCAGCAAGGCTTCTAAGCGCCGGCGTTCCTGAGCTTCGGCAGCAGGCGGCCCCGGCCTCGACGGACCGCATGGCGGCGATACGTGCGCAGATGGGTAGTGCGCCGATCCAATCGCAACCGCTGGCGGAGAATCTTACTTTACTTTCCGGGCCTGGCGGAAATGTTGTGGTGTTGAACGGGCCTGACGGCAAAATCGTGGTCGACACGTTTGTTCTGCCGGCATGGGGGAAGTTCAAAGAAACGCTTGACGGTATGGGAAATGCACCGCTCAAGACGGTGATCGACACACACTGGCACTTCGACCACACGGACAACAACGCCAATCTACACGCCGCGGGCGCTACAGTGCTGGCTCACGAAAACACCAAAACGCGCATGGCAGAACCGCACGACAGTGCGCAGATGGGTGTGCACCTGCCTCCGTCGCCTGCAGATGCTTTGCCTCAGCAGACGTTCAGCACCAGCCACAAACTCCAGGCCAACCGTGAAATCCTGATGCTGCAATATTTCCAGCCGGCGCATACCGACACGGACATCTATATTCACTTCCAGCACGCCAATGTGATTCACATGGGCGATACTTTTTTCAACGGCGTGTACCCCGTCATCGATAGCAGCACTGGAGGAAAAGTCAACGGCATGCTTGCTGCTGCCGAGAAGATTCTCTCCTTGGCTGACAACAGCACCAAGATCGTTCCGGGGCATGGTCCACTGGGCAACAAAGCCGATCTGATGAAGAGCCGGGACATGCTGGTTGTGGCCCGCGATCGCGTTCAAAAACTGAAGACCGCCGGAAAATCGGTCGAGGAAATAGTGGCGAGCAAGCCTTTGGCGGATTTGGACGCAGTGTGGGGACACATGCTCAGCAGCGACATCTTCGTGCAGATGATTTATTCGGGACTTTAGTTCGCACGCAAGTGCTCACTCGCCGAGCGTATCTCTAACCCGTCAATCGTGGCATCAGGAGCTTAAAGAAGCGATCCGGATCCACCCCCACGGCAACCTTGGCATTCGGATGGAAAGAGGCATCAGGCTCGGACTGCGCAGCGGTCGCGGTTGCCATCGGTGCGGACGGACGGACCGGGGCGTGCGCGTAACCCACTGTCATCCCCGCTGTAAACTCGCCCTCAGTTTCGACCTCGACGTAATAGTCCTGGAGTTTGAGAAGCTGTGGATCGATCAGGCTGGCCACCGTCAGCGGGTCGTGCATGGCAATGACGGTGGGATCAATTCCTTTGTGAGCGCGGTTCAAGGTGGCGCGCATGATTTTGCCCGCTGCTTGACTCACGGGATTCTGCGCGCGTTCAAGAATCACAACATGCTCTTCTCTCAGCAGCACCTTTTCCGTTACGTCGAGACCGACCATCGTAAGCGGGATACCGCTGTCAAACACGATGCGCGCGGCTTCCGGATCGACATAGAGATTGAATTCCGCCGCAGGAGTGATATTGCCGCCGGAGAGGGAGCCTCCCATGATGACGATCTGCGGGATCATGCGCGCAATTTCAGGATCGGAGCGAAGCAAAGTACCGATATTGGTGAGCGGACCGACGGCGACGATGGTGATCGCGCCGGGATTCGCGCGAACGATTCGCGAGATCAGTTGCGTGGCCGTCTCGCTGACAGCCTTGAGATGCGACTCGGGGAAGTCGACGCCTCCGAGTCCATTGTTGCCGTGCACATACTTTGCCGTAATCAATCGGCGCACTAACGGGACGCTGGCGCCTCCTGCAATCGGGATGTCGGTTCGTCCAGCAATTTCCGCGAGCCGCAGCGCATTCGGCAGAGTCAGCTCGAGTGGAACGTTGCCGGATACGGCCGTGATGGCTTCGACCTTCAACTCGGGAGAGCGAAGGGCGAGAAAGATTGCCATCGCGTCATCGACGCCCGGATCGGTGTCAAGAATGATGCGGCGAGGAGCCGCGCTCGAGGACGCACTGGTCTGTCCAGATTGAGCTTTCGCTGAGGGCGATCGCATTGCGCCAAGCAAGCTGCTGGTAAGAACCGCTGCCGTGGAACTGGAGAGGAATTCGCGTCGCGTGTGGGGAATTTTCATGGGTGCTTTGGCGCTCAGTCTGAATGAGCCTTTAGCAAAGGGGGAGAGTATAACGCGCTTGGGATTGCCACATCAAAAGAAAGGGCCGAGACGGTCGAAGCAGCGGGGCCGACCCGCCTAGGAAATCATTCACCACAGAGGGCACAGAGTTTCACAGAGAGAGCAAACCTCAGCGGCTGAAGCCGCATTTTCCTCCGATCGCTGCGGCACGACTGAAGTCGTGCCCTTCCCTGAGCCGCGCCCTTCTCTGCCTAGCTTTCCCTATCGACTGAAGTCGTATTTCAGCTTGGTCCGGGTTCTGGCTAACGACTCATTTGCCACTCAAACACGGCGCTTAAGCGCGGCCGGAACCTCTCTGTTGCATAAATGAGACCCTCAATGGCCGGCGCGGAGAGCACCTTTTCTGCCTACGGATTTCTTCAAAGCAAAGACGATCGGGATACACGCGAAGCAAACCAGGGCCATGTAGCGGAAGTCGTCGACGTAGGACCAGAGCCGGGCTTGGCCGTTCACTGTGAGTCCGACCAGCGCATAGGCTTGCCGCGCCGCATCTGCCGCAGAGGCCCCCTGTGACGTCAGGTAACTCTGGATTCCTTGCAGCGTTCCTTGTACGTCGACTCTTGCTGGATTGATGGAACGTGCCAGTTCGTTACGATGTACCTGCTCGTGGCGGGCAACGATTGTATTGACAACGGAAATGCCGACGCTCCCGCCGATGTTGCGGAGAAGGTTGTAAAGTCCGCTGGCGTTTCCGATCTCTTCGTTTTTCAGAAAAGCCATCGCGGTTGTGGAAAGAGGGACGAAGACACATCCGGAGCCGAAGCCGCTGATGATGATCGCCCACAAAAAGGACCATTGTCCGATGCCCAGATTGACCTGACCGAACCAGAGACTCGCGGCGGCGAACAGGCTAAAGCCAAACGCGATCAGCCAGCGGTTATCGATCTTTGCGGTCAGGTAGCCAATGACCGGCATGGCGATGATCGCACCGACGCCACGCGGACTCACGGCCCATCCTGCAGCGAGCGCGGTGTATCCCATCAACTCCTGGTAAAAGAGCGGCAATAGCGTCACCAATCCGTAAATGGCCGCGCCGAACAATCCGATCAGCACACATCCGAGGGTAAAGTTGCGATGTCGAAAGACACGCAGATCCACCAGCGGTTGTTTGTGAAGGAACTCCCAGACCAAGAACAAAACGAAACCGATCACGAGAACGACGAAGGCCCAGCGGATCCAGGTGGCGCCGAACCAGTCGTCCTCCTGTCCTTTGTCGAGGATGATCTGCAACGCGCCGAGCCAAACTGCGAGAAGTCCGAGGCCGATGCCATCGAGTCTTCCCGGCTTCGCGTTCTTGATGTAGGAAGGATCCTGGACATTGCGCGAGATCATCCACATCGCGAAGATCCCGACCGGGATGTTGATGTAGAAAGCCCAGCGCCACGAGTAGGCATCGGTGAGCCAGCCTCCCAGCGTGGGACCGAGCACCGGAGCGACCACGACACCCAGCGCGAAAACCGCCATGGCGCTGCCGCGCTTTTCCGGTGGGAACGTCTCGAGGAGAATCGCTTGCGAAAGAGGCTGCAGAGCGCCTCCGCCGGCGCCCTGTATGGCGCGGGCAATCAGGATCATGCCAAGACTCGTCGCAGCTCCGCACATGAACGAAGAGACTGTAAAAATCGCGATGCAGGCGACAAGGAAACGCTTCCTGCCGAACCTCAGTGAGAACCAGGTGCTTGCGGGCAGAACAATAGCGTTGGCGACGAGATAGCTGGTCAGCACCCAAGTGGCTTCGTCGTTGGTTGCCGAGAGACTTCCGGCAATGTAGGGAAGCGCGACCGCGGCGATGGAAGTGTCGAGCACTTCCATGAACGTGGCGAGCATTACAGCCACTGCAACAAGCCACGGATTGACTCCAGGGGAAACCGGCCGATCTTGCGCTGATTGTGGCGTCATCGTTCCGAGTCGTCCGTGCCGAGAAGACAGAGAGCTTACAGATGCTCCGGGGAAAGGTGGGGTTTCTTTATCTTAGACAGGTCGAATTTCGGCGTAGCGCAGCCGACGCCAGAGTTGAAAAGCCCCACTTCTCGCTCACAATCCGCGCGAGAAATGGGGCACGCTTTCTGAGTAGTTTAGGAATTCCAGCTAGCGCCCATAGCGGGGCGAAACGATCTGGTCGAACGGCACATCGGATGGGATGTTGTACCGCGCCATGATGTCCTGCATCGTGCGCTCATCCCGCCGGACATCATCGCCATCATTCCTGCGCGTGTCGTCGATCCACTTAGAGTATGCGCGGTCGAAGTCGCGCTGATCATCTGGCGAAAGCCGCGAGCCTCCGTTCTGGGGATAGTATCCCCGATCGCGGTTGTCGTAGCGGCCCTGATTGTTGTCGTACCGGTCGCGATTGTAGCCGCGATCTCCGTTGGTGGCGATCCGGTCGAATGGTACATCTGGCGGGATGTTGTACTTGTCCATGATGGACTGCATCTTGCGCTCATCTTTTCGAATGTCATCCCGATCGTTCTTGCGGCTGTCTTTCACCCATTTGTTGTAAGCTTCGTCGAACTCGTGCTGGTCATGGTTAGAAAGTCGCTGGGTTTGGCAAAAAGCCGGCAGCGCCAGCGCCGCAACCAGCGCTCCGATTTGTAAAAGTCTCTTCATCAGTAAGACCTCCGAGGGTTAACTTGCGAAGCGGCACGACACACGTACTGATCACGAGCCCTTTGTCAGATGACCGCGGCCGCGCGAGAGTGGTCGGGGAAAAGTCGTATACGGCTAGGGTGCATCCTCTAAGAGTGTGTTCAGGTTTCGAGGTTCGCGCTAGAAATGGAACCCCAGCTCAGCCGTGAAAGTCCGCGGCGTCACATAGTGCGTTCCGCTGAAAGTGGACAAGAAATTATAGAGAGCGGCCTTGTTGGTGACGTTGATTGCCGTCAAGCGAAGGCTCCATTTGTACTTGTCACCGTGGAACAGGTTGTCCTCTCCAAGAGCGATGTCGAACAAATGCCGGGGAGCAATGCGCGGCGGATTCTTGTCGTCATTCTCCGTGCCGGGCGCGGGAATATCGACGAGCGTCGATCCGTAGAGGGAGGGCGCGCAACTGGTAAGGGGTGCCGTCACGGTTGGACGCACTCCTCCGCAGAACAGACCTGCCTGCATCTGCTCATCCGCGCTAAGAACTGTCAAATCGACGGGAGTGTTGGGATCGGTTGCGAACGGAACCGCTCCCGCAACCATACCGCTGTCATATCGCCAGTTGAAACCGAACCAAGGACCGTTCTTGCCGATCTGATATTGGAGATGGGTAGTCTGGTTGAATTTCTCGTCGTGATCGATTCGAAAGACTCCACCCGGTGCCGACGGGACCGCCCCGGCCCCGCTGACCTGCGGGAGGAAGAATCGTGCGGCGACGCTTGAGAACACGGTCTGCGCCGAGAATCCATGGAGGTTGGGCACGCTGATGCGTCCGGCAAATCCAGGGATCTTCGAACGGTCCCACGCGATCGGGAAAAAGATCGGCGTGTTACCAAGTACGCTGAAGTCATAGGCGTTGTGCGTGTATTTCCAGACGTATTCGCCGGAAAACACCAGAAACTTTCCAAAACTTTGCTCGACGCCGGCATGGAACTCGTTGCGCCACCCCGGACTCAGAGGAGTCGGATTCGCCGCCGCGCAGCCGAGCAAGGGGTCGAGCACAGAGTTGTCACATCCCACGCTCGCCACAATCAGGTTTTCGTTGAAGGGAGTCTCCATAATGCGGGCGTATGACGCGCGCAGAATCGTGTTGGTGCGTTTGACGTTGTACGCCAGTCCCAGCCGTGGCTGAGTCTCGCTCTGCGCCGTCAGGCCGCGATATAGGTCTTCCCGCAACCCGGCGTTGATCGACCAATTGCCCAATGTGATCTGATCCTGCGCGAAGAGAGCGACTTGCTTCACGTCGGTGTGCCCAAAGAAACCGAAGAGCCTTCCGCCTCGTGTCAGATCGTATGGAAGCAGCGTCGTACAAGGCGTGGCTAGAGCAACTCCGCTGACGAAACAAGGACTGCCGTTTCCATCCGTGAGTGAAGGGAGCAGCGCATTGTCAACGATCCCGAGGTGATCATTTTCGTTCAGGAACGTGTGCTGAAACGTGGCGCCGAACTTGATGTTGTGCCGGCCCTTCGCATACGACAGCGATGAACGCAGCCCGGCATTCGTTAACCTGCGGTCCTGGGCGACGGTTTCCTGCTGAATGGGGGAAAGATCGTCAAAGAGATTTTCGCTGGGATAGTAGTTGTACTGGTCGTGACGAACAAATGCACCCAGCGTAAAAATGGAATTCGTGCTCAACACGCGAGTCCACGACGGAGCAACGTTGAACGTTCGGATCTGCGATCGTTGGTCCGTGGAACCCAGAGGATTCCCGGTAGGATCGGCCAGTCCGAGATGGAGTTGGTTATCGAAGCTATTGGGGTTTTGGAACCAGGATCGCGTGAATCCAAGATTCAGTTGAAGCGAATCCACCTTCGACAACTGATAGTCAGCGCGATCGAAGGCATTTTCCTCATTGCCCTTAGCATGGATGATCGTGAACTCAGGCGGATCGAGGAAACGGCCCGTGTTCAGTCCGGAGATGGAAACGAAGTTCCCCCAATTTTGTCCGCCGTAGCCGAGGTTGAAACTCTCCGTCGAGGAACCGAAGCTGCCATAGCTTGTGCTGACGCTGCCCGTTGGCTTGGTCAATCCCATTCCTGACCGGGTCGTCGCATTAATGACCACGCTCGTCTTTTCACCGTACTCCGCCGGAGGCGCACCTTCGATCACCTCTATCGAGGCAACGGAATCCAAGGGAATCTGGTTAGAAAACACTTTGCTCTGCTGGTCGGTGATGGGCTGGCCGTCGACGGAGAACGAATTCTCCGCGTGATCGCCCATGCCGTGAAACAGACCGTTCGAATCGGCGGCGATACCGGGGGACGACAGCGTGACGAGCGAACTGACCGAGGAGGACTGGCTTTCCAGAGGAAGCTTGTCAAACAAGCCGCGGTCGACATCCGTATGGAAGGTCGAGGTGTTTTCGAGTAGATCTCCACCGTTTGCTTCCACCGTTACACTCTCCTGCGATGTAACGACCTGCAAAGCGATGGAGAGCGTGAGCGGAACGCCGGACTTCACCTCAACGTCGGCTACATACGCCGAGAAGCCCTGCGCGGTAACGGTCATGTGATACGGGTTGAATGGTACGTTGGGAACGACGAACTTGCCGCCGGCGTCGGTGATTGCGCTGCGAGAGAAACCGCTGACCGGGTTCCTTACCTCAACTATGGCGCTAGCGATGACGGCGCCCGAGGGGTCGGCGACGGTTCCGGTGATTGATCCTGACCCTGATTGTGCATTTGCACCCAGAGTAAGAGTGCTGGCGAATACGAGCCAAAGAGCCATGCGGCTCGGCCTCTTGAGGGAAGCCTGCATAAATTCCTCCAATTGAAAGACGGATGAACGGGAACAACAGATTGGTCTTCTGGAAGAACTACGCGGTGGGAGGCGGGCGAACACTGAGGGCAAAAGCGATCAGTTGTCCAGAGGCGGAGACTGCCTGCGCCTTCAGCGTGAAAACCGGAACAAATGTCGCATGAAGCTGGTGGGCCTGTGCTTTTGGCGCGGCCGAGTGTGCCGCGACGCAAATCGTGCATCGAACGGATTCGGTCCCATTCGCATGATGGTGCACAACCACGGCCACCGCAGACCAGACCGTCAGCAGGAGGCACAGCACCACGACATATTTGAAGATGGAACGCACGATGGCTTGCTCGCTAAAAGTATCCCCAGCCTACAACGAGACAGAACTTTGTCTCAACCTTGGATGTAAGCATAGCGTCTTGCGATGCCTCAATCTATGCACCAATGGTGAAAGCACCAGCGGCCTGACACGCCTGCTACACTCCCTGCATGCAGGTGAAAATCCTCGGGTCAGCGGCGGGAGGCGCATTCCCCCAGTGGAATTGCGGCTGTTCGAATTGCCGGGCCGTCCGGGCCGGGACATTCCAGGGAAAGGCCCGCACCCAGACTCAGCTGGCCATTAGCGCAGATTCCCAGAGTTGGTTCCTGCTAGGGGCTTCCCCAGACCTCAGGGTACAAATTGAGGCGACCCGCGAATTGCACCCGCGCGATGGCCTGCGGCAATCGCCAGTTGCCGGAGCCGTATTGCTGAATGCAGATATCGATCACGTACTCGGACTGCTTCTAATGCGGGAGTTGCAGCCGCTGCGAGTGTATGCAACCGATTCCATCCGGCAGATCGTCATGGAAGACAACTCGATGTTCGCCATGCTGCAACGAATTCCGCAGCAAGTGAGCTGGACCGAGTTTGCGCCGAGAAAGACCTTCCCCTTGTCTGATTCCACGGGGCGAAACTCTGGCATCTGTTGCCGCGCAATCACGTTGGGCACGCACTTTCCTGCTTACGTATCTCCGCAGCGGCAAACTCAAGTCGCAAGCCGGGATGTTTCCCTGGGTCTGATAATCGAATCTCCATCACGAAAGCGGCTGGCGTATATGCCAGCGGTTCCTGAGATTACGGACGACTTGTTGCGGGAATTTGATTCCGCCGACGTACTCCTTTTCGATGGCACGTTCTGGAGTGACGACGAACTGATTCGTATCCAAGGCTCCGGACAGACCGCGCGGCAGATGGGACACGTCCCCCTTTCAGGAAATGACGGCAGCATGGCAAGGTTGGCGCAACTGAAGCGCACACGTAGAATCTATATCCATATCAACAACACGAATCCCGTGTTGAACGAGGCCGGTCCCGAACATCGGGTATTGCGCGAGGCGGGCTGGGAACTCGCGGAGGACGGATGGCAGTTCGACCTTTAGAAGTGGGCGTACCGGATAACGCGCTGCTGTCATTCGACGCGCTGCGCGCGCAATTGCGCCGAGTAGGCGAAGAGCGGTATCACCATCAGCATCCGTTCCACCTGATGATGCACGAAGGCCGCTTGACCCGCGGCCAGCTTCAAGCCTGGGCGCTCAATCGCTACTACTACCAAGCGATTATTCCGATTAAAGATTCGATCATCCTCTCACGCGGACCCGATCCAGCATTTCGCAGGGCGTGGCGGAAACGGGTGATCGACCATGATGGCGACGCACATAGCGAGGGTGGCATCAAACGGTGGCTGAAGCTGGCGGAGGCAACGGGCCTGAGAGCAGAGCAAGTGCAGGCTGGGATCGGCATTCTTCCGGCGACGAGGTTCGCGGTGAATGAGTACCTCAATATCGTGCGGAGCCGGACGCTGCTCGAGGCGGTGGCATCTTCGCTGACCGAATTGTTTTCGCGCGACCTGATTTCGCTGCGGATGGAAAAGTTGAGGCAGCATTATCCCTGGCTTTCGGGAGGCCTGGACTACTTCGAGGCGCGGCTCACGCAGGCTCCGGAAGATGCCAAATTCGCCATAAACTACGTTTATGAGAATGCGCACACACGTGCCGAGCAGGAACTCGCGATCCAGGCACTGCGGGATAAATGCGACATCCTGTGGGCGCAACTGGACGCGCTGTACTTTGCCTACGTGCAGCCCGGATGGCCTCCTCCGGGTGCATTTCAGACCGAGGACAAGTAGCGATGGCTCCTCCGAATGACGCAAGTCTGCCTCGGCTCGCCGCAGGTTGCCGATGGGGGGGAACTGAGCAAGATCGCGTGATCCTGTTTCCCGAGGGCGCCATCAAATTGCAAGGCACCGGCCGGCAAATACTTGAGCGCTGCGACGGCAGTCGGACGTTCGCAGAGATCATCACGGAATTGCAGAAGGAATTCGGGAAGACGGATCCCGAGAAGATCCGAGGGGACATCGGAACTTTCCTCGAACAGCTGCAAAGGAAGCGGATCGTCGACTATTGAGTCACTGAGTGATCGAGTCATTTTAGCCATTGAAAAACTCGATCTCAAATGTTGATGTAACGAAGCAGCCCAATAGCTAAATGGCGCGATGACTCAATGATTTCGAATCCTCTCGCACTAATTGCCGAAGTCACGCATCGTTGCCCGCTGCACTGCGTCTATTGTTCGAATCCGCTGCAACTGGCTAACACCGAGTCGGAGCTGTCGACCGCGGAGTGGGCGAACGTCTTCACGCAATCCGGCAAGCTTGGCATGTTACACGCCCACTTCACCGGCGGCGAACCACTGGCGCGGACTGATCTAACTGAGTTAGTTGCGGCCGCACGCGCTGCGGGCCTTTACACCAATCTCATCACGTCCGGGATCGGCCTCAACGAGATTCGGTTGAAAAAGCTTGTCGATGCCGGTCTCGATCATATCCAGATCAGTTTCCAGGATTCTCGCGAAGACGCCGCAAACTGGATCGCCGGGGCCAAGGCGCACGCGCACAAGATTGAACTTTCGCGGGAAATCCGCAGGCACAAAATTGCCTTCACGGTAAATCTTGTAGTGCACCGCCAGAATCTCGATCATCTGGAAGAAATGATCGCGTTCATCGAGCAGTTGAGTCCCGAACGCGTCGAGATTGCACATACGCAGTATTACGGATGGGCCTTGGAGAACCGCGCTGCGCTGATGCCCACGCGGGAACAGTTACAGAAGGCTGTGGCCATCATCACCGAAGCGGAGAAACGGCTCTCGGGACGAATGCGGATCGACTCGGTTGTTCCCGATTATTACGCGAAGTATCCCAAAGCTTGCATGGGTGGCTGGGGACGCAGATTGATACTGATCAATCCGTCAGGAAAAGTCTTGCCGTGTCATGCAGCCGAAGTGCTTCCCGGCATGTCATTCGAGAATGTGCGCGAAAAAACGCTGGAGTGGATCTGGCGCGAGTCGTCATCCTTTCAAAAGTTTCGCGGAGAAGATTGGATGCCGGAGCCATGCCGCAGCTGCGAACGACGTGCAGAAGATTTTGGCGGATGCCGTTGCCAGGCATTCCTGCTGACTGGAGATGTGCTTGTCACCGATCCTGCGTGCTCGCTTGCGCCGGCGCACGAGATCGTCGCGTCTGCGGTTCGCGAGGCGAATTCCGGGTCTGCACGGCCGGCTCCCGTCGAGGGAACGTTTGTCCAGTTGCAGAAGATGACGTCCGATCTATGGAAGTATCGGACGAATCCAGAGTGAGCGGTAGAAAGCAATCCTCAGCGGCTGAAGCCGCATTCTTCTATCGCTCACGGCACGACTAAAGTCGCGCCCTTCCCCTTGTATCTTTGTCATTCCGAATCGCCTCTAAGGCGGTGAGGAATCCGCTGTCGGGACTCTGCGAAATCCAAGGACGTCAAAAGCCCCACTTCTCGCACACACATCGCGCGGGAAATGGGGCACCCATTCTCGTTTGACTAGATCGCGCTACCAGCGAAGGCCTACGGTGATCGGGCGGAAGTCCGTTGTGATGCCGTTGTGCTTGGCGTGCACATATCGAAATTCGCCATAGAGCTCAAACTTGGGCGTCAGCTTGCGGGTGATGCCGCCGCCGAAGTTTGCGCCGAATTCGTTCTGGCTGGAGTGCAGGAAGTTTCCGTTGATGGGCAGGCTGTTGTTGAAGCAATGTCCCCACCACAAGAAGAAATTGTTACAGGCTGATCCCGCAATCGCACTGGACGAGTCGAGTTTGCCGGAGCGATGCAGGAATGTGCCGCCGCCCAGCACGTAACCTCCCCAAACCTTTGTAGCCGGAATATTGATGATGGGATCGAGCATCAGCGTGTACGCGTGATCGGTGGCGCTTGGTGCCTGCGCCAACTGGAGCGCGGAGCTTCGTAGCGGCAGGTTGTCGAACTGGAAATCGAGACGCAATCCAAGATAGCGGCTGCCGTTGCGCGTGACGCCAAAGGCTCCGATGCCGCCGCCGCTGCGGACGAAATGCTGTGTATTGCCATTCGTAAGGCTGCCACCGCCGCCCGCGTTGAATGTCCACTTGTCATAGCCCTTGGCTTTCTTTTTGCGCATGGGCGTGGATTCTTCGGGTGTAGCCTCCTGATTGCCGGCCTGCTGATCCGGCTGCTGCGGCTGGGTCTGGGACTGAGATGGAGGCGCCTGTTGCGCCGCCGGAGCGTCTTGGGCGTGGATGGGGGCGACTCCCGCTATGGCGGCCAGCAGAAGCATCTGCAGGACGGCACTGGGACCGGGAATCCGTGCGACCTTTCGAATCATTCATTCTCCTCCCGCTGCCGGGCGTGCTTTCGGACCGCCGCGCTCGAAAGTGAGAGGCGCATGGAAAAGAGCGTGTCCGCGATGCTCCCGCCGAAATTGCGTTCGCAGCAGGCAGGCACCATATTATCAACTTTGATGCGAAGTTGGGCCGCGATGCCGCCCCACAGCCACCAGTCCAAAGGCATTTGCCACAAAGGACACGAAGGTTCACGAAGGAACATTTTTTACTCCGGAGCCATTCTTGGAGTTTTCATCAGGCGCGGTTCGCACGTATCATATTGAATTCCATTCGCAACGAGTTCAGACTTGGCAAACACAACGCCAGCATCGGGTACCAGTGCATCTCCAGTTCGGAGAGGGGGCGCGGCCTTCCGCGTCGCTCTCATTGGTTTCGGCACCGTGGGCCGTGCCGTCGCGAAAATCCTCTGTGAGACGAAGAGTGAAACGATCACACTCACCCACATCTGCAACCGAAACGTAACTCGCAAGAAGCAAAGCTGGGTTCCCGGCAGCATTGTCTGGACTGAAGATGTAGAAGCGGTGCTCCAGTCCGACGCCGACGTCGTGATTGAACTGATCGGCGGACTCATCCCTGCCGAGCAGATTGTGCGCAAGGCTCTTGAGTCGGGCAAGTCCGTGGTCACAGCGAACAAGCAGCTGATCGCGCGGCATGGAACGGACCTTCTTCAACTGGCAGCTCGAAAGGGATGCCAGCTCGAGTTTGGCGCATCGGTGGCTGGAGGAGTTCCGGTATTGCCAGCACTTCGAACCGGGCTGAGTGGGGATCGGTTGCATGGTATCTCGGGGATCCTGAACGGCACGTGCAATTACATCCTCAGCCGGATTGAGTCGGCGCGGATTACTTTCAGCGAGGCTCTCGAAGAGGCGCAAGCACGGGGTTATGCGGAAGCGGACGCGTCCGAGGACCTGGATGGTGGCGATGCGCGCGCGAAGCTGGCGATTCTTGCGCTGGCGGGCCTGCACACGAAAGTTTTGCCGGAATCAGTTCGAGCCAGAACGATCCGGGCCGTCGATGCGGTGGACTTCGATTACGCGGCGGAATTGGGTTGCACGATCCGGCAGATCTCGCGTGCCGAGGCTAAAGGGGACAAGTTATTCGCCGATGTGGGACCTTGCATCGTTCCGACCGATTCTCCCTTTGGCCGAGTGCAGCGGAACCTCAATCTGGTTCTCACGTCCGGGCAATATGGCGGCGATATGGCTTTTCTTGGAGCCGGCGCGGGTGGTGATCCTACGGCTGTTGCGGTGGTGTCCGATGTCCAGTTCATCGCGGAGGGACTCGCTCGTGGCAAGCGAGACGTAGCCAGCTACGTCTCTACGGTGGGCATCAGCGCCGACTTCGAAACACCCTGGTATCTGCGATTCTTTGTCCGCGATCAGCCCGGGATCGTAGCTCGGCTGGCGCAAATTCTTGCGGACCATCACCTGAACATCGATGCGCTCTTGCAGAAACCCGGGTTTGAAAAGACTTCCCTGCCCTTCGTAATCACGCTGGAGCCGTGCCGTGATGCCCAGTTGCAGCCGGCGCTGGAGAAGATGTCTGGCCTCGAGTTCACGTTGCGGCCGTGTCTGTGTTTGCCCATCCTTAAGTAGGGAATTTTGCCCGGAAAAGAAAAACGCCGATTACGCGTTTGCGTAACCGGCGCGTGTTGGGAGTTCGAGACTAGTTCCAGAAAGGATTCTTCAACCCAGCCGGGGCCAAAGCGCTGTCCGACTTGGTTTCGGTGCCCGATTCATCGGAAATTTTCTCATCAATGAAGCGGGATGCCGGCTTCTTCTCTTCCTTCCTCTGGTTCGGGTCAGGGATAAAAGGGACTTGTGAGTTCATGGAACTACCTCCAACGTTATGATCTAGGTTCATTAAACACCCTAACGCGGGCTCGGCGGACGCAAAAATTTTGATGACAGCTATTAAAAAAATTGCAGGGTTCGGACCGGGTCAGAATATCGCGCCCGCGAGGTTCAATATGAGGCCCCAAGTACAGTTCTCGACTTCGATATATGCTGTTCAGGTTCAGTAAGATCGCATTCTTAAAAGGACTCCGATGAAATATCGCAAGCTGGGAAGAACCGGATTTGAAGTCAGCGAAATGGGCTACGGGCTTTGGGGTATGAGCGGGTGGAGCGGGTCCGACGACTCCGAATCGCTCAGTTCCATGCAACTTTCAGTGGATCTGGGGTGCAATTTTTTCGATACCGCCTGGGCCTATGGAGACGGCAAGAGCGACGGACTGCTGGGCAAAATCATGCAGCGAAATTCCGGCAAACGTCTGTACGCGGCATCGAAGATTCCCCCGGGAAATCTGCAATGGCCAGCGCTGCCAACGTACAAATACAGTGACGTTTTCTCGGCGCAGCACGTATTCCAGTATGCCGACCTCATCCGCAAGCAACTCCAGGTTGACACGATTGACGTCCTGCAGTTCCACGTCTGGTCCGACACCTGGGCCGACGAACCGGAGTTTCGATCCACGGTAGAAAAGCTGAAGCGGGATGGCATCATCCGGTTCTTCGGGCTCAGCATCAACCGGTGGGAGGCAGAAAACGGCATCAAGGCCTTGCGGACGGGGCTGGTCGATGCGGTCCAGGTCATCTACAACATCTTCGATCAGGCTCCCGAGGACGAACTCTTCCCCGTCTGCCAGGAATTGAACGTCGGAGTCATTGCCCGGGTCCCACTCGACGAAGGCAGCCTCGGCGGCAAGATGACTCTCGAGACTCGATTCCCGAAAGGCGATTGGCGAGCAGGATATTTTGGTCCCGAAAATCTGCCAATGACCATCCAGAGAGTCGAGGCATTGAAAAAGATCGTGCCTCCCGGGATGACGCTGCCGGAGATGGCGTTCCGGTTCATCTTGTCGCATCCTGCCGTGAGCACCACCATTCCGGGGATGAGAAAACGCGATCACGTGGAGAGAAACATTGCGACCAGTGATGCAGGGCCACTCGACAAAAGCCTGCTGGCTGAGTTGAAGAAACATCGGTGGGACCGGCGTCCGGCGCACTGGTCGGATTAGTTTCAGTCGTTGGCCTTTAGCCGTTGGCGCAAAGCCAGTCTTTTTGCGTTCGCCGGTCTGTCGTTCCGAGCGTCCGCAGACGCGCGCAGCCCAGGGAAGATGCGAGGAAGGTCCTTTTCCGCTAGACAGCAGGCTACGAGCGCTGGTAGTAGGCCATTTCCCCAAGCTAACCTCGACACTCTAAATAGTCCGGGTTCCGGACCGCCCCATAGACGATTGGCCTTCGCTATTCCAAACAGGTGACTCTGTGTTCACAAAATCCTTCCTGACGTTCTGCGCCGTAATGGCTATGTTGCTGCCCTCCATGGGACAAAATCCGCGAGGCTCACTCCGCGGAACTGTTCAGGATGCGACGGGCGCGCGCGTTCCGTCTGCCAAAATCGTTGTGCAGTCTCCGGATTCGACGATGCAGCGTCAAACCGAGACGGAGGACCGGGGAGAATTCCGAGTCGACGATCTCGCTCCCGGGCCGTATGAAGTCATTGTGAACGCCTCAGGGTTTGCCGAGGCAAAGGCGACAGTTGCGGTTGAAGTGAGTTCCGTGCGCGAAGTTACGGTAACGCTGAAAGCGGTGGCGTCGAAAGAAAGCGTGAATGTTACCGTCGAGGCTTCATCGATTACGACTCAGCCAGTAGACCTGGTAAGCGTGGTGCATCAAGGAGTCGCGACCAGCAGCGATCTGCAGACCTTGCCTCTCGCATCACGCAGCTTCGCCAATATTGCGTACCTGGTTCCGGGAACGGAACCGGTGGAACCGTCGGATCCGACCAAGGCCCGTATCACTGCAGTATCGACAGGCGGCAGTTCCGGGCTCAACAATGAGTTGTCGGTCGACGGCGCAGACAATTCTGACGACTGGATTGGCGGATTTCTGCAGAACTTCTCGTCGGATGCGATCCAGGAATTCGCCTTCCGAACTGCGAGTGAAGATGCCGACACCGGAGGCACGACGGCCGGATCGGTGATTATCACGACAAAACGCGGCACAAATCAGTGGCATGGAACTGGTGCGTTCTTTGAACGGGCAGCAGACTTGAATGCGCGATTCCCGATTGAGAATCCCGCGCAAACGTGCGACGCGGCTGGCTGCGTGAACAATCCCAAGCAGCCCTTCTCGCGCCAGAATTACGTTGGATCGGTCGGCGGCCCGATCGCGCATGACAAGGTATGGCTCTTCTCCTCATTCGAGTACGTTCACGAGAACGCAAGCATCGCGTACAGTCCCGCGAGCACGGAGCAATTTCAGGCCTTGTCGCAAATTGCTACAGACGGGCTGATCCCCGGCGTTTCTTCGATCGCGGTTCCGGCGAACGTTCCGATTCCGTTTCGTGACTATCTTGGCTCCGTCCGCTTCGACTGGGCACAGTCGCAGAAGTCGCAGTGGTTTTTGCGCGTGTCCGAGGACAGTTATCTGACGCGCAACAATCTGGTTCAGCAGGCGACGCTACCCTCAACTGGGCTCACCACGCACAACAATTATTGGAACGCGGCGATCAGCAACACATTTGAGTTCAGTCCAACGTGGCTCGGGACATTTGTATTTGACGCAAGCACGCTGCATCTGACCCAGCAGCGCAATTCCACGCTGGGATTCGCGCTGGCGTTCCCATTCAGCGCGACCTCGCTCACCGTTTCGGGCTTCGAGACATTCGGGGACAATCAGTTCGCTACTCCGATCACCTTCTTCCCGTCGCTGCGCAATCAGCAGAAATATCAGTTCCGGTACGATTTGGATCACTCCGCGCGCGATCATTCATTCAAATTTGGGATTAATTTCATACATGAGCCCGTACTGAGCGGAGCATTTCCAGGAAACCAGGAGACGCTGTATTCGTTCCCTCTAGATCCGACGGACTATCTGGCCAATCTTGCGCAATTCCCGATCGACTACGCGGCGGGAGCATCAACGACGCCGGCCAGTGATGGCGCCTTTTCGCAAAGCTTGCAGCGGTTGGGCCTATATGCGCAGGACTCCTGGCGTTTCTCCCGTCACTTGACTTTCAACTACGGTTTGCGCTGGCAAACGACGTTCGGCTTGTTTGATGGATCGGGGCGCAACCAGACATTGAATCCAGCGTTCGTGACTTTGCAGGCGCTGCAAATTCCGTATGCCACAAGCGTGCCGCACGACTATCGCAAGCAATTCGGTCCGCGCCTTGGAATTGCATACTCGCCCGGATCCAGCGGGAATACGGTGTTTCGCGCGGGATTTGGCCTTTTCTACAACGATCTGGCACAGAACGGATGGGCCACTGCGTTTCAGGGCGTGAATTCGAGCAGTTTCGCTACGGGCCCGTGCGCCCTCAGCGGAGGAAATGGTGCGTACTCTCTGACTGGCGCCGGATGCCTGCAAGGAGGTGCGGCCGCAGCAGGCAACCTGATCGATGGAAACTACAGAACGCCGTACGCGATTCATGCGACGGGAGGAGTGCAACACGCATTCAACCGGAATTGGATGTTTAGCGCCGACTATACGCATGAGCAGGGGAATCACGGCTATCGCGGATACAGTTTCACCAGCGACGCGAACCTGTTCACTCCGCTCATTGCGGCAACGGATCCGACTTACGACGCGGACCAGCAGAGCGTAGTGCCGAACCTGAATCTGTTCAAGTCAGACAACCGTTCGAGCTACAACGCTCTCATGGTTGTGCTGCGGGGAAATGTAAACCGCCGGTTCAACCTCATCGCGCATTACACCCTTTCGAGCGCCAAGACCTGGGGATGCCTGTTGGGTGAGCTTTGGGACTACGTGAATGGAGTTTGCGACCCGCTGAATCCTTTTGGACCCGGTGATTACGGTCCGTCCGGAGAGGACGTACTCAACCGGTTTGTTCTGGCCGGAACGCTGCACCTGCCTGGGGGATTTGAGATCACGACTTTGACTCAGGCCGAGGGAGCGCGGCCAATCACGCTGACAACTCCGGTGGGGGATCGGGCCGTGGTGAATGGGGTGAAGACGACGCTGGATCAATTTCGCGGAACACCATTTATTCAGGCGGATCTGCGGGTGAGCCGGCCGATTCACTTCGGCGATCGGTGGGAAATTCTTCCGTTCGCGGAATTCTTCAATTTGTTTAACCGCAATAATCCCGGGGCAAATTATGTAACCGATATTTCTGCGCTGCCGTGTCCGGTCAACGATCTCAGCAACGTCACCGCGATATATACAGGCCCGGGTTGCTCGACGCTGGTCCCAGTCACGAATCCGCAGAAGCAATTGCTGTTTCCCTCTGGAGGCTTGGGAGATTTCTTCGGCCCGGGAACGACTGTGGGAATTCCGTTTGCGGCGCAGCTGGGTGTGAGAGTCAACTTCTAAAGCACCCCACAGCACACAGAGAATTACCGCATCAGCCACTCGGTCGCGGTGTGGACTTTCGAGATCAAGTGTCCGTAGGTTTCGAAGAACACTAGGAACGTTACCAAAGTCAACACCGCGCCATATCTGAGTGCCAAGGTAGAAGGCAGGATCCGGCGATCTTCACTCCACGAGATCAGACGCTCGACCCGGGCGTTCATCATGGACGCCGGAGTGTGGATCAAGGCGGCAGTGAGGTCGGAAGAACTGTCCACTGAAGAAAGACGGGACAGTTTGATCAGCGCAGCGGCAAGATCGAGTGCCTCGCCCGTATTCGAGACGGCTGCGTCATCTGCGGCCATTTCTGTTGTTTCCAGCCAGGCTGCTTCGAGGCCGCTCATTCCGGGGAAGGCGACCAGGCGCATCAGCAGCTTCCTCAGATTGTCGCGGCGCCGCACATGCTCGAGTTCATGATTCAGCGCAACCTGCATTTCAGACGGCGTGAGCATGAATTCGGCCGAACCCGAGACAAGAACCCTCGGACGAACGATTCCGGCTGCGGTCATGGCAGGAACGCTGCGGCGAATGCGGAGAACCGGAACTGGTGCGGCTGTTTCGGTGGTCTCTGATTCGCGGGTCCATTCCGAAATGTTTCGCTTCGCGCGTATCAACGCGAGAACCGCGTTGCAGATTCCGGCGACGGCCAGCCCCACGCCGGCAATCCCGAGGGCTAGCGGGAAACCTTCCATCGGCTCATTGATCGCACGAGGCTCGAGCAGCAGGAACGACGGTATGGTGAACGCGGCGGTAATCAGCGTTGCTGTGATCAAGGGAAACATCCGCAGCGTGAAGAGCACATTCGATACGCGACGAACAGAACAATGCCGCGCCCAAATGAGCGCCTTACGCCACGTCAGAACAACGGCAAGTGACAAGACGCAGTAGATCAGCACAAACACCGCGAACGAGACGTCAAGGCCACGCAGAGCAAACATTAATTCTTGTCCTTCGGGCGTGAAACAGGAGATGGGGCTTCGGCGTCGTGAAGCTGGCGGCGCTTGGCTTCGATCACTTCGCTCAGCTCATCGAGCAGGTGGGAGTCACGCTCGCTCACAATCTCCACGAGGTACGAGAGTGGCGTGGAAGAAGCAGGACTCGCATTCAAAAGCTGACGGAAAGCTTCGCCGGCGGCTTCGCGATGGAGTTCTTCGCGTGTAAATCGCGGGCTGTAACGGAATGCCCGGCCCTCGGCCTCGCGCAGAAGCAGCTTCTTCTTGAACATCCGGTCGAGCGTGGTCATCACGGTGGTGTAGGCCAGATCGGGACAGGACTCATCCACAAGTTCGCGGACAGTGGCGTTGCGACGAGTCCACAGGACGTCGAGGAGTCGTTCCTCGAGTGGCCCGACTTCGGCAGAACTAGTTCGGAAGTGGAAAGTGCGTTTCATATGTAAAGCTTGGATTTTATCCAAGGGGAGAGAGCCGCGCCATAAGGAATTCGGACAATGGGGAGGAATCTGGTGAACCTTCAGGAATGGCGGCCCCGGAGGGGCTCGAACCCCCAACCCTCGGTTCCGAAGACCGATGCTCTATCCAATTGAGCTACGGGGCCTTGCTGTCGAGCTACGCTCGACCGGACAGCCGAGGCGGCTGTCCCCACATGTTCTGCAAAGAAAAATGGGGTGGGAAACGGGAATCGAACCCGCAACCGCTGGAGCCACAGTCCAGTGCTCTGCCAGTTGAGCTATTCCCACCGCAGGACATTCATTATAGCAATTACACCAGCCCTCAGGCGTCGGACCGCGGACCTCTGGACTGCGGACGCAGAATTGGTTGGAGATTCTTCAGGAGGATTAGAACTTGAGGCAAAAGAAATAGATGAGTCTAAGGCCTGGCGTCCGAGGTCCGAGGTCCGACCTTACACGCGGCCTACGCCGACGTACTCGAAACCCAGAGCGCGAAGCCGCGTGGAATCGAGCAGGTTCTTGGTGTCGACGATGACTGGCGTCTTCAACAGATGTTTGATCTTGTCGAAATCAAGCGCGCGGAATTCGGGCCACCCGGTGCCAACGACCAGGGCATCGGAGCCTTCGGCCGCAGCATACGCATTGTCGCAGTACCGAACTGTTTCATTCAGAAACGTCTTCGCTTCGGGAATGGCAACTGGATCGTAGGCGCGCACTCTCGCGCCTTTCGAGACGAGAGTTTCGGCCAAGCGCAACGAGGAGGATCCAGCAACGGAATTTGTATTGGGCTTGAAGGCCAGGCCCAGGATTCCGACTTCCTTGTTCTCGACAGAGTTCAACGCTCCAGCAATCTTTTCAACCAGACGCTCGGCCAGTTGATGGTTAACGTCACGAGCCGCGCAGAGAACCTTCAGCGGAACACCGTGGGACTGCGCCAATTGGACCAGGGAATCCATGTCGGACTCGGCGAACACTCCACCCATACCGGCTCCCGGCTGCAGGCAGCGAGGTGCAATCTTCTTATCGAGCCCGAGCGCGAGAGCAAGATTCACCGCATCTGCATTCACCCGCTCGCAAAGCGTAGCCACTTCGTTGATGAAGGAAATCTTTGTCGCTACGAAGGCAGTAGCCGCTTCGCGAACGAGTTCAGCGGTGGAATTGTTGGTCACGATGACCGGGACACCACGCATCACGAGCGGATGAAAGATCTGCTTCAGCATCTGGACTGCTTCGTTCGAGGAGCATCCCAGGATCAGGCGATCGGGCCAGTTGAAGTCTTCTACGGCGCACCCATCGGTGAAGAACATGGGCTGCGAAACGATGGTGGCCTGAAGATTCACATCTTTCAGGCTCTTCTCAATCGCGTTGGCGGTGCCGACCGGAACTGGAGTGACAATCGTCAGGATGGGGGGTTTGGGTGCAAGCCGGGCGATACGCAGGACGATGTCACTCAGGTTGTCGGCTTTATCTTCGGCCAGAAAAATCACGCCCGTCTTGCGGGCAAAAGATTCGATATCGGTGGAGTAGGCGAGCCGTCCGGCGCGAACGTTGCGGCGGATGATTTCCTTGAGATTCTTTTCGTAAAATGGGATATTCCCCTGCGCCATTTCGACCATGCGCGTGCGGTCAGGGTGGCAGCAGGAAACGGGAGTTCCAAAGTCTGCGAGGCAGGCGGAAATGACTGTCCCCAGGTAGCCCGAACCGTAGACACCGATCTGCATGTGCGCTCCCGTCGTGTTCGGAAATCTCTTGAAAAGCGGCGTCTGGCGGGGGAAGCCGGATGCGTGCTCTATCTTTATGTACAGGTACGAAGGGCGCATTTCAACGCACGCAAGGGAGATGTACCTGGGGCCATGTACGCTGCGCTGGAGTAATGGCGAGGAAGTAATGAACTACTGATTACCACCGGAGCTAGCGGGAAACAAGGCTCCGCCCGAGGACGACTGGGGCAAGGTCTGTCCAGTGATTGGGGGCGTCTTCACGAACAAACGTCAGCTTTTCGAGCAGAACTCGCCTGGGACCCTGGTAATCGCGCCAACGTTCGCTGGCAATGGCGAAGGCTGATTGCGCCAACTGCTCCGCACCCATCTTTGCAATGGTCAGATGGGGAATATAGGGCCATTCTTCCTTGAATTTCAATTCCTGGATATTAAGTTTCTGATGGAGGTCGCTCATCCGGGAAGCGTCGCTGGTGATTCCTATGTAGATGGTGGGGGTCACCGGTATGAACGTCTCGACCGCGCCCAGGGTGACCTCAAAAGGCTCCTGCTGGCCGCAGATGTTCTCAAGCAACTGAATGGCTGCGGACTCAGTGCCATGCAACGGACGGGGAGGCAGGATCGTCAGGTGGGCGGCGAGATGAGGGAGATCGGGATGCAGTTCTCGCCGCAGGTTCTCGACGAACTCTCCGGCAGAATTCCGCAAATACGCTACCAGCGCATAACGGGGGCTCTGCATACTCGCAGTGGAAATTATACCGCGCCCGAAAAAGAGCACGGTTTGGGATGTGGTGTCATCCGCGCCGTCCGGGCAACAGCGTTTCGTCATTTATAATCGGACAGTCACACAGAGTCGGGGCGTAGCGCAGCCTGGTAGCGCACCTGCCTTGGGCGCAGGGGGTCGTAGGTTCAAATCCTATCGCCCCGACCAATTCCAAAAGACTTACGCTGTCTCCATGCCATTTCCCATGCCGTTGAGCGCAAGGCCCACAATCTTGCCGTGAGCTTCGCGCATGTCCGTTGTCACCGCGTCTCCGTAAATGTTCATGGTCGTGCGGATATCCGCGTGACGCATGAGCCGTTGCTGCACTCCCACCGGTGTTCCAACAGAATCCAACCAAGTGCGGTAGGTATGCCGGAATGTGTGACTACGCAGGTGACCAAGGCCAGCGACATCGGCAGCTCGCTGCAATCCTTTACTGACTCCGGTGTAGGAGTAAGGCAGCCTGCCAAGCTGGACGGGTGAGGCAAAGACCCAGTCCTCCAGGGCGGAGAATTGTGTCGTTTGCTTCCACGTCTTGAGCACACCTAACAGGTCTTCGGAGATCGTGAGCGTCTTGCGTGAGTCATCCGTCTTCACGTCATCCACAACCTGTTGCACGATGCCGCGCTCTACTCGCACTGTGCCCTCAAGCCAATTCACGTCCGCCCATTTCAGCGCGAGTGCTTCACTGATGCGGAGACCAAAGCACACGCACATCAAAGCTAGCGTGTTGAATGGCTCTTTCAGATGCGACAGAAGAGAGCGGAATTGCTCAACCGTGAGGCTACGCGGTTGCCGCATTCGTTTTGACGCACCCTTCACGGTGACTAGGCTAATCGGGTTGACCTGCATCGGAATGTCTTGCTTCCACATCGCGTAATTCCAAAGGCTGTTGAGAATCCCGCGAACGTGGACCTTGCTTTTTGGAGCGAGTGTCAGAGAGTCAAGCCACTTCTCTACAGGACGCGCCTGCAGGTCCGTAATTGCTGATGCTCCCCACTTTGGCAGGATGTAAACGCGAAGCCACGATTCGTAACCGCCTCTTGTGTCATGTCGCGTTGGCATCTTGTCCGTTCTGTATTGCTCCACCAACGTGCTCACTGTGGGCACATTGGGTGCTTTGGGTTGCGGTGGTTTCTCCAGGTCATCACGTAGCGGCTTGGCAGCCTTCCACGCGGCGGCCTTGGTCGGGAAGCGGCCTAACGCTTTGCATTTCCGCTTTCCGTTTTCCCACCAAAAGAAATTCCAGACTTTGCTTCGATTGTCTTGTGCAACACTTCCCGTTTTGAATCTGCTACTCAATGGACCCTCCAAGTCCCGTAGCAGACGGCGGGGCAAGCATAGCACTGTCCAACTCGGATTTTAAGAACCTCCAAGTAACGCGTTTGCAGCCCGAGAGTGCGTGAGCTGGGATTGTGCCGTGCTTGGCCCACTTCAAGATGGTGCGGGGTTGCACTTTCAGATATGCGGCGGCTTCATTCGCCGTCAACCATTCAGTTTCCACGTTGAAACTCCGTTCCGAGTGCTCCCCAACACCCAAGAGTGCTTAATATGCGCGTGACTGCCTTCCCTACGCCAAAATGCATAAAATCGAAAATTCAGTGTTCACGTACAAAAATGTGCTTGAGCGGGCTATTTGCGGTTAAGCCCCAAGATTTTCAGAGCACGGGCGGCCGTTTGTCCGTCGCACATATCACAGTCGGTGTGGAGGAGAGAACTTTAGTTCTCCTCCTACACAGTGATGTGATGGGTCAACTTGTCCGCGTATTCACTCTCTTAAAGCGCGGACGGACAAACTCACCCTTCTGACGTGGTCACTCCCGCCCCTTTGATGCGTGCTCGGGCCTTGGCAATCCAGGTCTTACCCCGGTTGATGCCCACGGCAGCCAACTGCTCCTCAATCTCCCGGACGGGCTTGTCAATGTTGGCGCGAATGAACACCTCCGCTGCTTGGTCCTTGCCGTCCTTGTTGCCCGGATTACCGCGCCGGGTCTGGAGTCTTGCCGGTTGGGTGCTTGGGTCAGCCACAATCTGCATTCGACAATTTTCATCGCACGTGACCTCAAACGGCACACTCTCAAAGTCCCTCTGTTTCAGGTTCTCCAGGTAGCTTGGGGACTCATAAGGATGTGACGGGTCCTGTAGCCGCGTGCCCCAACAGCACGCCAAGAATGCGCCCATGTCACCACTGCCACGCATGGAGGACTCTAGAGTCATGGTGTCCCCGGTGTCTTTGGGTGAGTGGTGAATCAGGACCACCGCCTCCGCGCCGTTCTTGAGCAGAGAAAATATCTTGTCTGCAAAGGCCCGCACATCCTTGGAGCTGTTTTCATCCCCATCAAGGAAACGAATTGCAGTGTCTAGGAAGACCACGGAGCCGGGTAACAACTCTTGGAGGTCTTCATCCTCCAGGTCCAGATGACCCTCCGCACTCATCGTGCGATAGTGGAAGCGGTCACCCACGTAATCCATGAGTCCAATCTTTTTAACCCTGTCTGTGAAAGGACCAAGAGAGACTTCCGGGCAGAGGTACAGCACGTAGACAGGTCGCTTCAAAACTTCAAAGTAACCAAAGAGTTTTTCTCCAGTCACAAGCGCGTGAACAAGGTTGAGCGCAATAATGCTCTTTCTCTCACGGACTGGAGCGGCAATCGCGGTGACACCTTCCCGCTGGAGAAAGTTCTTGATGAGGAACGTGACCGGAGGTGCCTTGAGTGCTTCATCCCGGCTATGGAACAACCCCGGCGCGGGAACCGGGACATCCCGCCAACCGTAGTCAGGCTGAAAGTCATCATGGGCTGGAGCATTGATGCGCGTGCAATTGATTCCCTGCGCATCCAGCGGAGCGTTGCAAATTAAGCAATTTCCTACAGACATACACTTTTTCCGTTTCTCTCCCCGTTTACCGGCCTCACCTATACATACAAAAGGCTCATCTAGCTCGCTCTTAGGCACTTAAGGTCATTTATGGTCAGCCGGTGATTGCAACGTTGAGTGTGACTACAAGCCGGGTCACGGTGGACGCACTGCTCACGCTGAATTGCAGGATGTCTCCGGCACTCAAGGCTGTGCTGCCCCATCCGCTCAACGTGGTGTTTTGATTCTTTTGTGCGCTGCTCAAGGTGGGCTTTGCCGTGCCCGCAATGGATGACACCGTTGGGAAGGCCGCATAGGTTCCCCGGAGCACATCCACCACAGCGGAGCCGGACACATCAGAGGTGATTACCCATCCGGTAATTGTGCAATTGGCCGGGACACTTACTTGACCCTTAACGCCCGTGGTCAGTACAGAGCCTCCGCCGTCAATGACGTAGGAGATGGACCCAGAACGTGAGGCGGTGAGCTGGACACTGTCCCACTCTCCAACCGTATCGTTACCGTTGCCTTGGAGCTGCAGTCGAATGACGGCGGACACCGCTCCTGCCGGGACTGTGCCGGACGCCTTCACTACAGACCAACCTCCACCAATGGAGGTCTTGCTCGCCACAATGTCAGAGGCTCCGCTTGAGACGCTGTTACCGTTTGCATCCAGGAAAGCCAAGACAGCTTGAACGGCTGACCCGCTGCCGCCCGACACTAAATTGAGTGCCGCGCTAATTTGATATCCGTCACCGGCCCGGACCAAGTACTTTTGGCAACTCACTACGGCGGAGGCAGCGCCGGAGACATTGGCCTCACCCTGCAGGGACCGGCTGCCCGCGTAAGGCGTGGCAGAGTCATAGGTCAGTGATGCGCTCGGGATTCCACCGTAAATGAACTTGGGAAGGTGGTGGATGCCCACGTAGGTAATTCCTATGATTGTGATGCCGCTGTCCAGTTTCCAACCGTAGGGCGGCACATCTGTGCCAATCTCAAAGTCTGCGTTGACAATGGCTGTGGTCTGGGCCGGAGGTAGGTTGGCCGCTTGACCGGGGATGGTGAAGGGGACAGCGGTGACCGCGCTGAGGTCTTGGGTTGCGTTGCCGAATGAGTTGAAGGATTGGAACTTGAAATAAATGGGACGGCCTGCCCAACTCGGATCGTAGTCAAACTGAAAAACCGCATCATCGAGGCGGAGAAAGCTGGACCCGGCCGCGTGAGAGGCCACAGAAGACCCGAGCACACCGCGCCGGATGTAGGTGCCCATTGTGCATTGGTCCTGCCCGGTGCTGGAGCATGCGGAATAGCTGATTAATTCGCCGTCCACGTAACAGAGCAAATTGAGTTGGTCCGCATCTGCAGAGCTGCCGCTCTCAAGGGGTGCGCTATTCTCGGCAAGGTCCACAACCAAGCTGTTGGTGAGGTCCGGGTCAGTACCGGACGCAAAAGTTGAGTCCAACACACCTAGCCGGGCGGCTTGGTCAATGCTTCCAACCTGCTTGTACGTCACACCATCCGCTGACACAAAGACGTTGCAGCCGCCCCAGTCATCTGCGCTGCCCATTGCGCCTATCCAAATTTCTTGGGACTGGTACCTTGCCAAGCGGCTTGGTGCTTCAAAGACTACCGCTTGTGTGCTGCCGGGGTCTGCAAAGATGTTGGGCTGAACCGCGCCTTGGCTAATCATGGTCGGACTTCCTCCGTTCGCACGCGGTCATTTATGGTCACGTGCTTTTGTGCGAGTGCTGCAAAGATGACTTTGAGTGGTGCGTCACGGCGGAGCATTGCGAGTGCTTCACGTGCAATGTCAGAGTCCCCAAGCACGATTGCCTTGGGCCGGTTGACCGGATGTGTAGGCGAGAAAGCGCGTGATGGGTCCGCGTCACTCCAGGTAGCCGCGTGGACGTGTCCGTCCCGGATTCCCATGAGGACCACTTGCAACGCGGCGGCCGGGCAATTCTGCTTGAGCCTCAGCATGTGGCGGGTCACAACGTCCTCATCGTAGGTGCTGAGGTCCGCACGGAGAGCAGCCAACAGCTCATCAGTTACGTGGGACCATCCGACAATGCCTACTACAAGAGATGGTGTGAGTCTGTGGACCTTGAATGTGTCATCAGATGCCACGCGCTTTGGAGCCGGTCCATGCACAGCCGGGATTGTCTCCATCATCCGGCCTTCGCTTGCTACCTCTCCGCTTTGTTTGGTCCAACGTGCAATGACTAGGCACATAGAGTCTTTCAAAATTCCGGCTACCGCCCTTTCTGCATCTCCCCGATACATTTGGGGCGGCAGCCGGTTCGGAGAAAGGGGTCAGAACACCTAGCAGGCTGAATTAGTGGCGTGGACTGACGCTCACTTGCCCGGACCTGCTAGGTCCCGCTGACCTTCGGGCTCTTTGATACCGGGCTGCATAAATCTAGAATCTTGCCCGGCTCCGCTCCCCTCAGAGCCGGGACTTGGTTTAGGCGAGCGAGATACCCTGAATGGCCTCCGAGCGGCGGACACGTCCGTCAACTCGGCGGTAAACCAACGCAATAATCTGCCCCGCCGTTGCAAGCGGTTGGTCCAGAATTTTCACGTTGACACCGGCTCCGCCGCGCAGTCCGATTACATACCCGGAGGCAAAGTCACCGAACAAAACCGGCGTGTGCCCGCTGGCAATACTCGGCATAGCCGCGCTGTATTCCACCGGAAAACCGTGCAAGCGGTCCACTCCGCCTTCGCGGGTCCAGATGGGGTCAAACAGGTTGGCCTTGCGCTGTGCTTTGCGGATAGCCAAGCCCGTTTGCCGGGACATCAGCCAAGCAGCTCCGGGCCAGTAGACCGCGTTGAGCGCAGCCTGAACATCATAGGTAGCGTCAAGCAGCTCACTTGCGTAGTTGTCGGACCCGGCCGCCACTCCCGTGACGCCCGCACCCACGTTGCCAAGCAGACCTTGCGGCTGTCCAGTTCCACTGCCGGAGCAATACAAACCGTCCTCGTAGACCTGCTGTGCAAGCAGTAAGTCACGGATTCCGAATTGCATGAATGTGGGCACGTCTTGAACAAGCTCAAATGAGAACTTGTGTGAGCCGCCAATCATGAACGCGGACAGCGTGAACTGCTCCACACCGGGGTCACTATCTTGAAACAGATTGGTCGAAGACCCGGACTCTGCTTTCAAAGCCACGGAACCAAACGCCGTTTTGCGTGGGATTTTTTGGTCCATCACGGTTGGAATTACAGAGGCCAACTTAATGACACCGGTTTCTGCCGGTGCAAGTTCGACAACCTGCTGTTCAACCGTCAGTGGGGTGATAGGAGCGCCGGTTGTGGCTCCGCCCTCATAGCTAGCGGCGGAAAAACCGGGGATGGCATATCCGCCAAAGGACGGGTCCAGACCCTCAGCCATGTGCTCCCCAACCTGTGCACCACGGGTAGCAAAGTACGTGAAAAACTCCTGCGCGTATTCTGCAGAGAGCTGTCGATGTGCCGGGGTCATCTGTTGGCGTCCGCCTTCGATAAGGACGGACCCTTGGTTTGTGACCCGTTGCGAGTTCCGCCGTTCTTTGGTCTGAATTTTGGAAGAGAGTGACGTGATGGCGTGCATCGTCAGGTCATATTCTTTCTCTTCTGCATCAGTCATCGCACGTCCGGCATTTTCAGCGGCGGCAACGATGGCCTCCGCCTTCTTTACGGCGAAACTGTGGTCTTTCTTGAGCTGCATCAAATTGGGACCCGTGCTCATAAAGCCACCGGCCTGCAATGCTTCTCTTAGGTTTTGCATAAAAAAAATTCCTTGTGCTTTTAGGTCCGTAGACCGTTTGTTGTCCCGCGCCTACCATCCCCGTATTGAGGCAGCTAGCGTGAGTGACCCGGCCCTTTTTAGCTCGGGTAGCACTTAAACTTTTGTCACCCTCTAATGCCCCACGTTGGAAACTGATGAGGCGGTTGAGGTCCGGGCTTTGGCGGCTGAATTGGAGCCGGGTGTTTCAGAAGCATCAATGCGAGTACCAATGAATAGAGCGTCATAGCTGTTCTCCGTTCCTGCCCTCAGCCGGGACAAACTCATAGACCTTGCAAAAAGACTTCTTGCGGCGGGACGTGCGTTTCATCTGTCTACGTGGTGTCATCTCAAGCACGTTGCCCGCTCCCCGTTGGTACAGCTCCGGGATGAAGTGACCAAGAAAATTGAAGTGTCCCTGCACAAACTCGCCGTCAATCAACATGCCGCGTCTAAACAACATTGCTTCCTCCCGGTCCCTCAATTCCAAAGTGAACGCATGAACTTGAGCCAATCTCTGTCTTTGTTTGCTCGGGCGATCTCGCAAAACTCGGGGAAGGCTGCCGCCAGAATCGCGGCTGAGTTCGGGTCATCATTCTCAGCGGCGGCTACATAGCGGCCACTCGGCAAGCACGCAAGCGTGCCCGCAAAGAAGTAACCGCGCTGTTTGGAGGTTTCTACTGGCTTGTCCAGGGGGACGATGAGCCACCGTGGGCCGGACTCATCCAACCTGCCAAGCACGCCCGCTGCAATTGGTGTGTCCGCTAGTTTCAAGCTGAGGTCCGCGTCTCCCGCGTTCGATTGGTTTAGAAAAATGAGGTCCATAATTGCCTTCCGTTTCCTTTTGGGCCAAAATGAAGACAGCCCGAGTGACTACGTTTGCGCGTTTGTCCCTTTTGGCTACCCGGCTCCGAGTGTTACCAGCACTCGGGGCCTTCGTTTTTTTTCTACTGGTCTATCAATTCTCCCTCAGCCCACATTGACGGCGCTCCGAGCCAAGCGTCAGTCTGTTTTGTTACCAAGAATGGACGCGCCCCGTTGACCGGTTCGCCGCCTTTCTCTTGCATCGCAAAAACAAGACCTATCATTACGTTGCCGGTCAGAAGACGCGTGATTTCGGGTTCATTTCCCGGCTTTCCTTCCTTGCTTGGGCTAATCGGCATTGACGTGCCTACGTAGCTTAAGTCTGGGGAAATGTAGACGACACACACGACCCAAACCGCTTTTCTTCCCGCCAAACGAACTTCCAGCTCTTTATGCAAAGTTTTCGCGGCTGCGATTGCTTCGGATGGCGTTTTCAACTCACTGACGGGCGGTCTGCCGTTGAGAAGCATTCGGCGAATCTTTTCGATTTCTGATAGCTCGCTCTGTGCTTTTTTCATTCCGGCCAGTCTCCGCGCTTTTCTCTCTTCAACCGTTAAAACCATCCTAAACCTCCGAAACTATTCGGCAATGAACACATCCTACCGCAACGTCAAACAATTGTCAATATCTGTTGTAAATCTAAATAAGTGTTATTAACTGTTAATGGCATTCACTTGGATTGCCCATTGCCGCGCATTAGAGGCGATTTAAGAGAGGTTTAGGCCGGGGTGGTGAGTCTGGATAGACGTACAACGGCGGGAAACGTTGAAATTGTGATTGCCCGCACACTCCAGCGTCACAACAGTATGTGATGCAAATCACATATTCCTAAATAGAACGGATGCACCCTATACATAACACGCAATTGGGGCGGGGGATAAGGCGGTAGTGGACAAATGGTAGAGAAGCGTGGGCCATCGCAACCGAAGTGCTTTCTTTCACATGACCTGATTAACAAGCTGTCGGTCATCGTCGGTAGTTGTGAGATTTTACGCGAGGAGACAGCAGACGGACAATTTGACTCAGGGTGCGCGCATCGTCTCGACGTAATCCAACAGATTGCCAAGGCAATGGCAGATGCGCTGCAGGAACATGAGTGCGAGCTAGATGCGCTGAGCAAGGTGCAGCTCATGACTGCACAGCGCGACCACTTCCAGAGCAAGATCAAGCATTAGCCTCTGTCCCCCTCAGTGCGAAAGGTCCAGACCACGTGCGAGGTCTGGACCTTTACCCCCTCAATCTCAGGTTTCTGCTCAGAAAATTCCGCCATATTTTACACAAGAATGGACTCCGCGCAAGAGTGGCTGTCAGAGATTTCCGTTTCTGGAACGGCCTTGACCGGCGCTCCGGGACGGCGGATGCTGACCACATGAAAAAGCCACAATGGAAAGACCGGCCGGAGCTATGTGCCAATTGTCCCAAGTGCAAAGAGCTGTATCCACTCGGGTACAACTATTGCCCGGATTGTGGCTCTGATTTGAAACACCCGAAACGGGCGGCGCCAGGACAGTTTCAGAAAAAGCCGTGATAAGGAATTGACCCGCGCTCCAACTCAGGTCCGACTCAAAATCTATACGTCTCGGAGCCGTTGTGGCTGTGGATTACGGCTTCCCGCTCACTTACGTAGGCCACGCAATTCCGAACTTTTGCACGATGTCCAGACTGCAAGAAGCGTTGAAGAACCCCGCCTTGAATTGCCTCATGCTTATTGCGCGTTGTAATTCGGAGAATACCCTTATGTGTGCAAGGAGGATAGTCCCGATGGTTGAAGCCGGTGTCGGCCGTTATCAATACCCGGTCCTCGTCTTCCGCGTACTTTATGAGAGGTGGGTCCTTGGTACCTTGAAAACCCGGCATGTCACAGACGTACCGAACGCTAAGCAATCCCGAGAAAGAGTCAATTGCATCAGCAAGAATGCCACTTATGTCTTCATCTAGCAGGACTCTCAACTTCGTAGTCAACAGGATGCTCCACTACGGCAGCGGCGTAACTGACAGCATCTTTTATTTGCTCAATTGTGAGCTTTGGGTACGACTTACGAGCCCCTTCCAAAGTGCCGTAATATTCTATTGCATCCAGCACCATAAACACAGGGATACGCGTACCGACAATGTGAGGCGTCCCGCCAAGGATTTCCTCATCTATTCCGATTGATGGTCGCCCGTCAAGCGCCCGCCGCAGAACATCCGACACGGGCACCTCAAAATCTTTCCCAGTCGAATACGACTCCTTGAACCTAAAGCGGCCCTCAACCCAATCACCGTGGGTGCTCCTGACCGGAAAACCATGGGCTGGGCGGCATCGGTATCTTTGAAGAGCGTTCATTGTTGGACCTCCGTTACGCTGTCAATAGCGGACACCCAATCTGTGATGTCATCTGCTACGGAAAAGTTTGCAAATACGACGCGCTTTTCCGCCATCAATTGCACGTTCAATCCCGCCTTTAACTGAGCTATCCATATTTTTTCTACACCCACCGGACTGTCCAGTACTTTGAATCCAATGGTGTCCATCTCCGCCTTAGATGCGCCTATTGACATCCGCATGGGAATGGGAAACTTGCTTATTCTCGTCGCCCCAAACTCAAAGTCCGCATGGATGTGAGCATGGGCAGTCTCGTTGGTGAAAAACTTACCAATAAAAGCCATTGCATCTTCCGCATAGATAATCTCAGTGGGGTTTATCAGACTTGGCTCAGGATCCTCGTCGTAGTGGCCTATTTGAACGCGAAGTCTGCCGTTGGGTTCCTCTCGCCAAGCAATATGTACATGAAAATCGGATTCGCGAGACGGACAGGTAATGTCTCCCCAGTCGGGAAACTTCGGGTTCTGATGCGCCGCTTTGACAAGCGCCTCATGCTTGAACTTGTCTTTTGTAACGGTAAATCGGTACAAGACTTCATCGCAGTGATGCGCCGCGAAGACAGATTTCTTGGGCTTGGTGGTATCAATCACCGTTGCATCCTCATCGCACGCCGACGGAGGCGCAATGTTGGGATTGGACTGCAGCGTCTCAGTATACAGACCTGAGATTGTTTTGGCACCGCAAAGCACCCCGTCTAATTCTAGCTCCGAATGCCGGGGCAGTGCTGATTACCAATCCAATACCGCGTCGTGTCCAGCCTTGTTGCCAAGAGTGTTTACGAAAATCAGGGCATACGAGTTGTAGTCCAAAAGGTTAGGCGGGAAACCCACAGCGCCGCCACATGCCGTTTACATGCCGTTCACGCTGCAATAGGTCTAAAAGAGCGTACTACATGCCGTCTGCTACGCTTTAAATTGTTGCAACTACGTTTTGACACGGATTCAAATCCTATCGCCCCGACCAATTCTAAAGAACTTAGTGGGAGTGCGCTCTGTCGTGCGCACCGTCAAAAGCTAGTCCCGCCGCTTCCCCACCTGAGCATTCTCTTCGTCAAAGACCGATTTCGCACAATGCTCGTAACTTGCAATCTGGGTACGCATCAACTTCCTAGGCATATGTCACAATGACGATCAAAGCTGCGCTTCTCTCGGCATTATCCGTTTTTCTCGTGTCGGCGTGGATGAAGGGCCGAGAGTCCGGACTGGATTCTGCAAAATCGACTGCGACTCCGATCCTGGTGGAGTTGTTCACCTCCGAGGGATGCTCCAGTTGTCCTCCCGCAGATAAATTCCTGCAAAAGCTCGACCAGCAGAGCTTTCCCGGAGCGGAAGTGATCGTTCTGAGCGAGCACGTCGACTACTGGAATCACATTGGCTGGAAGGATCCATACTCCGCGCACTTCTACAGCGAGAGACAGAACGCTTATGCCAGGCGTTTTGAGTTGGACAGTGTCTACACCCCGCAAATGGTGGTCGATGGCAACAGTCAGTTTGTCGGCAGCAACACTGCAGCAGCGGACAAGGTGCTTACCAAGGCAGTCGCAGATCCGAAACTCGCTGTCCATTTGTCTGTAACCTCAGTGGACCCACATGTCTTGCAGGCGCATGTGGAAGCGGGAATCCTAGAGCCGTCGTTTGGCGTCCGCGAGGCGGAGGTGTACATAGCCATCGCTCTCAATCGTGCGGAGTCGCAAGTTTCGTCTGGCGAGAATGCTGGGCACAAACTCGCGCACGTCGCAGTAGTGCGAGAGCTAAGAAAAATCGGAACCGTCAAGTTGGGACAGAGTTTCTCGCAGGATGTTCCCTTGGATCAAGGGCTAGACGGCAATACACGTCTAATTGCATTCGTACAAGAACGTCAACAAGGCAAGGTGCTCGGAGTTGCTCAGCTAATCAGCGGCAAATGAATCGGAGCGTGGAAACGATAGCTCCAGACCGCCCGCAAGCCTTCTTAGCGTCGGGCTGAGACACGAAGGAATGGTTTTGAGTGGAGCCGGCGATCTTGAAGCGTCAAATGCTTCGGGTGGCAACGAAAGGGACTTTCGAAAACCACCCGATCAATCACTTCGTAGCTGGTAGCATTGCAAGTCTCGCGGATCCTAGCGAAGTAGGAACAAAACAGCGCTGGGCTATCACGCGGGGCCTGGTGTACATACTACGGTCGTCATCAAGCTGCTTGCGCCTCGGCTGGCAGTGTCCGGTTCAGGAACGTGCGGATTGTCTCGCCGATTTCGCGATGATGAGTTTCAAGCGCGAAATGTCCAGTATCAAAGAAGTGAACCTCAGCATTGGGATTGTCTCGCTTGAAAGCCTCGGCGCCGGGAGGCAGGAAGAAGGGATCGTTCTTTCCCCAGACCGCAAGCAGCGAGGGCTTCTTCGCGCGGAAGTAGTCCTGAAACTTCGGATAAAGGGCCACATTACTGGCATAGTCCAGGAAGAGATCCAACTGAATTTCGTCATTGCCCGGCCTCGCCAACAGGGCCGAATCGAGCGTATAGGCCTCAGGGGCAATTAGCTCTTCGTCCTGCACCCCGTAGACGTACTGCGACCGGGTTGCCTGGGGAGTGAGAAAGTCGCGCAACGCGTCACGATTGGCGGGCGTCGGTTCTTTCCAGTACTTCTGGATCGGATTCCACCCTTGGCTTAAACCTTCTTCGTAGGCGTTACCATTTTGCGAAATGATTGCCGTGATTCGCTCGGGATGCGCGAGCGCGAGCCGGAAGCCGACGGGAGCGCCGTAATCAAAAACGTAGATCGCATAGCGATCGAGCCCTATTGTTTGCGTGAATTGGTCGATGGTTTTTGCCAGATTCTCAAACGTATAGCGAAAGCGTTTGCGGTCAGGGGCATCGGAAAAGCCGAAGCCGGGCAGGTCCGGGGCGATCACATGATAGCGGTCGGCTAGAAGTGGAATGAGATTGCGGAACATGTGAGAGGAGGTCGGAAAACCGTGAAGCAGCAGAATGGTTGGGGCCGTCTTCGGACCGGCCTCGCGATAAAAGATCTTGTTCCCGTCTAAGTTTACTGTGTGGAAACTGGTCATGATCGATTCTCCTTGGATTGAGGGCTTTCTGGAACGCTGTCGCTCTGCCTACTGCAACATTGCCGTCCCTGGTTGCATCAGATGTGCTAACCGATATAAAGTTTCATTATTGGTGTGTGACTAATTATATGGACGAAACATGCGCGTGACTCGAGCCGCCAGCGCCGATGACTGGAAAGATGGCTTTCTCTTCGTGGGCAACCAACTGGCATTGGACTTTCTCAACACATGTCCCGTGCAGAACGGCAAGCCTCAAGAACTGCTGTCTGATTTCAACGCGCTGCTGCGTTGGTTTCGGGCTGCCGAATTGTTAGGCGCGGGCGAGTTCCCAACCCTTCAAAAGCAATGGGACAATTCCCCGCGCGCTCGTCGGACGCTCGAAGAAATTCTGGGGCTGCGAGAGAGGCTTCGAAAAGAGGTTCTCGCGTGGGAGGCCGGCGGCAAGCTTCACCGTGCCACGATCGAGCATCTGAACGGTCTGCTCGCGGTTCATCCCATGTTGGAAAGAATCATCGATACCGACAACAGCCCTCGCATGGACTTATCCTTCAGGCTGCGCGAACCGGAAGATCTGCTTGCGCCGCTAGCACACGCTGCCGCCAAGTTATTCAGTGAGGCCGACCGCAGCCGAGTTCGCAAGTGTGGGGAGTGTGTCCTTCATTTCCTCGACACCAGCAAGAAAGGAACTCGCCGCTGGTGCAGCATGCAACTGTGCGGGAATCGCCTGAAAGTTGCGGCCTATGCTCGACGCCAGCGGAATGCGGACGGTGACAGTGAAGAATAAGCCTCGGTTCGATCCGCGCTTCTCCCGCATGTAACTTTGCAGCCCGCGCTGCATCCCATGTGCGCGGTTACGTTCTCGCGAACGTCCACAAAACACTACCGAGGAGAATTTATGAGGAAAATCGCTTTCAGACTGATCTCCGCGTTCTTGCTCTCGCTTTCCGTCGCGGCCTTTGCTCAATCTGGGGACAACATGAAGCAAGACAACATGAAGCAGGACAGCATGAAACAGGACCAGATGAACAATGGCCAGATGAAGCAAGACGAAATGAAAAACGAGAAGAAGTCTAAGAAACTGAAGAAAGACAAGATGAAGAAAGACGACATGAAGAAGGACGACATGAAAAAAGACGACAACATGAAGCATGACGATGGAATGAAGCAAAACTAGTTCATCGCTTCCTCACCATAGAGGTTTTTGACTCGCAAGCCGTGCGGCGGTGACCGCACGGCTAAGCTTTTTTAGGCTGCACAGTTTTTCAATAGGCTGAGGAGAAGGGTCCTAGGACCTCGTCGCCTGTCCGGGATCAAGGTCGGCCTGCAAGTATTTCTTCATGCAGCGTACGCAGGGTGCATATCCTTCGTTCAATGCTTCCCGGGCAGCAATGGTTCGCACATGTGTCTTGTCGAGAATGAATGGGCAGCCCGACGCATGAAATAATTTCCCGGCGGTAGAGACAACCACCATCATCTCCGGGGGCACACCGCGGGCGGGGTGAGCGTGCTGGGAACGAAGATCCGGCCGGCGGAATGCGGAGGATCTAGCGATTTCGAAGCCGCCAACTACCATGGCGGCCGCAGTGGCCGCGACCATCCAGCCAAGAAAACCGCGCCTGCTGGGCTGCGCGTTTTCCTCAAGTCTTCGCTGCAATCGGTAACTGAAGCCCAGCGGCACATCGATCATGCGTTCGTCGCCATAAAGCTGCACTACATTCCGAGTGCCCTCGAGAACGGATTTACAGCGGTTGCACCTCGCGAAATGTGCATCCATGGCGGTGCGGAGGTTTTCATCGATGTCCCCCTCAAGGTAGTTTGAGATTTCCTGCCAAACGCGTTCGCAATTGACTACCATGGCTTGGTCCCCTTTGCGAAGTTCAGCCGTGTACTCCAGGCCCCGCCGAGTCCAGGCGCGAGGAGATCCCGGAGCATGAGCCGGGCCCGCAGCAGCCTCGTTTTGACAGATGCGGTTGAGATCCCCAGCGCCTTGGCAGTTTCTTCAATGCTCAGATGTTGCATGTCGCGCAGCACGAATACCTCGCGGTAGATCTCTCCAAGTGACGCCAGCGCTTCCGCCAGCTTCTCGCGGATCTCTTTGCGCTCCAGAGTCTCGGAAGGAATCTCTCTCCAGTCGGCGAAGTCGCGCGGGACGTAGTTGCCTTCGGCGTCCTGCGAGTCGACCATGGGCTCGACCAGATGAGCGTGCTCCTTTCGCCTGCGCATTCGCGCCTCGTTCACCGTAATCTGAATCAGCCACGTACTGAATCGTGATTCGGCGCGAAATTGGCGAAGATTCTTGAAGGCCTTCAACATCGCCTCCTGGGCGACGTCCTCCGCATCTGCATCGTTGTGCGTGATCGCAAACGCAGCCGCATAAACCCGCCGTTCATAGGGCCGAATCAGTTCATAAAATGCGGCATGCTCGCCACTGCAAACGCGCCGGATCAGCGATCCTTCACTGGCTTCGTCGAGCGGATTGTTTAGTGAGATGTCTTGTTCCGGCATCGCTCCTCTCGCGCTTCGACTCTGCTCCGCTCACTTGCCTCACAACTCCGTTGGATAATCCGGATTCTCCTTCCATCCCGTCAGCATCGAGATGAAATTATTCCAACCGTGCAGGACCACCATCACCAGGTGCCCGAAAACGAACGCAAGCATCGCCCACATAATCAGGAAGTGCCACAGGCGTGCCCAGTGGAAACCACCCATCAACCACGCCAGCCAGGAAAACTGGACCGGTTTCCAGATCACAAGGCCCGTCAGCACTGACAACACACCCAAACCGATCGCGGACGTGTAGGCGTGTTTCTGAAGCGGGTTGTAGACTTCGCGCGCCGGCGGCTTTTGCCCAAAGAAGAAGTAGTGACGGACCATCGGCCACACGCCGGGAAGATCGCGTCGGACAAACATGACCTGCTTGTAATTGCCGCTGAAAAGCTGGTACCCGAGATAGATGAGTCCAGTCACGATATAAATCCACATGAAGGTCAGGTGCCATTGGAGCGCCCCCCCCAACCAGCCACCCAAGGCAAGGGCTTTGGGCCAGTCGATGAGGTCTTTCTGAGGAATCTTTGCTCCAAAACTCGGGAAAGCGCGGAAAATCTGAAGCCCGCTGCCGACGAGAACAAAAAGAGCGACAGCGTTCACCCAGTGGCAGAGGCGCACCAGAAACGGGTGCTCGTACACGGCGGAGGTCTCTGCGCCAGTTTTCTTATCTTCGATGAGAATGCTCGGGGCTGCCATTATCCGTTTTCCTCTGACTACAGGCCGTAGAACTCCGAATAGCCCTGGTCTTCCCAATAGCCGACTTTTTCGAGGACATGGGTCACTTTAAGGTCGGTGAGATACTTGGCCTGCTTGTAACCGATCTTGGTCGGAACCTGGAGACGCAGGGGAGCTCCGTGCTCGCGAGTCAGCGGCTGATCGTACATTTCGTAGCAGAGTAAGGTTTGCGGGTGCAGCGCCGTGGCCATGTCGAGCGATTCGTAATAGTTGTCCGCGCACTGCACTGTGATGAATCGGGCCGTAAGATCCGCTCCCACCATCTTGAGGAAGTCTGACAGACGGGCCCCTCCGAATCGCCCGATGACATCCCATCCCTCCACGCATACGTGTCGCGTGTTCTGGGTCACTCGGGGAAGCGTCTGAATCTGAGCCAACTTGTAGTCTCCGGCTTTCTGAACTTCCCCCGTGACAGTCAGTGTCCAATTGTCAAAATCGACTCCTGGGTCATCCACGTCGTAGTCATTAATGGGGAACTTGGCGAAAGGGGTGAGATCCGCGTCGGCGAAAGTGGGCGCGAGGTGCCCGGAGCGAAAGAGTTTCTCCGAGACCCAGTCACTGAAGCCCAGTCCGGTCTTGAGTAGAGGCGCCTGGAGCCGGGGAATGGCAAACGCTCCTAGAGCGACTACGGGGGTCAGTTTCAGCAATTCCCGGCGGCTAAGCCTCTTGAATTTGCGAGGATCCATAGGAGAAGGAGTCATTCTGCGCTCGGGAATAAAGAATCAAGCCGGTAAGATTCGCGGGCTCGGAAAAGGTTACACCAAAACCCGAAGTCGGCTGGCTTAATGAGAATTTCGCCGTTGTGCGGCTGAAAAAGTGTGGGTTGCAGTTTCAGCCTGCAACCCACGCCCGATTGATTAAAGAACTGCGATGCCGTTCATGCCGGCGTTGGCGTGAAGGTTCGCAACTTCTCCCAGCGAAGTCAGGAGTCCATCTTGACCAATACCGAAGATGCTCACGGCACCCGTTCCGGAGTCCAGACTGTAGAGGAACTTGCCGTCCAGAGTAATCGCGACGTCAAGGTTCGTACTACCACTGGGAAGCGTGGCGAGGATCGTTCCGGACAGCGGGGTCAGCGCACCACTCGCAGCAATGCTGAAGCCCGATATGGTGGAAGATCCTGCATTCGAGGAGTAAACGAACTGGCCGTTGGGAGTCACCGCCACCCAGCAGGTAGCCGCTCCCAGGGTTGGCACGCTGGCGCTCACGGCGGACAGCGATAAGTTGGAGAGAACCGTGTAGGAAGAAATGGCAGAAGCGTTGTTTCCGCCTGCAGGTCCTGTTTCGGCTACGATCGCTATTCCACTCGGCGCGAATGCGACCGCGAAAGTACCCGGACCTACTGCGGGATTCGCGACGATGGGGCCAAGCGTGCCATCGGTATGAACTGGGAAGGCGTCAATTTCATTGGTGATCTTCTCTGTGACCAGCAGAGTCTGGCCATCCGGGTTGAAGGAGAGAGAAGCCGCTCCCGAATTCGCTGTCGTGACGAACGAAATCGCGTTGCGGATCTGCTTCAGGTTGCCGTTGCGGTCGAGATGGAAGCCGACCACATTGCTGTTACCGCCCGCGTTGAGGACATAAACCAGGCTTCCATGCTGCGCGACAGCAACCGGTTCGCTGCCTCCGCATGAGATCAGGTCCACGAGATCAAGGGTGGCTTGATGAACACGGAACACCGAAATCTGCCCACTCCCAGCATTCACTGCGAGCAGGAAGGAATGATCGTCAGTGAGTGTCAGTGAGCCCTGCGACCCGAGGGGGTCGGTAGTGCCTCCGCTGCCGCGTCCACCCGTGGCGAACCGTTGCTTGTTCCCCAACGAGCCGTCCGCATTTCTTTGATACGCAATAATCTCGTTCTTGTCTGCAGCATTCGTCATCACGAAGACTGCACCCGCAACTCCGCGTTCGTCAGCTTTGCTCTTCAGCGGCAACCCCATCGAGATTGCCAACATAACCATCCACACGATACGACTGTTGCGAACCATTACATCTCCTCATTTTGCACAGATTGGGATCCGGAGATCCGAGGTGCGCAAAGGGGATGTCGGTGTGCAAGGAAAGTTACGCGCGGATGTAAACGGCGTGTCAAAAGTTCACTGTTGTCTGTGGTCGTCCAATGGCTGCCCGATCGAGAGACCCACAAAATCGGGGCCTGCTCGTCACCTTTCCGCCGAGCCAGAATCAGACGAATGTCTGGAAATTGGAGGTCTCCCCTTGGACGGAAGAGTGGCAATCGTGACTGGTGCGGATGGTGGCCTGGGCAAGTCGGTGACGCAGGCGCTATTGGACGTCGGCGCCATCGTCGTCGGCACCTCGCGCAAGATTCAGGCCTCCCAGTTCGATCATCCGTCTATCAACGCGATTCCCGCAGACGTCTCCACCAAAGAGGGTGCCGCTGGGTTGATTGATCAAGTGTTATCGCGATTCGGGAAACTGCAAGTACTCGTACACACGGTAGGAGGGTTCGCCGGTGGGCAAGCGATTGTGGATACCGAAGACGATACCTTTCAGCGAATGATGGAACTCAATCTGAAGCCCCTGCTCCACATGTTAAGAGCGGCAATTCCTCCGCTGAGGGAAAGTGGCGCCGGGTGCGTGATCGCGGTTGGAAGCCGAGCCGCTGTTGAGCCCGGACCAACGTTGGGCGCGTACAGCGCGTCAAAGGCGGCCATGCTTTCCGTTATGAAGACCGTCGCTCTCGAAAACAGAGATGCGGGACTTCGCGCAAATGTGATCTTGCCGGGGACGATCGATACTCCGGCGAATCGACGAGCTAATCCTGATGCCGATTATTCGAAATGGGTTCAACCCGCCGCAATTGCAAGTCTCATCACCTGGCTGGCAGGAGACGCGGGCAGAGATATCAATGGAGCGGCAATTCCGATATATGGCAGCGAGATTTGATTTCGTGGCGGCGTTGTTGGTTTATGCGCTTGAGGCTTATTCGGCTGCGGGACTTCTATTTGCAGTGGTATTCACATTCCAAGGAGTGGATCGACTCGACTCAGAGGCACAGGGCAGCGGCATCGGCTTCCGATTCCTAATTGCGCCCGGAGTGGCGACCCTTTGGCCGATATTCCTATCGAGATGGCTTCGACACAGTACGGAACCACCCTTGGAGAAGAATTCGCATCGATTGGCGGCGAACAAATCATGATTCAGTCCTTGAGATCTGCGCACCGGCGAGCATGGTTGACGCTCGCGTTTATTTTGCCAACGGTGTTGGTCGTGGGGCTCACGGTAAGGCGACCGCTGCTACACGCAGATTCGAAGTCACACAAATCCAAAACGTGGCAACCGATTCGGCAGTCGGATCAGCTCTGGAAAAAACACGCAATCCATTCTGTTTTTCTAAGGGATACAAGTGATCCGACTACGGTTCAGGTTGTTCTAGAGCCGCTTGACGACTTCCCTGCTCCAGACCTGCTCGTCTATTGGTCCCGAGACCTTTCAGGTAGCGATCAGCTTCCGATAGAGGCTGTGCTGTTAGGGGCGTTCGAAGACGGTAAACCGTTGCAGTTGCAGGAGAGCAACCCACGAGGATTTCTGATTTTGTACAGCCTTGCACACCAGTCGATCGTTGACTCCGCGTCGCTGGAGAGCTTGCTATGAGTGTGCAATACGGCACAATTAGCTGGAATCGGCAGAAAAAGTTCTATGACTTGACTGTTGTCACCGTGCTGACCTTATACCTCGCCATTTTCGTGGGCGTTGGAGCATGGCGTAATCCCTTTGCTACCGCCGAAACCCTGCTGATTCGCGGACTCGGCACGGCCGCGTTCCTCCTCCTCAATGTTGTTCTCTGCATCGGACCGCTGGCCAGGCTCGATCGACGATTTCTTCCACTCCTATATAACCGGAGGCATCTCGGAGTCACAACGTTTCTCACTGGTTGCGCACATGGCATCTTTTCAATCTTCCAGTTTCATGCGCTCGGCAACACAAACCCGCTTGTGAGCCTCTTCGTCAGCAATCCGCGCTACGACAGTCTGGCTGAGTTTCCGTTCCAGGCTTTGGGGTTTTTCGCCCTGCTGATCTTATTTCTGATGGCTGCAACGAGTCACGATTTCTGGCTGCGGAATCTGTCTGCGCCCACGTGGAAAAAGCTTCATATGCTGGTGTATTTGTCTTACGCGCTTCTGGTCGCGCACATCACGCTCGGCGTCCTGCAGAATGAGACCAGCCCTCTGTTGGCGGCTGTTTTGATTGCTTCCGTACTTACCGTCACGACTCTGCATGTGACAGCTGCACTGCACGAAAGACCCGTCGATCGAGCCCTACCCGCGACGCAAGGAGACGGATACGTCCCGATTTGCAAAGTCGATGAGATTCCTGAAAAGTGCGCGAAGGTCGTCTCACTGGCAGGCGAGCGCGTCGCGATTTTTCGTTATGACGGCAAAGTTTCGGCGATTTCTAACGTCTGTCAGCATCAGAATGGCCCCTTGGGCGAAGGCCGCATCATTGACGGGTGCGCAACTTGCCCTTGGCACGGGTATCAATATCGTCCTGAATCAGGTGCTGCTCCCGCTCCGTTCAAGGAAAAGGTGCCGACGTTTCGGGCGAAGATCGTCGAGGGCATCGTTCTTGTCGACCCACGGCCTAACGCTCCTGGCACTTACGTCGAGCCCGCCGCAACTGCATCAAGCGAGGTGCTGGCGCGATGAATGAGTTTTATGTTGGCTACGCTCCGAAGATGCCGATTGGGCTTCGCCTATTCCTGCGTAGAGTTGTGGCTGCTCTGGGACTGCTGGCAATCGCAGTTGCTGTCGTGCTGCTCGCCGGTCAGATGCCGTTTGCAAAGTCGACTTTTGAGTTTGGGCAGAGCCGATCCTTTGAGGGCATCCTGGAAACAACGCCCTATCCAAGTCTCCTCGTTGACAGGCCGGGTGCCGTGCGGGACAACACCGAGTACTCGCGCTATCTCCTCGTTGCCCCCGGAAAACACGGCGCCGACAAGCTATTCGCGGGCATGAATAGCAAGCGCGTGCACCTGAAAGGGGAGCTCATTTACCGGGAAGGGCAAACCATGATCGAGGTTGAGCTCTCGTCTGTTCAGATTCTTGCGAATGCTGGGCCTGTCTCTGCCCAGTTTCACAGCCTCGGCCAAGTCAGCGTGTCGGGAGAGATCGTTGACAGCAAGTGTTACCTGGGCGTGATGAATCCTGGCATGGGAAAGGTACACCGAGACTGCGCGTCGCGGTGCATCAGCGGCGGTGTTCCCCCGGTATTCGTCACCAGCGCAGGCGATCAGTACTTGCTCGTAGATCCTCACGAAGAGCCGTTTCATAGAGATGCGCTGCGCGAATTCATTGGAGAGCCAATTTCCCTTCATGGCGAGCTGTTAGAGCGGGGCGATAGCAAGTTCTTGACGATAAATCTGGCAGAGTTGCATCACGGCAACTGAGGCAGGCGACAAGAGGTAGGCTGAATGTTCTATCGGAAAAATCGCAAGCGGACACAATCCGGCAGCTTGGACAAATCCATGAGCGTGAGGAAGTCGATCGTTTTGAACTCGCGATCGATGGCGGGCGGACCGCATAGTCTCGCTCCGATGGCCAAGTAAGCACGCAGCAGCTTGGGAACGCTTGCGTCGGCGGCATTGCTGACCAAAGGCATGGTGAATGGCTCAGTAGGCACTGTCTGCAAATGAGATTCGACCAAGTAGCTCTGCAGCGCCAGATATACGGCAGCCCCTCGCGCAGGATCCTGTGAGGTCAGCGAGGAGCATCCGATCAGATACCTCGCCTCGTGTTGTACCGCATAGCGAGCAATCCCTCTCCACAACAATTGCAGCACCTCCGTCGAGCGATGGTCACGATGGATGCAGGCTCGCCCAAGTTCGATGATCGAATCGCGCATGGATTTGTACGGAGCGAAATCGAACTCTCGCTCGCTGTAGTATCCGTAATTCTGCAGGGCCGTGCGGCCGGTTTGCAGGCGATAGGTGCCGACTACTTCGCCTGTAGCAACGTGCTCAACGATCAAATGCTCGCACACGGAATCAAACTGGTCTGTGTCGTAGCCGGTTTCGAAGCCTGTGGCTAATCCCTCATTCAACTCCAGATTGAAAACCAGGAATCGCAGGTGGAGTGCGGCCTGCACGTCTGCCTGTGAGGCGGCGAGTCGCAGTCGATAGCTTCTTGTCGCGATTTCGATCCGCGTCCTGTTGCGGGCGGCGACCTCGGCGTTGCGATCTTCGAGAGCGAGGACCATCGAACGTGTGATGCATGAGCGACGTAAAGGTGACGAAACCCTGAGAAAGTAAAAACTTGTGCCGCTGTGTCACTTCTGGCGTAGGTCCGAGTCTCACGTTTTGTGAAATGGCTTTCCACAATACGAAGGGGTGTTCCGTACATGAAAACAGCCGTAGCCACTTTGATGATCTTGGTGGTTCTGTCAACTGGTGCCCTGGCAAAAGAACTGAATAATCTGGACCGAAATGGAGTTGCCTTGCAGGGATATGACCCGGTCGCATTCTTCACAGACAGCCGGCCAGTCATGGGCAATCAACAGTTTCAGTCGCAATACCGCGGCGCAACCTACTATTTCGCGTCCGCGGAGCATAGAGCCACGTTCGAGAAGGAACCGGCGAAGTACGAGCCTCAATTCGGCGGTTTCTGCGCTTATGGAGCAAGCCGAGGAAAAACAGTCCCGATCAAGATCGAGGCCTGGCAAATCGTAAACGGTCGTCTGCTGATGCAGTACGACCTGGATGTGAAAGGCAAATTCAACAGCGATCCGCAGGGAAACCTAAGCAGGGCCGACAAGAATTGGCCCGGTTTGGTCGAGAAACTCGGAAAGTGAGAACCGACATGAGTACTCCCGTCATTCCAGCAGTGGAGAAGAAAACAATCCGACCGCTTCTGCTTGTGAGCTGGATTTGTCGAATTGGAGCAGCAGTCATTCTGCTGCAGACGCTCTTCTTCAAATTCACGGCGGCACCGGAATCCGTTTACATCTTCACGAGAGTCCACGCGGAACCATGGGGCAGGATCGGGTCTGGCGTCGTTGAACTGATCGCCGCTGTGCTCATCTTGATTCCGCGAACCATCTGGGCGGGGGCGTTGCTCGCTCTTGGAGTAATGGTGGGAGCGATCGTCAGTCATCTCACTGTGCTGGGCATCGAGGTGATGGGGGACGGAGGCTTACTCTTTGCGTTGGCGTTGATCGTGTTTTGCACCAGCGCAGCCGCACTCGTATTGCACCGGAGACAGATTCCTGCCATCGGAAGGCGCTTCTAACATGGATCGTTCGTCACTCATCTCGGCTGCGGAGGACGTGCTCCGCCAAGGGATCGCCCTGCTTGACAGCATTGACGAGGAGACGTATTCGCGGAAGGAAGAAGGACCGTGGGGATCGTCGATTGGCGCGCATTACCGACATGTACTGGATCACTTCTTGTGCCTGATCGAAGGCCTGTGGGACTTCCAAATCAACTACGACCACCGCAGCCGCAACCGGGATATTGAGACGTCGGTCGAAGCCGCCCGCTCGACGACACAGGATCTGTTTGAGGCGCTCGCGGCAATCACCGACGATGTTTTGAGCCGCGACTGCACTGTCGTTTATAGCGTTCGCTATGGCGAAAACATTGCACAGAATGTTCCTTCGGCTGTGGCCAGAGAGTTGATGTTTTGTGTCGGGCACGCCATTCATCATTACGCAATCATGAAGCTTTTGTGCTCGCTGCGTGCGGTCGGACTTCCAAATGAATTCGGGATCGCGCCATCCACACTGAAGTTCCAACAATCGCAGGCGGCGAGTTGATCATGTATTTCCATCTC
>Ga0335079_10000464_pt1 | contig 46367 bp, 36 predicted proteins | sample Lox_Sample_33_FD_206719 | JGI IMG/M metagenome (GOLD analysis project Ga0335079, IMG submission 206719) | Soil microbial communities from Loxahatchee National Wildlife Refuge, Florida, United States - Lox_Sample_3.3 | ecosystem: Environmental > Terrestrial > Soil > Wetlands | place: USA...
AATACTTTCCGTTTAGCGATTGATTACTCAGGGCTTGCGCATCCGCGGACCCGCCGGAACTCACTGCCAACAATGCCCACATCCACCCCGTTCGTCGGCTCATATGACGAAATCATAAACCCACGCCAGCCGGAATTCTCCCGTTCGTGGACAAATGGTACCCAAATTACAAAAGTTGAGGAACTATCGCACAAGACCAGGGTTTAGAATGACGTTATCCGCGCAAGGGGGAAACGCGCGTTTCGGAGTTGATTCCATGTCTGAGCCTCGGCGACACCTGTTTTTTGGCGGACTCGTCTTCCTCGGCTTCTCCGCCCTGTGCATCGGGCAGGAGACTGGCTACCAGGACCCGGACTGCCCCTTCTTCGGCCCTCAGCGCGAGCGCTTCTACACCGATGCCTATCGTCGTGTCTCCGGCATCGCTCCCGCTCGCCGGCTTGGCGAGACCACCCAGTCCGTCATGCAGTCCCTGGGCTTCGTGCCCGGCGGCAGCCGTACCTACGACTTCGGCCAGCAGCATTCAGCCGGCTCCATCGATTCGTTCATCTATGCCGATTTCCAGGCCAACGGCATCACCCCCGCGCCTCGCACCACCGACTGGGAATTCATCCGCCGCGTGACCCTCGATCTTACCGGCCGTATCCCGACTCCCGACCGCGTCCTCTCCTTCGTCGCCGACACCTCTGCCGACAAGCGCTCCAAGCTGGTCGAGGAACTGCTTGCCAAACCGGAGTTCGTCGACAAATGGACCATGTTCTTCGGTGACCTCTTCCAGAACACTACCGTCAAGAGTTCCACAGGCACCAACCGGCAGGCCGGCGGTCGCAACGCCTTCTACGCCTGGATCAAGGACGCCGTTGCCAACAACAAGCCCTATAACCAGATGGCCACGGAGCTGATCTCGGCGTCCGGCGGCGATTCCTTCACTACCCCCACTACCAATTACCTCATCGGCGCCAACGTCACCATGGGTCCAACACAGGACATCATGGACCAGATGACCGCCAACACCTTCGACACGTTCCTGGGCATGACCCACGTCAACTGCCTGCTCTGCCACAATGGCCGCGGCCACCTCGATGCCATCAATCTGTGGGCCATGGGCACCACCCGATACCAGGCCTGGCAGCTTTCTTCGTACATGTCGCACACCCAGGCCGCGATCGTTCGCTACGACCCCAATAACAATAACAACTACTACTGGTCGCTGCTCAATAACTCCAAAGGCTTCACCGTCGATTACACCCTGAACACCACCACCGGCAACCGGCCCGCGCGCCAGCCCGTGGTCAGCGGCTGCAAGAGTGGCCAGCCCTGCAACTATGTCCCGCCGCAGTACATCCTGACCGCCGATTCACCCAAGTCCGGCGACGACTATCGCACCTCGCTCGCCAAGAGCATCACCGGCGACTTCCAGTTCGCCAGGGCGGCCGTAAACTATATGTGGGCCTACTTCTTCGGCCGCGGTATCGTGGACCCGCCCGACACGTTCGATCCCCTGCGCTTGGATCCCGATAACCCGCCGCCCGACCCGTGGACCCTCCAGCCGAGCAATGCGCGCCTGCTCAACGCTCTTGCGCAACACTTCATCAACAGCGGTTACGACCTCAAGGCCCTGATGCGTGAAATCGTGAACAGCGATACTTACCAGCTCTCGGCCACGTACCCCGGCCAGTGGAACGCCGCCTGGGAGCCCTACTTCGCACGCAAATTCGTGCGCCGCCTTTGGGGCGAAGAGATCCTCGACGCCGTGGCTCAGTCTACCGGCGTCTTCCCGAGTATGGCCGTCACCGGTATGACGCAGTCCGATGGCACCACCCCGGTTCGCGTCAACTACGCCATGCAGCTTCCGGACGTCGTGAATACCACCGACGGCACCACCGACACCTTCCTCAACAACTTCCTTCGCGGCAACCGCGACGACCAGCCGCGCAAGCCGGATGGAAGCATCCTGCAGGCTCTGGGCCTCCTGAACAGTACCCTCATCGAAACCAGGCTGGCCGCCACCGGCTCCGCCGCCAGCCCCCTGATCGTTCAGGCAATCGCTCTCGGCAACACCGACCTGGTCAACAAGCTCTACCTGTCCATCCTCTCGCGCTACCCTTCGAAGGACGAAATGAATACCGCCCTGGCATCGCTTCCCGGCGCCAACGGCACGGCGCGCAACAATGCCATCCAGGACCTGGCGTGGTCGCTGTTCAACAAAGTTGATTTCATCTTCAACTACTAGGCATCGGGGAGAAGTCATGAGCAACGAACAGGAAAAAATCAACCGCCACTTCAAGAAGTATCCCTGGACCTATCCGCCGTTCCACAACCGCCCGCACTGGACGCGCCGCCACTTCTTCGAGATCGCAGGCGCAGGCGTCACCGGCGCGTTCCTCACCCGGCGCTACGCCAAAGCCGCCGACCTCTCCACCAGTGGCGTCACCACCAAGAACACCGCGAAAAACGTCATCTTCATCCTGCTCGCCGGCGCGCCCAGCCACACCGATACGTTCGATCTCAAGGTGGTCAACGGAACCACTCCGAACACCTTCAATCCGGCTACCATCAACGGCATGCTGTTCCCCACGGGCCTCATGCCCAAGCTGGCGACTATGATCGACAGCTTCGCCGTCGCGCGCAGCGTGCAGGCGCACGCCGTGGTTCACTCCGTCTGCCAGACCTGGGTGCAGATCGGCCGCAATCCCCTGGCCGCTCTCGGCAACATCGCGCCCAACATCGGCAGCATCGTGGCAATCGAGAAGGACAGCCAGCGAAAGCCCTCGGACATCTTCCCTACCTTCCTCGCCCTGAATTCCGCCGGCGGAGTGAATCAGGGCTATCTCTCGGCCAAGTACGCGCCGTTCAAAGTGACGCCTTCCACGGCTGGAATCGCCAACACCACCAACTCCGCCAGCGGCGGACAGACGCGCTTCGAGGGCCGGTTCAAGCTGCTCAACTCGCTCGACGGTGGCCTGCGCTCCGGCGCCAACGGAGCCCCCAACGACTACTCCAACTACAACGATTTCTACGTGGATGCCAAGGAGCTGATGTACAACCCGACCGTCAACCAGTACTTCGGCTTCACTAGCGCCCAGAGCGCGCGCTATGGCTCCACCAGCACCGGCAATGCCATGCTCGTGGCCTCGCAGATCCTCAAGGCCGACCTTGGCACGCGTTACATCCAGATCACCAGCGGCGACGGCTGGGACATGCACTCCAACATCTACGCCACTGCCAACCTGCCCACGAAAGCCGCGCTGCTCGACAGCGCGCTCGCCACGCTGATCCTCGATCTCAAAAGCTACGGCCTCTTCGATCAGACCCTGATCGTCATGTACGGGGAATTCGGCCGCACCGTCGGCCCCCTGACCGCGCAGGCCGGCCGCGATCACTGGCCCCAGCAGTTCTGCTTCTTCGCCGGCGGCGGTATCAAGGGCGGCACCATCGTCGGCGCCACCGACTCATTGGGTAAGGACACGGTCGATTACGGCTGGTCGCAGAACCGCTACATCTACCCCGAAGACATCGAGGCGACCATCTATTCGGCCGCCGGCATCGACTGGACCACCGTCCGCCACGACGACCCGCTCGGCCGCGGCTTCGAATACGTCCCCACAACCGGCCCGGTGCAGTATTACCCGGTCCACGAATTGTGGGGTTAAGAGGACACCTGCTTCAAGTCTTTTTTGTGGGCCGCCAGGCATCTTTTGATGCTGCCCGCAGAATTCTCTTCAAATCCCTGCGATCCTGGGGCCGCCCGCTAGCCTGTTTTGCAAGGATCAGATCGTCTCGCGAGATAATTGGCGCGGTGACATCTCCGAGATCCACCTGCTCGCGTCCGTTCCATGCATCTGCAAAACGTACGCCCGCGATAGCCATGAGTATATCGACGCGAACCGGCGGCACTCCGATCTGGTACATCATGGTCTCGTCCTGGAAGGATTCAGCAGTAAGACCACCGAGTGGGGTGCCAAACTTGACGAGCGTCCCAAAGAGTCGTGCCGCGTTGTCAGCCTCGGGGTCGGCCCACAGGTCCAGGTCCTTGGTGTACCTCGGCTCGGAGTACCGCATTACCGCGTATCCTCCCACCACTAGGTAACGGACGCCGCCGTCGTTTAACATGCGCAATAGATCGCTGAAGTCGGAGCTGATCTGCATCGATCCCCCGGACACGCGCTGCCAACACTACCAATTCCCACGCTGCCTCGAAGATGCGTCGCGGGCCCTGCTCTTGCCAGTATGCGACATCAAAGTCGCGGCCGGCTTCATCTCGCTTGACGTAACGCTCCATTGGCCAGATCACGTTCTCGTCATCTCGCGGCTCCATTGCTAATTCCCCGCCGCCTTCACCGTCACCGTCACCGGGTCGGAATCCTGCGCCGTCGCCAGCGATCGCACTTCCACCACCTGCGTGCCCGGCGCCAGGGTGTCCGGAATCTGCGCCTGGATCTGGCCCGACGAAGTGACCAGCAGCGGTACCGCAATGTCTCCGAACGTCACGCACGAACCGCCCAGCACCGTAGGCGGCGGAATCGTGTCCGCCGTCGCCGAACCCGCCAGATTCGTCCCCGTAATCGTAATGAACGAGCCCGGACCGAACTTCGTCGTGCCGTCCGCGGAGTTCACAATCCCGCCCGCTGTCGCGATTGCCGGCCGCGTGTCGTTTCCGCTCGGCGCTAGGCTCACCACGCTCAGACCGCTCAGCGTGATCATGTACGCCGTAGTTCCCGCCGAATCCACCACCATCTGCCGCGGGACGGTGTTGAATCGCGTCGTGCCGAAAACGTTCACCACCGGGTTCTCTGGCACCACGCCCGCCAACTGGACTTCGCCGGTATTGATGTTCACAATCTCCAGCGTGGTGCGCGAATCGTCGCGCGTCACCGTGGTGATGCTCTGCCTCACCGGCGTGGTCAGCCACAAAAACCGCTTCGCGTCCAGCGGCGCGGCAGTCGCGATGTTGCGATTACCCGTGTTGATCACCGTGACCGTCGGAGGTGCGAACCCCGGTCCGCCTCCGGTTGGCGGCGTGATCGTCGTCGCGCCCGGACTCGCCGACCCGCCCAGCGTGGTCAGGGACGGGTTCACGATCAGCCCGTTCACCAGGAAGTACGAATTCGAAGGCCCCGCGCCCAGCACGCCGTAATAACCCTGGATCGGCGCCGGAATCAGCAGCCGGCTGGTCACGAAGGTATCCGCGGTGCCGTCGTAGACGTATGCCGTTCCGCTGCCGTTCATCACGATGATGAAGTTGTGGTCCGGCGTGCCGATCATGCCGCAATTCGGGCACCCGGTCAGCGCGGCCGTGTACACCGAATCCAGCGGGCGCGGAAGAGCCTGGCCGCTCACCACCTTCCACAAGGACCCGTTGGACATCATGAACTGCAGCCCGAAATTGCCCATCGCCAGCGACCGCGGATAGATCGGGTTCGCCGTGCCGTTGCGCTGCACCGCCGGAAACGCCACGCCGTTCACCACCTGCTGCATATCCAAGTCCACGATGCTGATCGACTCGCCGCCCGTGTTGCCTACGTAGAGTGATTTGCCGTCGGCACCCATGGCCATCTGGTGCGGCATCTGTCCTACCGGAATCGGATTCACGAAGTGCTGCTTCTGAATGTCGAACACTTCGATCCGGTTGTATCCCGAGTTGGTGATGTACACCTTGCCGCGCGCTTCATCCAGCAGAATGTCCTGCAGGCCTTCGTTGCCCGCCGTGTTGCCCGTCGTCCCGCCAGGATTGTTGTTCAAAGTGGCCGGCACTGGGTAGATCACGCCCCGCTGGTCGTTCTGCCGGTAGTTCATGTACACCCGGATCGTATTTGGAATGTTGATGGCCTCGGGCGAGGAAAGCGTCAGGTTCACCGGCGTGCCGCTCTGCGTTCCGGCGCCGGTCCAGATGTTGGTTCCCGGCTGCCGCACCAGCCCGTTGCGCCCCGGGTCCATGGTGAACGTGATCGACGACGGCGCCAGCCCGCTCGATTGCTGATAGATCAGCGCCGAGCCCGGATTCGTCGCAACCGTGTAAGTGAGTTTCCCCTTGCCCAGGTTGTTGATCTGCAGCGTACCGGTCGCCACGCCGCGATTGCAGTCGTCCATCGCCAGGAACACCTGCGTGGTCGCCGGCATGATGATCGGGTAATCGTACAAATGCCCGATCGGCATGTGGATCATCCCGGAGTCGCTCAATCCCCACGCGTCCATACCGTCCGAGGTCATCACGATCTTCGCCACGATGCTCTCAGGCAGCCGGATACCCAGCCGGATTCCCAGGCTCGTCGGATCGTTCACCATCAGGGTCGACGAGTTCGATGGCGACGGTGGATTGGTGGTGGCCGCGGTATTGAACGCGCTGTAAAGCGTGCCGCCGTCCGGTGTGAAAATGCTGCCGCCGATGTTGGCCAGCGTGTTCACCGCGGCGGCCGTCGTGAACGGCGCGTTGGCGTTGTTCTGCTGCGCGATCACCGCCAGGGTCGACATGTCGTACAAGGTAAAGCCCGCCATGAACTTCGATCCGTCCGGCGACATCGAAATCACCGAGCTCTGCCCCGAGGTAGTCCGGTTGCGCAGGATCACGCCCGACGCCACCTCGTAGACGAAGATATATGTGTTCGAATTCGTTGGTGTCGTCACGCCCACGATAAACGATCCGTCCGGCGTCCGCATCAGCTTGCCGGTGAACGTGGTAGTCGGCCGTGTCGTGCCCTGCGCCGGCGCGGGAGTCAGGGTGGTCGTGAGCGCCGGCACCGTGACCGCGATCAACTGCTGCCCCGCCACCTGCGTGCGATCGAAAACCGACAGCGTGCCCTGGGGCACTCCGTTCACTACGCCGCTGCCTACCATGCTCACCAGCGCGCGCCCGTCCGCGCCCACTTCCACGCCCTGCGGCGCCGAAGGCAACTGCACCGTCTGCGCCACGCGGTTCTGTGAAAGATCGATCACGTTCAGCGAGCTGCTCCCGTTGCACGTCACGTACAGCCACGCCCCGTCCATGGAGATGGCGGCCGCCAGCGGCGTTTTCCCGGTCCCGATGCTTCCCACCACCTGGTTCGCCGTGTAATCGAAAATCACCACCTGGTTGGTTTTGTTGTTGACCAGATAGAGCACGTGCCGCAGCTCATCCAGCACGATGTCACTTGGTGTGCCGCCCTGCAGCGTGATGACATTTCCGAACGTCGCCCCGATCGCCGTTTGCGCGCGTGCCGGCTCCTGCCATGCGGCCACCGCCACCAGTCCCGCCAATAACACACACTTATAGTTCAAGGCAAATCCTTCCCGGAGACGCGGCAGATCAATCCTTAGTGTAATCCAACCCAATTTCCCGAGCGAAGTTGCTTCTTCAGCGTGTTCTCGGCGTCTCCGTCTCGGCGGTGAACCGCAACATCCCGCCCGCACTCGTGTTATATTCAACAAAATTGAAAGTACAGGTGCGGAACCAGACCCGGAGTGTCCTTCTGGGCGGATCCATTGATATTGCGGATTCCAGCTCCAAACGCCGCACGGGCCTGTTGAAGCACGACCGGCTGGAGCCCGGCCAGGGCCTGTGGATCGTACCGTGTGAGTCGGTCCATACCTTCTTCATGAAGTTCCCGATCGATCTCGTCTATCTCGATCGAAAACGGAAGGTTCGGAAGGTGAGGAAGGCTGTCCCGGCGTGGCGCCTTTCCGCGTGCCTGACTGCGCATTCGATCCTGGAACTGCCCGCCGGAACTGTCGAAAAAACGGGCACCCAGGTTGGAGATGTTCTGGAGATCGAGAAGCTGACGGAATGAAGGGCTCGCCAATCGTCCTCGCATTTGCCGCACTCGCGGCTTCCTGCACGCACACGCAGGTGGTCAAAACTGCCGCCGCCCCTGCCCCCAAACCCACCACCGTCTGGGATCGCCAGGTGCACAACGCCATCGATGCCGGCGATGGCGACCTCCAGTTCCGTCAACTTCGCGAAAAAGTCGCCGCCGAGCCCGACAACATCCAGGCCCGCGTCGATCTTTCCCGTGCCTACCGCGAGCGTGGGTATCACGAAGTCGCCCTTGAAATCAGCCGCCTGGCCGTCGCCCGTTTCCCGGACTCCGGCCCGGCCCAGCTTTCCCTCGTGCGCGACCTCCGCGAGGTCAATCGTCGCGCGGAAGCCATCGGCAGCCTGGAAGCCTTCCTCAAATCCCATCCGCAAAATAGCGCCGAGTACTACTCCTGGCTTGGTATTTTGCGCGATGAATCGGGACTTTGGCCCCTGGGAGAACCTGCCCACCGCAAAGCCATCGAACTGGCTCCCACCGCCGACTTTCTCCACAACAACCTCGGTTACAACCTGTTGATGCAAAAGAAAAATGAGGAGGCCGCCGCGGAATTTCGTGAAGCCCTTCGCCTGAATCCGTCATCCGATCTGGCGCGTAACAATCTCGGGCTGGCGCTCGCCAATTCCAATGCAGCCAGCCAGGCGGTGGCGAATTGGCAATCTACGTCGGATGCCGCTTCCGCCCATAACAACCTGGCCGTGGTGTGGATCGAAAAAGGGAACTTTGCCGAGGCCCGAAAAGAACTGGAAGTGGCCTTGAGCCTGGACAAGAATAACGCGGCCGCGTTGAAGAACGTCGAATTGGTGAGTCGCCTCGCCGCGACGCCGGTGACTTTAGCCCTTCCGTCCACGCCGGACGAGACGCGCTGGGAACGCTGGAAGTCCTCGATGAAGCGGCTGTTCGTGGGGCCGCTGGACGAACCGCGGAAAGACGTTGCCAAAACGGCCTCCGCGCAATAACCTGGAAGGAACTCTATGAAAGCATTTCTCTTGAATCTGCTGCGCGATGAACAGGGACAAGACCTCGTCGAGTACGCCTTGATTGTGGCTGCCGTCGGCCTCGCCCTGATCACGACCGTAAATCAGCTCTCGCAGGGCATCGTGAGCCTTTACCAGAGCATCACCGGCGACCTGTCGAGTATCGGCGCTACCGGCCAGTAGATCGCGCGGCCGGATGTCCACGCCGGAAGTGCGACTACGCTGGTGGGTGCCGGACCTGGCCATGGTCGCCGCCTGCGTCACGCTTTTCTACTGCGTCTTCCTCTTCCAGGGTTACCAGAAGCTCTTTCGCGATTCCGACGCCGGATGGCACATCCGCAACGGCGAAGCTATTCTTGCCACCGGCACACTCCCAAGCACCGATCCTTATTCCTTCACCCGCTCCGGCCGGCCCTGGTTCGCCTGGGAATGGCTCTCCGACGTCGCAGTCGGCGCCCTTCATCGCGCCGGCGGATTGAACGCGGTCGCGCTCTTCTACTCCGCGGCGATTGCCTTCAGTGTCTGGCTCTGGTTCCGTCTGCACTGGGCGCTCGGCGGCAATTTCCTGATTGCGTGCGCCATGGCGCCGCTCCTCCTTTCCACCTGCAACATTCACTGGCTGGCGCGCCCCCACATACTCGGCTGGCTTTTTCTCCTCTGGGCGATGTTCCCTGCCGGGCTCGCCTCAACCGCCGCCGTGACGGTTCTCTGGGCGAACGTCCACCCCAGCTTCTATCTTGGGATTCTCGGTAGGTTAGGCCTCCGGCCTGCCCTGCTGACCAGGCACGCGGCGGTGATCCTGGCTCTTGGCGTCCTCAACCCCAACGGCCCCGCCCTCTACACCCACCTCTACCGCTACCTCACCGACTCCGCCCTCCTCGCCCGCATCGGCGAATTCCAGTCCTTCGACTTTCATGCCGAAGGCGCCGGCCAGATCATCGCCACCGTCATCCTCGGAATGATTGGCGGCGCCCTCGCCTTCACCCGGAAGCGCTATCACCACTTCGTCATCGCCATCGTCATCACTGCCCTGGCCCTGCGCTCGGCTCGCGCCCTGCCCTTGTGCGCGCTCGTTCTGCTCCCCATCGCCAATGCCGCCATCGCCCCCTATTGCGGCAAATCGTTCAATCGGTACGCCGCCAACCTGCGCGCGCTCGATGACCGCTGCCGCGGCCTTTGGCTCGCACCCGTCGCGCTCGCGGCGGTGTGGTTCCTGATGCCCAAAGCCGGATTCCCGCCCGACCAGTTCCCGGTCGCCGCCTACGAGCACATCCCCGCCGGTGCCCGCCTTTTCGCTCCCGACAAATACGGCGGCTATCTCATTTATCGCTCCAACGGCACAATGAAAGTCTTCTTCGACGGCCGCAGCGACCTGTACGGCGCCGCGTTTCTCGAGCAATACGCACGACTCACTCAGGTGCGCCCCGGCTGGCAGGAGATCTGGAACTCTTACCACTTCACGCATGCACTGCTGCCAAACGATTACTCACTGGTGCCTGCACTCGAGCAGCTCGGCTGGCACGTGATTTACCTGGATCGCACCGCCACGCTATTGGAAAAACCAATGTCCGCCGCTGACTAACGCGGCCATCTGCACGTCATGCCTCAGCTACATAAGGACGAACCATTTTCGCCGGATCGACAAGCCGGTCGAATTCCTCTGCTGTCACAAAGCCGAGCTTCAGCGCGGCCTGCTTGAGCGTGAGGTCGTGATCCAGTGCGTAGTGCGCGATCTGGGAGGCTCGATCATACCCTATAACCGGTGAAAGCGCGGTGACCAGCATGAGCGACTGATCCACGTACTCCTGAATCTTCTTCAGATTCGGTCTCGCGCCTTCTACCAGGAACTTGCGAAAGTTGACACAACCATCCGACAGGATCGTTATCGACTGCGCAATGTTGAAGATCATAAGCGGCTTGTAGACGTTCATTTCGAGGTAGCCGCCCGCCCCGCCGAAACCGACCGCGATGTCGTTCGCCATCACCTGGACCGAAATCATCGTCAGCGCCTCGGCCTGCGTGGGATTCACCTTGCCCGGCATGATCGAAGAGCCGGGCTCGTTCTCCGGAATCGTCAGCTCGGCGAACCCTGCCCGCGGCCCGCAGGACATGAGCCGGATATCGTTGGCGATCTTGTACAGCGACACCGCCAGGGTGCGCATGGCGCCGGAGAGCTGAACCAGCGCGTCGTGTGCGCCCTGCACGGTGAACTTGTTCGGCGCGCTCACGAAGGGTAGGCCGGTCAACTTGGCGATTTCGGCTGCCGCCTCCTCGCCGAAGCCAGGCGTGGCGTTAATCCCGGTTCCGACCGCCGTTCCGCCCAGGGCCAGTCGGTACACCCCTTTGAGCGCGTCCTCGATCCGCTCGAGATTGTCGCTCAGCATCCCCGCGTACCCCGACCATTCCTGGCCGAGCGTCAATGGTGTCGCATCCTGCATGTGTGTGCGGCCGATCTTGACGATGTCCCGCCACTCCTCCGCCTTTCGAGCGATCGCATCGCGCAGCGCCGTCACCGCCGGCACCAGGCGCCGGTTCACATTCACGGCGGCCGCGATATTCATCGCGGTCGGGAATGAGTCGTTCGACGATTGCGACATGTTGACGTGATCGTTGGGATGAACAGGCTTCTTGCTGCCCAGAAGCGTCCCGGCGATCTGGCAGCAGCGGTTGGAAACCACTTCGTTCACGTTCATGTTGAACTGCGTGCCGCTGCCGGTCATCCATACATGGAGTGGAAACATGTCGTGATGCTGGCCGGCCACAATCTCATCGCAGGCCTGAACAATGAGCCGGTACTGCTCGCCGTGCAGCCGCCCGCCGTTGTGGTTTGCGTTGGCGGCAGCCTTCTTGAGAACCGCGTACGCCGTGATCATCTCGCGGGGGATCAGATCGTGGCCGATGCTGAAGTGTTCCAGCGAGCGCTGGGTTTGCGCGCCCCATAGCTTGTCGGCGGGCACTTCCACTTCGCCCAGGCTGTCCTTTTCTTTGCGAACTCCCGCAAAAGGTGTGTCGGTACTTACATTCATGGGCGTTCCTTCTTCCTTCACGCCGACTGGTTCTCAAGCATTCGATATGCCACGTCTTCCCGCGTAGTAATTCAGTGTCGTGCCCGCGTGTGTCCGCACCGAAGGGCTGGCGAACCGGTGGTACGCTCAGGTGAGGCCGCCGGATGGGACGAAGCGATTGGCAAGGGTATGCGCGCTCGGTTCTGCGGATAGTCGTCGGACTGCTGTTTTCGCAACACGGCTTCCAGAAGTTATTCGGTTTGTTCGGCGGCATCGGTGGCCACGGCGCCGCCGCGCACATCTGGTCGGAATTGTGGGTCGCAGGGATTCTGGAGACTGTCGGCGGCCTGCTCGTGACGGCTGGCTTGTTCACCCGGCCGGTTGCCTTTCTCCTCTGCGGCGAGATGGCGGTCGCCTACTTCCGCCAGCATTTTCCTCGCGGCTTCTGGCCGATTCGAAATGGCGGCGAACTCGCCGTCTTGTACTGTTTCATTTACCTCTACCTTGTCGCCGCCGGACCAGGCCCGCTGAGCCTCGATCGGGCAGTGAGGCGCAAACCATAGGCGCCCGCTTCATCCGCCAGAGCGCCCGCCTTCACTGGCCCGCGGTCTTGTGGTAGTTCGGAAACGCCGGACGGCGGAGTTTCGGCGGCGGATTCTTCTTCAGTTCTTCGAGCACCGTCTGCACCGCCTTCTCGAGCTGCGGATCGTGCCCCTGTCGAACCAGCGCCGGGTCCTGCTCCACTTCGATATCCGGTGCCACGCCGATATTCTCCACCTCCCACTCGCCCGTCAGCGGATTGTAGATGCCGGAGCTCGGCGCGCCCACAAAGCCGCCATCCATAAGCTGCGGTCCTCCGGCCATTCCGACCAGCCCGCCCCACGTGCGCGTTCCGATCAGCTTGCCTACCCCCGCCCGCTTGAAATACCACGGCATGGCGTCGCCGCCCGAGCCCGCTCGCTCGTTGATGATCATCACCTTCGGCCCGAAGATGCCTTGCGGTTGGATCAGAGGCTCCCCTACCCGGTTTGAGGCCGCGCTGAGCGGCTTTCGGTTGAGAATCTCCGCAATGTCCGTCGCCAGCAGGCCGCCGGCATTGAAACGCTCGTCTATGATCGCGGCGTCCTTGCCGAGTTGTGCGTAGAAGTAGCGGGTGAATGCGTCCAGTCCGCCGTTGGCCGTATCCGGCATGTAGACGTAAGCCACTCTCCCGCCGCTCATCTTGTCCACCTTGCGGCGGTTCTCCTCGATCCACGCCAAGTTGCGCAGACGGCCCTCATTCGCTACCGGGATCACCGTGACCTCGCGCGACCCCGTGCCGCTCGCATCCGGCCCGACCCGGAGCACCACGGATTTCTCGGCGAGCCCTTCGAAGAAGCTATAGACATTCTCCGGTGGGCGCACCTCGCGGCCGTTCACGGCGAGCAGGTACTCGCCCGCCTTTACGTTGACCCCCGGCTGCGTCAATGGCGCCCGGAGCTGCGGGTTCCAATTCTCACCGCTGTACACGCGCGAGAAGCGGTATCTGCCGTTGGCGACCTCATAGTCGGCGCCCAGCAATCCGGTTTGCACCCGCTTCACCTCCGGCAGGTCGCCGCCCCCGGTTCCCATGTGGCTGACCGTGATGTTGCCCAACATCTCCTGGAACAGATACGTCAGGTCGCTTCGGGCGGCGACGTTGCGCAGGTAAGGTTCGTATTGTTTCTCCGCCGCTTTCAGGTCGAGCCCATGCATGTTGCGGTCGTAGAACCAGTCGCGTTCCACTCGCCAGGCTTCACGGTACATCTGCTTCCATTCCGCGACCGGATCCACCCTGATTTCGATACCGTTCGTCTTGAGCGCTCCCTGGGCGGCGCCGCCGGCCGGAGGAGTCGGCGCCGCGGGAGTGGGTCCGCCGGGGCCTCCCGCCATGGGTCGCAGCGCGGCGATGATCCAGTTCTCTCCCTGGCGGTAGAGTGCCTTCTCGCCTCCCGACGACATTTGGAAACTGCTGACTCCCGCCAGGGGCACGTCGCTCTTGCGAGATTTTAGATCGTAACGGTGGATGGTCAGGCCGGTCGGCGGACCAGACAGGGCATCCAGCACCGTCCCGGGCGCCTCGATGGCCAACAGCGTTCCAGGCTTGCCCGCCTGAAGCGCCACGTAGCGCCGCGGCGGCAGGGGCATGGATAGAATGCGCTGATCGATCCCGTCCAGGTCGATCTTCACGTCGGCAGCCGCCGCTTTTGGCCTGCTTGCGTCGGCCGGCTTCTTCTCATCCGGCGCCTTTTTGTCGTCGGCCGCCTTGGTGTCGTCCGCCGGCTTCTTCTCATCGGCGCCCTTCTTGTCCTCCCCCGCCTTCTCCTCGTCGCTTTCGGGCGCGAACGGTGAGGGCTGCGTCTTGTCCAGAACGGCAAGATAGACGGAGCTTGTAGAAGTCTTGCCGGCCGCGTGGATGTCCAGGCCCAGCGTCTCCCCGGAATTCGTGCTCGCCGTGAAATACAGATACTTGCCCTCCCGGTCGAACACCGGATTCAGGGCGTCGCTCATCCCGTCGGTTATCTGTGTGGATTTGCCGGCCGCCAGCGAATACAGGTGAATCGCGCTGAATTCGTTCGGCAGCACCTTGGAATACGCCAGCCACTTGCTGTCGGGAGACCATGCGCCGGCGATGTCGCCGTTGCGCATCTGATATGTATCCTGGGCCACTTCCGTCTGCTTCTTCGTCTCTAAATCGACGTACCAGAGCTTCTGGAAACTGTCCACCAGTGCGACCCGCTTGCTATCCGGCGAGAAGTGGAGGCGGCTGTAGAATCCGGGCGTCAGCGCGATCTTCGCCGCCTCGCCGGCGCCGCTTTGCGGGTGGATGTGCAGCGCGTACTCACCCGACTCGTCCGAGAGGTAGGCGATACTCTTGCCGTCCGGCGACCACTGCGGATCACGCTCCATAACGCCCGGCGTGTTCGTCACATTGCGGGGATCGCCCTTTTCCGCGGGCACCGTGATGATTTCCCCTCGCGCGGCGAATACCGCGCGCGCGCCGTTCGGCGAGATCGCCGGCGAACCGAGGCGCCGCCCCACATCGACAAGTTTCGTGCGCAACTCCGGGAAATCGGCTTGCACGCGAATCGCAACGGCCTTCGTCTTCCCGGACTTCAGATCGTAAATGGAGACCCCTCCGAATTGCTCGTAGACGATGGCATCCGGCCCCAGAGAGGCGGACTTCAGGTCCAGCCCGCGGGCGGGAATCGCCTCTTTCACGGCCTTGGTCTTGGTGTCATACCAAAACAGAGTCGCCGGCCCATTACGGTCGGACAGGAAGTAAACGCGATCTCCCGCCCACATGGGATTGAAGTCGTTGGAATTCTCGCGAGGCACTTTGCTGACGCTGCTGTCGGAAAGGCGCGCCAGCCAGATGCGCGTCGTCGTGCCGCCGCGATACTTCTTCCACATCGTGAACGCCCTGCCGATCGGCTCGTACGCGATCGATTGCCCGTCCGGCGACATCGACGCCTCGTAACCGGTGGGAAATGGCAGCTTTTCTTCCGCACCGCCCTCGGCGGCCACAGTGAACATCTCGGCATATCGTGAATACGCATCGCGAGCCGAGCTGAAGATGATCTTCTTGCCATCCGGCGTCCATCCCAGGACGCGATCGGGCGCGGGGTGCCACGTCAGTCTCTTCGGCATCCCGCCCGAAGCAGGAACGACGAACACGTCCACGTTGCCGTCATACTCGCCGGTAAAGGCGATGCGCGTGCCATCGGGTGAAAATACGGGATCGGTCTCCGTACCGTTGCCGCTGGTAAGGCGCACGGCATCGCCGCCCTCGCGTGGCACGCTCCATAGGTCGCCCGCATAGGCGAAAACAATATGGCTCTTGCTCAGCGTCGGTTTTTGGAGCAGCAGCGGTTCGTCGGCGCAGATGGCCAGGGCCGCCGCGGTGAAGAAGGCAAACACGAGTCGCATGGAGTTCTCTTTCTCACCGAGAGTTCATCACACGCCGCCCGCTTGTGCAACTCCTGAGGCCGCGCCGGCGATTGCACTACTCAGTCCGGCACGAACATCAGAAACTCGGGACTGTCCGGCAGCTTCGTGATCCAGGGCTTGAGGTTCTGCAGGTTCGCATCGCCCATCAGGATCTGCGGGGTGCCTGTGCGAATAGCCACGTACGAGTTCGGCGGGTCCTCGCTATCGAACGCGATGCCCGAGATGGTGCCCGCGGTCACCGTCGCGACCAGCTTGAACTTCAACTTCGGCTTCTTCGATTTGGATTTCGGAAGCGGGCTCGACCAGATCTCCTTTCCCGCGCAAACCATCAACGTCTTGTCCCGGACCAGCAGGTGTGTCGGCGATACGAGCGGTCCGCCGCCGCTCTTCCCGCAATACTTTCCGCTCTTGCGATGGTAGATTCGCACGCAGTTGCCGGGCTCGTCCACCACGAAAAGAAAACCATGGGCAACCGCCACATCGCGCACCGAGTTCTGCACCTTGAGCGTCGTGCCGCTTCCGCTGAAGTCTGCTGTCAGCCCGCCCTGCCCGCTCTTCAAATTGGGTGTAACCGGAACATTGGGCAGCGTGCCGTTCTTGGATGCCACAAACGTCGAGTCCAGAAAGGTGCCCGTCAGTTTGAGCCCCATCAGATAGCTGGATATGGCGCCTCCTTTGGCCGTCTCGCCGCCCTTGTCCACATCGAGGATCGCCACCACGTTGGTGTCCTGGTTCGAAACGAAACAGTGGCCGGACTTGTGGAACGCCATGGCGAACGGATGATCGATCGAGGCGAGGCTGTCCGATATTAGCGTCGCCTGGAGCTTATAACTCGTGCCCGAGCCTTTAAAGGTCAGGACATTGCTGGTCCTCTTGCTTCCGTTGGCGACATAGAGCAGCGGGCCGGCCAGCGCCATGCCGCGCAGTTCGGATAATGGGACTTTGCCGGCATGCAGCACCTTGGTGCTCAGCGGCTTCGTGGATGCCCCCTTGCCTGAGGCATACGCGCGAATGTTATTTTTTCCGCTCCCGCCGCCGTGAAAAGTTACAAAGATCATAACTCCGGCATCATATGGAAACGGGTGCGGAAAAGTCAAAGGTCTCGATTGTCGCCCAAACTTCGTACATAATAGGGATCGATCCGATGCCGTTTGGCATCGCTCACTGGAGCCAAGCATGAAACTCCTGCCTCTCGTCCTCTTCACCGCTTCTGCTTCCGCGGCCGCGACGCCGTGCGCCGGCATTTCCGAGCTCGCCCTCCCCGGTGCCACCGTCACGACCGCACAGACCGTTCCCGCCGGACCCTTCACTCCGCCCGAGGGTCCGCCGATCCCCAGCGTTCCCGCCTTCTGCCGCGTGGCGCTGGTCGTCAAGCCTTCCTCCGATTCCAACGTCCAGATGGAGGTCTGGCTTCCCGCCTCGAATTGGAACGGCAAGTTTCAAGGCATCGGCAACGGTGGATTCGCCGGCAACATAGGGTACGGCGCCATGGCGGTCGCCATCGCCCACGGCTACGCCACCGCCTCCACCGACACCGGCCACCACCCGGGAGGCACCGACGCCTCGTGGGCATTGGACCACCACGAGAAGATCGTGGACTTCGGCTACCGCGCCATCCACGAGACCGCCGTGAAGGCCAAGGCAATCATCAATGCCTTCTACGGCGAAGCTCCCAAACGGTCCTATTTCAGCTCCTGCTCCAACGGCGGGCGCCAGGCCCTGATGGAAGCCCAGCGTTATCCAACTGACTACGACGGCATCATCGCCGGCGCGCCCGCCAACTACTGGACCCACCTCCTCACTCAAGCCGTAGTCAACATTCAAGCCACCCTCGGCGACTCCGCCGGCTACATCCCCGCCGCCAAGCTGCCGGCCATCCAAAACGCCGCGCTCGCCGCCTGCGATGCCAACGACGGCGTCAAGGACGGCGTCATCGAAGGCCCCACGCAGTGCCGCTTCGATCCCGCCGTGCTGCTCTGCAAGGGCCCCGAGTCGGATTCCTGCCTCACCGAACCCCAGCTCTCCACTCTCAAGAAGCTCTACGCCGGGCCGCGCAATTCCAAGGGAGAGCAAATCATGCCCGGCTATTCCCCCGGCGGTGAGGCGGAGCCCGGCGGATGGGCGGCATGGATCACCGGTCCCTCGCCCGGCAAAAGCCTGCTCTATGCTTTCGGCACGCAGTTCTTCAGCAATATGGTCTTCGACCAGGCATCCTGGGATTGGAAGACCTTCCAAGTCGATCGCGACATGAAGGTCGCCGACGACAAAATGGCCGGCATCCTGAATGCCGCTGACCCCGACCTCAAGAGCTTCCAGGCGCGCGGCGGCAAGCTCATCCTTTACCACGGCTGGAGCGATGCCGCCATTCCCGCCCAGAGCACCATCAATTACTACCGCAGCGTCGAAAAGAAAATGGGCGCCAAACAGGCCGCCCAATTCGTCCGTCTGTACATGGTGCCCGGGATGGAGCACTGCGGCGGCGGCGCCAGCGCCAACTCCTTCGGCCAGGCCGGCGTCCCCCAGGGCGACCCGCAACACGATATCGACGCGGCTCTGGAGCGCTGGGTCGAACAAAACGCGGCGCCGGCGGAGATCATCGCCTCCAAATTCAAAACCGGCGCCAACCCGGCCAGCGGCATTGCCCGCACCCACCCGCTCTGTCCCTATCCGCAGAAGGCTTACTACAAAGGCACCGGCAGCCAGGACGACGCGGCGAATTTCGTCTGCAAGTAGCTGCCGCCCGCCCCTGCCCTGCGCCGCAAACCGGGGTCTGACTGCTCTGTCCCAAGGCGCATGTACTCTCTTTCAGCAACTTATCGCTAATCGCCGCGTGGACAGAGCGGTCTGACCCCGGTTTGCCCCGTCGAACCGGCCCGTTCCCCAATTCGGTTAAGCACCCACCCCTGCCCTTGAGGCCCGCCCCGCCCGGTGTTACATTCGCCGGTGAAAGCAACCGTTCGTCGGAAAGGAAGGAATCCACCATGTCCGAAGAGCGCAATCGTGTCACTCGCAGGCGCTTTGGAACATCTCTGGCTCGCGCCGGTATGGCGGCCGCGGTCGGCGGATCTGCTATGGAACAGGCTCCCGCTCAGGCGCCTGCTCAACCCGCCGCGCCCGCTGGCGGGCCCGTCGCGCCCAACGATCAACTGGTCTTCGCAGGCATCGGCCTTCGCAGTCGCGGCATGTACGACCTCCAGCGCCTGCTCCCCGACTCCCGCGTGCGCTTCGTCGCCATCGCGGACGTGCGGGAGAGCGCCCGCGAAAACGTCAAGAGCTACGTAGACAAGCACTACGGAAACAACGACTGCAAGATGTACCGCGATCCCGCCGAACTGCTGGCGCGGCCGGATATCGATGCCCTCCTGATTGCCACCAGCGACCGCTGGCATGGGCCCATGGCGATGTGGGCCGCGCAGTCCGGCAAGGACATGTACATCGAAAAACCCGGCGCCATGTCGATCAACGAAAGCTACGCCATGGCCGATAACGTCCGCCGCTACGGCGTGGTCTACCAGTCCGGCGCCCAGCGCAAAAACCAGTTCGCCTTCGAGTTCGCGGTCGGGCTGGCCCGCAGCGGCCGCTTGGGTAGGCTGCTCGCCGTGCATGCCGACACCGCCATCGGTCTGGGAACCGTCGATGAAGGCGGGCACAGTTGGTGGCCGCCCGAGACCCCGGAACCCGAGCCGCTGGTGCTCGATTGGGATAAGTGGTTGGGCCCGTGCCTCTGGCGCCCGTGGAATTCCGCCTACCCCGATCGCGGCCGCGGCGAGTTCTGGGATTTCCATGCCGGCCTGCTCGAGTGGGCTTCGCACACCGTCGCCATGGCTCAATGGGCCGCCGACATGGAGCACACCGAGCCCGTCGAGTACGTTCCCGACGGACCCACCTTCCGCGGCGACGGCCTCATCAATCGCTACACCATCTATTGCCGCTACGCCAACGGCGTGCAGCTCGTCCTTCGCAATCACAGTTGGATGTTGCTGGGCTCGTGCAGCAACCGCTTCGAAGGTACCGAAGGTTGGGTCGAAGTCGGCGATAGCGGGCGCATCGAGGTCTCGCCGAATTTGAAGTCTCTGGTACCCACCAAGATCGGCCCGAAAGGCGACCCGACCGGGGAGCACATCCGCGAGTTTCTGCAGTGCATACGCTCCCGCACTCCTCCACGCGCCAATGCCGAGGTGACGTGTCACACGCACGTCACGTCCCACGCCGCGTGGATTTGCGCTCAACTCAACCGCAAGTTGACCTGGGATCCGGCCAAACGGATGTTCCTCAAAGACGAAGAGGCCAATCGCATGCGCGGCCGCGCGTACCGCGAGCCCTGGCGCATGGAGGCGCTGGCTACCAGCATGTAGCCGGGAAGAAAGGAGACTACCGCAATGCCGCAAACAACTGCACAGACACCGACGCCGCAAGCCGCCCCCGGACGTGGAGCCGCCCCCGCGCGCCCGGTCATCCTTCCCGAGTACGACGCGCTGCCCATCTGGAAGATGGAGCCGCCCAAGCTGGTCGCCATGGTAAAAGACCCTTCTTCCACCGTGTTTCAGAAAGCCATCGCCTGTAAGAAGCTGGCCTTCGTGGGCGGCAAGGAAGCAGTCACGCCCATGGCGGCGCTCTTGAGCCACCCCCAGCTTTCGTGCTACGCCCGCTTCGGGCTGGAGCCCAATCCCGACCCGTCCGTAGACGATGCCTTTCGCGACGCTCTGCCCAAATTGCAAGGCCGCTTGAAAATCGGAGTGATCACCTCGATCGGCGTGCGCAAGGATCCCAAAGCCCTCGATGCGCTCACGAAACTGATCGACGATAGCGACGCCGAAGTGGCCCGCGCCGCCGCCGCCTCCGTAGGCATGATCGGCGGCATGCAGGCTTCCCGATCGCTCCAGGCCGCCCTGGGCCGGACCAATTCTCCAGTCTTTCCGGTCGCCGCCCGGGCCGCCCTGCTTTGCGCCGAAGGCCTGATGGCGAGCAATCGGCCGCGCGCGCTGGACCTCTACGCTCAGTTGAGCGCGGAAACCATGCCGAAGCCGGTGCGGCTCGCTGCCATCCGTGTGCTGAACGCGGCCGGCCCGGCACCCGAATACGCGAAAAAATGGCCGGCCCCAACCGGCGAGGCCGCGGACCGGGACAAAAGCGGATTTCTCGGCCGCGAGCGGTAGGCCCTCTTTACACGTCGAACCAACGAATCGGCGCGTATTCCCCCAGGAATTGGGACGCAGGATCAGGCCCCCTGCTGCGGGTTCCTTGTACGATAATCCCTGGGTGCGGATCGATGTCCGCAATACGAGGAGCAATCATGTCGCGCCGGGAACATGCCACCGGATCGAGAGTAACCTTGCACGTGGTTTCAAGCCTGGATGGCTTCATCGCGAGGAAGGATAACAGTGTCTCCTGGCTGGATACCAATGGAAGCGTCTATGAAGCCGGAGTATCCATCTCTCACGAAGAAGCCGTGGCCTTCGTCAAAGCCATAGACTGTTATGTGCTCGGCTCCCGCACGTATGAACACGCGCTGGAATTGGGTTGGCCGTATGGTGATACTCCAACCGTGGTGGTGACGGGAAGGAAATTGCCGTCGGCAAGGAAAAGCGTCGAGTTCTACTCGGGCGATCTCGAAGCACTCCTCGAGGAGAAACTCGCGCCCCGATATCGGAATATCTGGCTCGTGGGCGGGGCCATCTTATCCCAACGATTTCTCGAGCTCGGCTTGGTGGACGAAATCACGTTGACCATCGCTCCTGTTCTCTTGGGTGCCGGGCTGCGGCTGTTCGGCGGTTCTCTGGCGGAGCAGAGGTGGAACTTGAAGAACGTCGTGGCCTACAAAAACGGCTTTGTTGAGCTATCGTACTCTGCTTTCCCCGCGTGAGAGCTCAGAACTAGGCGCTATCGTCCTCCCGCTGGCCTGGTACAGCGGCATTTTCCGCGGTGTCTCCGAGGTTGCCGGTCGCCCTGCTCTCTGCCCGCCCTCCCCCCGCCTTACTCAATCACCGGCACCCAAACCGCGCTCGCCAACCCCGCCGAATGAAAGATGGATTGCGTCGCTTTCACATAATCCGAAGGCTTCGCCAGGAAAATATTTGCCAGGTACTTCTGTGGATTGCGATCGTACAGCGGAAACCAGCTCGACTGGATCTGCACCATAATCCGGTGACCCGGCAGAAAAACATGATTGACCGTCGGCAGCACAAACCGGTACCGTTGCGGTTCATTTGCCGGAATCGCCGACGGCTGTTCGAAGCTCTGCCGGTAGCGCCCACGGAAGATATCCATCGACACGGCCAGTTGATAGCCCCCCATCTCCGGCTCGCTCGGAACTTCGTCCGGAAATACGTCGATCAGTTTCACCACCCAATCGGCATCGCTGCCCGTCGTCGCCGCGAACAGGTCGGCAATCGGCGCGCCGCTCGTCCGCAGCGGCGAGGTCAGCGCCGCGGTCTGATAAACCAGGACGTCCGTCCGGTCCGCCACCGAACGCTGATCCGTGACCAGCCAGGGCCGCCAGCGGTCGCGGTCGCCGAAGCGCAGCGGACGCGGAATGTAGGGCACCGGCTTCGCGGGATCCGAAACATAGGTGTCCGCCGCGCCTCCGGCGTCATTCGGCTTCTCAAATCCCAAGCCGAAGCCTGTGTGTAGATAGAGCGCCTTCAGCGGAGCCTTGCATCCCTCCTCGCACGCCGGCGGCCAGTTCTCGAAGCGGTCCCAGTGGTTCTCCCCCGTGTTGTAAATGACCACCGGCGGCGTGTTGCTCTTGGCAGCGCCGGTTTTCAAATATTGGTCGAAGAATGGCCGCAAGACATCGCGGCGGAACTGCAATGCCGTGTCGCCCTCCCACCGCAATGGACCGAGATGCGAACCGTCCCCGTCGCATTGGCAGTGAGCCCACGGACCCATCACCAGGTAATTGTGCTCCGTCTGTCCGGCCTTCTTGAGCGCCAGGTAGGAATGGATCGCTCCCCACATGTCCTCCTGGTCCCAGAGTCCCTGAACCCACATCGTCGGTACGGCGGAACGGTGTTGCACCACCAGCCTATCGAGCGCTTGCCCCTGCCAGAATGTGTCGTAAGCCGGATGCTCGATGATCTTTTCTGCCCACGGCAGCAGGTCGAGCCCATGTGCCCGCGCAAACGCTCCCGCCGAACCGGCGCGCCGGAATGCCTCGTAATCGTCGTACTCGCCGCGCACGATCCTTTCCCCTTCCCCGCGCTTGGTGGTCTGCCCGGAGAAGTAGTCGAAGTTCACTTGCCGGAAGGCGCCGTAATGGAACCAGTCGTCGCCCATCCATCCGTCCACCATCGGACTCTCCGGCGCGGCCGCTTTCAATGCCGGATGCGGCTCCAGCAGGCCCATCACCACCGTGAAGCCTCCGTACGAACATCCGATCATTCCCACGCGTCCGTTTGATTCGGGCGTGTTCTTCACCAGCCAGTCGATCGTGTCGTACGTGTCCGTGACGTGATCCACCTCGGTTTTGTTCAGCGGCCCGCGGACCGGGCGTGTCATCCAGTAGTCGCCCTCGGATCCGTATTTTCCGCGGATATCCTGAACCACGCGGATGTAGCCGCCGGCCACGAATACATCGTCGCCCTGGGCCAGCTTCGAGAGCATGTGCGGGCTCTCGTTGCGCGAGCTGCGCGCCGAAGCGTTATACGGCGTGCGGCTGAGCAATATCGGCGCATCCTTGGCGCCTTTGGGCACGGTGATCACCGTGTGCAGCTTGACGCCGTCGCGCATCGGGATCATGACGTCGCGTTGCACGTAATCGTAATCCGCCGTCGGTACCTGGAAGGTCTTGGGAATATCGCCGGACTGCTGCGACGCTGCGGGGCCGGCCATCACGGCATTGAGAAGGAGGAGTTGCCATCGCACCATCTCCCGATTCTACTAGCCCGTGGGGCAGTGCTTCAGCCTGCGCGGGACTTCAGTCCCGCTGCCTCGGTCGGCAGGCTCACGCCCCGCCGCGAACGGCGCTGTATACTGTTCCCTGAAAAATGCGCATTACCCTGATCTTCCTGGTCGTCGCGCTATTCGCTGCCGACGACGACTGGCCCAACTTTCGCGGACCCGATCACAACGGGGTGGCCCGTGGAGACGTGCCGCTCGAATTCAGCGCCACCATCAACCTGGCCTGGAAGACCCACATCCCCGGCCGCGGTCACTCTTCGCCGGTCGTCTGGGGCGACCGGATCTTCCTCACGACCGCAATTCCTACCGACGGTGGCGATGAATATGCTCCCCACCTGCGCAAAGAACATCGCTTCGTCGTCATGTGTCTGAACCGGAACACCGGCAAAGTGATCTGGGAACGCACGGCCCGGACCGCGACGCCGCCCGATGGCCACCAGGTCCCCTATGGCAGCTACGCATCCAACATTCCCGTAACCGATGGCAAACGGCTGTACGCGTTTTGGGAATCGCGCGGCGTCTTCGTTTTCGACCTCGATGGCAATCTCCAGTGGCAAAAGGATTTTCCCCAGATGCACAAGCGCGGCGAATTTGGAGAAGGCACACCCGCCATGCTGGACGGCGATACGCTATTCCTCAAATTCGACCAGGAGCAGAATTCTCACCTCATCGCGCTCGGCAAGAATTCGGGAAAGGAGCTTTGGCGCGTCGAGCGCGCCGAGCCCAGTTCGTGGTCGCCGCCGCTCATGATCGATTACAACGGTAGGAAGCAACTGATCGTCGCGGGCACTCGCGTGAGGTCGTACGATCCGGCCACCGGCAAAGTTTTCTGGGAATGTGCCGGCTTGGGGCTCAATTCCATTCCCGCGCCGGTATCCGCCAACGGCGTGGCCTACGTCATGACCGGTTTCCAGAATCCGAATATGCTTGCCATCCGCGTCGACCGCGAAGGCGATTTGACCGGGACGGATGCCGTGCTTTGGTCCACAAACCGGGGCACCCCATACAATCCTTCGCCGGTGTTGCAGGACAACATCCTCTACTTCATTTCCGACACCGCCATGCTCAGTGCCTTCAACGCCAGGACGGGCGAGGCCTACTATCGCCAGACGCGGCTCCCCGGCGCGTACAGCCTGAAATCTTCACTCGTAGCCGTGCACGGCAAGCTGTACGTGGCCACCGAACAGGGAGACGTCGTGGTGGTGAAAATGGGAGAGAAGTTCCAGGTGCTGGCCACCAACAGCCTGGGCGACGACATGTTCATCGCCACTCCCGCCGTAGCCGGCAACAGCCTGTACCTCCGCGGCAAAAACACGCTCTACTGCATCCGTCAGGCTCAGTGAATTTTTCGGTTGATCGGCATAGGGGCGGCGGTCACCCGCCGACCCCTGCCACACCACCGTGCGTACGGGCCCGTACAGGCGGTTCGAGTCGGTTACGCACGACCCGGCACTATGCCTCTAGCGTCTCCCCAACCCCGGACCCAGCGGCGCAGCCGCCCCCTACCACACCCGGCAGGCGTTCTGGCTGACCATCGGCTGCCCCTGCTTGCACGAAAATGCCTGCTGGAACTCCGGCATATTCTGCAGCACGCCGTTAACGCGATATCGCCCCGGCGAATGCGGGTCCGTCATGGCGCGGTTGCGCCTCTCCTCGGGAGCGCTGTTCTCGCACCAGATCTGCCCGTAGCCCAGGAAGAATCGCTGCTCCGGCGTCAGCCCGTCCACCTTCTCCTGGTTGCTCTGCAGCGTGTCCTTCAGCGCCATCAGAGCGATGCGGATGCCGCCGTTGTCCGCGCTGTTCTCGCCCAGCGTCAGCCGTCCGTTCAGTTTCACGTCGTCCACCGCCGTAAAACCCGAATACTCGTTGGCGATGCACGCCGCGCGCTTCTCGAATTCCGCGCCGTCCGCCTTGGTCCACCAGTCGCGCAGGTTTCCGTCGCCGTCGAACTTGCGCCCCTGGTCGTCGAACCCGTGCGTCATCTCGTGCCCGATCACCGCGCCGATCCCGCCGTAATTGAACGCAACATCGCGCCGCGGATCGAAGAACGGCGGCTGCAGAATGCCCGCCGGGAAATTGATACTGTTGCTTTGCGGGCTGTAGAACGCGTTGACCGTCGGCGTGGTCATGCTCCACTCGGTCTTGTCGGTCGGCTTGCCGATCTTCTCGATCCGCTGCTCGTGCATGGCCTGTGCCGTGCGCAGCGAATTGCCCAGAAAGTCGTCGCGCGCGATCTCGACCTTACCGTAGTCGCGCCACTTCTTGGGTACGCCCACGTTGTTGGTGATTGCCTGCAGCTTGGCGATCGCCGCCTTCTTCGTCGTGTCCGTCATCCAGTCGAGCGAGCCGATGTCCTTGGCCATCGCTTTTTCCAGCGCGTCCACGAGCTGCGTGATCTGCGCCTTCGCTTCGGCGCCGAACGCCAGGTCGATGTACTTCTGGCCCAGCAGATCGCCGAGCGTCCGGTCCACCGTCGCCACACAGCGCGCGCTGCGCGGCCGCTGCTCCTTCGCTCCGCTCAGGTAGCGCGTCCAGAAATCGAAATTCTCGTTCTCGAAGGACTCGGGCAGCGCCGGCGCCAGCGCGTGCAGCAGGTGATAGCCGAAATAAGCCTTCCACGCCTCGATTTCATAGCCCTCCAGATCGATCGCAATCTTCTTCAGATAATCCGGCTGCGCCACGTTGAGCGTCTCGAACGCCGGCGCTCCAACCCCCTGAAAATATGCGTCCCACGGAAAATTGGGGGCCAGCCCGTCCAGCTCGGATTTCTTCATCACGTTGTAGATCTTGTTCGGATCGCGCATGCTGACGCGGTCCATCGAGTCCCTCGCCAGGACCGTCTCAAGGTCCAGCACCATCTGCGCGTGCGCCGGCGCCCCTTCCCCGGTGTCCCCCACCAGCAGGAACATCTTCTTGACGTGCTCCCGGAAGCGCTCGCGAATCTCGACGCTCTTCGGATCGCTCTTCAGATAATACTCGCGGTCGGGCAGCGAAAGCCCGCCCTGGTTCAGCGCCGCGATCGTGCGCGTCGAGTCCTTGGCGTCCGGCCGCGAGCCGAACATAAACAGAACGCCGATGCCCAGCCGGTGCAGGTGGATGATTTCGGCGATTACATCCGTTTTGTTCGCCATCTCGACGATCCGCCCCACCTCCGGCCCGATGGGATCGAGCCCTTTCCGATTGATGGTGGCCGTGTCCATGCAGGCCGCGTATGCATCGCCGACCTTGCGATCCAGCGCGCTGCGCGTCTCCACCGCCGCCGTGGCGCCCTGCAGAATATCCAGCAGGACTTTTTCGTTGTGGTCGCTCAGCGCGGTGAACCGCGCCCATCGGGAGCGGTCCCCGGGCAGCGGGTTGTTCTTGATCCAGCCTCCACACGCATATTGATAGAAGTCAACGCACGGGTCGGCGGCTTTGTCCATCGCGACGCTGTCCAGGCCGGATGCAGGCGCGGCCGGCCTTTGCGCGAACGCGGCAAAGGGCAGCATAACGAGAATAAAGGTTCTGAAACTCATGCAATGCCCCGATTGTAGCGCGCGGCGGTCCCACTCACACTACACTGGAGTTTTATGAAGCGGCTCACGATCTTTCTCCTCGCAGCCGTGCCCTGTTTCGCCCAGAAGCCCTTCGAATTCTGGCCCGGCGCCGCCTACGACCCGAAAGTCCCCACCATCCGCCAGGTCCTCGGCTACGACCCCGGCGAGAAGCTGACCGGCGCCGCGGGGCTCACCAGGTATATCGAGGCGCTCGCCGCCGCCGAGCCCGCCCGCATGAAGATTTTCGAGTACGGCGAATCGTGGGAAGGCCGCAAGCTCGTCTACGCCGCCATCGGCTCCGAGCCCAACATCCGCAGGCTCGGCGAAATCAAAAGCACCATGCAGCGCTTCGCCGACCCGCGCAAGACCTCCGAATCCGAAGCGCGCAGCCTGATGGCGGGCCTGCCGGCCGCCGTCTGGCTCTCCTACGGAGTCCACGGCAACGAGATTTCGTCCTGCGACGCCGCCCTCCTCACCGCCTACCACCTCCTCGCCGCGCGCAACGACAAGCTCGTGGACGACATCTTCTCCAAGGTCCTCGTCCTGATCGACCCCACCCAAAACCCCGACGGCCGCGACCGCTTCGTCAACTACTTCGACCAGACCCGCGGCCTCGTGCCAGACTCCAGCCCGCTCGCCGCCGAGCGCAACGAACCCTGGCCCGGCGGCCGCGTCAATCACTACCTCTTCGATCTCAACCGCGACTGGATCGCGCTCACCCAGCCCGAAGTCGCCGCCGAGGTGAAAGCCCTCCGCGAATGGCTGCCGCTGGTCTATGTGGACCTGCACGAGATGAGCGGCGACAGCACCTACTTCTTCACACCCGAAGCCGACCCCTACAATCCGCACCTCACCGCCACCCAGCGTCAAAGCCTCAACCTGTTCGGCAAGAACAACGCGAAATGGTTCGACAAGTACGGTTTCGATTACTTCACGCGCGAAGAGTACGACGCCTTCTATCCCGGCTATGGCGCAAGCTGGCCGCTCTACTACGGCGCCCTCGCCATGACCTACGAACAGGCATCGGTGCGCGGCCTCGTGGTGCGCCGCTCCGACGATACGCTGCTCACCTACCGCGATACGGTGCGGCATCACTTCGTGGCCTCCATCTCCACCCTGGAAACCGCCGCCGCCAATCGCGAGAAGCTGCTCACCGACTTCTACCGCTACCGCGCCAGCGCCGTCGAGGAGGGCCGCAAGGAAGCCGTCAAGGCGTTCCTGCTGCCGCGCGGCCGCGACGCTTCGGGCACCGACAAGCTGGCCGGCATCCTCATGGAGCACGGCATCGAGGTGAGTCGCGCCAAAGCGCCCTTCCGCACCGGCGACAAAGAGTACGCCCCCGGCACCTACGTGGTCTCGCTGGCGCAGCCCGCCAAGCGCTTCATCCGCACGCTGCTCGATCCTCAGGTGCCCATGGACGACAAGTTCGTCGCCGCCGAAGAGGCTCGCCGCAGGCTCAAACAGCGCACCGAAATCTACGACGTCACCGCCTGGTCGCTGCCCCTCCTGTTCAACGTGGAAGCTATTGCCGGCGACACCGTCCCTGAAGGCGTCCTGGAACCCGCCGCACCCACGCGCATCCTGCCGGGCGAAGTGCACGGCGGACAGGCAAGCGTGGCCTACCTGGTCCCCTGGGGAAGCCAGGCGGCGGGACGCCTGCTCGCAGCGGCCCTGCGCCAGGACCTCAAAGTCAGCTCCACCGACAAGCCGTTCACCCAGGACGGCGTGAAGTTCCCCGAAGGCAGCCTGATTCTCAAGATCGCGGCCAACCCGCCCGACCTCGCGGCTCGCATGGCCCGATTGGCGCACGATACCGGCGCGCACATCTACGCGGCCAATTCCGGCTGGGTCGACGATGGCGTCAACTTCGGCAGCCGCTGGGTCGTGACGCTGAAAAAGCCGGCCATCGCCCTCGCCTGGGACATCCCCACCCAATCCGCTTCCGCCGGCGCCACCCGCTTCGTCCTCGAACGGCAGTACGGCTATCCGGTCACGCCGGTTCGTGCGTCCCAGCTCGCTACCGGCGACCTCTCGAAGTTTCAGGTGCTCGTCTTGCCCTCGGGCGGCAACTACGTCGCCGCCCTCGGTGAGAACGGCATCGACCACATCAAGGATTGGGTCAACGCCGGCGGCACCATCGTCGCGCTGGGCGAAGCCGTGGGTTTCCTCGCCAACAAGGACGTCGCTCTGCTCGATATCGCCCAGGAGAACGCCCTCCGCGAAGGAGACGACAAAGACGACAAGAAAGACAAAGCCGACGAAGATACCGGGCGCGTCCCCGGCACCACCATCGCCAACGAATCTGACTTCGAAAAGGCGACAAAGGCAAACAGCGAGTTGCCTGACGTCGCCCCCGGCGCAATCGTCCGCGCGCGGGTGCGCCCCGATTACTGGCTGACCGCCGGCGCGGGCGAGATCGTCTACGCCATGGCCGAAGGCCGCGCCATCTTCACTCCCATCAAGTCCGACAAGGGCGTCAACGCGGTGTACTTCGATGCGGCCGACAAGCTGGTGGCCAGCGGCCACCTGTGGGCCGAGAACCGCAAGCAGATGGCCTTCAAGCCGCTGGTGATTTCAGCCGCTTCGGGCCGCGGCATCGTCGTAGCCTTCACCGAGGACCCGAATTTCCGCGCCTTCAACGACGGCATGAACGTGCTGTTCCTGAACGCCGTCTTTCGCGGCCCCGCCCATGCCCGGTAACGTTGGGCAGGTTTCCCACCTGCCCAGCTACCTCACCTCAGGCCGGATCTCCACCGCCTTCGTCGCCCAATCCACCGTCACCGTCGTGCCGTCCGCGAACGTCGTCCGCTCCCGCCGCCGTTCTTTGTCCAGGAATTCATGATTGGTCATCTCCACCAGCGCCAGCCGCTTGTGCAGCGCCGCCATGCGCCGTACCTGGTCGAGCCCCGCCGCGTTCCCCCGCCACTCCGGCGCGCTCGCATGAAGGAACCCTCGCGGGTCGGACGCCGAATAAGTAGTCACCACCGCGTCGTGATAGACCAACTCATACAGCGGCACCTGGATGGCGTCCTCGTGGTCCGGATCTGTGCCCGTGCTCGGCGACCGGTTCATGCGCGACGTCAGGTAGTCGGCGTAGGGAATCACCCAGTCCGAGCCGTCTTCCGTGCCTGCGATGCCCAGGTTGTTTTTCACCCATCGCATCACCGCGGCGCGGGCGTTCATCGAATCGGTCCGCGTGTTGGGGTGCTCCGGGTTGAAGTCCTCGTCCGGCGGAATGTAGCCGAACACGTCCTGGTAGCTGCCCTGGGGATGAATACCGTGCGCGAACAGCGCGCCATAGTTCTTCACCACGTGGCCCAACATGAAGCTGTTGTTGAGATATCCCTGCACCCCGCCGTCCCAGTGGTCCATCAGCGGAATGGAGCCGTCCTTCCAGTCGTTCTTGAATCGCGTGCCGGGGAACGCCGTCGGCGGGCGCGTTGCGTCCTCCTCGTGTACCGCGAAGTCCGGATTCCACGATGGCGCGTCCTGGTAATAGTCGCGATACTGGTCGTGCAGCCAGCAGGTGTAGCCAAGTTCCTTGCAGGTGTCGAAGAACAGCTTCATACCGGACCATCCGCCGGCGGCTTCCGCGGGCGGCAGCGCGTCCGGCGTCTGCCGGTCGTAGCCCTGATTCAGCCAGCCGGAGAGGCTTACGTTGAGATGCTCCCAGCCCTGCTTCTTCAGCTCGCGCAGGCGCGCCGCGTTCTCGGCAAACGTAACCAGCCGGTAATTGTTGGCCGGATTCTTCGTGTCGTAGCTGGCCGAGCCCGGCTTGAGATTGCGCAGCACCCGCATGCCCATCACCGGACTTCCCACCAGGTTCTGCACCACCGCGTTGTGCGCGATCTTGTCCTTCAGCGAAACGTACAGCCCCGAGTCCATCGCGTACCGCCGGTATCGCTTGGCCATCGCGACGTAGCCGCCGTCCGGCAGGAACACCATCCGCAGCCGCCGCGTGTAGCCAAATCGTCCGAGCTGCGCCCTCCAGCTCGGACCCATCTTCGTCGGACCGCCCGCCGGATGATCGAACGTGTACGCCGCGTCGTCCGGCGTCTCCACGATCGCCATCATGCCGGCGCCGCCCTTCAAAAATCCCCACCACGACATGGCCCATGTCTCGATCAGGTGGCTCTGGATCACGCTGTGATCGCCCGCCGCGCGATGAATGGGATGGTAGAGCTTGGGCCAGTCGCGCGGCAGCAGGGTGCCGTCGTCGCTCGGGATCAGCGTGTAGTCCACCTCTCGGCCGTCGGGTTCCTTCGGCCAGTTCAGCTCGCGCAGAGTGGCCCCGCGCTCGATTGCAGTAGCTTCGGCCGCCAGATCGTCGTCCTCCCCTTCGAGGCAAAGCGTCAACACCAGCCGCAGGTCGGCGCCGCGAAACCGGTCGAGCGTGAGCTTGACTCCGCTCTTGTATCCGGTCTGGTACGGCGTGATCCTGACCTCTCCCGCATCGGCGAGTCGTGCTCGGAGCTCCTCTCCCCCGGCTCGCACCAGCATGTCCTCCGCCGCCGAAGGCTGCATGTTCCATACAACCGTTCCCGCCTGCACGCGCACCGCGAGAGTCGTTTCGTCGAGCTCCACTACGTTCTTGTGTCCCGCGATGGTCCACTTCCCGCCAGAATGCGACACTTGCGCCGGGCAGATCGCCGCCATCAGGATCAGTCCCGCTATCTTCCGCATAAAGACCTCTTCTTTATCGCTAACGGTCAGCGGTATTATAAGCCCATGAAACCCCTCTGCGCACTCGTCTTTTTCGCCGCCGGGCTCGCCGCCCAGGACACGCCGCTCCCCGGACGCGGACTCTCCCAGCATCCCTTCCTCTACTGCGGCGAGTGGCAGGATCGCGGCCACTCCGATCAGTTCATGTACATCATCCGCGGCGGCAAGGTCGCATGGAGCTACTCCATCCCCGGCCGCGAAGAGTTGGGCGACTGCACCCAACTCGCCAACGGCAATATCCTCTTCTCGCGCCGCTTCGGAGCCAGCGAGATCACACCCGACAAGAAGATCGTCTGGAACTACGATGCCCCGCCCGGGACCGAGATCCACACTACCTGGCCCATCGGCGACGGCCGCGTCCTCGTGATGCAGAACGGCGACCCCGCCAAACTGCTCATCTTCCGCAAGCCCTCTGGCACGCCCGAGAAAGAGCTGGTGCTCGCCACCAAAAACCCCAAGAGCATCCACGGCCAGTTCCGCCACATCCGCATGACCGCCGGCGGCAACTTCCTCGTGGCCCACCTCGACCTCGGCAAGGTCGTGGAATACACGCCCGAAGGCCGCGAGGTCTGGAACGTGCCCGCGCCCTCCGCCTGGGCTGCCGTGCGGCTGAAAAACGGCAATACCCTGATCAGCGGCAACCAGCACGGCTACGTGCGCGAGGTGAATCCCAAGGGCGAGACCGTCTGGGAGATCAACAAAGACGACCTCCCCGGCATCACGCTCTACACCGTCCAGGAAGTCTCGCGCCTCGCCAACGGCAACACACTTATCAACAACTGGGTCGGCAGCGTGCCGCAGGCCGATTGGCCCAAAGTCGTCCAGCTCATCGAAGTGACGCCGGACAAGAAAGTGGTCTGGGCACTGCGCGACTGGACGATCCTCGGCCCCGCCTCCAGCACGCAGTTGCTCGACCAGGCAAGCGAGCGCTGATTGGAACAGGCTGACCTACAAAAGCCGCTTCAATCGCGCCGCCAGCTCCCTCGGGTTGAACGGCTTCACCATGTAGTCGTCCGCGCCCAACGCGAATCCGCGCAGAATGTCGCTGTCCTTCTGCCGCGAGGTCAGCATCACCACCCGAATCGGCAGGCCCTCCTTGCGGATCGTGGACAGTATTTCGAACCCGTCCAGCCCCGGCATGTTCACGTCCAGAACCACCGCATGAGGGCACAGCTTCCGAATCATCCGCAGCGCTTCGGGTCCGGTCGATGCCGACCGGCATTCCATTCCAAGGTCCTGGAACGCGCCCCGGACCATCGCCAGCACGTAAGCGTCGTCGTCCGCCACCAGGACTTCCCGTGTCCCGCTCAAACCGTGTGCGGGTTCGCCTCCAGGGGCTTGCGCCGGCTCCTTCGTCGCGCGCGAGATGGCGAAGCTCAGGCGCATCACCACCTCCTCAGGCTGCCATCCGTCGATCAGGTACTCGCAAGCCCGCGATTGTACCTTCGGGTCCAGCGCCAGCAGATGCTCCCGGCCACCGGCCAGCACCAGCGGCAAACCCGGCGGAAGAGCCGCGCCGCTCTCGAGCCATGGCGAATCCAGGGTCTCCGGCCGCACCTGTACCATCACCGCGATGCAACCACGGATGCTATCGGAATCCATCGGCTCATCCGGCCGGAACCACATCGGCAGTGCGCCCGCACGGCTCAGCGCGGCGCATATCTCGTCGGCCGTATCGTCCGTGAAGCCCACCAACCCGATCCGCTTGCGAGCCAGCTCCTGCAGGATGGAATCCGGCATCGGGGTTTCCGAAGCCTCCTTTGGAGAGTCGAACGCGCGCGCCAAGTCCTGGAGCGCGCCGCGCAGCTCGGTCATTGTCCAGTCCGGCTTGCCCAGCACTGTCTCGCCGGCTCGCGCCTTCTCTGCGATCTCCATGTAGCCCAGAACGCCAGCCGACCCGATCCACTGGTGAAAAAGCCGCGCCGTCGCCGCTGCATCCACCTGCGCGCCCGAGAACTCCAGCATGCGCCGGACGTGCCGCCCGGCGTCCGCCAGGAACGCCCGCCGCAGCCCCTCCATCTCCGGGCTGTCCAGCTTCAACGAGCCCGGCAGCGCTTCGCTGGCTTCCGGACCGGGCGGCGTTTGCGCCTGTCCGTGAAAGAACGCCTCCAGCCGCCTCCCCAGCGTGCGCGTGTCGATCGGTTTGATGATGAATCCGTCGCACCCGGCCGCGAACGCGCTGGTCTCCGTGTCCCGTGACGTGGACGCGGTCAGCGCCACCACCAGCATCTCCCTGGTCCCCGGCTGCGAGCGGACCTGGCGCGTCAGGTCGAGTCCGTCCATGCCGGGAAGCTGCAAGTCCACCAGCATGAGATTCGGACGGATCGTCGTGAGTGTCTTCAGTGCCTCCTCAGCCGTGGACGCCAGATATACCCGGTAACCTTCGCTGCGCAGCACCGCCGCCGCCAGCTTCAGGCTTACCGGCTCGTCTTCCACGACGAGTACGGTTTCCCCTGCCATACCGCTACGCCCTTGACTATAGTCGGTTGCGCGGCTCGGTTCAACGTTTCCTCTGGTAAAGACCGCGTTATCGTAAGGTTTACCCATGACACCCGACGAATTCCGAAGAATCGGCCACCAGATCATCGACCGCATCGCAGACTACCGCGCATCGGTCGCTCAATGCCCGGTCATGTCCCGCACCGCGCCCGGCGAGATCAAGGCGGCCCTCCCCGCCGGCCCGCCCTCCTCGCCCGAGTCCTTCGAGTCCATCCTCGCCGACTTCGAGCGCATCGTGCTCCCCGGCCTTTCGCACTGGCAGCATCCCAATTTCTTCGGCTATTTCCCCTCCAACGGCGAGCTGTCCAGCGTCCTGGGCGACTATCTCTCCACCGGGCTCGGCGTGCTCGGCCTCAACTGGCAGGCGAGCCCCGCGCTCACCGAGGTGGAAGAGGTGGTCACCGATTGGATGCGCCGCATGACCGGCCTCTCCGGCGCGTGGAGCGGCGTGATCCAGGACACCGCCTCCACCTGCACGCTGGTCGCACTGATGTGTGCGCGCGAACACGCCACCGGCTACGGGCTGGCGCGCGGTGGATTGCAGGCCGAGACCGCGCCGCTCGTCGTCTATACCTCGGCTCACAGCCACAGCAGCGTCGACAAAGCCGCGCTGCTCGCCGGTTTCGGCCGCGACAACGTCCGGCACATCGCCAACGACTCGAATTACGCGCTCGACCCCGGCGCGCTGGACGCCGCCATCCGCGCAGACCTCGCCGCCGGCCGCAAACCCTGCGCCATCGTGGGCACCACCGGCACCACTACCAGCACCGCGATCGATCCCATCGCCGCTATAGCCCGCATCGCCGGCGAACACGGCCTTTGGCTGCACGTCGACGCCGCCATGGCCGGCAGCGCCATGATCCTGCCGGAATGCCGGTGGATGTGGGACGGCATCGAGGGCGCCGATTCCCTGGTGCTCAATCCCCACAAATGGCTCGGCGCCGCCTTCGATTGCTCGCTCTATTACGTGCGCGACCCGCAGCACCTGGTCCGGGTGATGTCCACCAGCCCCAGCTACCTGCGCACGGCGGCGGACCAGAAGGTCAAGAACCTGCGCGATTGGGGTCTCCCTCTGGGCCGCCGCTTCCGCGCCCTCAAGCTCTGGTTCCTGATCCGCGAGCAGGGAGTTGCCGGTCTCCAGGCCCGCCTGCGCCGCGACCTTGCCAACGCGCAATGGCTCGCCGCGCGCGTGCGCGAAACCCCCGGCTGGCGATTGCTCGCGCCCGTGCCGCTGCAGACGCTATGCGTGCGGTACGAGCCCGAAGGGCTCCAAGGCGACCCGCTCGACCGCTACACACAAGGGTGGGCGGACCGGATCAACCGCTCCGGCGCGGCGTACCTCACGCCCGCGACTCTCGATGGACGCTGGATGGTCCGCGTCTCCATCGGCGCCCTCGGCACCGAGCTGCGACATGTCGAAGCGCTGTGGCAATTGATGCAGAAGGAAGTGCGCTGAAACGTGAAGCGTATTACCTTCTTGATCCCAAAATATTCAGCCCAAAATACTCAATCGAAGGGATGCCTGACCTTAGCCTGCTGAACGTCCATTTAGTTGGAGGACGAAGAAAGGTCAATATGAAACTAAAACTACCGTTACTCTGCGGTTCCATCTTACTCACGGCTGCGCTGACCGCTCCCGCCAGCACGCCGCCGCCTTGCACTTGCACACCAGGAAGTCCCACGGCGGCTTCCAACACCTGGAACTTCAAAGGTGAAGCCAACACGATCTTTCAGGACATCGAAACCGATGCTCAATCGATTCGCACTCACGCGGACCGGATCCAGAGCTACGAGCGCGGCCCGCAGCTAAGCTGGGCAAGCCACGGCGATCAACTGAATGCCATCCGGGACGACGTCAACGATATGGGAAAGAAGTTGTGCCGCCTGGAAGTTATCCGCGGAGCGCTCGCGCCATGGCAGCAGGGCGAAGTGGACCGCATCGCGGCGATCGTCCCGCTCCTGGCGAATGAAACCGAGGATGCCATTTTGTTCGGCGCAGAGCACCAGCAGGTGTTGTGGCTCCCCGTTTACCAGAACGACACCAACAGCCTGTACGAAAATAGTAACAGGCTCGCCCAATCCGTCAATGAGGCCGTTAAGTACGCAGGCGTTTCGAAGGACTACCGCACGCTGCGCCACGAGATGGGAACGAGCGGCGGGTTCTAAGGAGTGCCGCAACAACTTATTAACATGGAGGGGAATATGAATAAGATCAATCGTGCAATCTGGACAGGCGCTTTATCGGCGCTGCTGCTGGCGGTCCCGTCGATCGCCGCCGAGCGGGCCGCGTGGCCCGCCGAAACGCTGAGTGGCACCATAGCCAGCGTCGATCCAGGCCAGCGGCTGCTCGTCGTGAAGGATTCCAATGGCGTGCCGTTCGATATCGTGGTCGGCAGCCACACCCGCATCATGGCCGCGGATCAGAGCCTCAAGCTCAAGGATCTCGACCAGGACGTCAACCGGTCCGTCTCCGTCAGGTTCGTCCCCGAGCGGCGCGGCGACGTCGCCCAATCCATCCGGATCAGCAGTTAATCCTCAGGGCGGGCCCGCCGGCCCGCCCCAGCCCCCTTTACAAATGACGCGGAAACTTTCTGCCGGCGCGGGCATAATCTATACGTGCGACGGCGGCTCCCATGACCGGATTTCATGAGCTTTACGAAGCCTATTCACGGGATGTCTACCGCTTCGCGCTGTATTTGTCGAACGATCCGGCGATGGCCGATGACATCACGTCGGAGACGTTCGTCCGCGCTTGGAGTTCGCCGGAGCCGGTGCGCTTAGCCACGGTGAAAGGCTATTTGTTGACCATCGCTCGCAATCTGTGGCTGATGGAGCGGAGGCGCCATTCACGGCGTGGCAGCCTCGTGGAAGTGAACGACGAGCTACCCGACTCCGCTCCCAGCGTGTCGCGGGGAGTGGAAGTGAAGGATGAGCTCGGCAGGGTCCTGCGCGCGTTGCAGGAATTTCCCGAGGCGGACCGGGCGGCGCTCCTGATGCGAGCGATTGAGGGTATGTCCTATGAGGAGATTGCGGCCGCTCTCGGCCTGCCGGTTGCGACCGTCAAAGTCAAAGTGCATCGGGCGCGCCTGAGGCTCGCGCAGATGTGCAGCCAGGGGATCACCGCAAAATGAACGTAACGAAAAATGTGATTCAAGACCTGTTGCCGGCCTACCTTGCCGGCGAGGCAAGCGCCGACACCGTGGATTTGGTGGAGGAGTTCCTCACGACGGACCCCGAGCTTGCCCGCACCGTCGAATCATTTCGCGCCAACCCGTTGGCGCAACCGGCCGTCGAGTTGCGGCCTGATAGAGAAAAGGAGACGTTGAATATGACGAAACGATTGCTGTGGTGGCGAGGAATCCTGATGGGCCTCGCCATGTTCCTGACGCTGATGCCGCTGTCATTCCGATTTGCCGGCGGCAGCATCAGGTGGACCTTTATGCAGGAGGCCCCTCCGGATGTCACTGCCCTGGTTTGCCTGGCAGCGCTCGGCTCTTGGGGAGGTTTCCTTTATGTGCGGCGCCGGCTCCAGGGCACCGGACTTTGAAAAAGCTCACCGGCGCAGCGGCGCCCGGCGCCGGCCATCAGCTTTCAGCACAACCAAATTCCGACCTCGAAGGTTGAGCTGAAAGCTGAAGGCTGATAGCTGAAAGCTGACATGACAGCTAAGAGATAATTCCCTTCCGCACGGCGTACAGAATCAGCTCCGGAATGCTGTGGATATCCAGCTTCTGGAGAATGTGCGAACGATGCGTCTCCACCGTGGTGAGGCTGATGTTCAGGTCGTTGGCGACCTCCTTGTTGGAGCGCCCCTCCGCGATCATCTGAAGCACTTCCCGCTCGCGATCCGATAGCAGGTCGTAGCGGTCCTCGAGGCCTCGCTGCTGCAGCCTGCTGATGTAGTCCTCCTGGAGGATGCGCGCCACCTTTCGCGTGAGAAACGAGCGACCCTGGTGAACCGCCCGGATGGCCTGCACCACTTCGCTGCGCAGCGAGTCCTTGAGCAGATATCCCTTGGCGCCGGCCTTCAGAGAACCCAGGACGTAGCTTTCGTCCTGGTGCATGCTCAGGATCACGACTCCCACGCGGGAGTTGGCCGCGAGAATGCGGCGGGTCGCCTCCATGCCGTTCATGTTGGGCATGGCCAGGTCCATCACTACCACATCGGGCGCCTCGGATTCGGCTAGCCGCACGCTCTCGCGTCCGTCCGCCGCCTCGGCGACCACGCTCATATCCGATTCATGCTCCAGCAGAGCGCGCAAGCCATCTCGGACCACCGTGTGGTCGTCAGCTAACAAGATGCGTATCTGCTTCATGTCCATTCCTATGCTCCAACTCGACGACCGGGAGCGTCGCATGAACCGCGGTCCCGCGGCCGGGCTCGCTTGTGATCTTCAGCCGCCCGCCCAGGCGACGGACCCGCTCCTCCATACCCAGCAGGCCCAGTCCCCGCGTGAATCGGGTGTCGAACCCCGCGCCATCGTCCTGCACGGTCACGCTCACCTTCTCGTGCTCTTTCCGAACCGCCACTTCCACGGTCCGCGCGTTGGCATGGCGTACCGCATTGTTCACTGCCTCCTGCACAAGCCGGTAAATGCAGGTGCGGTGCTCGTCCGGCAGGCTGTCGATCTCCTCGTCGGCGGTTACCACCACGTTCCGCCCCGTGCGCTTGCTGGTCTCACGGGCGTGCCAGTTCAACGCCGGCGTCAGCCCAAGGTCGTCCAGCATCGAGGGACGCAGCAGCAGCGCCAGGTCCCGCACCTGGTTGAGAGTCCGTTCCGCCAGCCTGCGGATCGACTCCAGGTGCTCGGCCACATTCGCCCCCCGCGCCGCGTATTCGGCGCCCTCGGTCTCCATCAGGATCGCCGACAGCGACTGCCCCACCTCGTCGTGCAGTTCGCGGGCCAGCGAGCGACGCTCGTTTTCCTGGGCGCGGAGGAGCAGCGTGGAGAGCTCCTGCAAATCGGCGCGCCGCCGGTCGAGTTCGCGCTCGAGCCGGAGGATAAAGCCGATCGTGATCAGCGCCAGCACCAGCCCCCCTGCCAGGGTGAGCCCGAACGTAAGGATAAGCGATCGCTGCAGGCGGTCCGCCGAAGCGGCCGATTGCGCTTCCGAACGCGTCAGACCGCGCTCGTTCACGGACGCGATTCGGTCCGCGATTTGCAGCATAGCCGTGCGCCGGGGTACCAGCTCGTTGTAGAAGAACGAAAATCGAAGGCGTTCTCGCTGCTGCGGCGACCATCCGAGGGTGGCATCCATGACCCGCCAGTAGGCATCGATCTCATTGCGCAAGGCGAGAAAGGGCTCGCGCTCCTCGGCATCCAACTCGTGTCCGTAGGCTTCCAGCGCTCTGTGAGTCTCGCGCTCCAATCCGGCCAGGTGCGCGGCCTGGGTCTTCGCCGTCTCGGCGTCCGGCGAGAGCAGAAAGTCGCGGGCGTAGGTTCCGGAGAGATAGATCTGCGATCGGATCTGATCCAGCGATTTGAGCCGCTCCAGAAACTCCTTGCGCTCCCGGGCCTCCGTGCTTCGAACCTGTTGAAGAGAAAGCAGCGTGCCGATTCCCGCTCCGGCCACACACACGAGTAGGCCCCCGAACCCCAGAGACAGGATCAGCCAGGAAGGCTTACGGCGTCTCTCGCCGGTACCACTCACTTTTTGAGTGTAGTGCAACGCTCGCCGGGGAAAAATCCTGTGCGAACAGGATTTCGCCAACAAGCACAAAACGGTATGAATCGTAAGTAAGGAGAGGTTCTACATTTATGCATCAGGCCCAAAAACGAACTCTGATTGCGCTGGCTGCAGCATCCATATTGGCGGTTGGCTGTGCGAAGAAGCAGGCCGCCGCGCCGCCTCCACCCGCGCCGGTGCCGCCCGCAGCGCCGTCTGCCGCGCCGGCCTCCACCCCGGCTCCTACGCGTACCGCTACCAATTCGACTCCGCCCGCTTCGACACCCGCACCGCGGTATCCTAACGCGGTCACCCGCGCCCGCATCGACGAGCTTCTGGCTCGGATCGAAGATGCCTATTTCGACTACGACAAGGCAAGCCTTCGTCCTGATGCGCTCCAGGCGTTGCAGAAGGATTCCAATGAGCTGCGCGACATCCTGAAGGACTACCCCGACTATAAGCTCACCATCGAGGGCCACTGCGATGAGCGTGGCTCCGCCGAATACAACCTCGCTCTCGGCAACAAGCGCGCCGAGGCCGCCAAAGACTACCTGGTACAGGTAGGCATCCCTGCGGCGCAGTTCAACGTGGTCAGCTACGGCAAAGAGCACCCGGTCTGCCAGGATCACGACGAGAATTGCTGGCAGAAGAACCGGCGGATTCATATTGTGGCGATGGCCCGGTAATCCCCACCCCCTCTGCGGGCGGACGACAAAGAGCAACTCGTCCGCCCCACCTGCTTTTCTCCGTAATTCGTGTTGAAGACCTGATAATCTGGATCTATACTAGAGTCGGGTGAGATAAGCACCTGCTCTAAGTGGGTCTATCCATCCAGGAGGTGGCCTTCAATGCCGGCAGTCGCCAAACCGGATCGCGGTTCAGTCGATCTAAATTCCGAAGAATGTAAAGGATGTGGCCTTTGTGTGGCGGCTTGTCCGCCCAAGGTTCTGCACCTGGCCGAACGGCTCAATCGCTACGGCTACCATCCCGCCGAGTACGCCGGCTCCGGCTGCACCGGCTGCGGAATCTGCTTCTATGTCTGCCCGGAGCCGGGAGGCATTACCGTCCTCCGGCTCGCCGCCTAGGAGACGCGCCATGCAAAAACAACTGACGAAGGGCAATGAGGCCATCGTAAAGGCGGCAGTTCTTGCGGGATGCCGTGCTTTCTATGGGTATCCGATCACTCCGGCCAGCGAAATCGCGGAGGCGGCGGCTCTATACCTGCCCCAGGCGGGCGGCGTTTTTGTCCAAGCGGAAAGCGAGGTCGCCGCGATCAACATGCTGTACGGCGGCGCGTCCGCGGGAGTCCGCGCTATGACCGCCTCCAGCGGGCCGGGCATCAGTCTCATGCAGGAAGGCTTCAGCTACCTTGCCGGATCGGAGCTTCCCTGCGTAGTAGCCGACATCATGCGGGGCGGTCCCGGACTGGGCAACATCGCGCCCGAGCAGAGCGATTACAACCAGGTGGTGAAAGGCGGCGGGCACGGCTGCTACCGCACCCTGGTCCTCGCACCCGGAAGTGTACAGGAAATGGCCGATCTCACCACCCTGGCTTTCGACCTCGCGGACCGCTACTGCAACCCGGTGGTGGTCCTGGCCGATGGCTGCATCGGGCAGATGATGGAGCCGGTTGAATTCTCCGCGCGCGTCAGTGTGCCGCCACCGCCGGATTGGGCGGTGCTCGGCACCGCCGCCACCCGGCCCAACCTGATCACCTCTATCTACCTCGAGCCCGACAGCCTGGAGCGTCACGTCCGCAAGCTGGAAGCCAAGTACCTGGCCGCCGAGCGCGACGAACCCCGCTTCGAATCGTGGCGCACCGATGACGCGGAGATCGTCCTGGTGGGATACGGCATTGTCGGCCGCGTTCTCAAGTCGGTAGTCGAACTGGCGCGTGCGCGGGGCATAGCCGCCGGACTGCTGCGTCCGATCACCCTCTATCCGTTCCCGAACGTCAAGATCCGTGAGCTGGCGCGGCATGCCAAGGCATTCGCGGCGGTCGAGCTTTCCACCGGGCAGATGGTTGACGATGTCCGCCTGGCGCTAGCCGGCAGCACGCCGGTCGAGTTCTTCAGCCGCGTGGGAGGCAACGTGCCGTCCGCGGAAGAGGTGCTCGCCTGGCTGGAGCGCACCTTTCCCTACGCCCTGCCGACCGCTCATCACATGGAGGAGGTGATGATCCATGGCTAGCTATGCTCCCACCCATCAGCGCTCGCAAACGTTTTACGAGACTTTCGAGCGTAAGGCCGAGCTCCAGCACCAGACTCACTACTGCCCCGGCTGCGGCCACGGGATCGTCAGCAAGCTGCTGGCGAGGGCCATCGACGAGCTCGGCGTACAGGATCGCGCGATCCTGGTCAGCCCGGTGGGCTGTTCGGTTTTCGGCTATTATTATTTCGACGTGGGTAACATTCAGGTGGCGCACGGCCGCGCGCCCGCTGCGGCCACCGGCGTGAAGCGCAGCCGGCCGGAGAGCATCGTAATCGCCTACCAGGGCGACGGCGACCTGGCCGCCATCGGTGCCGCGGAGATCCTGCATGCCGCCAACCGCGGCGAGGCCATCACCGTGATCTTCGTCAACAACGGCATCTACGGCATGACCGGAGGCCAGATGGCCCCGACCACGCCGCTCGGCAAGAAGAGCACGACCTCGCCGTTCGGCCGCAACCAGTTCAACGACGGCTTCCCGGTACACGTCTGCGAGGTGCTCAATTCGCTGGAAGCTCCCGTCTACATCGAGCGCGTCTCGCTGGGCAACAACAAGCAGATCATGAATGCCGCGAAGGTCATCAAGCGCGCGGTGGAAAACCAGGTTAGAGGACTTGGATTTTCTTTCGTGGAAGTGTTGTCGCCCTGCCCCACCATCTGGAAGATGCAGCCGGTAGAGGCCCAACACTTCGTCGATACCGAAATGGCGGCCACCTTCGGCGTTTGCAATCTGCGCGACCGGACAGCGCAGGCCGCCGCGCGCCCCGCACCACCGCCGCCTCCCTCGGCGGAAGAGATCTTCCGCATTCTCGGGCTCACGAACGGCTTCGAGGTCTCCCCCTCGGCGGCCCCGGTCCAACAACTCGATCTCCGCATCAAAGTCGCGGGCTTTGGCGGACAGGGTGTGCTGATGCTGGGTGAAGTCCTCGCGGAAGCCGGTCTCGAAGCCGGCTACGAGGTCTCCTGGCTGCCCTCCTACGGCCCGGAGATGCGCTCCGGCACTTCCAATTGCCAGGTGCGAATCGGCAACCTGCCCATCGATTCGCCGCTGGTCAGCCGCCCCAATGTGCTACTCGCGCTGAACGAGCCCTCGCTCCGCAAGTTCCTCCCCGTCGTGGAAGAAGGCGGCGTCGTGCTCTACAACGGCGCGGAAATTCCCGAGGGCTGCGCCCGGCCGGACGTCCGGACGATCGCTCTGCCATTCACCGAGATCGCCGACCAGATGGGCGCCTCCAAGGTGGCCAACATCGTGATGCTGGGGACCCTTCTGGAAGCCACGGCGATCCTGGAGAATGCCCGCGTGATCGACGCCCTGAAGCGCGTGGTCAAGAACCAGCGCTTCTTCGATCTGGACGTGGCCGCCCTTGCCCGCGGACGCGAAGAATTCCAAAAATCGGGCAGCGACGATTACCTGTGGGGCGTCTGAGGACGCCCTACTTGGCCTGCATCTCCTCCAGATACATGACGAGCGCGTGCATGCGTCCCTGGGCCACAGTCATATTCCCGCTTACTTCGTTGAACGTCTTGCCCCACGTGGGCATATCGGCGCTGCCATGAGCCAAGATCGCCTGCTCGCCCTTCAGGATGGACATGACTTTGGTATCCGGGAACCGGCCGCCGTTGCGGCGCGCAATCTGGGTCAGATCCGAGGGAGGCATTTTGAGCGCGCTGGCCGCCGGTCCGCCGCCTTTGCCGTCGGTCCCATGGCACACCGCACAAAACTCCTGATAGAGGTTCTTGCCGTCGATGCCCTTGGCGCCCACGGGCGTCACCTTCTTGACGGTCGTCTGCGCGAAGGCACAGGCGCAGGCTATCACGAGAATCACAGCACTAATAAGATATCGAGATGTAGAAATCTTCTTCATGCCCGAATCGTAACGCCATTTCGAGCCGCCTTCAAGTCACCATGCACCTCTTTTGGGTGGGGGGCATAGCAAACAACACCCAATCGCACCCTTTATTCGCATTTTGTTCGGAGTAACGTGAAATATAATGCAAACATGGCACGCTGGGGTCTGCTCATTCCGATCTCTCTTCTACCTTTGTTCGCCGCCGATGAGCGGACCTGCACGATGCGCGATGCCGCGTTACCCACCAACAATCAGACCGTGGTCCTCTGCGAGCAGGGGCTGGTCCTGGTGACGGCCGACGAGGGCGCCACCTGGTCGACGCGCCGCATCACCCAGATGGGCGGTTTCCGCGCCATCGCGTTCATCGATTCCGCGCACGGCCTGGTGGTCGGCGATGGCGGGAAGATCTTCGCCACCGAGGATACCGGACGCACCTGGCAGCCCCGGACCTCCGGCGTCGCGGAGAATCTGACGGACATCCAGATGATGGGCAACGAAGGCTGGATCGCCGGGTACACCGGTACCATGCTGCACACCGCGGACGGCGGCAAGACGTGGGCGAAACAGGACAGCGGAACCGCGCTCTCGCTGGAAGCCCTCTTCTTCCTGGACAACCTGGACGGCTGGGCCGTCGGCTGGTCGGGCACCGTCTTGCATACCACCGATGGCGGCAAGGCCTGGAAGCCGGTTAAGAACACGGGCGCCTCCTGGTCGCTCAGCTCGGTCTACTTCTCCGATGGCAAGGCCGGGTACATCTCGGGATTCGCCGGCCAGTTCTTTCGAACCAAGGATGGCGGCGCAACGTGGGAGACCAGGAAGGTGCCGGTTTCCGGCTGGCTGACCTCGATCGCCCACGACTCCGCCGGCCGGTTGTGGGTGACCACCGACGATGGGTTTCTGATCACCCAGGACGGCGGCGATACCTGGAAGCTCCAGCCCGCCGTCACCAAGCTGTTCATCAACAAGCTGCTGCGCAACACCGGGTCGATCTGGGCGCTGGGTCCGTTCGGACTGTTGAAACAGCAGGGGAACGGCCTGGAATTTAAGCGCATCATGAATCCGCTCTCCGGCGACGCCGATCAGCAGACCACGCCCACGCCGCAGGCAAAATGACTTACATCCGGCATGTCCAGCCACGCGGCGAGGTGCGCTCCCGGCGCTGTCGCGAGATCAGGAAAAAATAACCCTCGCCCGCCGGCGTCACCGTATGGGGCGCCTGCCGCACGGCGTCGCGGTAGCGCGCGGGCATGACAAAATCAGCCTCGCCATGAGCCAAGGCGAGAGCGCCCAATTCCTCCGGTGTGGCAGCAAGGATCAGGGTAGCGATCGGGTCCGAGCTGTCGATGCCCCACTGACGCAGCCGGTCCCGAAAGCCGGGCTCGAGCTCGGACAGACGGTTGAACTGATCCACGGTCATGGCGATCCCCATCTGTTCGAAGGGCATGCCATATTGCGAATCGTAGGCCGCTGGATTCACCATGGCATAGCGAACACGCGCGAGTGGGAGGGCGGCGGCGTAGAGATCGTCTGCGAGATCGACGACGATCAGCGGATTGTCGCGGTCCTGCTCGCAATAGGTGGCGAGCGGCGCGGCCAGGGGCTGCACGCTTGCCTTGCGGAATACCAGGCCCCACGGCATCTCGGGCAGACTGCATTTGACCAGGAACGCACCGGCGAGGCAGGCTAGCATCCAAGGCAGGTAGCGTCGCTGGGCGAATGGGCTGTGCGCGGCAGCAAGGATAGCCAGCGCCGGCACCAGCGGCAGCAGGTAGGTGGCGTTGCGATATTGCCAGACCATTACGCTGGCGGCCGCCGTCGCGATCCAGCACGCCAGCAGACTCGCGGCATGCGAACGGCGCCGCAGCTCATCGAAAAATGACGGCAGGGCGGCCACCGTGACCGCGATCAAGACTGGATCCATGACGGCCAGGCGCGCGAGGTAGAACAGCGCCTGCGGTTCCTGCGAGGTCTGCGGCGGAGTGCCTGCCCCATACCCGAGGATTTCGAGTCCGACGTGCTCGGCCCAGAACCAGCGCGAGTGCGCGATCGCCTGGTACGCAAACCAGGGCGCGGCGAAGAGCGAAGCGAGCATGCCCGCGAGACAGATGCGGACAAAGGCAGGCTTGTACTTGCGCGGCGCGGCAAGCCAGTAGAAACCCAGCACACCGAGCGGCAGAAAACCGGCGATCCCTTTCGCCAGGATCGCGCCGGCCACCGCGGCGGCAAACCCGGCCAGCGAAGCGCGAGTCGC
>Ga0335079_10000465_pt1 | contig 46266 bp, 38 predicted proteins | sample Lox_Sample_33_FD_206719 | JGI IMG/M metagenome (GOLD analysis project Ga0335079, IMG submission 206719) | Soil microbial communities from Loxahatchee National Wildlife Refuge, Florida, United States - Lox_Sample_3.3 | ecosystem: Environmental > Terrestrial > Soil > Wetlands | place: USA...
CGTGAGTGGCATCCCGTGGGAGTCGAAGAGTACGGCTACGTTGCTCCCGATCCTCTGCATCCCAATCTTATCTATGGCGGCAAAGTCACCAGGTTCGATACCTTAACTGGCCAGACCCAGGATGTTTCTCCGGTGCTTCTGCGCACCGGGAAATACCGGTTCAATCGCACCGCTCCGCTGCTATTTTCTCCGGTCGACCCGCACATTCTCTATCTCGGTTCAAACGTGCTATTCAAAACCGTCGATGGAGGCAACAGCTGGCAGACCATCAGTTCGGATCTCACGCGCAAAGATCCCGGCGCCCCGGCGAGCATGGGAGCATTCACCGATGCCGATCCCAACAAGGGGAACCATCGCGGCGTGATCTATTCGATCGCACCCTCACCGAAAGATGTGAACTTGATCTGGATCGGGACCGACGATGGCCTGGTTCAAGTAACGCGCGACGGTGGCAAGACTTGGCAGGATGTAACGCCGCACGAGTTGACTCCCTGGAGCAAACTCGCGCAAATGGACGCCTCACATTTCGATATCGCCACGGTTTACGCGGCGGTCAACCGTTTTCGCCTGGATGATCTCCATCCTTACATCTATCGCACTCATGATGGCGGCAAGACCTGGAAGAACGTTGTGGAGGGCTTGCCGGCCGACGAGCCGGTGAATACGGTGCGAGAAGATCCGGAGCGCAAGGGCTTACTCTTTGCCGGGACCGAGCGGTCCGTCTACGTGTCTTTCGACGATGGCGATCACTGGCAGTCCCTGCGGCTTAATTTGCCGGCCACTTCCATCCGCGACCTGGTGATCCACAAGAACGACCTGGTCATCGGCACGCACGGCCGCTCCTTCTGGATTCTGGATAACATCACCCCGCTGCGCCAGGCAACCGGGCAGGCGGAGCACTCCGGAGCCTTTTTGTTCGCGCCGCAAGTAGCCTATCGCGTCCGCAACAACAACAATACCGATACGCCGCTGCCTCCGGAAGAGCCCGCAGGCAAGAATCCGCCTGACGGCGCGATGCTGGACTATTTCCTCGATGCGGCAACAAAAGATCCCGTGACCATCGAGATTTCAGATCCGGCGGGCAAGCTGGTGCGCAAGTTTTCCAGCGTCGACCAGCCTGACCAGATTGACGAACAGGCTCTGAACATTCCTACCTATTGGATTCGTCCCGCACAGGCTCTCTCCGCTAAGCCGGGAATGCACCGTTTTGTTTGGGATTTGCGCTATCCCGCGCCGGATTCTCGTGCGCACGAATATCCGATCTCCGCGATTTATAAAGACACGCCGCGTTATCCGCTGGGTCCCGCGGTATTACCCGGTACTTACACGGCCAAGTTGACGGTCAATGGAAAAAGCTATGCTCAACCCTTAACCGTAAAGATGGATCCGAGAGTTAAGATATCCGAGCTCGCATTGCGCCAGCAATTTGAGCTGGAAACCAGGATAGCTGGCTCACTGAATGAGGCGTTCGCGGCAGCGGAAGGCGCGGTCGTCGTGGTCGACTTTCTGCACACTCTGGAACGGCAGTCCAAGACCAAGGCCTTGGCGGAAGAAACGGCGCCCTTGCGGAAAAAGATTCTGGAACTGCAGGGCAACGATGGCGGCTACGGCGCGACATTTCTCAGCGCTCCCGAAGGCCGGACGCTGTCGCGCCTGAATGTCGCACTCAATGCCTTGCTTCGCGCCGTGGACAGCGCGGACGCAGCGCCCACCACGCAGCTCATGGCCACTTATGAGGAAGTACAAAAGGTATTGGCCCAGCAGCTGGCGGTCTGGAACGAGATACACGATAAGGAGTTTCCGGCCGTGGTGAAGAGGGCGTCGGAGTTGCAATAGGAACTCGCCACGGCGCGCCTTTCAGCCGGACGATTGAGGTACACGTCGCTCTACCAGGTAGCGGCTTAGCGCATCTTGCCAGGTTGGCATGCTGATGTCATAAGGCTTGAGACTCTCTGCCGACAGCACCGAATACTTGGGCCGTGGCGCCGGACGGACAAACTTATCGCTGGTAGTGGGCCGTACTTCGGTCGCCGACCCCGCCTCGCGCAGAATCTCGCGCGCAAATTCAAACCAGGTGCACTCCCCGGCGTCGGTAGCATGCAGGATGCCTCGCGCCTGCTTGCGGCACAAGGCGATAATCGCGCGTGCCAAGTCAACTGAATAGGTCGGACAACCGCGTTGATCGTTCACTACATCCAGTGTCGAGCGGGTCGCGGCCAGTCTTAGGATGGTGTCGGGAAAGCACTTTCCGCCCACTCCGAAGAGCCACGAAGTCCGGACAATGCAGCAATCGGGCAGGATCCCGAGTAAGCCGATCTCAGCGTCCGCCTTGGTTTTGCCGTAGACGCTTTGCGGCGCCCGGGAATCGTCACTCTCATAGGGAGTCGCCTTCATTCCATCGAAGACGTAGTCGGTGCTGACAAACAGAAGACGAGCGTGGTGCAGTATTGCAGCCCTGGCTACGTTCAATGCGCCGCGGCAATTGACATCGTAGGCCTGTTCACGGTGGGTCTCACAACCATCGACATCGGTGAACGCGGCAGCGAGAACGATCCAATCCGGCGCATCCCGGGCAACGACGCGCTGCACTTGCTGCTCATTGCGGATATCAGCATCCTTCGAACTAAGTCCAATCACCTGATCGTGGGTCCATTCCTGCATCAGGCACTTGCCGAGCAGGCCCGTCGCGCCAAAGATAGTGATTTTCATCAGATGATCCAGTGGGCTAGGGGTAGGTTTCGGCGGCGTCAAACGCCAAGCCGTGCCGGTCTTTGTCGGAGACGATCGGATCGCCGTCCAGCTTCCAGTCGATTTTCAACTGCGGATCATCCCACGCAATCGTACGCTCGAATTCCGGCGCGTAGAAGTCGGTGGTCTTGTAGAGAACGTGCGTGGCATCGCATACCACGCGGAAACCGTGCGCGAAGCCGGCGGGAATCCACAGCATGCGCTTGTTCTCTCCCGATAAGGTGAACCCTTCCCAGTTTCCGAAGGTGGGGGAACTGCGCCGCAAGTCGACCGCCACGTCAATAATCTCTCCCAGCACCACGCGCACCAGCTTTCCTTGCGCATGCGGCAACTGGTAATGCAGTCCGCGCAGCACATTGCGATTGGAGCAGGAGTGATTGTCCTGGACAAAGCGGTCGCGGATGCCAGCATCGGCCATGTTGTTCTCGTTATAGCTCTCGAGGAAGAAGCCGCGCGAATCGCCAAACACGCGAGGCTCAAGCAGAAGCAATCCAGCCAGCGAAGTCGGGGTCGCCTTCATCGTGGTGCTACCTGCCTGTCCCGACGTGCTCAGAATACCCTCTCGCGCAGCAATTGCAGAAGGTACTTGCCGTAGCTGTTGTTCTTCATCGACTGTCCGATGGTTTCCAGTTGCGCGGCGGTAATGTAGCCGTAGCGGTAGGCGATTTCTTCGGGACAGGCCACCATGAGGCCCTGCCGGTTTTCGATCGTCTGAATGAACAGCGCAGCCTCCATCATGCTCTCGTGCGTGCCGGTGTCGAGCCAGGCCATGCCCCGGCCCATCACCACGACTTCCAGCTGTCCGCGTTCGAGGTAAGTCTTGTTGACGTCAGTGATTTCCAGTTCTCCCCGCGCCGATGGCTTCAGCGATCTGGCTATGGGCACCACCTTTTCATCGTAGAAATAGAGCCCCGTTACCGCGTAGCGGGATTTAGGCTGCTGCGGCTTCTCTTCCAGGCTGAGAGCCTTTCCGGCAGCGTCGAATTCAACCACGCCATAGCGCTCCGGATCATGCACCGGATAAGCGAACACCCGGGCGCCTGTTTTTTTCTCGGTCGCCGACCGCAGATCTTTGGCGAAGTCGTGGCCGTAGAAAATGTTATCGCCCAGCACCAGGGCGCAGCAACCGGAGCCGATGAACTTTTCGCCCACCAGAAAAGCCTGGGCGATGCCCTGCGGCTTCTCCTGCACGGCGTATTGAATGTTGAGGCCACAACGCGACCCATCCCCGAGCAGTTGCTCGAACCGCGGCGTATCCACCGGGGTCGAAATTACCAGAATGTCGCGGATGCCCGCCAGCATCAGCGTCGAAAGGGGATAGTAGATCAGCGGCTTGTCGTAAATGGGGAGCAGGCTCTTCGCGGTGCCCTGCGTGACTGGATAAAGCCTGGTGCCGGATCCGCCTGCCAGGATGATTCCTTTATAGGATGTCTGTGCCTTCACGTATTTTTCCTGAGGTGCGCGTGGCCAAAGCCGGAATTACGTTGCGTAATGCTTGGCGATCCACTGCCGGTAGCTGCCGCCGGTTACCGACTTAACCCAGGCATCGTTTTGCAAATACCAGTCGATCGTTTTTCGGATTCCAGTTTCGAAAGTCTCATGCGGCTTCCAGCCGAGTTCGCGCTGGATCTTGCCCGCATCCATTGCATAACGGCGATCGTGTCCCGGGCGGTCTTTGACGTAGGTGACCAGCTGCCGGTGCGGTACGACCGGATCCCTGGGGCAAAGCTCGTCGAGAATCGCGCACACGGTCTCCACGATTTCGATGTTCGGCTTCTCGTTCCAGCCGCCGATATTGTAGGTTTCCCCCACCCTGCCCCGCGCCAGCACCACTCGGATTGCCTCGCAATGATCTTCGACGTAGAGCCAGTCGCGGACGTTCCTGCCATCGCCATAAACAGGCAGCGGTTTTCCGCCGTGCGCGTTCAGGATCATGAGCGGGATCAATTTTTCCGGAAACTGATAGGGGCCGTAATTATTCGAGCAGTTTGTGGTCAGCGTCGGCAAGCCGTAGGTGTGATGATAAGCGCGCACCAGATGGTCGGATGCGGCCTTGGACGCGGAGTATGGACTGTTGGGCGCATAGGCCGTGGTTTCCGAGAATTGCGGATCATCGGGTCCCAGCGAGCCGTAGACCTCGTCGGTAGAAACATGCAGGAAGCGAAATTCTCGACGCTCAGCTTCGGATAAGGCACTCCAGTAAGCCCGAGCCTCTTCGAGCAGGCCGAATGTCCCGTTCACATTGGTGCGCACAAAATCGTCTGGCCCATGGATCGAACGGTCAACGTGGCTCTCCGCAGCAAAATGCACGATCGCTCGCGGCCGTTCCCGCAGAAGAATGTCGCGTATCAGTCCGCGTTCGCAGATATCGCCCTGCAGAAAACGATACCGGGAATCGGACTCAATCTGACGTAGATTCTCCAGGTTGCCGGCGTAAGTCAGCTTGTCCAGATTGAGGAGCGCGGACGGCTCCTGCGCCAGCCACTGCAGAATGAAGTTCGACCCGATGAAGCCGGCGCCGCCGGTGACCAGAATAGTCTTTTCCATCATGAAGGCTGTGCTAGAGGCTGCGCCTCAACCCGGTTCCTGTGACCCGCAGATCGATTGTAAATAATAAAGGACGGAAGTCTCGCTTCCGCCCCTGATTACTTTCGTAATTCTGCAGGAGTCATCAAGCCAACTGGCTGATGACCGGTTGAGGCGCAGCCACTTCTTCCGCATCCAGCACCGTGGCCAGACCGTGAACCACGGCGGCCAGGCGGATGCTGCTCAGGATGGCTTCTTCGGTGACGCCTTTTTCACGAAGCACCTTCTCGTGAGAATCCACGCACGCGCCACAGCCCTTCACCGCCGACGCTGCCGCGCACCACAGTTCAAAATCCACCGGATCCACGCCGTGCGACCGGATGATATTCATTCGCAGCCGCGCCGGCAGGTTACGGTAGTTCTGATTGCTGGCGAGATGCAGGAAACGATAATAGACATTGTTCATGCCCATGATGGCGGCGGCGCCCTTGGCGGCGTCGATCACCTGCGGCGAGACGTGAGTGGCGGCTTCCAGCACCACCGCCTGCGTCAGCCCGGGGCTGCGGGAGGCCACTGCGCTTGCCACCACCGTCCCCCATATCTGTTGCTGGGTCAGTTCCGTCTGCTGGGTCAGCGAGGAAAAGTTCAGCTTCAGATCGCGGGCGTAAGCGGGAAGCGCTTCCACTAATTCACTGATGTTCATTTGTTTCCTCAATCGCATGTAGCGACCCAGCCGGCTGGGCCGCTACCGTAATAGACTTACGACGTTACCAGCGTCGGTTCGCCCTTCTTCCAGTTGCAGGGGCAAAGCTCGTCCGTCTGCAGAGCGTCCAGAACCCGCAAGACTTCCTCTGGATTGCGTCCCACGGCCAGGTCGGTCACATAGGCAAACCGGATCATTCCGTCCGGATCGACGATGAAGGTTGCGCGCTGGGCCACACCTTCTTTGGGATCCAAAATGCCCAATTGCTCGCACAACTCGCGCTTGATGTCCGCCAACATGGGGAACGGCAGGTTCTTGAGATCGTCGTGATGGGTACGCCAGGCATGATGGACGAATTCGGAATCGATGCTTCCGCCCAGAACCTGGGCATCGCGGTCCTGAAACTGCTTGTTCAGTTTTCCGAAGGCTGCGATTTCGGTGGGACACACGAAGGTAAAGTCTTTCGGCCAGAAGAAGTACACCTTCCACTTGTCCGGATAATCCAGATCGGTCAGGGTCTTGAACGCGTTCTTCTGATCAGTGCTCACGGTGGCCTTCAACGAGTAAGAGGGAAATTTTTCTCCAACACCCAACATGCTTTTTCTCCTTCGTAGGTTAATTTCGGTTTGAACTTGCTCCGCTGCCCCGGCTCCGCTTGGTGGAGCAGGCAGCACAAAGTCCGAGGACGTCGACCGCGATTCGATGAACTTGAAATCCGCGGGGAAGCTTGCGCCGAAGCCGGACCGGGCCCAAGCCGTCTTCCTCCAGGTCCGCAATCGACTTGCAACTCACGCAAACCAGGTGATGGTGCGGGCGCGGCTCGGTCTCAAGCCGCAGGGATCCGTAGTGCAAACTGACCTCGCGAACCATACCGCTCTCCAGGAACGTGTGAATGTTCTTGTAGACGGTTGCCAGCGAGATCGATGGAATTTGCTTGCGGACCTCGTCATAGATCGCCTCCGGGCTCGGATGCCCGGGCAGAGAAACCACGGTCTCGTAGATCACCTGGCGCTGGTGAGTAGCCGCCAGCCCATGGTGGTGGCATAACGCTCGAAAATGGCTGGACCCCGGCATCCGAAAGGATAGTAATTATTATCTAACAGAAACTTTGATTCTGTGGAAGGCAAAAGGATGCGTGGAAATTTTCCAGACCCAAAACGGGAGCACCGGGTCAGGCGACCCGGTGTTTTCCCGCCTCCGCCGGCTGCGGCGGTCGCTTGGGAACCGGGAGGGTCGAGTCAGAGGAGCGGCATCCGAGCATTTCGAGGTAGACGCTTTCAATGCGGGTCGCGATTGCGGACCAAAGATATTGTTCCCGCACTCTTTGCTGGCCGCACCGGGCTGCGGCCTGCCGGATCTCCTTATCGGACAGCAGCAATCGCAGCATGCGCTCCAGGTCCGTGACATCCCCATGGCGGAAGGTGAATCCAGCGCCTTTGACCAACTCGCAATTCTCCGGGACATTGCTGGTTAGAACGCAGACCCCCGCGCCCATGGCGTCAAGCAAGGCCAGCGACATGCCTTCCAGATCCGATGGCAGCACAAAGAGTTGAGCGTTGGTGAGTAGTTCCTCCAGCGCCTGCCCCGACACCCACTCCAGGAGGCGGACCCTCTCGCTGCGATGCCTCCGCAACTCGTCGGCATAGCCGTTGGAGTAACTGGACCCGCCGGCTAGAACCAGCTTCAACGGTGTGTCGATCCGCTCATAGGCCTCAATCAGCAGGTGGCAGTTCTTCTCGGGAGAGAAGCGGCCGAGATAAAGAATGTAATCGTCGCCCTGCAGCCCCCACTGACGAATTTGTGCCGCCGGCTGCCGCTCGCGAACCTCGCTCCCGTTAGGGATGTAGATCGTCTCAGTACGGTAACGGGATTGGTAGTATTCCTGCAGCGCCTGCGATACCACCATCGTCTCATTGGGGAACTGCACCGAGGCGTGCTCGCCCAAGCGAAGTACGAACGAAGCCAGACGTCCCCACTTTTTTCGCTTCCAGTCGAGACCCTGCACGGTGACCACCGTTTTCTTGCCGGCCAGGCGCGGCAGGAAGGAGAACAACGACGGTCCCAGCGCGTGGTAGTGGATGATCTGGCTGGAGCCGAAGCTGGCGTGAACCGTGCTCAGGAGCGTGTGCACCAATGTATCCAGGTGCTTGGAACGGATTGTGGGCAGGTGTACCAGTCGCATGCCATTGTGCTTGACAGCTCTCGGGGTGAAGTAGGTGCGGCAATAGACCGTGACCTCATGACCCATCTCCACCAGCCGCTTACCCACTTCTTCGTAGTAGGCCTCGATGCCGCTGTAGCGGGAAATCACACCGCGGCCGCCGATGAAGGCGACGCGGACGCTCGTTTTCGGTTGTGGCGTGGCTTCGGTCTGAGTGGGTTTTCCTCGAGTCGGCAAGGAGCCGTACAATTCCATCAGGGCCCGATAGTGCGCTTCCGGAGAGTGTCTGGTACGCACGAGTTCACGTGCCTGGGTGCCCATTTCCTCGACTACCTCGGGATGGGCGTGAAGCAGCGACAGATTTTGCGCCAATTGTTCGATGTCGCCGGCCTTGAAAAGCAGGCCGGTCTTGCCTTGCTCGACCAGTTCACGCCGGGATCCCAGATTCGACGCGATCACGGGCCGGCCGTGGGCGTACGACTCAAGAATGCTCTTGCCCAGTGTTTCGTATGCACGCGAAGGCAGGACGGTGAATTGGCACCGGGCAAGAGTCCGCTCCAGTTGATCGCCCGTCAAGTGGCCCAGGAAGGAAACGTTCGAGAGCTGCAGGTCGCCCGTTAACTTCACGAGCGACTCCTTCTGCGGCCCGTCGCCTGCAATCTGCAGGGGAATGTGACGAACCTGAGTCATCGCCCACAGCAGGTCAGCCACCCCTTTTTCGGGTGAAAGGCGTCCGAAATAGAGGATGGGAGCCTGCTCCGCCGGCGGCGGAGAGTCGTCTGCCAGCTTCTGGAAATGGGGTAACACTTCGATTCTCGCCTTGCTCCATCCGCTGGCTACCAGCTTGTCTTTCACAAACTGGCTGGGAGCGAGAAACAGATCCACGCACTTGGCGTAGGTGCGGAGCCAGCGGTGAACGTACGCTTCCGCAGCCAGAACCATGGCCGCTCCTCGCCCTCCGGCATAGCAGTTTCCGCTGATCATCCGCCAGTAACTGCCGCGAGAGCAGTGTTCGCACACATGTCCATGCGCAACCAGGTTGTAGGTCGGACAGATCAGCTTGAAATCGTTCAGGTGATAGACGACGGGAACTCGCTGGGCCTTGAGCTCCCACAGCACTGATGGCGAAAGGTGATGGTAAATGTTGCGCACATGGGCTACATCCGGCTGGAAATCCGCGATCATCCGCCGCAGCCGCCGCCGCGCCTCGCGCGAATAGACGGCATGGGCCGCCAGGCGAGCCCCATCAAGCCATCCATGACGGCCCTTGAAGTTCACTAACGGCGCCAGGTGCTGATCGTACGGAGAAGACGTTCCGCGAGGATCCGCCATGGTGAACAGGGCAACCTGGTGGCCATGGGCGCGCAGTAATTCCATCAATTCGAACAGGTAGACTTCTGTGCCGCTAAAAGGGAAGTTATATTTGTTGCAGAACAAGATCCTCATACGCGTCCTCTTCTGTATCGTGTTGGATTCGTGCCAGGAATCGATCGCCGAATTCCGTCAGATTTTTTTCGAAATTGAAATATTCAAAGACGTGGCACTGAGCGGCCCGGCAAAGCGGCTCCAGGTTCTCTTTCGAGGCGCAGATGAAGGTCAGCCGCGCAACGAAGTCTTCCATTGAGCCGGGCTGGTACAGATAGCCGGTCTTGCCATCGATGATGAGTTCTGGAATTCCGGTGATTGCCGGCGCCAGGACCGGCTTCCCCTGTGCCATCGCCTCCATCAGCGCCAGGGGAATCCCTTCGCTCAGGCTGGTGAGCACGGCAACGTCGGCCATCGCGTAATACAAATCCAGAGTCTCGTGGTCGACGTGTCCCAGAAGCCGGACTTCCGTCTTGAGGTCGAGACCGGCAATCAGGTGTTCCAAGTTCTGCCGCTCAGGGCCTTCCCCCGCAATCAGGCAGAGAAATTTCAGGCCCTGATCTTTCAGGCGATGACAAGCTCGAATCAGGAAGGCATGGTCCTTGATGGGATGCAGCCGTCCAACGCTCAACAGCAGATGGCGCCCGCCCTGGCATTGGGCTCGGGCCATGGGAAAGGGCAGTCGCCCGGGGTCGACCCCCAGGCGCTGCACTACGATTTTTTCCGGTTCGATATCAGGGTATTGGCTCAAGATACGCCTCCGGTTGTAGGCAGAGACAGTCAGGCAGAAACGGCACTCACTCAATTTGGTGTCAAGATAGGCGGCATGCACCAGCAGATCGGAGCCGTGCAGCGTCATGCTGAAGCCGGCCCTGAGCAGGCGCGCCGCTACCATCGCCACCCACGACGAGAAATATCCGTGGTGCGCGTGAATGTGAGAAACATTTCCTTCGCCCAGGCGGAGCGCGAGGCATGCCCCCAGCCAGGTGTGCGCGATGGCCCGCAAGCGGCGCATGGGAGATTCGTGGCCCTGCAAAAGTATTCGCTGGAACAGGCCGGACAGCAGGTCGAACTGTTGCACACACAGCCACAGAGCCCTGGCTAGCAGTGCCGGTTTTAACGGCTGCAGGCAGAGGGTCTCGCCTGCCCATTCGCGGAGTTCGTCGTTCAGGCCGTTCGCAGGCGGCCTCGCGCTGCAGGGAATCACACTCACGCCCCGCCCGCGCAGCTCGCGAATTTCCGCGGGCACATATGATTCGACCGGCGAAGGAAACTGATTGGCGATATACGCAATGGTGGGCACGCGGACCGGTTGGAATGAAGTGACGGAAGAAACGAAAGCTAGCTCTGTTCCTGGGGTACGAGACGTTGGCGTCCCCGGCAGAATACTTGCCACCCCACGAATCCGGCGCCGTATAGCACCAGGAAGCCGAGCGCCCAGACTCCATACCGGCCGCGCGCGAATAACCCTGCGGTGAAGACGGCGAGCCATGGGCCCAGAACGCGATAGGAGATCGTTAGAATTTTCGATAGTCCGGCGTGAATGACGATGTAGGCGGCGCATGCCAGCAACTCGGCCCAGCCATAGCCCGAGATACCGAAGCGAAGGAAGACCCACGACCCGCCCGCCAGGAGCACGACATGAACCGCGCAGGCCTGGGTCACAACCCAGGGCCGGCCCATGACGAATAAAGCTGAGGACTGCAGGTTGTACACCGAATTCACCAGGACGCCCACGGCGATGAATGGAAACACCGTGAGGCTCGGCATCCACCGTGCCCCCAGGAAGCGCGGCACCATCCATGGCCCGAGCAGCGCGAATGTGCAGAGCAGCGGTCCCAGGGTAATCAACTGCAGGCACAAAGCACGCTGCAATGCCAATTGCATCCGCTCGTGATGTTGCTGCAATCGGGCCAGCGCTGCGATCGCGATTCTGCCGGCCGCCATTCGCACCGATCCGAGGCCTTCGGCAATGCGCACTGCGACCCCGACAAAGGCGACGCCCTCAGCCCCTACGAACCGTCCCACCAGCAGGGGATTCACCAGGGTGCGCAACTGCCAGACGCGAATCGAGGCGGTGATGCCAATGCCGTAAGCCAGCATTTCTTTTGCAGCGGGCCGATCAAAGCGCAAATGCGGCAATAGTCGTGCTGACACGCAGGTAGCGGCTAGCACCACAGCCTGCCACGCCAGCTGTCCCGACACCGGCGCCCATATGCCGAAGCCGCCCGCGGCGAGCGTCATTGAGACGATCAGAGCCAGGATTTGGCCGCCCAGTTCAATCCCGGCGGCCGCTCCGAAATTTAAGGCGCGTTCCAGCTTGGCCATGGGTATGCCGGTCAATCCGACCATCGGTACGTTCAGTAGCAGCACAAGGTAGGGCGCGAGAAATTCCCGGCTTCCGAACCAGCGGATCAGCCAGGGCGCAGCAGCGGCTCCCACTGTCATCAGGAAGAGCGAGTTCGCCAGAACCACGGTGGTTGCCACGGAATATAGATGTGCATCAGGATTCTCCGGCTGGCGGACCAGGTAGGTGTCAACACCCGCACGAGCTAGATTGGCCAGAAACGACGTCAAAGCGATTGTGGTCACGAACAATCCATAAGCGTGGGGCCCGATCCACCACGTCAGCACCAGCATGTTTCCCAGGCTGACCAGAACGCCCAGCCCGTAACGCGCTGCCAGATAGGCTCCGCCGCGGAGCGTCAGCGCAGCAAGTGGCGGTTCAGACCGTGAACTCATTGGTTTTGCCGGATTGGTTCTGCGTGGCCAGGATTCCTGCCAGAGTGAACAGCAAGCCGTTGACGAACTGGTAGTTCATTACTACAAAGAAGGCGTTGACCAGATACACCGAGACCAACACTGGCCATACAGACCGGAATCCCGCGTCCAGGAATCCATCGTCGTCGGAAAGTGCCCGGCGCTGGCTTAAGCGAAACAAACCCACAATCGTCCACCCGTACAGACCCAGACCGACTATTCCGTACGCGACAAGAATTTCCAGGTAGGTGTTATGGAAATAGAACGCTTCCTGCTGATATCCGTCCATACGCCGCGCCAGCTCAAACGGAGTGCGATTGGGGCCCCATCCGAGGAAAGGCCGTTCCAGGAACATCTGCCACCCCGCTGTATACAGTGTCACGCGGTACTCGACGGTTCCACGATCTTCCAGCCGGTTTTCCAATGGCGTGTCTTGGGTTCCAGAGAACCCTGCGAACAACCCACCGATCAGGCCTGCAAGAGCCAGGAAAAGACAGGCACGGCGCAAGCGCCGGCTGGAAGAAAGCAGAAACGTCATCACCACCGATCCGGCGAATGCCAGCCAGACGGCGCGTGTCAGAGTGGCCAGAATCGCCATCGGCACGGCCAACAGCACCGCCATCGCCGGAACCCCTTTTAACCTCCTCCGACGAAACGAATCCAGCGCGACCAATCCCAACAAATTCAAACTGACGCCATTGGCCACCGACTGCAGAAAGGGCCCCCGCGCCCGTCCCGCCTGAATGCCCAAGTTGTCATCCAGAATGTAACGGGGAAACACCAGCATCTTTGCCCCGGCAACGCTGGCAATCGAGGTGAGCGCCAGATAGGCGAGTGCCGCGAGTAGAAACCATTCAAGACGGCGCAATGCGCCGGGATCGTCGAAGACCAGCCCCGATATATGAAACAGCGCAAATGGCACTAGCCACTTGGCGACAAAGAGACTCCAGGCTTGCGGGTCGGAGGCATTGGCCAGTGTTCCCGCCACGCCTAACAGCACCAGTCCCAGCAGCGGCCAGGTGAGGGAATCTATCGTCAGCCATTGCGGCAACAACATCGCCCGCATCAGGACCACGAAGATCAGCAGGACAAATGCAATTCGGTCAATGGCATACAGTTCCACCTGGGGGTTGCGGAACATCATCAACGCCAGCACCACCAGGTAAAGCGGCCAGGGCGCGACAATTAACAGATGAAGAGGCCGGGCCGCCATGCCCGCCGCCGCGCACGCCAAGTCGCCTGGAAGGGAACGTGCTCGGATGGGGATCGCAACGCTCACGGTTTTCGCGACCGCTGCGGCCGGAAGGATGTCCAGGCCGGCAACCGGCTGACCTGCGACCGCGCCAGCCGCAACAGGCTTCCACCCATCCGGCGCAGAAAGAAGTGCGCCGCGGATTCTCCGCTCGAGGGACGCCAATACAGTTCGGGACCTGACGCGGCGGGCACCGGCTTGTGCGCCCTGCGCGCAGGTGACTGCTCCGGATTTCGATATTCGCGAATTACCTCCGGCGCTTCATCCAAGACTGCAGTGCTCTGGACTTCTGGCTCTTCTATCAACGTCGACATTTCACTGCCTCCCGCAAGTTTCTAGCTTCCACTGCCTCGCAGTACAGCTGAAAACGTCCTGAACAAAATTCGCAGATCCATCCCCAGGCTCCACTGCTCGATGTATTGACGGTCAAGGGTGAGACCACGGGTGAAAGAGGGGTCCTGACGCGCGCTCACCTGCCATAGGCCGGTAAGCCCAGGCTTCACATCCAGTCGTCGCAAATGGTCCAGATCGTAGCGAGCGAAGTCATCCAGAGGATGCGGCCGTGGGCCAACCATGCTCATCTCGCCCCTGAGCACGTTCCACAACTGCGGCAATTCGTCGAGACTGTAGCGGCGCAAGACACCGCCTATCCGGGTAATGCGGGGGTCGGACGCGATCTTGAAGAAGGGTCCCTCACGCTGGTTCCGGGCCCGCAGGGTTTCTTTTGCGGCATCGGCATTGGCCACCATGGTGCGGAACTTGTAACAAAGGAAGCATCGTCCCTTACGCCCGACTCGTAAGGCGCGATACAAGACCGGCCCTGGAGAGTCCAGACAAATGAGCACACCGATAAACAGCAGGGCAGGGGCGCTGAACACCAGAGCCAGGGAAGAGCACACCACATCGAACCCACGTTTGAAGAACAGTCCCGCCAGGGGAAGCGGCTCTTCGTGAAGGCTGACCACCGGCAGCCCGCCAAGCATCTCGGGACACGGAGATCGTGGTTCCAGTCCGAAGAGCTCAGGAACGAGCTTCACGTCGAGGTGAATCCGGCGCGCCTCCCGTATGATGGTGCGGGCCAGGTTCGATTCCAGAGGTGCGGCGAGGATCACCTCGTCCGCGAATTCAGCGCGCGCAATCCGCGCCAGATCGTCCGCCGTGCCCAGCACGTCGGAACCCAGGCTCCCATCGTCATCCAGGTATCCGCGCATCACTCTGCCCAACTGCGGGTTTTGCTCCATGTAATCGCCGATTTCCCGTCCTACTCTTCCCGCCCCCACGATCAAGACGTTGCGGGCCGCCCGCCCGTTCTGCGTCCTGCGGGCCGCCCACCTTCGTTGCCATTCGCGCCAGACCACCATGCAGACGAAGTTCGACACCGCCGTGGCCAGCACCGCTCCCAGCGGAATCACCACCTTGATCCCGAGCAGGTGAACCAGAGTTGCGGAGAGTAATGTGGCCCAGACCACCGTGCGCAGGAGCGCCAGCGTGTCGCTCCGCCGGTCTCGCTGCAGATCGTTGCGATACGTCCCTTCCGAAAAAGCCAGGAGAGTGATCAACGAGCCGTATAAGAGCGCGTATCCCAACCGGAATGGAGGGACGTCCGGCGCACGCCTGAGCCAATCCAGATGGTGGTGCACGGCGCCATACACGTGGCTGATCGCGACGAAGTTCGCCAGGATCAGCAGGAAGTCCCCAAGCACACAAGTCAGCAGCGTCCAGCGGCTCCCCGCCACCAGCGGTTTCGGCAATACCATTTCCGCCAGGTGGGGGAGCGTGTGAGCGTGAATTGCCGGGGTTTCCCGGACCCACGAACTTCCATCCACACCCACGGACTGCGGCCGTTTCCGCGGCGGGACTGGCGGCGGGAATGTTCCTGCCTCCGGCGTCCTTGCGCTGCGAGCTCTCTGCAGGGCAGAAACTTGGTGCGAAATCATCGTTGAGGGAGCCACTTCAGACCAGTTCCAATTCGTAACCGGAAACTTCAATTGCCACCGCTCGCTGGATGCATTCAATCGAGATGACCAGGTGTTTCGGATCCCGCTGGTCAAGAATTCCTTCGAGTCCGTTCAAACAGCCGCCGCGAAGTCTCACTCGCTGGCCCACTCTCAGGAAGGGATAGAGCGAACATGGCACTCTTTCGGAGAGCAGTCTTTGCAGATCTTCTACCTGTTTTGCCGGAACCTGTACCGCCCTGCTACCGAAGTTCACAAAGCTCATTACACCGCCTGTGTTCAGGACGGTCAGCCTGGCCCCGGAAGAGCGGTCGATGCGCACGAACACGTAGCCGGGAAACAAGGGAATCTCAACCGGCTGTCGCCGATCGCTCCATGCATGCACTTCGGCGCGCAGAGGAAGAAAGACTTCGACATTCTTATTGCGGAGTTGAACCGCAACCCTTTTTTCATAGCGATGCCGAATCTGGAGCGCGTACCAGTGTGTAGCGTAACTGGAAGCGGTGGCGGCGGCTGAAACGCTCAGAGGCTTGACTTGCAGACGGGACATAGCTCCGCTAAGTGAATCCCACGCTCTTTTTTCAAATGGTTTTCCACAATTTCTGTGCCGGCACCCGGCGGGGGCAGAACTTCGCCGGCTTCTCTGGCCGCGCGGTTCAGGTCTCGCGACCAAGACCGTGCGGCCCGAGTACAGTAAGCGCCGGGGTGCGATCCTTGCATTCGTGACCGCACCCCGGAAGGGGAGGCTATTGCAACTTCCGGTGTTTCACGCCCGGTTAAAGCACTAATCGCAATGACCGCATTTGTTGGGCGGATAGACTGGGGCGGGAAACTCAGAGTTTTATGAAGGCATTTATCTGAATCTGAGTAATGAGTCTCCTTGCCAGCCGACTGCGCCGCACGTTTTCCTGTCTTTACTCGCGCTGCCGCCCGAGCACCGGCCAGCAGCGTTTACAGTCTTCGATAAATCCTTTCTGGAATCGGAAAATTTCGCTCACTAAGCACGGTTCCCAGCAGGTGGACGTTAGCCGCGAGCAGTGTTTCCTTAGCCCGTCGCGCGGCCAGGCGTCGCGTGGTGTGCGCTTCCAGCACCAGGATCACGCCGTCCGCAAGGTTCGCCAGCAGTGCCGTCTCGCTAAAGAGGCCAGCCGGGGGAGCGTGCAGCAGGGTGTAGTCGAACTCGCGTCTCAGTTCCCCGAATTGGTTTCTCAGCCACACCGCCGAGGACCCATTTTCGCCCAGGGGGATCTCCCAGGAAGCCAACCAGACGCGTCGCGAAACTTGGCGGGAGGACTTGCGCATCGCGTCAGCCGTTTCGGGCGCAGACAAGCCGTCGTTGCGGTTCCTCCCATAAAATCGCTCCAAACCGGGGCAGTGACAGTTCGCCTCCACCAGGCAGACGGTGGCGCCCAGTTGTTCGCCCAAGGTTTCCCCGGCTTCTGCGCAGATGGAAGCGACATCCATTCCGGTATCGACCGGACAGACCACCACCTGGCGCGGACTGCGGGGCCATCCAGGGAAAAACACCTGCCGCACCAGCCCCCGCATCTGCTCGTGAGAAAAGCTCTCCGGGTCCCAGAGCGGTGGCTGCAGCCACTCGGCGTAAGCCTGCTCGAAGGCGTCTTTCGCCTCTGGCTCGAGATCGTCACCGGCCGAAAGTGGCCATGCCTCTAGTCGTGAGCTCATACTGATTCCTTAAGCACGCTTCCGCGCCAGAGAGGCTAAGACCGGGGTTCCCAGGCACGCCGTTACCTCCCCGGGAGTTCGAAACGAAGGATCCAGAAAGTCTGCAGTAAAGGCCAGACCCGTGCTGACGGTGCCGGCGGCGGCCAGACCCAGCAATCCGAACATCCAGCCCGATCGTCTCGGCAACGCGGGAACAATGGGCGGTTCGGCCACGGTCACGTTCACGATCCCACGTTCGTCGAGCGCGTCTCCGATGCGCGCCTCTTCCCGCTTCTTCACATACAGCAGATAGTTCTCTTCTGCTTCTTTCATCTCCCGGATCAAGTCCTGCTGCCGGACGGCGCTTTCTCCCAATTCGCGGGCGGTTTTGGATGCCTCCGCCAGCAGCATCGCAGTCCCGGCGGTTCGGCTTTGCAATGCGGCCAGCTCGACTTGTGCTTTTGCCAACTCGGATTTGGCCCACTCGTGATTTGCGTCCAACTCGGTGGTCTCATCGCGCAGCGGAACCGTCTCTTCGGTGGCAAGAGCCGCCTTGGTTTCCACAATCTGCTGGTCCACTTCCTGCACCAGGCGATAGGTGGGTTCGAACTCCGTCAGCAGCCCGGTACGCTTCAGTTCCAGCTCCAGCAGCGTGGATTTGAGTTTCTCCATCAGTTCAGGGTTGTCCGCAACCCGGATCTGATGCGTCGAGCGTTCCGGGAAAGACGCCAGTTTGACCTGCAGGGAGCGGATGCGCTGTTCGGTTTCCGCGATTGCGATCCGTCCCTGCCGGTAACTGGCGTCCACCTCGCTCAACTTTTGCAGCGCCATGTCGCGCTCTAGCGCTCCCGACACCACTCCCTGGTCCCGGGTAAAGTCCAATAGCCGCATTTCGGTCTCCGCCAGTTTTTGCCGGTACTGATTCATTTGCTGATCGAAGAAGTGAAATTCACCCACTGGCCGGTGCACTTCCTCGTGCTTCTGGAGGTATGCCTTGGAGAGCGAAGTCAGGACCTTCACCGCCAGCTCAGGATTCCCCGAGTCGTAGCTGACCGAGATCAGAGTAGTTTTCCGAACCGGTTCCACGTTGAGCTGACGCGCCAGACGGCGCACGGCCTGTGCTTCCCGCACCTCCCTTCCGCCGCCATCCAGAAACCAGAATTTTCCTTCGGAAACCAACCCGGTTTCGTTGGCTACTTTGGCCAGCAGTTCTTCGTCGTGGAGAATTTCCGCCTCCGAGTTCAGTTCCTCGTCGGTGATTTCCTGGCGGGCGAATTCCGGCGTGGTCGGCACAGGAGTGACCATCGGGTCGAGCCGCCGGCGGCGCAGCAATAGCGTCATGTGCGCCCGGTAAGAGGGCGAGAGGGTTCCATAGAGGAGCACGGCCAGAAAGATGGCGCCGAAGGAGACCAGCACCAGCCGGCGTTGCCGGAACAGGACCGCCAACACATCGCGCAAAGTGGGAGAGGGCGCCGGTGCAGGTTTGCGAACGACGATGTGGTCTTCAGGCATGTCAGCCACTTCAATTCAGTTGGTGTGTTACTCCTCCTCAAAATTGCGCCGGGTTCCAATACACTCCCAGGTAGGGCATCCGCAAATACGGGCGAATCTTGGAGAGCGTGCCCTGGGGAACAAAGATCAGGTCGCCGGGTTCGAGATGGACATCCTCGTTGAGATTCCGCGAGTTGAGCATCTGCTTTACGTCCAGCCGGCGAGCCTCCACGCGGTCGTCAGCCGTCCGCCGGAATAACACTACTTGCGAGTCCTTCGACTGGCTGGTGAAGCCGCCGGCTATCGCTACTGCTTCCGCCACCGTAGTATCTCCGTGCAATTCGTACTTGCCGGGATGAGTGACCTCGCCAGTGGCCACGAAATGCGGAGCGTCGAATTCCTTGAGCGTCACCGTGATATCCGGATCATGCAGAAACCCGGAGTAAGCTCCACGCATAGCTTCGTCGATCTCAGGCAGGGTCTTGCCCTCGGCGTACAACGGAGCGATACCCCTGAGCGCGACGAACCCGTCGGGCTGCACCCGAGTGGTTTGGTTGAATTCCGGGGAGAACGTGAAGCTGACTTCGATCAGATCGCTGCGGCATAACCGGTAGAGCGGATGGCGGTCCCCCGCGAGTTCTGGACTCCGTTCGCCATCCGCTTTCCCGGGTTTTGTGGTTGCCGACGTCCCAGCGCTTTGCATGGCTACCCTTGTTCCTACTTCTTGGGCGACAGCAACCACCAACACTTGCTGCAGAAGCACACCGGCCAAAATGAGAACTGTACCTCCATTCCCGCCTTTCATGTCCTCATCCTGTCCCGAGCACTCCGCCTGGAGCCCGCCGAATCTTGCGGGTCTCGGCTGTTCTTGCGCAAACTTAATCGGGATCGCCATTCGTGACAAGACATGGGAAGTATGGTCTCCGCAGGTAGGTGAAGCCGCTTCAGAAGGTTGAGCTTGCTCCGCAAGCGGCATTCTGGCGGGCCAGACCGATGCATGGCGATTGGTAATGCAGTATCTGGAGGCTAGGAAGCCATCAGCCGATTGCCTACCGCAGTAGTGCCTACTAAAGTGGACGTGTATTCCGCAGAACTGCCTCTGGCCCATGGACGAGGGGAATGGATCTGCAAGCAACGCAACGGTCTTCGAGGTTGTCCGCCAGTTTGGAGTCCAGGCTTCGCGAAGAAAGATTGCACAGATTTTTCCGGGCCGGAATTGGTAAACTGTCACGAAATCGGGTGACGGCTGTACTCGTCCTCGTGCACCTCACGCCGTAGCATGACGGGCGAAGCTGTTTCAGCATTCGAGGTAGTATGAAGTCAAGTCGTGAGATCCTGCCGCTTCATCAAAACATTCGCGTTCTGGTGGCCGACTCCAATCAGATGCAGTCCCAATTGTTGGTTTCCGCACTTCGTCGGCGGCCCGAATTTTCCGTGGCTTCCTGCTCCAGCGACGCGGAAGCCATTCTAGGGGCTGTCGCTTCTTCTCCAGCGGATGTGGTCATTATCAATCCCGATAATTCACGGGACGTGCCTCAGGATCTGACCATCGTCCGCCGGCTTCACCTGGCGCATCCCAATGTCGCCAAGGTGCTGCTGCTCGACTCCTATGACCGCTCCATTGTAGTGAGCGCTTTTCGCTCGGGTGTTAAGGGACTATTTTGCTTTGCCGAATCTCCGTTTCGCCTGCTATGCAAGTGCATCCACTGTGTCTTTGCAGGCCAGGTTTGGGTCAATCACGAACAACTCCAGTACGTGATTGACGTCATGACGCAAGTGCCTTCGTTGCGGATTGTCAATGCCACCGGACGAAAACTTCTCACGCCCCGGGAAGAGCAGGTGGTGGCGCTGGTTGCGGACGGCCTCAACAACCGGGAGATTGCAGGCGAACTCAGTCTCAGCGAGCACACGGTGAAAAAATACATATTCCGCATCTTCGACAAGCTGGGCATCTCAAGCCGTGTGGAGTTGGTACTCTATGCCGTGAACCACGGCGAAAACCGGCAGGCGGAGTGGGTGCCCGGAGCCTGACACCGAAGGTCTGCAGGCGCAACGCGTGCCGCCGTGTCACGCCCCAAAAATGTCGCGCAGTACCGCGACTCGCGCAACTCGGGTAAGATTCTCTGTCATATATTTGGATGAGGACGAGTTGCCTGACGCCAACCCATCCCGGCGCTGGACTGTAATCGCCTCAGGCCTGCTGATTTCCGTCATGGCTCTGGTCGTGATCTACACCAGCCGGGGCGCGTTTTTCAGCCCGATCACCCTGGTCGTGGTGGCCGCGATCGGTCTAGTGGCGGTTCTGCTCCAGTTGCGCTTCCGTCGCGATGTGGCCCAGAAGGTCCAACTCACACTGTGGCTCAATGCAGTGGGAGTCCTGGTTGCCCTGGTTGCCTTGTTTGCCGACTTGCTTCGTCTCAGCTGGTTGATCTTCCAGGCGACCGCGCTGATAGCGGTGGGATGTTTCTCCGTGAGCAGCGTGATCATTCTCGAAGCGCTGCGCCGGCACCGTATTGCGTCCCAGTGAGAGAACCTGCAGGATCGCGGGGAAAGTCAGGCGGGACGCTCCGCGATCAATCTCCAGAAAACTCCACAGCCACCGTCGTCTCCACCACCATCGGTTGTCCGCCGACACGGTAAGGCTGGTAGCGCCACCACGTCACCGCATCGATGGCCGCGGCCATCAGCAATTCTGGGCCACTCACCGGCTGCACATTGGTCACGTTGCCGTCCCGTCCGATGGTTACACGTAAGATTACGACCCCGTGCAGATTCTGTTGCCGGGCCGCTTCCGGATAGACAGGTGCAACTTTATGAGTGATCAACGATTCCATTTCGTCCGGGGCGACGATCATGGGATGAGCCCGCGCGGTCGCACGGGATTGCGCATCCTGCTTCTCGATTTCTCTCCAACCCCGCTCCCACTGCCACCAGCCGAAGGCCGCGGTTAGGATGGCCAGGGTGAGCACCATGCCCGCAAAGTTCCTGAATCGTGTCGAGCGCGGCCGCTGGGGCGCGGCGAATTCCCTCAACTTGTTCTCCAGCGGTTCCTCCGTTTGCCAACCCGGCAGCAAATCCTCGCGAGCGCGAGTCTCGCGCCCTGCCATGCGCAGCGCCCACAGGCGGAGGGTATCCTCACCTTCGTCACTCAGCCGCAGGAATTCCATCCCACAGCGCAGCTCCTGCTGATGCCGCACGACCGCCCGCGCTCGTACCGGCTCTTCCCCCGGCTGCAAGCGGAACGCAATTCCCACGGTCTCCCCGAAGCGGAGTTCGTGGGAAAGAACCACACCCGCTCCCTCTTCGCTCAGGTCCAGCAACCTACCGGGAACCTCGCGGGGAACCCCGCTGCGCAAGATAGTTACGTCGGCGCAAAGAGCCACCGGATGGCGAAGCACGCGCCGCGCATCGCCGGCACGCACCGGCACCGCGGCGCTCACAGTTCAACTGCCACGGTCATCGACAGTACCTCCGCTCGGTCTCGGCTGGAGACGCGACGAAGTGGCACAGGGGGGAGGGATACGGCGTCAGCCTAATGCCCAGCTGCTGGCGCTGTCAATTCAAAAGAAGGTAAATCCTAACCGCCTTCCTGGGCTCGGCGAGCTTCGGCTCCGGGAACGAAAAAGCCCGAAGCTGGGCTCCGGGCTCTTCAACTATTCGCTTATGGCTAGGTCACGGCCACCGCTTCGCGGTGTCTTCCCATCCTGCTGCTCGCGCCGGGGGAGGCGTGGCACTCACAGCCGGGGCCGGAATACGGATGGGTTGTTGTATGGCAGTCTGGGTCGCGAGCGTCGGCTTGTTGGCCGAAGCTTCGATCATCGAATCCTTGTCGTCCGACAGCAGTGGTGCCGCCACTCGCAGCGCTTCGACTTCCTTTTCCAGCCGGGCCAATTCCAATTCTTTCTGCCTCAACACTTCATAAACGTTCTTCATGCGTGGGCACCCATGCAAAAGAGAGATCAAGCACTTGCACGCACTTTACCACCACCAAGTGGTTTGTCAAGAAGGAAGACGCACAACTCCAGCGCGTGCGAGCAGCAACACCAATCCTGCGATGGCAAACAACAGCAACGTTCCCACCAGAACCTTGTGGGAGCTAAGCCAGCCGGTCTCGTCCGGAATCTCGCTATCGTATTGGGCCAGAAAAGCTGGCACGCTTTCGCTCATGGCGGAGCGGGTGTCTTCTTGGCGCGCTGGCCCGGCGCCGGCGGGTAGGGTGTCGGCGGCGGACGTCTTCAGCGCCGCCCGCGGAGTTTTTCCCATTTCACAATCCACGCACAAAACCCGTCCCGGAGAGATGGGGAAGCCACAAGCTTCACACTGGCCAATTTTCCCCAGCTCTCCTGCCAGAATCGGCTGGGGCAAATCCGGTTCCGCCGGCTTGTGGCGTATGGAAATGACCACTCCCTTCGATCCCGTCCGAGCTGTCGGGGATTCCACCGCCAATATCGCGTCCTCCTCGGGCTTGGCGTCGTTCTCAGGCGGAGCAGCGACTCTTGGAATGTCTGGTTCTTCCGGAACCTGCTCGCTTGCCCGCTGAGCGACTTCCACCCGCCGCGCTGCGTCGACCTGAACCAGCGCTGTCTGAATCATCTCGCCCAGGCGCTCCACGGCGACAATGTCACGTTCTGCAAACGCGCCGGGCCGGTCGGAAAAGAGCTCGAAAACCCCAATGACGTCCTGCTCGCCAATCAGGGGCATGACGACTACCGAGGCGATTCCCAGATTACGGCAACTCTCCCGGTTCACACGCGGGTCGGTCTCGGTGTCGTCGCAGCGCAGCGTCTGGCGCTGGCGAACACTCTCGGCGGAAAGCCCCGAGTTGACCTGCAGGTGGCTGCCCAATTCGGGAGCGGAACCGCCCGCGCTGGCGCGGCAGACCATCAAGTCTCCTTCCCAGAGAGCGATGGCTGCGCCACTGGCGCCGGTAATGTATTTTGCGCGTTCCGCCAGCAGTTGCAGGGTGGCTTCCAGATCCTGCTTCGCCAGGTCGGTCAGGGAGGTGCCGCTGGCGGGAATTGGCAGCTGTAAGGCCTGAAAAAGCTGTTCCTGGGTGTGTCCGCCACCGTCTCCATTGGAGTTAGCCGTCTTCTGCAGCGCTGCTCTCGCACCCTGATCCATGAACAGACTCCAAGCCCAGGAAAGCCGTTCCTGCCGCTGGCAAGAAATCCTCTCACGACCGCGGCAGCCGCGATTTCAGTGGGTATTGCTCGGAGTTTCGCTCCCTCGGCTGGGAAGTGTCAAGAACAAAGCCGTGGATGGAAGGCGAACCCCCAACCTGCAGCGAGAGAGAGTCCGGCGTCCCTCGCCTCACCACGCCAGCCACGCCCACCCTACCAGCAATGTACAGAGAGTGACCGGAACCCCCACGCGCAAATAATCTCGGAATCCGATCTGAACTTCCGGTTGGGAGCTCTCCACAACGATGATGTTCGCTACGGAGCCGGTGATGGTGAGATTGCCCGCCAGCGTGGAGGCCATTGCCAGAATCAGCCAGGCGGAACGAGGGTTGGCAAAACCCGGCACCAACGACTTCAGCAGCATCACTGCAGGCACGTTGCTGACTACATTGCTGAACAGCGCGACGGTCACGGTAAACACCGCCGTGTGCTGCAGGTTCCAGTGCTGCGCGACTTCGAGGAGGCGCCGGGTTAGCCCCGCATTTTGTGCTCCCCCGACGATCAGGAAGAGTCCTACAAAGAAGACGAGCAGTCCCCAGTCGACTTCTTTATAGAGCTTCTGCGGCTCAATGGTTCGCGTGATCAGCAGGGTGGCGGCTCCCAGCGCAGCCATCATTGCCGGAGGCACGCCCAGGAAAAATCCGATAACCACCGCGCTCACCACAACGACCGGCTTGCGAAGACGAGAAACGTCGAGTTCGGGCAGCGGAATCCTTGTGGTTTCCGCCGGCAATGGTTCCAGCTTGCGAAGATGAACCCAGTGCAGCACCGCCCAATCGATGAGCAGCCCCACGACCGCGATGGGGCCTAGGTGAAACAGGAAGTCGCGATATCTGATTCCGGAAAACGACCCGATCAACATGTTCTGCGGATTTCCGGTAATTGTGGCCACGCTGCCGATGTTGGAAGCGGTGGCGACCGCCAGCAGGTAAGGCAAAGGCTGCAGCCGCATGCGCCTTGTGATGCTAAGAACGAACGGCACCATGACCAGGCAAACGATATCGTTGACGAAGAACGCGGACAGGAATCCGCAGGTGAACACGACCGCGGGTAATAAGTACGACGGCTTCAGCCGCCGCAGCAAAAACTCTGCATTCCACTCGAAAAAACCGACCAAGTGCAGATTGCCCACGATGAGCATCATGGAAAACAACAGCACCAGGGTGGAGAAGTCGATGTATCGCAGCGCTTCCCCGGGCTGCACGATGCGGGTTGCCACCATGGCAACCGCTCCGATAATCGCAGCGCCGGGCCGGTCAATCTTCAGCCCGGGGAATTTTCCGATGGCAAAGACCAGGTAGCTGGCGCAGAAGATGCCGTACGCCACTACGATCATGGCATCGGACAATTCGTGCGTGGGCAAAGACGGCATCGGCGTTCGCACAGAATAACAGGAGCACCAGGACGCTTCGGTTACAATTCGCCTTTCCCGAATGGAGGATTGCAACGTGGTCCGTAGCTCACGTCTTGTTCTCGTCCTCGTCCTGATTTCGGCTGGTTGCCTGGCCCAAACCGGCAACAGTCCCGAGCGGAAAACCAGCCGCTACTTCGCTTCCATCCGGCAAGAACCGTCGCTGTTGCTGGCCTTTCTACGGGACATGCCCAAGGGCGGCGACTTGCACAGCCACCTCAGCGGAGCGATCTACGCCGAGAGCCTCGTAGATTACGCGGCGAAGGATGGACTGTGTTTGATGCGTAATACCAATTCGCTGGCTTCGCCGCCCTGCGACGTTTGCGACGATAGCGCCGCCAAGCCTGCCGTCAGTTGTGCCTATAGCAGTCCGGCACTATACAACTCCATGATCGATGCCTGGTCGATGCGCAACTGGAGGCCGGAACGCGAATCCGGCCACGACCACTTCTTCGCCACTTTCGACAAGTTTGGACCTGCGACCCATAACCACGGCGGTGACGTGCTGGCCGAAGTTGTGGCGCGCGCCGCCGCCGATCACGTGCAATATCTGGAACTCATGCAAACCGCCGACGGGGGAATCGCCCTGGCCACGGGGAAGCACGTCGGATGGGATGACGACTTGGCCGGGCTTCGTCATAAGCTTCTCGCGGGCGGTCTGAAGGATGCGATCCCAGCGGCTCGCAAAACGCTGGACGAGCAGGAAGCTCGCATGCGTGACACCCTGAAGTGCCAGAGTGCCGAATCCGACCCTGGCTGTGACGTGACCGTGCGTTACCTCTATCAAGTCCTGCGGGGCATGGCGCCAGCGCAGGTCTTCGCCCAGATCCTGACGGGATTCGAACTGGCTCAGGCGGATCCGCGATTTGTAGGGCTGAATCTGGTTATGCCCGAAGACTGGTACGTGCCTATGCGGGATTTCGAATTGCACATGAAGATGCTCGACTACCTGCATGGTGTCTACCCCAACGTTCACATCAGTCTGCACGCGGGCGAGTTAGCCATGGGGCTGGTTCCGCCCGAAGGATTGCGCTTTCACATTCGCGAATCGGTCGAAAAGGGCCACGCCGAACGCATCGGCCATGGCGTAGATGTGATGAATGAAACCGATCCTCTGGGATTGCTCCGCGAGATGGCCCAGCGCAACGTGCTGGTGGAGATTTGCTTGACCTCCAATGATGTGATCCTGGGGGTCAAGGGCAAGGAGCACCCGCTACCCATGTACAGGAAGTATGGAGTGCCGGTGGCGCTGGCCACCGATGACGAGGGAGTCTCCCGCTCGGACATGACCCACGAATATCTGCGGGCGGCCACGACCTATGACTTGTCGTATGCAGACCTGAAGCAGATGGCGCGGCAAAGCCTGGAGCATAGTTTTCTTCCGGGCGGCAGTGTGTGGAGCAACCTGAACGAGTCGCGGCGGATTGCCGCCTGCGGCGATTCTACGGGAACGCGAATCTCGCCAGCCTGCCGCAAATATCTCGCTGCAAACGATCGCGCCCGGGCGCAATGGAAGCTGGAAGAAGCATTCGCGAGATTCGAGAGCAAGTTCTAGGGTTCCTCTGTGTTCCACTGTGCCCGCAGTGGTTAACCGCTCGCGGAGACGGAATGCTAGAATGCGCCTTCCGCGGCACTTTGGGGGTAAAAGGATCTTTTGGGCCGACTGACCGGCATCCTCGGACTCGCCAGCATGGTGGCGCTGGCCTGGCTTTTCTCCACCAACCGCAAAGCCATTCGGCGACGAACGGTTCTTTGGGGCTTAGGGTTGCAGCTGGCATTTGCGTTTCTTGTGCTGCGCGTTTCTGCCGGACGCCGTCTGTTTGCCTGGCTCGGCGAGGTTGTCACCAACTTCCTCAGTTACTCTTTCGCGGGATCGTCTTTCGTATTCGGCGATTTGGGCAAGAAAGGGCCGCCGTTCTATCTCGCGTTCCAGGTGCTTCCGACGATCATCTTCGTAGCCGCATTCTTTTCCATCCTCTACCACTACGGAATCATGCAATGGATCATCCGGCAGATGGCTAAGGTGATGGTCGGATTTCTGGGCACCAGCGGCGCTGAGTCCATGAACGTCGCCGCCAGCATTTTCATGGGATGCACGGAAGCACCGCTCACCATCCGGCCATTTCTGCCGAAGCTGACGCGCTCCGAGTTGATGACCATCATGACCAGCGGCATGGCGCACATTTCGGGCGCGGTGATGTCGGCCTATATCCTGTTTGGCGTCGAAGCCAAGCACCTGCTGACTGCTGTCATCATGACCGCTCCGGGGACCATTCTCATTTCCAAAATGCTCGTGCCGGAAACCGAGGAACCCGCGACTGCCGGCCGGGTAAACATCAGCGCCGAAGAAATGGCGGAGCATAAGACCGAGAACCTGCTGGGAGCAGTTGCGAAGGGCACGACCGACGGTCTTTATCTCTCCTTGAATGTCGCCGCGATGCTGATCTCGTTTCTGGCGCTAATCGCTCTCACGAACGGCATTCTCGGCGGTGTACACAACGGCCTGGCCCACTTCGGGTGGGCCTGGTTCCCCACCAGCCTCGAACGAATTTTTGGAGTGCTGTTCGCGCCCGTGGCCTGGGTGATCGGCGTTCCCTGGCGAGACTGCGCTGCCATCGGAAATCTGCTGGGCACGCGCATGGTGCTGAACGAATTCGTAGCATTCTCCATGCTCGCGGGCCAGAAGGCCGCGCTCGATCCCCGCTCCTACACGATTGCCACCTACGCCCTGTGCGGCTTCGCCAACCTGGGCAACATCGGCATTGAAATCGGCGGCATCGGCTCGCTGGCACCCAACAAAAGAGGAGAGCTCGCCCGCCTCGGAATCCGCGCTATGCTGGCCGGGACGATGGCTAATCTGATGGCGGCCTCCATTGCGGGAATGCTGCTGTGAAGAGCCTTCGGCTGGTGCACTGAGAACTGGTCACTGAGAGCTGAAGCTTCGATGACGGACTCTTTCATGCTTGCCGAATCCGCCGCGCAATCCATACTAGCGGTTACGCCGCTGCGTCCAAGGATCGCGCTCATCCTCGGCTCGGGTCTTGGGGCGTTCGCCGACGAGCTCGCGGATTCCGCTCGCTTACCCTACGCGAATATCCCTTCCTTTCCGCGATCTACTGCCATCGGCCATGCTGGACGGATGGTCATCGGCAAGGCCGGAGCGGTGCCGGTGGCGGTGATGCAGGGACGCGTGCATCTCTATGAAGGTTATTCCGCGCAAGAGGTCGCGTTTCCGGTGCGGGTTTTCGCCCGCATGGGGATCCGCGCCTTGATTCTTACCAACGCTGCCGGCGGCATCAATCTGGAATACAAACAGGGTGCGCTGGTGGTCGTCCGCGACCACATCAACCTGCAGGGGCAGAATCCGCTGGTTGGACCCAACGACGACCGCTTCGGCCTCCGCTTCCCGGACATGACGCGAGCCTATTGGACGCCGTATCGCGACATCGCGATCGAAGAGGCGAGCCGGCTTGGTACCACCATTTACCAGGGCGTCTATGCCGGACTACTCGGGCCGAGCTACGAGACCCCCGCAGAGATCCGCTATCTGCGTACCATCGGCGCAGATCTTGTCGGGATGTCCACCATCGCCGAGGTGATTGCGGCGGCGCATCTCGGGCTGAAGGTGCTGGCTATTTCCGTAGTAACGAACCTGGCAGCCGGCATCCTGGATCAGCCGATCCATCACCAAGAAGTGCTCGAAACCGGGGAGCGAGTGAAAGGTCAATTCACCGCCCTGCTGCGCGCGGTCCTGCCCCGGATAAACCAGGCCTTAACCGCGTAGGGAGCCTATCAATTATGGTGCTGTCATCGTGGGTCGGCTGCGAAGGACCTATGTACTTTGACGACGCCGGCAGAAATACACAGGTCCTTCACTGCTCGCGGATCGCTGCGCGAACCGGCGCTTCGTTCAGGATGACATCAGGGTGAAGTGTGTGCAGAACTTAGTGTGCCCGCTTCCCCACGACTACTGTCCAATCAATCCAAACACTGCCACGCTGTTGGTGGTTCCAACGTAGACTCTGCCATTCGCGATCATCGGCGTGCCAAAGTGGCTGGCCGAACCGAAATGGTCGCGCGAGCCGGCCGCCTGATTCGAGTTGTAGAGTTCGGTTGCGAGATTGCCGGCATCGTAGGCGTGCAGCACCGAAGTGCCGGCATGCTCGATGGCCCACAGAATCCCATTGCTGGTTCCATTCGCCGAGATGCTGGGCGTGCTGCCCGGGTAGGTAAACGATGTCGCGCTCCGGCTCACGAAAGTATTTGACAGCTTGGCCTGGCTGAACTGGAACTGCAGCAGCCGCCCACCTTGTGGGCCAAAGTAAACGTTGCCATTGAAATAGGCCGGCATGGACCACAGTCCGCCCGGCAGGGCGCTATCGAGTTCCTGATAGATGTTGTTCTGATGGGGATCGAACTTGCCCATGTTCTTGCGGTTTACGATGTAAATGTTCTGATCCTTGCCCGCCCCCAGCACCAGGTGGCGCGTCTTTCCGCTCGCGTCCGTCATCGGGGGAAGCAGCAGCACACCCCCGGATCCAAAATCTTCGTCCGAATTAGATTCCGCGACCGTGTTGAACATGTTGAAGTAGTCGGACACCGCCAGTTTGCGGTTGGTGGTGGACAGCTTGACCATCGCGTTTCCATAGTCGCCCATAACCGGGAAGCCCTTTGCATCCAGGCTGGTGTCGAAGTCGCCGTTGCCATCGAGGAAAAAGAGATTGCCGTCTCCGTCCGCCGCCATGCCGGCGCCCGCTTGCCAAATGGCGCCTTCACTGCCATTGGGTACCACGTCGATCACGCTGGTGCGTTTCAGCGTCTTGGCGTTGTAGCCGATCACCCAGCCGGTGTAGGGGCGCTCATCGCAGTGCGAGGTCCAAGCGGTGTAGATTACGCCGTTGACCAGGGTCAATCCCTGCCGCTCGGCGTACTGGTGAGGATCGAAGATCACAAAACCGTTCTTGCTGTTGTCGCCATTGCCGGGATACTTCGCCTTTACCGTAACCGGACCCCCAAATTGCTCTTGTCCGGTTGTCATGTCCAGAGCGTGAATTCGCTGGAAGTATTGCTGCGAGGTCTTGCTCATCCCAACCACGTAAATCGTGCCGTGGGGTCCAATCTTGCGGTCAATCACCGGAGTAGCGGTGATGCCGATCTCTGGTGTGATCTGGCTGCAGCTGTGGGTGTCGGACGGGGTTTCGCCCTGCCCCAGCACTGAGACCTTCCAGAGCTGCGCGCCGTTGTCAGCGTCGAAGGCATACACGCTGTCATTCTCCGTGACGGCATAGACCACATTGTGGGTTCCACCCTGTATAGAAACGGAGGACAAATACAGCGGCTCGGCGTCAATTACGCCGTCCACCGGCATAGTGAACACCTTCCCGAACGCTGTTGAATTGACATTGCTCAAGGTCAGAGCTGTTTCCTCCAGGTTCTGGCCGGTGCGGGCATTGTCGTTGTGGTAGGTACTCACGTCGCCGGCCCAGGCGACCGCAGCAAGCAGCAACATGCACAGCGCTAGCGCTTTGCGACTGGCATACGAGTCATGTTTTTCAACCAGTACATCGGGGGATGAGGTCGTCACGGCAGTCTCCTTGTGGACCCGCCCAGCCAAGAGCATTAGGCGGAGAGATGACGGCAATGTTGCCGGAACGCTGCGGCCAGAGGGGACGTTCCGAAGGATGCCTGTCCACTGGACAAGCTTCTTAGGTCACTTCACACCAGGAAGGTCGATCCAAATCTTAGTTGAGGCTCTTTCGACACCCCGGAGCAGCGGACATTCTACCTCACCTCTGCCGCCCGCGCGACAGAGTAAAAAGACTCACTGGTACAGTCCCGTCTCGGGGTATTTCTTTGTGTACGGTGCTGTCTGGGGTGGTTATGTCTTGGTTAACGATATCCGAGGAAACTTTTTCTCTCCTGGGACGTATATACTTCGGTGCTAAAGCGTACATGTTAAGAGGAGAACTCATGCTCACCCGCCTGTGGTCGAGTTGCTTGGTATTGGTTCTATGTCTCGCCTGCGCTGGGTTCGCTCAACCGGCTCCCGGCCAGCAGCCCGCCACCGTCATGCCGTCGGTCATCACGGTTCCGGCTGAAGCGCGGGCTTCGGACCACTTCGATGCTGAAGCTGCGACCAACGCTTATCTGGCTCAGATACCCGCGAGTTCCAAACAAAAGTCCGATGCTTATTTCGAAGGCGGATATTGGCTCATTCTCTGGGATTTTCTCGCCGGCGCCGTCATCTGCATTCTGCTGTTAGGCTTCGGATGGTCGGCGGCGATGCGCAATTTCGCCGAGAAGCTTACTCGTTTCAAGCCTATCCAGACCGTCCTCTACTGGGCCGAATATATTGTCGTCTCGAGCGTTCTGGTGTTTCCGCTGACGGTTTATGAGGGCTACTTTCGCGAGTGGAAATACGGGCTGGCCACGCAGACCTTCGGGCCATGGATGTGGGACCAGACAAAAGATCTCGGAGTCAGTTTGGTGCTGGGCGCGATCATCGCCGTCCCGCTGTTCGGAATCGTGCGCCGCCTGCGGCAAACCTGGTGGGTCTGGGGCGCGATCGTGTCAACCCTGTTCCTGGCCTTCGTATCCCTGATCGCTCCGGTGTTCATCTTTCCCATTTTCAATAAAGTCACCAAGCTCAACGATCCGAACATTACCGAGCCAATTCTGAGCATGGCCCGGGCCAACGGCATTCCCGCGAGAGAGGTCTATCAGATCGACGCCTCGAAGCAAACCACGCGCATGAGCGCGAACGTGAGTGGATTTGGCAACACCATGCGCATCACTCTCAATGACAATCTCCTGCGCCGCGGCTCCCCCGAGGAAATTCAGGCAGTCATGGGCCACGAGATGGGACACTATGTTCTCGATCATGTGTACAAAGGAATGATGTTCTTCCTGATCGTGATCGTCGTCGGTTTTTCGTTCCTGCATTGGGGGCTGGAGTGGTCATTGGCGCGGTGGGGACAAAAATGGCAGATTCGAGATATCGGCGACACCGCCGTGCTTCCGCTCGTGATTCTGATCATTTCCATCTTCTTCTTCGCGCTCACCCCAGTGATGAACACTTTTGTCCGCACCCAGGAACACGAGGCCGACATGTTTGGGCTGAACGCCAGCCGCCAGCCTGACGGGTTCGCGCAGGCCGCCATCCATCTCGGGGAGTACCGCAAAATGAGTCCCGGCCCGGTGGAGGAGTGGATTTTCTACGATCACCCCAGCGGCCGCAATCGCATCCACGATGCCATGGTCTGGAAATCACAGAATCTGAAATTGATCGAGACCCACACCGGATACGGGCCCACCGCCGCAGAGATGGCTAACCCGGGGAAGTGATCGTCGGCGAATGCAGACAGTCGTATGAGGTGTTAGACCCGAGGCGCGTTCGATGCCCTTACCCGCGGGACTCGATTCATCCGCTACCAGGTCGCGCTGCGGTCACCATCCGCCCTGCACCACGGTAATGTCGTCGCCGCAAACAATCGGAGCTAGCATCATTCAGTCCCGTAGTTCCACAACGGAGCGTGATTTATGCGTCAATTGCGCGGTTTGGCGATCGCCTTTTTCAGTGCCTTCCTGCTGGTAGTCACGGCCGGATACGGGCAGTCGCTGGGCGATGTGGCCCGCGAGCAGCGCGAGAAGCAGAAGGCCAAGCAGGCTCAGGATTCAAAAGCGGCGCCGCCGGCGCACAAGGTCATCACCGACGAAGACATGCCGGAACACCCGGAGGCCGCCGACGACGACACCGCCAATAGCGACAGCAGTCCGGCGGAAAGTTCCGCCGCACCTTCGGCGCCCGGCAGGTCCGGGGAGGAGTGGAAATCCGCCATCCTTGCTCAAAAGAACGCTGTCGCCGCCCTCCAGGCCCAGTGCGACAAACTCAACGATTCCATACACTACGTGCAGGCCAACCTCTATGTGAACGGCGCGGAGTACAACCAGTACCAACAGAGAAAGCAGCAGCAGTTGCAGCAGATGCAAAAGCAGTTGGCCGGCCAGAAGAAGAAGCTGGAAGGCATGCAGGAGGCCGCACGAAAAGCCGGCTTCGGCAGTGCGGTATACGAGCCGTAACTATCCGTTGAAGAACGTCAAGGGCGCAGCACGCTGCGCCCTTGACTCTCCTCGAAAACTCAGGCTACGGGATCACCGTAACTACGCCGTTCATCGGCGTTCCGTAGTTTCCATCTGGATCCTGGATTCCGCCGAACGGTCCAGGAGCTTTCGGCTGGTTGCTCCCATCCAGACTCGAGTGGAAGCTGCAGTAAAACGGGAACACTCCCGGCTTGGTGAACTTCAGCGAATAGCTGGAGCCCGGGGTCAGGAAGTGATTCACGCCTTTGTGTCCGGCAGTGTTGAAGGCGTCGTTGCTCACCACGTAGTGAGCGTCGGTATCGTTATTTACCCAGGTTACTTTCTGTCCGACATGGACGGTGACGGCAAACGGAGTGAACCGGTCCTCACCGGGAACCATAATCTGCTTGGCGGCGGCTAACGCGGAACTCGATACACCCGCGACAATCAGCAGGACCAGCATCGCGAGTGCCAGGCGGGAGCGGAGAGTGGACATGCATCACCTCGTAGATTGATTTGGAATGCCTGCAGGACCACCGTACCCTTGCGATGGGAAGGCAGTCATTGCCGGGACGTACAATAACCTTTGTACCCCGCCGATTTTGTCACCAACCTGTCAATTTCTTGTCATGCTTGTGTCGGAGATATAGAAGAACGTATTGGTAACAAAGGCCGCTGCCGAGCATAAGGAGGCTCCAATCAGGGGCCTACCTTCCGCATGGCAGCGCCCAGCACTTTCCCCTGGCCGGTTTCCTGGACGAAAGCCACCACTCGGATCGGAGCCGATCCATAAACCGGCTCGATAGGTATGCGAATCTGCCGGGCAAACGGATCTTTGCTCACGCTCCCAATCTTTATAAGGCTTCGCACCACGGCGACATGCTGGAGCTTCCTCCCTGCATTCTCCCCGCGCGCCACCTGGGATTCTGCATGATCGAGCGCGGCCGCGATGTAGATATCTGCCGGCTTGGCCGATGCCAGCCAGGGACCGACTTCGATGTCCGCCGTAACGCCGGATTTGTCTAGCAATGCGGAAACTATGCGGACTGCGATCTTTTCGTGAGTTTGGGCACTTTGTATGGCTCGCTGGGCCTGTACTTGATCACTGCCGGTGAATTCCGTGTTGCCATCCACCACCATTTGTGGGGTATAGACGGTGCTCAGGCCGAAGCGCCCAGCGTAGGTATTTTGCCGTGCGCTTACCCAGTGCGAGGAGTAGGGATCTTTCCAGCCTAGTTGATTCCAGTAGTCCACATGCTCACTCAGCACGACCACTGAATCCGGATCGCTGCGGTCTAGCTCCGTCAACAGCGCGTCGGCAGGCGGGCAACTCGAGCACCCTTCCGAGGTGAACAACTCAATCAGCACCGGCGCGCCGGGCTGGCTCGAAGCGTGCGAAGCCATCCCCAGCTTCCAGGTCAGTATGAGGACGACGATGCCCGCCAGCGCGAACCGCACCAGGTATCTCATGGACTGATATCTGGGATGCGCCTCGGGCCAAGAAGTTTCACGGTTTTAGCCTGGAACCCAGGGGTAAGCGGGGACGACGTCCGTTCTGTTCTATAATCGGCCCGTTTCCTACGATGCGCAGCATCCTCGGTTTGCTTCTGGTTATCTTTGCGGTCGGGCTCGGACAATCTCAGCCGACGCCACCCAAAACTCCTCCTACGCCACAGTTTGAGGATGTTGCCCGGGAAGCCGGTCTCACCGTATCCCACATTTCATCCGCCGACAAGCGCTACATCGTCGAATCCATGAGTGGGGGCGTCGGTTTCATGGATTGCGATAATGACGGCAAGCTCGACATCCTGGTAGTGAACGGCTCAACCGTTGAACGCTACCGGCGGGGCGGCGATCCGCTGCTTACGCTCTATCACCAGGACGCAGATCTGAAGTTCTCCGACATCACCACGTCCGCCGGCCTGCTGCGCAAGGGCTGGGGAATGGGAGTTGCGGTAGCGGACTACGACAACGACGGCCTGCAGGATATCTACGTGACTGGCTACGGCGGCAGCGCCCTCTATCACAATCTAGGCAACTGCAAGTTTGAAGACGTGACCGACAAGGCCGGAGTCGCGACTACCGGTTTCAGCGCGGGAGCGGCCTGGGCTGACTATGATCGCGACGGGCGGGTCGATCTCTTCGTCTCTCGTTATGTTCATTTCGATATGAACAGCCTTCCCAGCTTCGGCGCCGATGAGAAAAACTGCCGCTTCAAGGGATTCATGGTGCAATGCGGTCCCTGGGGCATGATCGGCGAATCTGACCGGCTGTTCCACAATCACGGCAACGGCACCTTCGAAGAAGTCTCGAAGAAAGCCGGCGTCGACGATCCCGACCATTACTACGGCCTGGGTTCAATCTGGGGCGACTATGACAACGACGGCTGGCCTGACCTTTATGTGGCCAACGACACCGGGCCGAACTATCTCTATCGCAACAAGCATGATGGAACGTTTGAGGATGAGGGCATGCTCTCGGGTGCCGCACTCAGCGGCGATGGCCTGAACCAGGGCTCGATGGGCGTAGATTGGGGCGACTACCTGCACGAAGGACGGCTCTCGATGTTCGTAACCAATTTCTATGAGCAGGGAAGCACCCTTTATCACAATCAGGGTCAGGAAGGCTTTGTGGATGTGAGCCGTGCCAGCGGGATTCTGAAGCCTACCTTCCCGCTGGTGAGTTGGGGCGCCGGATTCTTCGACATGGACAACGACGGCTGGGTCGATCTGTTTACCGCCAGCGGGCATGTTTATCCCCAGGTGGACTCGGTTCCGGGCAACGCCGGCTATCGCGAGCCGCTGCTCTTGTTTCGCAATCAGCGCGACGGCAAATTCGAGGAGATTTCTGCCCTTGCGGGATTGAGCAAGATGCCACCCGGCTCCCACCGCGGCGTGGCCTTCGGGGACGTGAATAACGACGGCAACGTGGATATTCTGGTGATGGACATCGATGGGCCACCGCTGCTCCTGATTAACCGCAATAAGACCAGCAATCACCGTGTTCTGTTCAAGCTGGTGGGCACAAAAAGCAATCGCGCCGCCATCGGCGCCCGGGTCACGGTGAAAGCCGGCAAGCTGACGCAGTTCAGCGAAGTTCGTTCCGGGGGCAGTTATATCTCGCAGAATGATTTGCGCCTCCACTTTGGCCTGGGGGCCGAAGCTGTTATGAGTGAGGTTGAGATTCGCTGGCCCAACGGCCAGACGGAAACCCTGCCAAACGTGCCTGCCGATTTCATCTACACGATTGTTGAAGGCAAAGGTATCAGCGAGAAGGCCGCGCTCCCGCGGTTGTGAAGATTAGAAGGAGCGAGGAGGTGCGCCAGCTCCGCTCCGGAGGGCCCGCCCGCTCGTCCGGGTGCGCGTAGGGTAAGACATTTACTTCCCGGGACCGCCTCTGCTACAGTGTTCCGCCCAGAGCCAGGAGGAAACCCCGTGCGCATCGATCTCTTCCGCATGGAGCGGACACAGTGCCTCTACGAAAACCAGGTGGAGTTCAACCTTTCGGAGAGCGGCGTGTTGCCGCTGCGGGTTGAAGAGATACTGGAGGGTGCCGAAGATCCCGCGAAGTTTCTCGGGCTGGGACTGAAGTACCCGGAATCCGACGGCTCGGAACTGCTTCGCGAACGCATTGCCGCGTGGTACGGCACCACGGCGGAACACATTCTGGTCACCAACGGAGGCTCCGAAGCCAACTTCACCGCGCTCTGGAGCTTGCTCGAGAAGGCCGATCACGCTGCCATCATGCTGCCCAATTACCTGCAAGCCTGGGGACTCTCCCGCGCCTACGCCGCCCGCACCAATGCATTCCAGCTGGTCGAGCAGCGCGAGAACGGCAGGATGCGCTGGGCGCTCGACGTCGAGAGCCTGCACCGCGCGGTCAGCAGGAAAACCAGAGTGATCCTGGTCACCAATCCAAACAATCCCACCGGAGGAGTTCTCACCGAGTCCGAGATGGATGAAGTGGTACGCGTCGCCCGCCGAGCCAACGCCTGGCTGATCGTAGACGAGATCTACCGAGGCGCGGAGATCAGCGGCCCGCTCACCCCGACGTTCTGGGACCGCTACGACAAATTGTTGATTACCTCGGGTCTCTCCAAGGCCTTCGGCGCGCCGGGGCTGCGCATCGGATGGATCGCTGGGCCGAGAAAAGCCATCGCTAAACTGTGCTCCTATCGCGACTACACCACGCTGACGCCCACCATGCTTTCAGACCGCCTGGCGCGCCTGATGATGGAGCCGGCTCGGCGCGAAAGAATCCTGGAACGTACCCGCGCGATCCTCCGCCGCAACCTGCCGCGACTGGAACGCTGGCTCTACTCCCACGACGACATCTTCACCTATATTCCGCCCGTGGCCGGAGCGATTACCTTCTTCCGTTATAAGCTACCCATCTCTTCAGCGGCGTTGTTCGATAAGCTGCGCAGGGAGCGCTCGGTCCTGATTACGCCCGGAGACCACTTCGGAGTCGGCCGCTACATCCGCGTCGGCTACGGATATGACGTGGAGTACACCCTGCGAGGATTGGCGCGCGTGGATGAAACGCTGGAGGAACTGAAGAAGAAGTCTAGCCGCAGGCCGGTGAAAGCCGCTACCACCCGCCGAGGAGCGGCGTAGCATTCCGGTTTCGCCCCCGGCGGTGGCGTCGCACTGAGCCACAAGCTGCTCGGCAGTAACAGGTGCGAACGTCGGGTGAGATGGCGCCAGAAACCGCCGGCCCCTGCGCAAATCTTTTGCATCTTAGGCTGATTCGTAGTAGGGTGACGAGACCCCTGACATACGAGTTTCGAATTTTTCTTGCGACTGCGCAACCATCGCATATCGGCGGAGCACTATTCAACTTTCCACCCGACGAAACTCAAGCCGTCAGGTCAAAACTCGAGGAGGACTGAGATGAAAAGCTTGGGGCTTCGTTTTCTCGTGTCTCTCGCTGTGATGGTCTTTGGAATTTCTTCCCTGCAAGCGCAGTATGTATTTGTCGACGACAACAACAGTGCCGCCAACACCGCGACCTCTTTTCTGCGGACCGGCCCGACGCTCTCGCTGATCGCGGGTTCGCCGTTCGCTACTAATGGCACTGGATTCGCCACCTACTTTGCCGCCAACCACCAGGCGGCGATTGCCTACGGTCCGGGATTTCCCAACTGTCTGTTTGTGTCGGATCCCGGAGCCTCGAGCGGTTTTCCCTTCGGCGACGTCGCTTCTTTTGTGATCAACCCCAGCGGAACTCTCACCTATGTGGGAAACGCTACCGATCCAACCAATAACATCGTGAACAAACGCGGCCTCAGCCTGGCGGTGGACCGGCGCGTCGGCTTTCCTTATCTTTTCGCGTCTTTCACGGGTACGAGCCACATTGCCTTCTTCAAGGTGAACTTCACGACCTGCCAGATCTTCTTTAGTTCGGCCACCACTGCGATCGGAGTCAATGGCGGCGCGGCGGAGGGCATGGCCGTATCTCTCAACGGACCGCACGTGCTGGTCGTGGCGTTTTCGGACGGTTCGGTGCAATCTTTCAAGATCCTCGGGGGTACGCTGGCGCCGACCGCTCCGCCGTTCAACAGCACCGGCTTCATCAACCAGAGTGCACAGCCAGCAGGTGTGGACATCACCAAGAACGGGAAATACGCCATCTTCGGCGACAATCAGTTCAACACTGAGGTGGAGGTTTCCAAGATCATGCCAGGAGGAGTTCTGGCGCCCACCGTAGACTACGGTGGGGCTGCCAACGCCTCGGGTGTGAACCTGGGTCCGGGATCCAACTCCAATAACGTGTGGATCAGTCCAGCACAGGTTTCCGGCCACAATTATGTGTATGTGAGCAACAACTACTCGGGGCAGGTGACTACCATCCAACTCGTACAAACCACCGGAGTAGTGTCGGCCATCCCTCCCGGCAGCTGTACCGGAGCCTTCACCAACCCGACCACCCTGCAGAATCCTTTCAGTTCCTGGACCTTCTCCGCTGGAATCCACACCCTGACGACCAGCGGCGCCGGGGGAGCGATTGCGGTGGCGGAATACGGCGTGCCGTCGACGGTGGCACTGGTCAAGGTGCAAGCCCCGACGGGATGTACACGCGAGACCCCGCTTTCTCCTTTCGCGGACCCCAACAGCAACAACGGATTGTATTCAGTGAGTGTATTTCCAACCCGGCCCTTCTGACGACCGGGCCGGCCACGTACCCCACCCTTTCCGCTACTGTGTGGCGGAAAGGGCGGGGAGCCCAGCACGTGGCTCGCTTTGCCAGAGGGGTCAGGCAAGATCGTTCGCCCCACGTCGATCCCAGCCTGCTTGCACTCGTCTGGCTTCAAGCGCCCGCCCTCGCGCCCGTGATACAGTGTCCAACGGCCGCCAGCGAAAACGACCTCCACTGCATTCGCGGTCGTCCATCCCTACTCAGTGCCAGACTCGGACCTTGGCGGCGGTCTTCGCTGTTCGTGTCCCTGCTGGAGTTATCGCAAACGGGAAGGGAAAGCGACATTGAAAGAGGAAATCAGCTGGCCAGCGTCAGGCCGCGACGGTTGCCAGTTACGGTGGTTGCGGTGCTAGAATCGCCGGCATGCGAAAGCCTAAGACACTGATGCAATTGGTAGTCAGCCAGCTGCAAAACGAGCGCCTCCGGCTCCAGGACGAACTTCATGCGGTAACCGCGGCGCTCAGCGCTTTCGGGAACGTCTACCTGAAGGGCGGGAAGTCCAGCATGACCAGCCGTAAGAGGCATACGATTTCCGCCGCTGGCCGCAAGCGCATCGCGGCGGCGCAGCGTGCCCGGTGGGCCAAGTTCAGGCAAGCTAACAAGTAAAGCCGCTCCCTGTGCCCGCACCTTCGGACCGGGTGTGCTCACTTCGGCTGGAACTCGTAGGCTCCCATATCTACGACAGATTGGCCGTCTCCGTTACCATCCACGATCCTCGGTTTTCCCGCGAAGTCTTTTTTCGGCAAGTTCGGCGCGGAGTTCGTGCCGGCGTCAATGACTGGCGAGGTGGCCCGTAGCCGATAGTCTTGTTTGGCGCGGTCCTTAAATTTCGGGTTTACGGAAACGTTCCCATTGCTTCCCCCAAAGCCCGAACAGCTGTCCCCGTAGGCCACCTCTGGATTGAACGCATCGTTGTTCATGACGATTGGCGGTCCGTCCTGGTAGATGGGATTGCATAGCAGGGCTGCCTGGTCTTTGGGAGCCGAAATGATATTGTTCACGATCAGCACGTTGGTGTTGAAGCCGTCAGCAATGACTGCCGCGTCGGCTCCACTCCCGCCTACGATGGTGTTGTTGATCAGCGCGAAGCCCATCTGGCTTTGGGGGATCAGGCTGTAAACCTGCGATCCTGAAGGAGCCCCATTCTTGGCGATCAGGTTTTGAACGATGACTTCGTCCGACTCGTTGACGATCCAGAAACCGCCACCCTGGCCCGAGGCAATATTGCTGACCACATGATTGTTTCTAATCAGGACATTCCCGGCCCCGAACAGTTCGAAGCCGGCGCCGTCCCCTCCGGTGTTGTGGATGATTGTGTTCTGCAGAATCTGCGCGTTCGACCCGCCCACGATGGCGATTGCTCCGCCAAACTGGGCATAGTTGCCCTGGATCACATTTTCCGCAATCAGCGGCGATCCAAAGTAGACTCCAATGCCGCCACCATCCCCCGCGGTGCTGTTCTGAATCACGTTGTGGGTAATGGTGGGCGAGGCGTTGTCAATGGAAACTCCTCCACCCTGGTAGCCAAAATCGAAAGTTCCAACCCCGTTTTGCAGAGTGAACTGGTTGAGAACGGAGTTCAGGCCCTCGCCGCTGATGAACGCCGCAACCGGCGCCGTCCCGCCCCCGTCGATAATGGTTTGCGCGGGCCCCTTCTGACTGGTGACGGTGATGGCCTTGCCGTGAAAATTCAGGTTTTCCAGGTAGGTGCCCGGAGACACGACGACCTTATCCCCGTTCACCGCCGCATCGATGCCCGCCTGAATTGTCGGCTGATCCGCCGGAACGTGGATCACCTTGGCCAGGGCGGTATTGAGACATACAAGAAACAGCAGACCGGCAAAACTGATCGAGCGAGACCCTCTTCTGTGGCGCATGGCTGGACCCTCAAAAATGCGGCAGCATATTACAACGGTTCCCGGCTCTGAGGCGAGGATGGAATTGCAATTTCTGTGATTTAAAGGCGCTATCTTCCAATATGGGCCGCAAGCCTGCCCGGTCCATCCGTTTTCGCGTTCTGTATGGGGGCCTAGACAACTGGCGATTCGTTCAGTAGGCAAAGATTTGCGGTCAGAGCGGAATCTTCTCTCCCACGCCGGCCGCCGCTGCTCTCTCCATGACCAAACTAGCGGCCGTCACATCCTGCACGCCGACGCCGGTCAGATCACAAACAATAATCTCGTCGTCTGACATCCGTCCCGGCTTGAGTCCCGCAGTGATCTCTCCCAGTTCGACGGCTTTGTCCCTGGCAATCGCGCCGTGATGTACGGCATGATGAATCTCACCCAGCCGCAGACACTGCTCGACGCTGTCGGCGACCACGCGATCGGCGCGGGCCAGGGCGGCGACGTCCAATTCCTGCTTATCGGGCCCGTCGGAGCCGACAGCGATTACCGTCGTGCCTGCCTTCAGCCACTCGGCATGCACCAGCGGCGCGCGGCTGGCGGTCACGGTGAAGACCAGGTCGGCGCCCTCGACCGCGCGCTGCGCCGACTCCGATACCGCGAAATTGCATGCCGGGATTCCCGGCCGCGATCCCAATTCTTCGGCGCAGACCCACGCCTTGTTTGGGTCGCGGCCCCAAACCCGCACCTCGCTGAAGTTGCGGACCAGTCCGAGCATCTCCACCTGGTAACGCGACTGCACGCCGGTGCCAATCACCGCCACAGTTCCAAGCTTCTTTCGCGCAAGATGCCCGGCGGCAACCGCTCCGGCGGCGCCGGTGCGCAGGTCGGTGATGTATCCATTGTCGAGAAAAAACGCGGCGGGAGCGCCGGTCGTGGCGTCGAAGACGACCACCATACCGTCGTTTGCGGGAAGCCCAAGCTGTGAGTTGCCAGGAAATCCGGAGACGATCTTAACCGCGTAATATGGTCCGCCGTGCAGGTGCCCGGCCTTGATGTGAATCTCTCCCTGATTTTCGGGCACATTGAGATGAATCACTGAGGGGAGTTCGGTCCGGCCAGTGGAGAAGGCGGTGAAGGCGCGTTCCATGGCGTCGACACAAGCGGCTGGATCGAGCAGCTTGCGGATTTCGGGTTCACGCAAAATCAGAACTTCGCGGCTCATAGGCTTTATTCCGCATCTTGAGGTTCTGTCATTCCCAGCGAAGCGAGCAACCCCTCCTTGCATTCATCTGCTTGGAATAAAGGTGCTTGGACTGGGGAGGAGCTTTGCTTTGCATGCGCTCCATTCTCGCCCGGCATGACAAGGTTAGTTGCTTCGACGGATGAGTCTATCACCGCTGTGCCGGCGCGCGTCCTCGCGCTTCCCGCCAGCCTTCGACGATCAGATAGAGCACGGGAATAAAGAAAAGATTCAGCAGCGTCGACATAATCATGCCGCCGAATACCGTGGTTCCCACCGAATGCCGTCCCTTCTCCCCGGCACCCGATGCCAATACCAGCGGTACTACGCCGAGAATGAATGCGAATGATGTCATCAGAATCGGCCGCAAGCGGATCCGGGCCGCTTGCACGGTGGCTTCAATCAGGGGCAGGCCGCGCTCGCGCAATTGCTCAGCGAATTCCACGATCAGGATGGCGTTCTTGCTCGAAAGGCCGACCAGCATGACCAGTCCAACCTGGCAGTAGACATCATTCTCAAGACCGCGCAGCCACTGCGCGCCCAGTGCGCCAAGCATGGCCATCGGCACCGCCAGCAGGACGATGAACGGCAATACAAAGCTTTCGTACTGTGCCGAGAGCGTGAGATACACCACCAGCGTTCCCAGGGCAAAAAGGATCAGCGAGGTGCTGCCCGATGCCAGTTCCTCCAGCGAGAGCGCGGTCCACTCGTAGCTGAACCCTTGCGGCAATAGCTTACGGCTCAGATCTTCCATGGCTGCGATCGCCTCGCCCGAACTGATTCCCGGAGCGGCCGAGCCATCGATTTCTGCCGAGCGAAACAGGTTGTAATGGCTGATCACTTGCGGAGTTGTGGTCTGAGTGATGCGCACCAGGTTGTCCAGCGGGATCATCGCTCCAGCGTCGGAGCGTACGTAGAACTGCCCAATGTCTTTCGCCTGCGAGCGGAATTGTTTGTCGGCCTGCACGTAGACGCGGTAGGAACGATTGTTGAAATCGAAATCGTTCACGTAGGACGAGCCCATGTAAACGCTTAGCGTGTCGGTGATCTGCTGCAGCTGGATGTGCAGGCTCTTGGCTTTCTCGCGGTCGATGGTCACCAGAAACTGCGGATCGTCGGCAGTGTAGCTGGTAAACAAACCGGTAAGATCTTTGCGTCCGTTACCCTGCCGAACCATGTCCTGGGTGACCTTCGCCAGTTCCTCCAGGGTGTGCGAAGCCTGGTCCTGCACTTCATATTGAAAGCCGCCGAATTCGCCCAATCCCTGGACCGCCGCGGGAGGGAACGGCAACACCAGCGCTCCGGAGATTCCCAGTAGGGGCCCACGCACCCGGTTGATGACGGCCTCCGCCGCGTGCTCCTTGCCTTGGCGCTGGGAGTACGGCCTCAGCGGCACAAACGCCAGGCCCCGGTTCGGGGCGCTTCCCGAGAAGCTGAATCCCGCGACCGCGAAGGTGCCCTCGACCTCCGGCACCTTCGACAGCACCGACTGGACCTGTTCGTTGATGTGCGTCATGTATTCCAGGGAAGCGCCGGAAGGGGCCTGCGTGGCGATGATGAAGTATCCCTGATCTTCGTTGGGCACAAACCCCTTGGGCACGCGGGTAAAGGCGAAGTAAGTCAGGCCCAGTCCAATCAGAAACAGCAGGAAGGCGAGCAAGCGGAACCGCAGAAATCCTCGCAGCGCCCTCTGATATCCCCGCGTAATCGCGCCGATGACTTTGTCGACTTCGCGAAAGAGCCAGATTTTGTCGCCGTGCGTGCGTCCCAGCAGCAGCGCGGAGAGCGCCGGGCTGAGGGTCAAGGCGTTGAAGGCGGAGATCGAGATGGAAAACGCGATGGTCAGCGCAAACTGGCGGAAAAGGATTCCGGTGGTGCCGGGAAAGAATGCTACCGGCACAAATACCGCGACCAGCACCAGCGACGTGGCGATCACCGCTCCGGTCACTTCCTTCATGGCTGCCGAGGCGGCCTTCCTGGGATCGGTCTCGCCTTCCTGGATGTGGCGCTCGATGTTCTCGATCACCACAATGGCATCGTCGACGACCAACCCCGTGGCTAGCGTGATGCCAAACAGCGTCAGCGTATTGACCGAGAACCCCAGCAGCTTGACGAAGGCGAAGGTACCAATCAGCGAGACCGGGATGGTGACCGATGGAATGATCGTGCTGCGCCAGTCTTCGAGAAAGAGAAATATGACGAAGATCACCAGCAGAATGGCTACACCCAGGGTGCTGAGCACATCGCGAATCGACTCGGCGACGGCATCGGTGGTATCGAAGGCAAGCTGATACTTCATCCCTGGCGGAAAGCGCTTGGAGAGATGGTCGAGTTCCGCAATTGCCTTGCGATCGACTTCGAGGGCATTGGCATTGGAAAGCTGGGTAATGCCCAGTCCCACCGATTCGTGCCCGTTGAATTGCAGGTCCGAGCCGTAATCCTCCGCACCCAGCTCGGCCCGGCCCACATCCTTTAATCGCACCAGCGTTCCATCATTGTTGGTCTTCAGGATGATGTTTTCGAACTGCGAAGCTTCGCTCAGGCGGCCGATGGCGCGCACGCTGATCTGAAACGCCTGGCCCGGTTGGGCGGGAGGCTGTCCCACTTGGCCGGCGGCCACCTCCACGTTCTGCTCCTGAAGCGCGCTGACCACGTCGCCGGCCGTCAGTCCACGGCCAGCCATACGCTCCGGATCGAGCCACAGGCGCATGGAATACTTGCGTTCGCCGAAGATGAACACCTCGGCCACGCCGGGCACGCGCTTCAACGTATCACGGACGTAAACGTCCAGATAGTTGCTCATGAACAGCGGATCGTAGCGGCCGTCGGGAGAGAACACCGCCGCGCCAAACACGAAGTTGTTCGATGACTTGCTGATGGTGATGCCGTTGGACTTCACCACGTTCGGAAGGCGTCCCTGGGCGGTATTCACGCGGTTCTGAATGTCGACCGCAGCGAGATCCGGATCGCGGTTCAGATCGAACGTGGCTGTGATCTGGCTGGAACCGTCGTTCGCGCTGCTCGAGGTGATGTACTTCATGCCCTCGGCGCCGTTGATCTGCTGTTCAATGGGCTGCGTGACCGCGCTCTCGACCGTCTGCGCGCTAGCGCCTGTGTAAGAGCTGTAAACCGACACTTGGGGCGGAGCGAGATTCGGGAATTGCGCAACCGGCAGCGTGGGAATCACCACTGCGCCCGCCAAGATGATCATCAGCGCGCAAACGGTGGCGAAAACCGGGCGGCGAATAAAGAAGTCTACAAACATGAAGGCGGACCTCGGACCTCCGACCTCAGCCTTTGACCTCACTGCCAGCTGATCCGCTGCCACCTACGCGTAAGACAAGAGCTGAAGACATCAATCCTTAAGCGAAGCCTGAACGTCAAAGGTCGTTTGGGCCGAGGTCCGATGTTCGACGTCTGTTGCCCGACGTCTGTGCCTTCAGCCTTGCGGCGCCACCGGCATCCCGTCGATCAGAAACTGGGTTCCGGAGACGATGATCTTGTCACCGGGCTTGAGGCCTTCCAGCACCACGTAGTCGTTGCCGACCATCTCTCCGACCTTCAACGGTTTCTGATGCGCCAGGGTCTTGCCGCCCTGATCCTCTGCGACGAAAGCGAAATACTGTCCGCCAATGCGCGACACCGCCAGCACCGGAATCACCGGTACGGGACGGCTATCCCAGAC
>Ga0335079_10000466_pt1 | contig 46206 bp, 44 predicted proteins | sample Lox_Sample_33_FD_206719 | JGI IMG/M metagenome (GOLD analysis project Ga0335079, IMG submission 206719) | Soil microbial communities from Loxahatchee National Wildlife Refuge, Florida, United States - Lox_Sample_3.3 | ecosystem: Environmental > Terrestrial > Soil > Wetlands | place: USA...
GGTGAACGGGATCACCGCGACTGCCGCGCCAAGCTTCCATCCGCGCCACTCGCTGCGGACTGCAACGATCGAGAGCACAACGGCGCTGAGCGCGTTAATGAGCAGCAGCCATGCGAAGAGATGGGGCACCGTCGGGGCCTTGATGGGAACCAGCATTCCGACAAGCATCTGCACGACACAAATGGCCAGAAATGCCAGCAGGGCACGCAAGATTATCTGAGACAGCTTCATACAGTACCTCCTCGTTTTGCAGCGAGTTGTTCGTAGGTTGTGATTGCCGATTGCGTCCAATGGAGAAAGGTTTCGGTGCCGCGAAGGCCGCACTCGAACGCCAGCCGGCCGGAAGTGGGTGCGATTTTCTTGAGTGATTCGAATTCGGTTCGGAGAGCGGCAAGTTGCGGGGTAAGCGCCGCTTCGAGCGAGCGCAGAAGGGCGAGCGTAGCCGACGGCCCGGCCACCGTCTCGCTGAAGGCGAAGCGCAGCATGACGAGGCTCGCTCCAGCTGCGACATCTTCGGGAGTGACCGGCGCAGTAATCCACTTCTTCAACTCCGCGATACCCCTGGCAGAGATTCGGAAGATCTGCCGCCTGCGTAAGCCGGAACCTTCTTCGACTTTGCCCACAATCAAACCTTGTTTTTGAAGCCGCTTTAACGCCGGATAGATGGCACCCGGACTGTCGCTGTAGGTCCGCATGGAAGTGGACGAGAAGATCTTGCGGAGGTCGTAGCCGGAGGAGGGCTTGCCATGCAGCAGTCCGAGAAGAGCGTAGCCGAGCGAGGGGATCTTCATTTCATCCGCCGATCACGGTATCAATCGAATTTCAATCTGACGCAGGATGCTGTGAGGCGCGGCCTCGCCGCAATCGGTGAGAGCTGCGTCCGAGCAGGTGCGCCTGCTAGTTTGCACCGGGTTGTTCATGGTTGCCGAGAGAATCTTTCCGTCGGACAGGTCGAACTTGATTTCGTCATCGAAGATTTCTTTGCCGACTTCAGCTTCGTATTTCTTATCTTTCTTCTCCACGTTGACGAAATTGTTCGGCGTGTCGGAGACGGGTTGCTGCATCCAGGCGGCGGGCAGTTTTACTTTCGGTTTGGCCGGAGGAACGTGGCGGGCCAACAGGGTCCCGATGTGGCTCTTCATGTCGACATCTTTGAGGGTGAGATCGAAGTCGATTGAGTCTTCGCCCAGAATGACATGGGTGCCGTCAGCCCATGAGGACGGGCCGCCGAATGGAATGTAAGCGTGATCTCCGGCTTGGCGGAAGCGGTTCAGTTTTATGGCCAGCCAGAGATCGCTATAGAAAGTGAGCAAGTCGGTGATGGGGCCGATGAGAGCAGGCTGCGCCTTACTGAGATCGGGTATTGACATCTGGACAGCCGGATCGAGGCTCAAAATCTGGCGGAAGTCTGAATTTTGCGGAGAGGCTCCCATCGGAGCCGATGAGTTGAAGTCGGTCCATGTGAACTCTTCGACGAAGTGGCCGGCGGGATCCTTTTTCACCACACCTTTTGCTTTGACCTGATAGGTCCAGCTTTCGTTCGATGCCCTCATCTGGTAGGTCAGCGTCTCGCCGTCGGTGTAATGACGGGCGATCGGCGCCGGCGAAGTGGGGGTAGGTGCAGGAGCAGGCGAAGACGCCTGGGCTGCGGCGAAGGAGGCCATGGCTAAGGCCGGCGCGAGCGTTGCTGCGAGGCGGTAAGTAGAAATGTCCATATAGTACGTTACGTACTATATCGCTGCGTACTATTGTGCGTCAAGGGGCTCGTTTGGAAGGGGAGGGACGCAGCAGCGAGTGAGCATTCTAGAAACGACAGGTGGGATGCAGGATCATTCTTTGCCGCGGAGGTCTTCCAATAGCGGAATCAGGAAGCGAACCAATACCAGTGCGCATACGACGATCCCGATGACTCCGGCGGTTTCGTTAAAGAGGCGAATCACGGGCACGCATGTCCCCATGGCAAAAATACAGGCGACGACTACGGCGATGTGCTTGACGCGGTTGATCGCCATGGATGAGGCGAAGAACTCCGGAACGATGTTAGCAAGACGCTTGGTTCCTCACATCGTGGCAAACAGGCTTCCGAATGGGAAAGGCGGGCAGCCATTTCTGTAGTTCAGATGGGGAGTCCCGGAGAACTCGCGGCTGAGAGCAACTGCATGACAATGGGCAGTCTTGTGTATCGATATCGTGTTACCACTGAATGTGTTTTTATCGCGAGGCTCGTGTCAAGGCCGGGAGAGTCGGCATTTTAGGTGGCTGCTGCGAGATAGCGCCGATGAGGCGAAGGGCGAATGCAGCGTGCAGATTCTTTCACCTTGACACCATTTCCGAATGGGTCCATTTTTGGGAAATCTTGGGAAACAACGTATAGCCACCGACCAGAAAGCGGTCAGATGAAAGCTCTTTTCTCCCCCTTGAGCCCCGAAACACATTCCAACATTTATGGAGGAGTTTTATGTCGTCTCGGCCCATTGATTCTGCCTGCAAGTCATTCGCGAACACCCTGAATCGTCAGATCGCGCACAAGTCTGAGACCTCGGACCGTTTGAGGCTATACGCTCTGGCGGCGGCTGCCGCAGGCGTGAGCGTTGTGGCGCTAGGGCAGCCTGCGGAGAGTGAGGTGATTGTTACCAAGAAAACAATCCCGATTCCGGTCAGCCAGGAAGTGGAGATTTCGCTTACCAACAATGGAGCGGACCAATTTGTTTTTAACTTTTTCAGTTTTGCCTACAAGTCTATTTCGTACCGTCAACTGAGCGTGCATCCTTTTTCGTCGAAGGAGGCCGGCGCGGTTCTTGCGCCTGGCGGTGCGAACCACGTGATGGATCTGGCGCGCGGAGCCAAGATCGGGCCTTCGGCGGACTTCAGCGGCGGCTATGGGGCACTGATTGAGGCAACCAGCATCAACACTCAGGGTCAGAAAGTTTATACGGGCTCCTGGGGAAGCAATCCGAAGAATCGCTATGTTGGACTTCGATTCTTCATCAATGGCGAGACTCACTATGGGTGGGTGCGGCTGACGGTGAATACCTCCAAGCAGCAGAACATGTCCGCAACGATTACCGCCTATGCGTACGAGACCGTTGCCAACCGGAAAATTCTGGCAGGAGTTTCCGGGACAGCTGCAGCGGGAGAAAAGGCGGAGGCAGAGCCGAAGGATGCGGAACGTCCTGTGCTTGGGATGCTTGCACTGGGGGCGGATGGACTGCCGTTGTGGAGGCGGGAAGAGAGTGTTGGATCGCGGTAATGCCGCGCTGCAGCGAGGGGCCCAATCCGTCTTTGGAGCGAGCTCGCCTTGACGGCCCCAGGAGCACAAGCTGCAAAGATCCTGAGCGCAAAAAGCGCCAGGATGACAAAACTGCTGTAGTAGCGATGCGATAATCTTACTCTGTCGGATCTTTCACCAAAACACTAAGGGCGGCCATCGCTGGCCGCCCTCATTGCGGATTGTTCTGCGAAGCAGTTCTTAGACGCCCTTGACGTTCTCTGCCTGCCAGCCCTTGGGGCCTTTGACCACGTCGAACTGGAGCTATCGAGATGCCGTCCCTCTCAGTGTGATCAATGCCAACTGTTCCTTCTCACTTGCCAGTTCTTTTTCAATGCGACACTTGGCAATTTCTTGCCCGTTTTCAGTGAACGCCGACCAAACGCGCGACAGGAAGCAACGAGTTCCATAACAGTGAAACATCACCGCTCCGGGGCCTGGCAGCGGACTATTGCCACTGATCGGATTCGTCAACACGATCGCTGCATTTCCGTTCTGTCCCGTGATTCTGAGGATGCCGACTTGCGCCAAGATCAGGTATCGTCCTGCCGGAAGAGGCTTCTCATTGATGTTGAAGTTAAAAGGAATATCGACGGCTAAGCGAACAGTCTGGGCGTGGCTGCTCACAAGGTCAGTCGAAAAGAAGATCAAGGCCAGGGCGTAGAATACGAGCTTTTTCATAAAACCTCCTCCCCACGGTCACGGATGACTGCCGATCCGGCTCGTGAAGTCAGACGCAACATCACTCTTAGGAGGGAAAATAACAATGCACGCGAGATGATCTGAAAGAGGAACGGTTATCGCCAGCTAAATTGTTGAAGCGAAAAGCAGAGCGACAAGAGGTGATCTGATGCCGGCGCCGACTTGGATGGACCCAGGCTGGCCGCAACGTCGCTAGCAGGTGATTTCCATCACCGACACTGCTCAACACGGAGCACAAAATCGCTAACGTTCAGCAACAGGCCAACTTGAACGAGGCAAGGACTATGCCATTGGCCGCCGAGAAATCCCGGGTGTTGCGATTCGGTCTCTTCGAAGTCGATCTTCGCGAAGCTGAATTGCGCAAGAGTGGCGTTCGGATCAAGCTACAGGATCAGCCTTTTCAAATTCTTAAAACTCTGTTGGAGCGTCCGGGTGAGACAGTCACCCGGGAAGAACTGCGGCAACGGCTATGGCCTGCCGATACTTTCGTAGACTTCGATCACAGCCTGAACAGCAGCATCAAGAAACTGCGCGAAGCGCTGGGAGATGATTCGGAGAACCCACGCTTTATCGAAACACTCCATCGAAGAGGTTATCGGTTTATTGCTCCTGTGGATGGACCGAATGGGTCGGCGGCTGAACAGACAAGACAGACGTCATCGCGCCCAACAGCAACGGCGCACGAGAAAAGGCCAACGAAGTGGATGAAATGGGCCGCTTCGGTAATTGTTATCGTGGCGGTAGCATTCTCCGGGCTATGGCTGCGCCCTCAATTACCACCACCGCGGGTGATTGCCTCGCAAGAACTCACGAATGACGGGCTACCCAAGGATTCGCTGGTGGCCGACGGAAACCAGATCTATTTCGCGGAATATCCTCGCGGCCGCATAGTAATTGCTCAAGTATCGTCCCGTGGCGGCGAGACCGCAACTATCAACACACCTCTTGCGAACCCCGCAGTAGATGGAATTTCGGAGGACCGCTCCGAACTGCTGGTGAACTCGACGGATGGTTCTGTGTGGGCGCAGCCTTTGCCTACGGGGTCCCCACGACGGCTCGGGAATATCAACGCATATTACGCAATCTGGAACCATAACGGGAAATTAGTCTTTGCCATCGGAAATGATCTTTACACGGCCGAGCATGACGGATCGAATCCGCGCAAGCTCGCCACTCTGCCTGGCTCGATAGGTGAGATCAGCTGTTCGCCCGACGGTATGCGCTATCGGTTTACGGTTAATAGTCCTTCTAACCACACTTCGACTATTTGGGAGATGCACGCGGACGGCAGCAATCCGCATCCCTTGCTTCCCGGCTGGAGCACGCCTTCCGGCGAATGCTGTGGCCGTTGGTCCTCGGATGGCAAGTACTATGTTTTTCAGAGCAACCGACGAGGCGCGACTCAGCTTTGGATCATTCGCGAACGTTCCGAATGGTGGAGACGAGCCTCCCATGCGCCGATCCAGTTGACGGTCGGACCGCTACAACTTTCCAATCCGACTCTGAGTTCAGACGGCAAGAAACTGTTCGCGGTGGGCACCCGCCGACGAGCCCAGCTCGTTCGATATGATGCCAAGTCCGCCGAATTTCTGCCGTATCTGGGTGGCATCTCCGCCGGCGATGCCGACTTCACCCGTGACGGTCAATGGGTAACGTATGTTAGCTACCCGGACAACACGCTTTGGCGCAGCAGGTTGGATGGCAGCGAACGGCTGCAACTGACTCAACCACCTTTGTATCCATTAGTGCCCCACTGGTCGCCGGATGGCGAGGCCATCGCATTCTCAGGTAGCGTTCCCGGGAAACCGTGGAAGATATTCCTTGTTCCCAGGAACGGCGGGAATCTTCAGTCAATCACCGGCGATGAACAGCACGAGCTTGATCCGAGCTGGTCGCCCGATGGCGCCACACTTGCGTTTGGGCGCTCTGCGCTGGCTAATGACGAAAGTTCGCGAGTCGCTCTGCTGAATCTTAAGACTCGTCAGATTTCAGAGCTACCCAATTCTCAAGGAATTTGTTGTCCCCGTTGGTCTCCTGATGGGCGCTACATCGTGGCTGTCAGCTCTGCTCCCCATCAAGACCATTTATTGCTGTTCGATTTCAAGAACGATGAATGGCGAGAGCTGAAAACAAATCTGAACGTGATTTCGTTCGCGTATATGTCCTGGTCACACGATAGCAAATACGTATATTTCGGTCTGAATTGGGGACGTGAGGACGAGTATTTTCGTATTCGGATCAGCGACTCGAAACTCGAGCGGCCCGTCAATTTGGCGAAACTTCAACAATTTCCAGATGTGGCGGGTCCGGCCGAATCATGGACGGGTCTCGACCCAGAAGATAAACCTCTGTTTGTTCGCGACATCAGCACGCAAGAGATTTACTCGCTGGATTTGGAGTTTCCTTAGTCTGTCAGAAATCTGCGGTCGTTCCTGAAGACGAAATTCCGAACCGATCTTTGGCGTTGTCCGGCAAATGTCCCATAAACACTAAGGGCGGCCATTGCTGGCCGCCCTCATTGCGGATTGTTCTGCGAAGCAGTTCTTAGACGCCCTTGACGTTCTCTGCCTGCCAGCCCTTGGGGCCTTTGACCACGTCGAACTGAACCTGCTGACCTTCCTGCAGGCTGCGGAATCCGCTGGCCTGAATGGCGGAGAAATGCACGAAGACATCTTCGCCGTTCTGGCGGCTGATGAAACCGTAGCCCTTAGCGTCGTTAAACCACTTCACTGTTCCTGTTTCCATGTTGTTGCAATGTTCCTTTTTCTTGATGTAGCGCTGAAGCTTTCAGGGATTCTTCTGCAGGCAGGTCACACGCTGGGTTAAGCGGAGATGCTTGTACTGCGAAGGAACTCTAAAGTCAAACGCAGCTTTATTGTACGTTAACTTGCACATAAATAGCTACAAAATTCGTAGGCATGGCCTCGTAAGCCGCTGATGTCTAAAGTGTTATGTTCGTTTGGGTGCCTGGCTCGTGGCGGAAATTTGCCACCTTTCTGGAAAGCCATCATCATAGGAAGGATGCGATTGCGATTCCTATTGGTGGTGGTTTTTATAACCGCGTCGGCCTGGGGCCAGATCGTCGACAACGTCCGGGTCGCACTGATGCAGAACAACTTTGCGGCCGCCGAAGCCCAATTGAATCAGTACCGCTTGCAGCGTGGAACGGACGCGGAATACCTGGAAGCGTATTCGTGGCTGGCGCGGGGGGAATTCGATGCCGGCCAATATGATCAGGCTGCGGAAACCGCCAAGCAGACGAAGGCGATGGCCGTGGAGCAACTGAAGACCCGCGCGCTCGACGCAGATGCCCATTTACCGATCGCGCTCGGGGCGGCGCTCGAAGTCCAGTCACAGGTTCTCGCGGCCCGCGGACAGAAGACGCAGGCCGTCGCACTATTGCAGTCGGCACTGCGGACGTACGGCAATACATCCATTCACGACCGGCTGCAGAAGAATGTCAACCTGCTGTCATTTCAGGGAAAGATCGCGCCTGCTCTGAGGCAGGATCAATTCCTCGGAGAGGCTCTGCCTGCCGAGGCTCAGATGAAGGGATCACCTGTGTTGCTGTTCTTCTGGGCGCACTGGTGCGGCGATTGCAAAGCTGAGGCGCCGATCATTACGCAGTTGCGGTCGGAATATGCAGCCAAGGGATTGAAGGTCATCGGTCCGACGCGGCTCTACGGATACACGGCGCAGATTGAGCACGCGCGTCCCACGGACGAACTGCAATATATCGACGCAGTGCGGCACCGCTTCTATCGCGGATTGCTCGATATGCCAGTGCCGATCAGCAAGTACAACTTCGAGGTGTACGGGGCGTCGACGACTCCAACATTGGTCTTACTCGACAAGACTGGGAAGGTTGCCTGGTACCATCCCGGGGCTGTGCCCTATGGGGAGTTGCGGGGAGAGATCGAGAAGGTGGTGGCGAGGTAGGACATCCCCTACTTCAGTGCATCTTTGAGATGCTTCTCTTCGATATCGATATTGAAGTAAAGAGTCACCTTCTCGCTGGATTTCGGATTCACAGCTTCCAAGACATCGTACGAGTGTCCACCCTTCTCCGACATCGATTGTTTCGAGGGCATTAAACCCATAAAGCGCAGCAATACGTACTCTTCATGCACCTCGATGATCTGAAACGCGGTGTCGAAGCTCTTACCGTCACCAGAATGAGTGATTGAGTCGAGAAGACCTTGAAGCACATTCTTGTGGAAGTCTGCTTGAGCCGTGTCATGAAGCTCACGGTACGCGATGTATTCAGCAAAATGTGCATCCATATCCACGTAATCTGCTGCGAGCACGATTTCTGCATTCTTAAGAGCCTTCTCAAAGTCCTTGGAGTTCAGAGCCGCCGTCATTGCTTTTTTCTGGGAGTCAGTGTCGGATCCTTTACTCGAATCAGCGTAGGCTAGTCGAAGTTCTTTGAAGTCGACACTCTTCTCGCCTGCCTTAGCCTTAGCCACGAGATCAGCGTAGCGTGCATCGGCCGCTTTCTTGTTCTGGCAAAAACAGACGGCGCAGACCAAAGCCAAGAATAAAACCAAGAACTGACGAGGCATCGTATCCCTCTCAAGCGGAACGAGAGATTCTCCCCTCGGAGGGGGCGTCAGTCAACCTAAGCGCACTTCGTTCAGTTTGCCGGTTTTCACGTCGTAGATAAAGCCGCGCACCGGGATATTCTTTGGAATCCATGGATGCGACTGCACGCGGCGCATCTGTTCGCGGACGTTTTCTTCCAGATCGTCGAACGCGTAGAAGTGTTTTGGCGAATCGGAGGCGGTCCCCATCTTTTCGGTCAACCGCTGTTTCAATTCGTTCTCGCGCACTTTCAGCAATCCGCAATCGGTGTGATTGATGATGATGAATTCCTGCGTGTCGAGCAGGTGATGGGAGACGATCAGCGAGCGGATGGCGTCTTCCGTGGCGATGCCTCCGGCATTGCGGATCATGTGGGCGTCGCCCGGGCGAAGCCCAAGGCAATGCTCGAACAGGATGCGCGAATCCATGCAGGCCAGCACGGCGGCATGACGGCGTGGGCGCACCTGCAGGTTGCCCAGGTTGAAACTGCGGGCGAAGATTTCGTTGGCGGCTAGCAGTTCATCGGCTACGGACAATGGCTACCCCCGTCGTTCGTCGTTGGTCGGCGGTGGTTCGCGAAGGCTGATCAGAATGGATCGGCCAACCACCAACGTCACGACCAGCGACCGTTTCCTTCCAGTTTACAATCGGGCCGTGAATCTTGACGATACGATCGTCGCGGTCGCGACACCTCCAGGGCGTGGAGGGATTGGAGTTGTGCGGCTCTCAGGGCCAGAGGCGCGGAACATTGCCGCGCCGATGCTTCGCTTGAAGCATGAGCTAGAGGCAGGACGCGCCATCCTTGGGGAGTTGATCGATCCGGCGTCAGAGGTAAAAATCCCCGTCGCAAGCGCCGCAAAAGACGCGACGTTTCGGATGGGGCAGCCTCAGCAGGTGATTTCGAGCGAGAAGATCGATGAAGTCGTCGTCACCTATTTCGCGAAGCCGCATTCCTATACAGCCGATGATGTGATCGAGATTTCCGCGCACGGATCTCCGGTAGTGCTGCGGCATATCGTCGAAGTTTGCGTCGCGGCCGGAGCACGGCTTGCCGAGCCTGGCGAGTTTACGATGCGCGCTTTTCTGAACGGACGCATCGATCTGACGCAGGCGGAGGCGGTTCGGGACCTCATTGATTCACAAACTCTGTGCCAGGCGAAGGTCGCCGCGCAGCAGTTGGAGGGCGCGCTCTCGCGCCGGATTCAGCCGATCAAGCAGAAGCTCGTCCAACTGATCGCATTGCTGGAAGCCGGGATCGACTTCGCCGAAGATGACGTTTCGGTAGCGGCGGATTCCACGATTCTCGGACACATCGCTGAAGTGCGAGCGCCTGTCGAGCAACTCAGCGCAAGTTTCGCTTACGGGAAGATTGTGCATGAGGGGCTCACGCTCGCAATCGTTGGCCGGCCCAATGTCGGCAAGTCCAGTTTGTTCAACCGGCTGGTTGAGCGCGAGAGGGCGATTGTCACGGCGACTCCAGGGACCACGCGCGATCTGGTGACTGAGACGGTTTCGATCGGCGGAATACCTGTGAAGTTGGTTGATACCGCGGGCATTCGCGATGCACTCGATGAAGCGGAATCGATCGGGATTCGAAAATCGATGGAGGCTCTTGCCGACGCGGATTTGGTTCTCGTTGTTCTGGACCTATCGCAGAGTGAGACGGCAGACGATGCCGAGTTGATTCGCCAGGTGAACACGCGAGCCGCAATCACAGTGCGCAACAAGGCTGATCTGGCACCCAGGGTTCAGGGAACAGCGGACAGCGGCCACGGGATTTCGACTTCTGCTCTGACCGGGGAAGGCATTGCCGAGTTGCGTGCAGAAATTCTTCGGCACGTGGGAGGCGAATCTGGAGTGCAGGCTGAGGCAGGATTTCTGACGAATGTCAGGCATCAGGCACTGATCAAAGATTCTCTATCAGCACTATCTTCGGCGGAGAAAGCGGTAGCTGAAAAGATTCCTCACGAGATGCTGCTGATGGATCTTTACAACGCGCTGCGACCACTGGACGCGATTACCGGAGCGACGACGACGGACGACATACTGAATCTCATCTTCAGTACGTTCTGCATCGGGAAATAGCTACTTCGACAAGCCGCCGAGCGCTCCACGGAAGAGAGCGTCGAAGGTTTTGCTGGCGGCGTTCTTGCTCGCGGCGCTAAGCGCCTTTTCCGCAGCAGCGCGCTGATATCCGAGATTCACCAGAGCGGACAGAACGTCTTCTTCCACCCCGCTCATGACGGGCACGGCAGGCGTAGTCTTCCCCGGTTCCGGAAGTTTGTCGCGAAGTTCCAGCACCATGCGTTCCGCGGTCTTTCTGCCGATGCCGGGAATGCGCGTCAGTTTTGTGACGTCATTGCCGCGAATGGCGCCGACCATTTCGTCGGCGGCCATGCCGCTCAGAATCGTGATGGCGAGCTTCGGTCCGATGCCGCTGACGGTGATCAGCTTTTCGAACAATAGTTTTTCCGAGGGGCGCAGGAAGCCGTAGAGCGCGATGATGTCTTCGCGCACATGCGTGTGAATGTACAGCGCGACTTCGCTGCCGAGGTCGGGCAGGTCAGAAAAAGTCGGCACGCTGATGGTCACGTCATAGCCAACGCCGCCTGTTTCCAGGATGGCCTGATTCGGATGCTTGGCGAGAAGCTTTCCACGAAGGTGCGCGATCATGTCGATGACATTGTAGCGGGGAGGCAGGTCTTGGGTCGTTGGTCTTAGGTCCTCGGTCGAGATCCTACCTTCAAGCGTCCAACAGAACGATCCAAGACCCGAGAACTTCCGCTTGACTCGAAACAGGATATTAGGTCATATTTGACACTATCATGAATGACCTATTATTGCTGGCCATGATGCTGGACGCGCCCAAGTACGGATACCAGCTGAAGCGGGAAGCCGGATGGATCATGGGGCAGGACGCGCTGCACAACAACATTGTTTATCCGTTGCTGCGCAAGTTTCTCGATAAGAAATGGGCATGCAAGAAGGAGGTTCCCGGCGAGCGTGGCCAGACTCGACAACAGTACGCGCTCACGACCGAAGGACGACGCTATCTGTTTCAACGTTTGAACGCTTTCAGCCAGGAAGATGCGCGCTCAGAAGATGCATTCAACCTGCGAGTGGGACTTTTCCAGAGCCTCGATCCTGAGAGTCGCGAAAAGATTCTGGGTCTTCGCGCAGGTTATCTCCAGCATCGCTCCGAATCGCTCGGGAATCTGCAGAGCCGTATGGAACTGGGAAAATTCGGCGGGGAAATCGTGACACACATGCGCAAGCAAATCGAAACAGAGCTGGACTGGATACAGCACCTGAGGAGGATCGCCAGGTCAATAGCAGACCGGAGGGCATGATGAGGTCGCTGACGTTATGGGAAATCGATCTGATCGCTTGGTATGCCTTCGTCGCATATTGGCTGATCTCGTGGCTGCGCGTGAAACGCACGAAGGCACGGGAGGCGTCGTTTGATCGGCTGATGACCTTAGTCGTGGTTGTAGTCGCCTACAACCTGCTTTTCGCCAATTGGATGCGAGTAGGTATCTTGCGCGTACGGTTTGTGGCGAACCGGCCTTTGATCGGATGGAGCGGAATCGTGTTGAGCTTCGCGGGGGCAGCGTTGGCCATTTGGGCTCGATATACACTTGGCGAATACTGGAGCGCCCGAGTCACTCTGAAGGAAGGTCATGAGCTGATCCAGTCAGGACCCTATCGGTTTGTGCGCCATCCGATCTATACCGGCATGCTGATGGCCTGTGTGGGTACCGCGTTGGTTGCGGGGGAACGGCGCGGGATCCTGGCCTGTGTTCTGCTGCTCGCGGCACATTCGCGAAAGGCGATGCGGGAAGAGAATCTGTTGACCACCGAGTTCGGGGACCAATACCGTTCGTATCGGAGGGGGACGGGGTTTTTTTTTCCGCGTTTCTGGCCTCGATCCGGAATGGACACCCATACTGCAAGCTCATAGAATCGGGAAGGCAGCGCGGGGATTCTATGGGCTGGGGTCGGTTGGGGTTTCGAGCGACACTGTTGGCGGCGGTTGTGGTGTTTTCGTTCACCGCTATCGCCCAGCAGGGTGCACTCGACCTGGAGGGGCATCCGATCAATCCGCTTACCGCCTCGCAGGGTAAGGTCGTGGTGCTCGTTTTTCTACGCCGTGACTGCCCGGTCTCGGGACGATACGCACCGACGATCCAGCAAATCAGCCAACGCTACGCCGAGACGGCCAGGTTTTGGTTGGTGTATCCCGATAAGTCCGAGACGCCTGAGGTGATTCGCAAGTCGGTCGCGGAGTATGGCTACCGGTTGCCTGTGCTGCGCGATCCCGAGCATCGCCTCGCCGCTCTTGCGCACGTGCAGATCACGCCGGAAGTTGCGGTGTTCAACCGCGGGGGGAAACTTACCTACGACGGGCGGATCGATGACTTGTACATCGACTTGAGCCTTTCGCGACCGGTGGCCACGACGCACGAGCTTGAAGATGCAATCCATGCCGCAGCCGCAGGGCGAACGCTGGCGCGGCAGGAAGTGCGGGGAGTCGGATGCTACATCGCGGACCTGGAATGAGCGTCCGGCGAATCAACACGTGTGTTGGCGGCGTAATCTTCCTGCTGCTTATTCTTTCCATAGCGCGTGGCGCCGCTGCCGATTCTTCTTCGCGAGTCACGTTTGACCGCGATGTTGCTCCCATCATTTTTCACTCTTGTTCCACATGCCATCGGCCTGGCGAGGCTGCTCCTTTTTCGCTCTTGACCTATTCCGATGTAAAGAAGCATGCGCGCCAGATCGTCGACGTCACGCGGTCCCGCACGATGCCTCCGTGGCTGCCCGAGCCTCAGCCGCTGAAAATTGCAGACGAACTTCGGCTGAGCGATGCGGAAATCCGCATGCTTCAGAATTGGGTAGACCAGGGCGAGGCCGAGGGAAACGCAGCCGATCTGCCCCAGCAGCCAAAGTTCGTCGAAGGCTGGCGGTTAGGGAAACCCGACCTTATTCTGACCGCGACGAAGCCGTTCACGCTTCCTCCGTCGGGCACGGATACTTACTGGAATTTCATTTTCCCGGTACCCATTGATGGAACGCGATGGGTGAAGGCGGTGGAGATTCGCCCTGGCGACAAGCGCTACGTGCATCACGCTAACATTCTTGTGGACCGGACCGGAGCCTCGCGATCCCGCGAAGCCGAGCCCGGCGCGGGGTTCGGAGGAATGGAAATCCGCATCGAGTCGCAGGTATTTGATCCGGATAGCCATCTTCTGTTCTGGAAGCCTGGTACGGTTCCATCGGTCGAGCCTGAAGGCATGGCGCTGCGGATCGACAAGGGCACGGATCTGATCCTGAACACGCACCTGCAGCCGTCCGGCAAGCCAGAAGTCATCCAGCCGAGCATCGGACTTTATTTCACCCCGCAGCCTGCGACAAAATTTCCGATGCTGTTGCAGCTCGAAAACGATCTCAAGCTCAACATCCCTCCTGGCGATAGGAATTTCGTCGTGACAGACGATTTCACATTGCCGGTCGATGTCGAGCTACTCGGCATCTATCCGCACGCGCACTACCTGGGAAAGGATATTCAGGCCTACGCCACGTTACCGGATGGTACGAAGGAAAGTCTGATCCACATCCCGCAGTGGAATCTGAATTGGCAGGCAGTGTACCGCTATGCCGAGGCTGTCCGCCTGCCCAAGGGGACGAAGATCAGCTTGCGTTACACCTACGACAATTCGGATGGGAATCCGTTGAATCCGAATCATCCTCCGGTGCAGGTGATGGGCGGAAATCGATCCAGCGACGAGATGTGCCATCTATGGTTGCAGGTGCTCCCGGTCGATTTCGATCCGGCGCAGGGCGATCCACGCATGGCCCTGCAGGAAGCGCTGGCGCGACACAATGTGGCAAAGAATCCTGGGGACTTCGAGGCGCACTACAACCTGGGCGCCATGCTGCAGGCGAAAAATCAGTTAGATTCGGCAATCGCCGAGTATGAATCGGCCGTGAGGTTGCGCCCGGAGGATGCAACCGGGAACAATGCATTGGGAGCGGCGCTGGTGGCTGCCGGGCATCCGGAGCAAGGCGCAGGATATTTACAAGCCGCTTTGAAAGCCCGTCCGGACTACTTCGATGCGCACTACAATCTTGGATTCGCTCTGGCGGGGCAGAACGACTTCGGCGGTGCCGCAGAGCAGTTTCATGCGGCGCTTGTGCTGCAGCCGCAGGATGCCGCTGTGGAAGCGAATCTCGGAGTGGCGATGGCCCAGCTTGGCAAGTATCCCGAGGCAAAGTCTCATCTCGAACATGCGTTGCAGCTTGATCCCAACCAACCGATCGCGAAAGAAAATCTGGAAGCATTGCGGAGGGAAATGAGTGACCGCTAGGGCGAGGATTGCGGTTCGTTCATTCCGGGAAAAGATTTCCATGAAAAATGTTCGGATGGCTTTTTTTTGCCTGCTGTTTGGCTCGATGTTCCCGGGATTCTTTACCGCCCAAGCGCAGCAACCTTCGGTGCCTGATGCTCCAGGGGCAAGCGTGCCGGTGGAATTCGCGGATGCGCGCAAGCTGCTGCAGCAGGGCAAAGTGGACGATGCCCTTGCAAGGCTGCAAATCGTAGAGAAACGTGATCCGTCAACGAAGGGATTGGCGCTGGAATTAGGTACGGCTTATTACAAGAAGAGCGACTTTCCGAACGCGATTGAATCCCTGAAGAAGGCCAGAGCCGAAGATCCCGCAAACGGCGAAGCGGTTCAACTGCTGGGGATGTCGTATTTCGCGGGCGGGCATCCTGCCGATGCGATTCCGCTGCTCGAAAAAGTACAAGGCTGGATCGCGCGCGCCAACGTCGACGGTTACTACGTCCTGGGCACCTGCTATATCCAGACCAAGGACTACGACAAGGCGCGCGTTAACTTCGCCAAGATGTTTGAGGTGACTGCGGACTCGGCGGCCGCATACCTGTTCACGGCCCGGATGCTTCTGCGGCAGGAGTATGACCCGATCGCCGAAGAGTACGCGCAGAAGGCGATTGCCCTCGACCCGAAGCTGCCGCTGGCGCACTATCTGCTGGGCGAACTTTACATGTACAAGTCGCGCATGCCGGAGTCGATTGCGGAATTTCAGAAAGAACTGGCGATCAATCCGGCCCACGCTGCGACCTATTACAAGCTGGCGGACGCGTATTCGCGCGTGCAGAAGTACGATGATGCGCAACGCTTACTGCAGGGCTCCATCCGGCTCGATCCCACGTCAAGCGTCCCGTTTATCCTGATGGGCAAGGTTCTGGAGAAGAAGGGCGACTACGACCTGGCGGTGATTTCGCTGAAGCACGCTGTGGCGATGGAACCGAACAATCCGACGACGCATTATCTGCTCGGCCAGGCTTACCGCGATATGGGGAACAAAGACGCGGCGGATGCCGAACGCAAACGCTCGGAGGAGTTGCATGCGAAGGAAGATCTGCAGTAGGGCGAGCTATGAGCAGTGAGCAATGAGCTGTGAGCTGCGAGCTGCGAGCAATGAGCTTTGAGCAATGAGCAAAGCGAGGTTCGACTCCGCCCACGGTTCATTGCTCACTGCTCACTGGTTGTTGCTCACTGCTCATCGCTCACTGCTCATCGCTCACTGCAATGCTGCTTGTTCGCGGCGTCGGGCTTGAATCTCGATGTAGACGTTTACCAGGGATACTGCGGCGGGAGTTACGCCGGGAATGCGAGAGGCCTGTCCGATGGTGCGGGGACGGACTTTCGTCAGCTTCTCCTGCATCTCGCGCGAGAGTCCGCTGACACTGCGATAGTCGAACCACTCTGGTATTGCATGCTGCTCGGATTTTTTTAGCCGCTCCATCGCGCGCTGCTGCTGGAGCAGATAGCCTTCGTACTTGATCTCGGTCTCGACGGACTTCAGTTCGTTGCGGAGTTGGGAGGAGATCAACAACGCAGACGACGCTGAGGGCGCGGAGTCTTGATCGCTGAAAAATTCCGGTGCGAGTGACTTCAGAGCTGGTACGAGTTGCTCGATTGTGATTTCGGGGCGCTTTAAGAACTGCGCGATCGTTTGTCCGACCGCAGATTGCCAGTTGGATTCCGTTCCGCTGCCGGCGACCACAGATTCCTCGGCGCTTCGCGCTTCGGAATGACAAGCAGTCAACATTTCTGACGACAGGCGTGTGGCTTCCAGCAACTTTTTCATGCTCGCCAGACGTTCCTGCTTTGCCTGGAAATCTTTCCACGATTCATCTGAGATGAGGCCCACGCGTCGTCCATGCGGAGTCAGCCGGCGGTCGGCGTTATCGATGCGCAGATGCAGGCGGAACTCCGCCCGCGACGTGAACATGCGGTAGGGTTCGTTGGTGCCCTTCGAGATCAGATCGTCAATCAGGATCGCCGTGTAGGCTTCCGTGCGATCGAGGATCAGCAGCGGTTGGTGGTTCACCTGTAAAGCCGCATTGATGCCGGCCATCAGGCCCTGACACGCGGCTTCTTCGTATCCCGAGGTGCCATTGATCTGTCCGGCCAGGAATAGACTCTTGATCTTGCGGGTCTCGAGCGTCCGCTCGAGTTCGGTCGGGTCGATGGAATCGTATTCAATCGCGTATCCCGGACGAAGCATCTCGGCGGTGTCGAGGCCGGGAATCGATTTCAAAATCGCCATTTGCACCTCGACGGGGAGCGAAGTGCTCATCCCATTCACGTAGATCTCGTGCGTGTTCAACCCCTCCGGCTCGAGGAAGAGTTGATGCATCTCCTTGTCGGGAAACTTGACGATCTTGTCTTCAATCGAAGGGCAGTAGCGAGGTCCGATGGACTGAATCTGGCCGCTGTACATCGGCGAACGGTGCACGTTCTCGCGGATAATGCGGTGCGTCTCGGCGGTTGTCCACGCGATGAAGCAAGGGACTTGTGAGTCATGATGCGCGACGCGCTTGGTGCGGAAGCTGAACGGAGTGGGATCAGCGTCGCCTGGTTGCGGCGGAAATTTTGACCAGTCGATGCTGCGTCCGTCGAGCCGTGGTGGAGTGCCCGTCTTGAGACGACAGCCACGCAGCCCTAGATTCTTGAGAGCCTCGCCCAGCAGAACTGCGTTCGGTTCGCCGGAACGTCCGGCTGGATATTGTTGTTCGCCGCAGTGGATCAGCCCATTCAAGAACGTTCCGGTGGTGATGATTACGGCTTGGGCGCCGACGGTGCGGCCGTCGCGGAGCCGAACGCCCCGAACACGGCGTACCTCAGAGGCTAAAGCCTCGGGGGAAGCGAGCTCTTCGGCACGACTGAAGTCGTGCCCTTCCCGATCCTGATAAGAGCTGGCGGATAACTGAGAGCTGACCGCTGAAACCTGAGAGCTGCTCTCTACGATCAGATCCGCAACTTCGGCCTGCTTGATCTTCAAGTTGGGCTGCGACTCGAGGACCTCGCGCATTTTGAGGCGGTAGGCTTGCTTGTCACATTGCGCGCGCGGCGACCAGACTGCCGGTCCCCGGGAAGTGTTCAATAGCCGGAACTGGATTCCGACGGCATCGGTGATCTCACCCATGATGCCGCCGAGTGCGTCGACCTCGCGCACGAGGTGTCCCTTGGCGATGCCGCCGACAGCGGGATTGCACGACATCTGCGCAATCAAGTCGACGTTGAGGGTGTAGAGGGCGGTCTTCAAGCCCATGCGCGCGGCAGCCATCGCGGCCTCACATCCGGCATGTCCGGCGCCGACGACAACGACATCGAATTGTTCCGTGAACTGCATCAAGTACGCCGTGAATCCCCAAAATATCCCACAGCTGCCTGGATTTATTCTAACAACTCAGCGCTGCAGTGAGGTTGATCCCTTGCCGTGATGCGCGGCAGTCCGTATATTGGCCTGTCACACCAAATGCCCGAGGAGGATTGATGACGACTGCGGAATTCTTCGACCGGCTCGAGACACGGATTGCAAAATACGACCTGCTTTGCCATCCGTTTTACAAAGCATGGTCAGCAGGAAAGTTGACGCGAGACGACTTGCGCGAATATGCGCAGGATTATTTCCATCACGTAGAAGCTTTTCCATCGTACCTGGCGGCGCTTGGCACGCGGCTCGACGAAGGTGAACTGCGCCGCGCTGTCCTGGCGAATATGTCCGACGAAAAGGGATCAGGAACGGAAGGGAAAGATGCAGCGCCCCACTCGGACCTGTGGCTCGACTTCGCCGAGGGCATGGGATCAACACGCAATCTCGAGTGGCACAACCCGGTGCCGGAGATTCGAGACCTCATTCGACACTTCAACCGGGTTGCAAGTGAAGGCTCACCGGAGGAAGCTCTAGCGGCTTTTTACGCCTACGAGTCACAAGTGCCTCGCATCGCGCAGGAGAAAGAGCGAGGCTTGCGGGAAATGTATGGTGCTGATGACAAGACGTGCGGATATTTCTCTCTGCACGCATCGGCGGATGTTTATCACTCGCGTGTGTGGAAGAGTCAACTGGAAGCGCGGATCGAGGCTCACCCCGAGAACGCCGACGCTGCGCTCGATGCAGCTGAAAACGCGGCACGCATGTTGTGGCAAGCGCTGGACGGGATCGAGGCCCGGCGAAACGCCACGGCTGTTGCCTGAGGGAATATGAACTTATGCGCAAGGGCCACCAACCTTGATGGTGGCCTTTTTTGTTTTCTGCGAATCGGAAAGCAACTCATAACCGTCTTAGCTTTATGTGCCATCGGGTTGCTTGCGCAGGATCATCCTGCAAACGTCTGGCCATCTACTGCGCAGGCCGCGACGAGGAACACGACACTCACGACATCACAGTTTGAGGAACTCAAAGCCAAGGCAGAATCGGGAGACGCCGATGCGCAAACCAGCCTCGGCCATGCCTATCACGCTGGGAATGGAGTTCCGGCAAACGAAGTACTTGCAGCACAGTGGATTCGGAAAGCGGCGGATCAGGGCTTTGCTTCCGCGGAGAACAATTTGGGAACGATGTACCGTCTCGGCGAAGGTGTTAACCGCGACAAAGAAGAAGCGGTTCGCTGGTATGAGAAGGCGGCGCGACATGGCAGTCCAGAAGGAATGTTCAACCTGGGGACCTGTTATTACAACGGGGATGGGGTAGGGTCCAACGAATTTACGGCCTATGACTGGTTCCTGCTTGCCGAAGACGCCGGCAATCCAGTCGCTAAAGACGCGGTAGAACGTTCCGCTACGGCGATGTCGAAACATGATACTTCTTCCGCATATTTGCAAATCGCCGAGATGTATCAGAAAGGCGAGCAGCTTCCGAAAAATGAGACACAAACAATGCGATGGTTACGCAGGGCCGCCGACACCGACTCTCATGGAAAAGCTCAACTCGCTGTTCATCTGTTGACAGGTCCGGAAGCGTCGAGAAATTACGCGGAGGCGCTCGATCTCTGTAAGTCTGCGGCGAAGGACTATGCTCCGGCATTGCCGTGTGTTGGCTTCATCTATCGCAAAGGGCTAGGTGTGCCGAAGGATACCGTTGAGGCATTGAAGTGGTATCAAAAGGGTGCGGCAGAGTCAGACACGCTCTGCATGATGGTTTTGGCCGACATGGAAACGGCGGGCGAGGGAACGAAGGTTGATCGCGCCTCGGCTCTCATCTGGCTGTTTCGAGCGAGCCAGATGAGAACAAATGGTGCCGCCGCAAAAGCGAAGGATCTGCTTTCTCAACTCACACCGTCCGAGATGAAAGAAGTCGAAAACAAACTGCGTCAGATGCGTTACGAGCCGAAGAAAGTTTTTGATGCGCTGCGAGCGATACCTGCTCCTACCAATCCCTAGATTGTTCAAGGAGAATTTGACATGCCAAGGCCGGTTCCAATCGGCGTGCGCGGCGAGGCTCAGGAAACCGTAAAGTTTGAGCACACGCTCACGGCGCATCACCCCGAACTGCCTCCGGTGTATTCAACTCCGGACATGATCCGACTCATGGAGACTGCCGCTTTTCGCGCGCTGCTGCCGTACTGCGAGGGCGATGAGATTACGGTCGGAACTGCCATCAACATTGAACATCGGGCGGCAAGCGGAATCGGCGCACAGATCAGGGCCGAAGCAGTACTCGAGTCATTTAACGGTCGCTTCTACACTCTCCGTGTGACCGCCAACGATGACACACGTGAGATTGGGCACGGTACTGTCGGCAGGGCAGTGGTCAGCGTTTCGAAGTTTCAGGAAAAGATGAAGACCCGAGGGCAGTGAGCGCATCGAAAGCGCTGTATGAATATTTCCGAGCTTAAGAAAAGAGCGGAGTCATTTCGCGCGATGCACACCAGCGGCGACGTCCTCGTGCTGGCGAATGTGTGGGACGTGGCCAGCGCGCGCATTGTGGAAGACGCAGGGTTTCCGGCGTTGGCGACGACAAGCGCCGGGATCGCTTTTGCGCAGGGCTTTCCCGACGGTCAGCAGATTTCCCCCGAGGCAATGCTGGAGGTGGTTGCCCGGATTGCTGCTGCCGTGCGCTTGCCGGTCACGGCAGATGTCGAGGCGGGATACGGCAGCACGCCTGAGGACGCAGCCCGAACCGCCCGCAGGGTCATCGAAGCCGGGGCCGTTGGGATGAATTTCGAAGATGCAACCGGCGATCCTGCCCATCCACTCTTTGACTTGCCGCTGCAGCTGGAGCGTATCCGCGCGATTCGTGAGACTGTACATAAAATCGGGGTGCCTGTCGTTCTGAATGCTCGTACCGACGTTTATCTGGCGCAGGTGGGAGGAGCTGGCACGCGATATGACGAGTCATTGCGGAGGCTTTCGGCGTATCGCGACGCCGGAGCGGACTGCGTATTCGTTCCAGGGGTTCGGGATACCGAAACGATGCGCCGCATTGTTGCTGACTTGAAGTGTCCCGTGAACATTCTGGCAGTGCCGGGTGCCCCGTTGATTTCTGAATTGGCTGCGATGGGTGTGAGACGAATCAGCCTGGGTTCGGGGCCGATGCGGGCCGCGATGGGAGTGCTCGTCCGGCTCGTGGATGAGTTAAAAACCAGCGGGACTTATACCCAGATGGAAGCTGCCCCATCGCATGCGCAGATGAATGAGTTGATGAGGCGATAGGGCCGTTATAAATGGCTTCGGAGCAGAAGTGCAAACCTCAGGGGCTGAAGCCCATTTTTTTGTGGGCCTCGTCGGCACGGCTGAAGCCGTGCCCTTCCCAAAACCTTTCTTGTCGACGCGGCTCAAGCCGCGCCTTTCCCAAGAAACCTTCTCGTCGGAACGAGTCAACCCACGGCCTTTGCGACATTCCTTTAGGAGATCAGTTCTGAAAACTAGCATTCTGATCGGGGTGATCTCGGATACCCACAGCCTGCTCCGCTCGGAAGCCGTCGCAGCTTTGCGCGGTTCGGAGCACATCATTCATGCCGGTGATGTGGGCGATCCAGAGATTCTCAACGAGCTGGCAAAGATCGCTCCATTGACTGCGATCCGCGGAAACATCGACAAAGGAAAATGGGCGCGTAAATTGCCCGAGACTGAGGTGGTCGAAGTTGGCGGAATTCAGATTTATGTGCTGCACGACCTCTCGCAGCTCGATCTCAAGCCTGAGGCGGCTGGATTTCAGGCCGTGATTTACGGGCATAGCCATGTGCCCAAGAACGAGATTCGCGGCGGTGTGCTTTATTTCAATCCCGGGAGTGCCGGGCCGAAAAGGTTCAAGCTGCCGATCAGTGTGGGAAAGCTCAGCATCGCGGATGGAAAGATAAACTCTGAACTCATCACGATTACGGATTGAGAACTCTGAGGTTGTCATTCTGAACCGGCGATAGCCGGTGAAGAATTTGCTGTCTCTTGGGCGTTCATTGTGCCGGCGGACAGCAGATTCCTCCTTGCTCGCTACGCTCGCGTGTCGGAATGACAACGCTCAAGGGCTGGCGCGAGACGGTAGGGCCCACGCGGTTGCTACAATCCAGAAGATTGTCCATTTCCTTCACATTTGATGCCACGTCCGGCCCTGGCCGCAGAGGCCGCTTGCAGACGCCGCACGCGGAGATTCAGACTCCGGTGTTTATGCCGGTCGGGACCGTCGCGACCGTTAAGGGTGTCCAGCAGGACATTCTCGAAGACCTCGGCGCGCAGATCATTCTCGGCAACACCTATCATTTGTATCTTCGACCGGGAGTGGACACCGTCCGGAAGATGGGCGGGCTTCATGGATTCATGTCATGGAATCGTGCGATTCTGACGGACTCCGGCGGGTTTCAGGTATTCAGTCTGAGCGAGTTGCGCAAGCTCAATGAAGACGGAGTCACGTTCCGCTCACATCTCGATGGTTCATCGCACTTCTTCAGCCCTGAGAGTGCGATGGAGGCGCAGATTGGACTCGGAGCCGACATCATTATGGCGTTCGATGAATGCACGGAGTATCCGGCAGAGCAATCTCGAGTGCGAGAGTCGATGGAACTGACCGCCCGGTGGGCGGTGCGCAGCAAGAAGTATTTTGAGGAGCATAAGGGAGAGGTGCCGTGGAAGGCTAGCTCTCAGCCGTTAGCCGTCAGCCCTCAACTACAACAGATTCCTCGCTTCGCTCGGAATGACAACACTTTAAGCATTCCTGAGGGATCCACCCAAGCTTTGTTCGGGATCGTTCAGGGCGGCATGGACCACGCTCTCCGCAAAGAATCTGCCGAGCGCACGATCGAAATCGGCTTCCCCGGCTACGCCATCGGTGGCCTCAGCGTTGGGGAGCCACGGGAAATGACTCGCGAAATTGTCGAATCCACGCTAGAGCATCTTCCCAAGGACAAGCCGCGATACCTGATGGGCGTGGGTACACCGGAAGAGATTGTCGAATACGCCAAACTCGGCGTCGACATGATGGACTGCGTTCTGCCCACGCGGGCGGCGCGCCACGGATTGCTGTTCACGTCGGAGGGAAAGATCTCGATCAAGCAGGCGCGGTATGCCCAGGATCAAGGGCCGCTCGATCCAAACTGCCGATGCCGGGTGTGCCAGCGGTATTCCCGGGCCTATTTGCGGCACCTTTATGCATCCAATGAGTTATTGGGACAGGTCTTGAACTCAGTCCACAACCTGGCCTACTACCTTGACACCATGGAGCGGGTGCGGCATTCTATTTCACTTGGGGAAGAGTCGCGTTTTCCTTCTGGTGTCTGGTCGCAACCGAAACCGTAGGCTCTCCCGGATTCAAGCCTGAAGCTGAAGGAACCCGGCCGAAGTCGATCCAAAACTCCGTGGTGAAATGACAGCTCCCGTGGCAATGTTTCAGCCCCGGATTTTTTGCGGATTTTTCCGCTCAGACCTCGAAAAAACATGCAACTTTTCTTGGCAGTGCAAGCCGGTCCCGGTGGTATGAGCTGGTTGGGAATTGCCCCTTTAATCTTCATCTTCGCCATCTTTTACTTTCTGTTAATCCTGCCGCAACAGCGGCGCCAAAAGAAGTGGTCTGCCATGCTCGACCAGCTCAAGACTGGCGATAAAGTCACGACCAGCGGCGGCTTGCGGGGCACGATCATGGCTTTGAAGGACGACTCGATTCATCTGCGGGTTCCGCCGAATAATCTTGTCGTGGAAGTAACCAAGGCCTCGGTAACGCAGGTGACAACGACCGAGGAAGAATCGAAGACGAAATGAAGTCCTGAGTCGTGAGTCCCGGGCCGCGAAAAAAACGGCAACGGAAGGCTCGCGGCTCGGAGCTCAGGACTCAAAGCTGATTTTTTATGAACAAGAATCTTCTCTGGAAAATTGTTTTCATCCTCGCCACAGTGCTCTTCTTTTTCTACGGGATCTTCGGCATTCCGAAGAGCCTCACGATGGATGGCCTGGCCGCCGCCGTCACAGACCATATTCACCTTGGTCTCGACTTGAAGGGCGGAACGCACCTGATTCTGCAAGTCCATGTGAATGACGCCATCAATGTGGACGCCCAGAACGCGATCGAGGTTTTGAAGCAGCAGCTTCGCAATCGGAAAATCGACTACGCCGATATTTCCCAGCCCGATCCGCAGAACAATCCCGATCGCATCGTGATCAAGGGCGTACAGTCCGGCGCGCGCAATGACTTGCTCGCCATTGTGCGGGACCGTCTGCCGGAATACGACATTACCGGCGGGGCGCAAGACAGCTGGAACATGTCGATGAAACCGTCGAATCTGACGGATCTGAGAAATAAGGCGGTCAGCCAGGCGATTGAGACCATCCGCAACCGCATCGACCAGCTTGGGGTCAGCGAGCCCACAATCCAGGAGCACGGACTGGGCCAATACCAAATTCTGGTTCAGTTGCCGGGTGTTGACGATCCGGGCCGCGTGAAGGACATCATGCAGTCCACCGCAATGCTTGAGATCAAGCAGCAGATGGGTGGACCTTTCCCCAGCGAGCAAGCGGCTCTGCAGGATAAGGGCGGAGTTCTGCCGGCGGATTCGTTGCTGCTTCCGGGGCACGCCATGCCCGGAGCCCCAGACGAAGGGCAAGCATGGTATCTGGTTTCGCGCGTGTCTGCGGTCAGCGGAAAAGATCTCCGCGATGCGCAACCGAGTACCGACCAGAACGGTCAGCCCAGTGTCAGCTTCACGCTCACGGGTGAAGGTGGGCAGCGTTTCTACAACTTCACGTCGTCGCACGTAGGCGACAGCCTGGCGGTTGTTCTCGACAACAAGGTGCAGGAAGTTGCGAACATCAAGGAACCGATCCGCGACCGTGGAGAAATCAGCGGCGGCAAAATGAGCGAGCAACAGGCAAAGGATCTATCGATGATCCTGCGCTCAGGGGCTCTGCCAGCCAGCATCTCGTATCTGAACGAGGAGGTGGTCGGTGCGTCGTTGGGTGCCGATTCCATCCGCGCTGGCGTGCGGGCCGCGATTATCGGGATGGTGGCTGTATTGGTCTTCATGCTGATCTACTACCGCGGCGCAGGTGTAAACGCCGACGTGGCTCTGATCATGAACCTGGTCATTCTCCTCGGCTTCCTGGGTTGGTCGACGATTGCAGGTGTCAATGTCGCGCTAACGCTGCCGGGTATAGCAGGTGTGATTCTGACGGTTGGTATGGGTGTGGACTCGAACGTCCTGATTTTCGAGCGCATTCGCGAAGAATTGCGCAACGGCAAGACCCCGCCTTCGGCTGTCGATCAGGGCTTCAGCCATGCCTGGATCACGATCGTGGATACGCACGTGACGACGATCGTCTCGGCGGCGATCTTGTTCATTTTCGGAACCGGCCCGGTAAAAGGCTTCGCCACGACTCTGACTTTCGGTCTGCTGGCGAACTTGTTCACGGCGGTTTTCGTTTCGCGTGTGATTTTTGATTGGGTGCTCACCCGCAAGCAGCGTGGCGACGCGCTCAGCATTTAGAAACTTAGTTATTGAGCCATCGGGTTGATCGCTCAATCTCGAGATAAGGGGCTACCAAACAGGTGGAGTTCTTTCATAACGTAAACATCGATTTCCTGGGCAAGAAGTGGTATTTTCTCGCCTTTTCGCTGATCTTCAGTGTTGCGGGCGTGCTCTCGATGCTGTTCTGGCACCACATTCCGTGGGGTGTCGATTTCCGTGGCGGAACGCTGGTTTACGTTAGGTTCTCGCACGCGCCGGACTTGGGCGCTGTCCGCGCCGATATGGATCGTGCTGGCCTGAAAGATCCGAAGATTCAGCTGTACGGCGTCGCCTCGAACAATGAGGTACTGATCGACCTGGGCCTTCGGGAGACCAGCGAGCAGGCTCTGGATCAAGGGAAGAACAAGATTATCGGTGCGTTGGAAAAGAACGTCCCTGCGGGTAAAACGGACTTGAACAACGGCGCCCTGTTAACCATCAAGAACTATCTGATGGATAAGGATCCGATGCATTTGGGCACGGACGCCGAAGCCAAGTACACTGCCCAGGCGCAGGCCATCGCCGATTTTCGTGACAAGGTGCACGGGGGAGTTTTGAACTCCCTGGATCAGCTCAAAGGAGCGCCGGGGGTGGATCCTGCGGCTGCGGCGTCTATCGCGGACGGTTTCTATCTCTCGGACTTTCACGTGCAAAACGTCGCGATTGTCGGTCCCCAGGTCGGGAGCCAGCTCCGGACCCAGGCCGGATTGGCCACTCTCTACTCCTTGCTGGGAATGCTGGTTTACCTTGGGTTTCGGTTTGAGTGGATTTATGGCGTAGCCGCCGTTATTACGGTATTTCACGATACCCTCATCACCGTAGGCGCGTTTTCCCTAACAAATACAGACATTTCCCTGACCGTCATCGCCGCCATTCTCACCCTGATTGGTTACTCCAATAACGACACGATCGTGGTATTTGACCGTATCCGGGAGAACATTAAACTCATGCGGCGTGAAAAGCTCTCGGAGATCGTAAACCGGAGCATCAATCAGACCCTGAGCAGAACCATCTTGACAGCGGGCCTAACCTTCCTTACTGTACTTGCTCTCTTCTTGTTTGGCGGCGAGGTGCTTCGTGGATTCAGCCTCGCGCTGGTAATCGGCATCTTAATTGGGACGTATTCCTCGATTGCGATTGCCGCTCCGATCCTGGTGGCGTACCAGGATTGGCGGATAGAAAAAGGCAAACGTCCTCTCGCTATGCCGGGTAAAGCTAGGTAAGTTACCCGATGGTTTCGTCGTAATCATTGCGTTACGCCTTCTTATGCTGGTGTTTAGAGGGACTTGGCACGGCGCGCCTCTTGGTCCTTGACGACCCCTGGGGTGACAAAGATGTCGGGAGCAAATTGGAACTAGCCGGTGTCTAAGTAATTCGTAGGGGTCCGATGACGTTTGGGGAGATTTACCATGTTTGAAGACAGCCTTATCGAATCCGGCGGCAGACTCAAAACGAAGAGAGGATGGACGTCGCTCCTTTCATTCGCCATCCAGGTAATGATTGTCGGGGTCATGGTCTTGATTCCATTGATCTTTACCGAGGCCCTGCCGAAGCAGCAATTGATGACATTCCTGGTGGCGCCACCGCCTCCTCCGCCACCGCCTCCGCCGCCTGCCGCGGCTCCAGTCAAGATCGTAAAGCAGATTCAGAGCGATATCGTCAACGGTGAGCTCCGAACGCCGACGAAGATTCCCAAGAAGATCCTTGATGTGAAAGAAGACGAGGCTCCTCCGCCGGTGATGGCGTCGACAGGCGTCGTTGGTGGCGTGCCCGGTGGTGTTCCGGGCGGCTCGATGGGCGGCGTGATCGGCAGCGTGCTGAGCTCGACGCCAGTCGCGGTCCCGAAAGTAGCCACTCCGCAGCGTGTTCGAGTATCGTCCGGCGTATCGCAAGGACTTCTTGTCCGCAAGGTCCCGCCGAACTATCCTCCGCTGGCGCGTCAGGCCCGCATTCAGGGTACGGTTCTGCTGCAAGCGCAGATCAGCAAAGACGGCAACATCGAGAACCTGCAACTGATCAGCGGGCACCCGATGCTGGCTCCGGCCGCGATCGAGGCAGTGAAGCAGTGGAAGTATCGCCCCTACTTGCTCAATGGCGAGCCGGTCGAGGTGGAAACACAGATTCAGGTAAACTTCACCCTCGCTGGAGGCTAGACCTCCGAGTGGTGAAGAGTTTGGGAATTGAGTTTGTGCTCTGGCCCTCCCCTACTTACCTCACAAAGGTGGCAGGGAAGGGCCCTTTAGAGAAGTTCGGACTTCGCCGCCGTACCTGCTTTCCGATGGCGATTCCGCTTGGCGTCGCGCAATCCGCACGCCGCTTGGCCGGCTGACTGTAATCCAAGCCAGCGTTTGGCACTTCTAAGCGCATCAAAGTGTCCAAGTAAAGTAGAGAGTTCCGAGGAGGAAAAAGCAACTCATGTTCGCACTACACGCAGCACCTCTGGTTAATCACGCACACCTTGCGGCCGCCTGGCTCGTCCAGGAAGGCGGCGGCGCAATGGCAACCGACCCGCTCGGCTTGTGGAAAGCAATGGGCTGGGTTGCGAGAACAGTCGTCATCATTCTGTTCATCATGTCAGGCTGGTCCATTGGCGTGATGATCGACCGATGGATGGCGTACAGCGCGGCTCGTAAGCAATCGCGTGCATTTGCCCCGGCAGTCGCCGGCGCGCTGCGCGATGGACGCATCGACGAAGCGATCAAGGTCGCCGAGCGCAACAAGAAGAGCCACCTGGCCAAGGTTGTCACCGCCGGCTTGATGGAGTTCAAGGCTCACCAGGATTCCCCGGGCGCAATCCCTGGCGAAACCATCGAAGCGTCGAAGCGCGCTCTGGAACGGACCGAAGCCATCGTCCACGCCGAACTGAAGCGCGGATTGGGCGGCCTCGCCACCATCGGTTCGACTGCTCCCTTCGTGGGACTGTTCGGAACCGTGATGGGCATTCTGAACGCCTTCATCGGCATCAACAACTCGAAGGCCACCGGTCTGGCGGCAGTCGCCGGCGGTATCGCTGAGGCGCTGGTAACGACGGCCATCGGGCTGCTCGTCGCCATCCCGGCCGTCATGATGTTCAACTACCTGACCGGCCGTGTGGAAGCGTTCGACGTCGAAATGGACAACTCGTCGAGCGAATTGATCGACTACTTCCTCAAGAAGCGGGGCGACGTCCGCCGGTAAGTTGCTGTCCGCAGTGAGTTGCTTGTCCGGCGCCGGAGCGTTCCGGCGCCGGGCCTTCCCATCAGGGTTGCCAGCCGCGGCGGAAGCACTGGAGATATCAAGCTATGGCAATCGCCAAACGAAACGAAGGAGCCAAGGTCACCTCGGAAATCAACGTTACGCCCATGGTGGACGTGATGCTGGTTCTGCTGATCATCTTCATGGTGGTCACGCCCATGTTGCAGAAGGGCATCAGCGTGGACATGGCCAAGGTGAACAACCCGGAGCAGATGCCGGACGCCGATAAGGAAGATGCACTTCTCGTCTCCATCACGCGCGACGGGCAGGTGTACTTCGGCAGCGAACAGGTAAAAGATGTCGACAACTTGACCACGAAAGTGAAAGATCGCCTGGCTAACAAAGCGGACAAGCGCGTGTACGTGAAAGCTGACATGCGTACCCGGTTTGGCGGCGTCGTGAAGGTCGTCGATAGCGTGCGCGCAGCCGGGGTGGACGATCTGGGACTGCTGACCGATCAGAGAAAAACGAACACTCCACCGCCGCCACCATCCGCGGCAGGTCAATAGAGGAGCACAACCATGGGAATGGCAGTCGGCCCGAGCGGAGGCCAGAACGCAAATATTAACGTCACGCCGCTCATTGACGTTCTTCTGGTACTGCTGATCATCTTCATGGTGATCTCGCCTGTGACGCCGAAAGGACTGGATGCGCTGGTACCCCAGCCGCCTCCGCCAAATGCGCCGAAGAACAACACTCCCGACCGAACCGTCGTCGTGCAGTTGATCGATCGTGGCCCCGGCCAGGAACCAGGTGTGAAGATCAACAACGAAGATGCGACTTGGGATAACCTACAGGGACGTTTGACCGACATCTACAAGCAGCGCGCCGAGAAGGTCATGTTCGTGAAGGGAGACGATTCCATCCCCTTTGCAAACGTTGCCAACGTTATTGATATCGCCCACGCGTCCGGCGTTGACAAGGTCGGTCTCATAACTGCGAAAATCGAGGCGGGCAGCTAGGATTGCCCGTTGCGTAAGGCCCAGAGTCGCAATTCATAAATCGGCCCGCAGCACGGAAGTCTCCGACTTCCGTGCTGACCAAGGGCTCAGCTTGTCAAATCGCTGTCTCTAGGCCTAGGATGCTGTGGCGAGGGAGACTTATACCGCAATGAATAAAACTCTAAAGCTGCTGACGCTGGCGGCAGTAGCATTGGCACTTTTTTCTTCTGTCGGCTGCGACAAACTAAAGGCGCGCGACCAGCTCAACAAAGGCGTGAAGTCCTACAAGGACAATCACTACGAAGAGGCCATCGGGCACTTTCAGGAAGCTGTCCGGCTCGATCCCAGCCTGCTGAACGCTCGTATGTACCTGGCGACCGCGTTCGTTTCGCAATATATTCCCGGCATCGATTCGCCCGATAACATTCGGACTGCGCAACAAGCGATCGACGAATACCAGAAAGTGATCGACGCCAATCCTTCCCGCGATCAGAAGGTCAACAGCGCGAAAGGCATCGCCTATCTCTACCTGAACATGAAGAAGTGGGATGATGCGAAGAAGTACTACCGCATGGCGGGCGATCTCGACCCGAATGATCCGGAACCTTACTACTCCGTCGGCGTGATCGACTGGACCGCATGCTACCAGCCGCGCATGGAGAAGCGCGCCGCGCTGGGCTTGAAGCCCGAAGAGCACTTGAGCGCGAAAAACAAAGACCAGAAGAAGGTCTGCGACGAGCTTAAGGCACAGAACACTCCGTATATCCAGGAGGGCATCGACAGCCTCAATAAAGCGATTCAGCTGCGCCCGGACTACGACGACGCGATGGCATACATGAACCTGATGTACCGCGAACGTGCCGACGTGGAGTGCGAAGACGACGCCGCCCGCACGGAAGACCTCAAGACCGCTGATCACTGGGTTGATGAGACGCTCCGCGTGAAGAAGGCGAAAGCCGAGAAAGCTGCGCAGAGTCAGGGAGGCGGCATTACGATGGACGCCCCGAAATAACTTCAACCGTTTTCATGGACCTCCCGCTACGGCGGGAGGTTTTGTATTTCAGGGCTCGTTGCTGTAGAGGCGAAGTTCCACCCGCGCAAATTGCCAAACCTTTTCCGTCTGAAACGCCCGCTTTAGATCATTCTTGAGCATGTCGGTCGTCGGGTCGGTCTTTCCCGCAGTCCCATTGTTCATGAGCATGAGCCAGATTCGCGGATGAGCCGCCGAACTGGCACGCACAAAGTCAGGCGTTGGCTTTCCTGTGAAATCGCGATAGTCCATGCCGGGCCCATGGTTGGGAAAGACGATCTCGGGGCCGAGATGACCCTCGTAGTACGGGCTGGCCGTATTCTCTCCTGCGCGCAGAGAGCGGAAGAATTCATAGGCTGCGCGCGTGTTTGCAATATGGAAGATGACGCCATCTCCAGCTCGTGCATGATCGAGAATGAAATTGGTTGCCATCCCTGATTCATCGCGTTCCGTGTCGAAGTCGTGGGCGTACACGTACGAGATCCCCTGTGATGCAAGGAGCAGAACCGGAACCAAAACCAGCGCCAGGAGCCAATCCTTCCGCAGGCGCGCCAACCCCGCGGCAGCCAGGATCACGAAGGCCGGCAATATGAAAATCATGTAGCGCGCGAGAAACACTGGCCGAGCGAACGAAAGCAAAACGGTCAACACGACCGGGAACAAGATCCAGATCAACAGGAATTGTTCGCGCCAGCCGGACCAGTCTTTGTTGGATACAAACAGCCTTCCAGCAACTGGAATGATCGCTGCCGCACTGGCCAGAACATAGTTGAGCAGAAGTATCCAGTGGTCACTCCCGGCAAGATGCTCAAAGAAGTTAAATAGATCGCCCATTCCCGGGCGCTGAATCCATTTGATGGGCCCGGCCCCGGTTTTCGCGATGAAAATGATCAGCGGGAAAACTCCTATGCCGATTCTGATCCACGATCGTCGTATCTCGCGAACGTAAGTGTCGCCCAGGCCCGGCGGGATATTCCATCGCACTGCCAACCACTGCGCCGCGATCAGCAGCAGAGCGTAGAAGTGCGCGTAACACGCCAGGAGGCTTGTGAGGATGTAGCCGATGCGATGGAACTTTGTAGCCCTGTGCAGATACGCAACGAAAAATCCTGAGGCCAGAGTCGTCAGCAGCAGAAACAGGGAGTAGCTGCGTGCTTCTTGCGAGTAGCGCACAGAATAGGCATTGAAAGTAAATAACGCGGCGGCAATCAACCCGACCCGGCGCCCATATAACAAATTTGCCAGCCAGAAGATGGCAAGAATGCTCGCCACACCTACCAAGATCGACAGTCCACGTATGAACGACGGACTTTGCCCGAGGTACAACCACACCTTCAGCAGCGCGTAATACAGCGACATGTTGGCTTCACGCCACCACAGCACGTGGAAGAAGTTGCGCCAGTCCAGGCGTGAGACTTCGACGCTGTAACACTCGTCAAACCAGAAGGACTTGCAGTTGACACAGTTCCAGCGCAGGACGAACCCCACGATCAAACACAGCAGAAGCCGCGGCCAATGCCCCCAGCGGGAAAAGGAGGGCACAACCTCGGTATCTGCTCTCGAATCGACAGGGTCGGTATCTGGTTGCATGCCGTGCGCGGATGACACGGAATCATACTATTTTGATGGCGATGGGGCGGAACGACAGCGTATCCGTTGGACCTCCAGTAGAATGGTGCGTTCGCAGCCGATTGAGTGCGATCTGCCGATATGTTCAAAAAAATCCTCATCGCGAATCGTGGAGAAATCGCAGTGCGGGTGATTCGCGCCTGCCACGAGATGGGCATCGCGGCCATCGTTGTGTATTCCGACGTCGATCGCGCTTCGCTGCACGTGCGCAAATCCGACGAGGCTTATCACATCGGTGCGCCACTGGCGTCCGAATCGTACCTCAACATTCCGAAGATCCTTGATGTCGCTGCGCGTTCCGGGGTCGATGCCATCCATCCCGGCTACGGATTTCTTTCGGAGAATCCGAAATTCGCTCAGGCTTGCGCAGATGCCGGCGTGAAATTCATCGGACCAACTGCTGCCGCGATGAATGCCATGGGCTCCAAGACGAAGGCCCGGCAGGCGATGGAAAAGGCAGGGCTGCCCGTCGTCCCTGGCACCACCCGCGGCCTGGAATCGATCGAGCAAGCGCGTGAAGTCGCCGAGCGCATTGGTTATCCGGTGATGCTCAAAGCAGCTGCCGGTGGAGGCGGCAAGGGCATGCGCCTCGTTCATAGCCCTGCGGACCTCAAATCGGCGCTTGAAAGCGCGCGCAGCGAGGCAGAACGCGCCTTCGGCGACGGCGAAGTCTACATCGAGAAGGCAATCATCAATCCGCGTCACATCGAGATGCAGGTACTGGCCGATGAGCAAGGCCACACCGTCTATCTCGGAGAACGAGAGTGTTCACTCCAGCGACGGCATCAGAAAGTCGTCGAGGAGGCACCATCCCCCGTGGTCGATCCCGATTTGCGCCGCCGTATGGGAGAAGTTGCGGTTCGAGTCGCACAGGCTGCCGGATATACCAACGCCGGCACGGTCGAATTCCTTGTCGATCAGCAGAAGAATTTCTACTTTCTCGAGATGAACACGCGGTTGCAGGTCGAGCATCCCGTCACCGAACTCATCACCGGCCTCGACCTTGTACACCTGCAGGTTCACGTCGCTAACGGCGAGCCGCTGCCTTTCACGCAGGATGAAGTGAAGATTCGAGGGCATGCCATTGAATGCCGGATCTATGCCGAGGACCCCGACAACAACTATCTTCCCAGCCCGGGCAAGATCACGTTGCTTCTGTTGCCATCCGGGCCCGGGATTCGCCGCGACAGTGGCATGTACGAGGGGTGGACGGTTCCCATGGACTACGATCCGTTGCTCGCCAAGCTGATCGGATACGGTACAGATCGCGATCAGGCCATCGGACGACTCACGCGAGCCCTGAATGAATATTTTGTCGGCGGCATTAAAACGAACATCCCGTTATTTCGCCGAATCCTGAGCAATCCGGAGTTTCGTGTTGCAAAAATCGATACCGGGTTTCTGGACCGCCTGCTGAAGCAGGGTGACGCAAGTTCGGAAGCAGATCCGCAAGCCATCGAAGTTGCAGTCATCGCCGCAGGCATGTTTGCAAGACTGGGTGCTTCGGCGGCTGAACCGGGCGAACGCGCCATGACCGATGGCGAGGACACTCAGAAGCCGCTTTCAAACTGGAAAAGTGTTGCCTACAAGGAAGGCCTGCACTAATTGACAGATGACCTACGACATCGCGATCGACGGTAAGCATTACCGCCTGGATCTAGACCGCCAGGACGGGCGCTGGACTTGCCGCATCGATGGCCGGGAGATCGAGGTTGACGCCGTGCTGGCCAGGCCCAATGTCCTTTCGCTGCGCATCGGCAACAAAGCGTATGAAGTGAAATGCGAGCGTGTCGCCAGTGATCAGCATGTCTGGGTGGGCAGCGCTCGATTCGCGGTCGAAGTTCGCGATCCAAGATCTCTGCGAAGCCGGTCCCGATCCGCCGACGATCACGGCCCAAGAAAGCTCACGGCTCCCATGCCCGGCAAGGTTGTGCGTGTTCTGGTGACTGAAGGTGCCGAAATCGATGCCGGCGGGGGCGTGCTTGTCGTCGAGGCGATGAAAATGCAGAACGAAGTGAAGTCCCCGAAGAAGGGAACCGTTCAGAAAATCCTCGTCAAGGAAGGCACCGCCGTCAACGCTGGAGACGTGCTGGCGATCGTCGAATAGCCAGCGTAGCTCTTACTTTTCGATCCCGTTCGAATCGAGAACTTTCTTGGCATAGAAGTTCTCGACCTTGGCGCTGTCCCGCAGTACTTCGTAATACGCAGCCTTCAGCAATTGTTCACGGCGGTCGCGAAGCTGCGACCGGATGGCCTGTTGCACCCGCGGGTCGGACAAGTCTCGCTGTCCGGCCGGTTCCTTCGAGACCAGTTTCACAATCCGGAACCCCACGTCCTGTCGGGTGGCAGGATTTACCACCGAGATAATCGAGCTATATTGGCCAGGCTTCAACCTCATCACCGCATCGCGCGTTGCCGGATCGGTGCCCTTTAGCCCCGATTCAGGGACGGTGCCCAGGTCTCCTCCGTTGCCCGAGGTCTGCGGATCTTCGGAGTACCTCATGGCCAGTGTGGCAAAGTCGTCGCCGCTGTCCAGCCGGTTGGAGATCATCTGGATCTTCTTGCGGGCGTCGGGTTCGTTTTGAGCCTTGTCATTCTGGTTCTGCGCCTGTGGATTCGGAGCTGGCGTCACCATGATTTGCGCCAGGTGATATTGCGGCTCAATCAGGTTGAACTCTGACTTGTGCGCATTGAAGTAGTCGGTGATGTCCTGATCCGTCACCGTAATCTTTGAGACCACTTCCTTGTTCATGACCTTCTCAACGGTGATCGAGCGGCGAATCTCGCGTTTGACTTCGGGTAAAGTAATCTTCTGTTCTTTGAGCCGCTTGTCGAACTCTTCCTGCGTGAAAGGCGCCTTATAGTCGTTGAATTTCTTGTCAACTTCGTCGTCGGTCGCCAACAGCCCGAGCTTTTCGGCTCGCCGCATCAGGATTTCGTCGTCAATCAACTGGTGCAGGATATTCAAACGCAACGCTGTGGCTTGCTCGCCAGCAGGAGGTTGCTGGGCAGACGCTACCTGGGTGTCGTAGTACTTATCGACGTCAGAGCGGGAGATCTTCCGGCCATCCACCGTGGCCATGACGTCGCCACCGGGTTTTGAGTTGCAAGCCAATGCTGCGAACAGCAGAAGAGCCACGAGTCCGGCGCTTGCCCGGACACGAATAGGGTTATTCAAGGATGTTCTCCGTTACCGACTACAACGTTGAAAAATCAGGCTAACACTGATCCCGTCCTGCTTACTTGGATGCGGGCGCCGGGGCATCCGGAACGTGTGCCGGTACAGGCTGTCCAGCATCCCGCAGCGCCGTATCCAGCGCAGCCCGAATCTGGCTGGGTGGGACCGCGCCGTCAATCTTCTGGCCGTTGATGAACAAGGTTGGGGTCGCGTTCACGCCAAGTCCGTCCGCTTCTTTCATGGACGCTCTCACGCCATCCTCATTCTGTGCCTTGACGCACGATTGCAGCTTGGCTGCATCCACATTGTGCTTCTGACCTTGCGATATCGCCATCTTGTCAATGGCCTCAAACCGCGCCTCTTGCGTTTTTTGAGCGTCTACATCGGCCTTATTCGCATGAATCGTGTCGGCGAAGTCCCAGTAGGCGTCTGAATTCTCGTTGGCCAGGCAGTTCGCATCCACGGCGGCATGTACGGCCCAGGGATGAATATCCACCAGCGGATAATCCTTGTAGACGAAAGTAACCCGGTCGCCGTACTCCTTCAAGATTTCCGGAAACAGCATGGCATGCATCCGCGAGCAGAACGGACATTCGAAGTCGTCGTAGTTGACCACGACGACTTTGGCGTCTTTCGCGCCCCGGACCGGGCGACCCGCTGTGCTGATCTTGCTCATCAGTTCCTGGTACGGATCCTTCGTGAGGTCGAACTTTGTAACCCGCAGCATCGTGTTGCGGTCTTTCGAGAGCAGGAACTTGTAATCTTTTGCTTTTCCGTCTCCCCCCTCAATGTTTACCGTCACAGTGTCGTATCCCGGCATATCGCTTGACGGGCTGATGTCTCCGACCTTGATTTTTACTTCGGCAGGAATTGTATAAGTCACACGCATCTGGTGCTCGATCTTGCGAGCCACGTCGGGAGGAGCGGACTGGGCTACGCAGCCCAGGCAGATTACGAGCAGAACGAACAGGGATCGACGAATCAAAGTCACTAAAAACCGCCTTAAGTTCACAGGGATACAGTCTGATTATCTCACAGCGTCCGCGAGGCCGGGCCGCGGAGAACCGGGCTTTTCCCGGCATTTCAGCCGATCTTACGGATCTGTTCGACCGGCAACAGGGCGTTCATCGACCCGGAGCGAAATCCCTCCAGATCGAGCGTCACAAACTTGAATCCCAGCGCTTTGAAGATGGCTGTGAATTCCGCCGCCATCGCAGGCGTCAATGCGCGCTCGAGCTCTTCGCGAGCGATTTCGATGCGGACGATCTCGCCGTGATGCCGGACGCGGAATTGGCGGAATCCCAGGGCGCGGATCGCATCTTCGCCGCGCTCGACCACGTCCAGCGCTTCGCGCGTAACAGGACGGCCATATTCGATCCGGGAGGAAAGGCATGCCGATGCCGGCTTATCCCAGATCCTCAGGCCGGCGTTGCGGGCGAGGTCCCGGATGTCCTGCTTGCTGAGGCCAGCCTGCAGAAGGGGAGCGGCTACGTGATGCAATTTCGCTGCTTGCTGCCCGGGCCGAAAGTCTCCCTGATCGTCGAGGTTTACGCCGTACGCAATCGCATCAAAACCGCGCGTGGCACGGATTCCTTCCATGACATCGAACAATTCATCTTTGCATTGGAAACAGCGCTGCCCATCATTGCGCACGTAGTCTGGCCGTTCCAGTTCATTGGTGGAAATCACTTCGACTGGAATTCCTTGTTCGCCTGCAAACGCCAACGCATCGGAAAGCTGGGTACGGGCCAGGCTGGCAGAATCGGCGATAACCGCGAGCATCTGGTCGCCGAGCACTCGATGAGCGATCCACGCAAGATAAGCGGAATCGACGCCGCCGGAGTACGCCACCAGAAGGCGCCCGAGGCGGCGAAGCTCAGCTTCCAGCTGCATCGCTTTGGTGGCCGTGCTGGCGTCGGAAGGCTGCATCCTGTCTATGGTATCAGCCAGAGCTCAGTACAGGCGTTCCTGGCGGCGGAGATTGCCGAACGATCCGATGTTCGCCAGGCTGAAGGTAAAGCGGAAGAGATTCTCGTTGCGGACGTTCGCAATGGCGTAGCGGCGGTATTCCAGCGTGACGCCACAGCAGTCCCAGTTGTAGGTCGTCTGAGCAGTCGAGAACTGCAAACGGCGGGTCTCGGCGTCAAATCCCATGCTCGCGGCTCCGCTGAGTCCCCTGCGAGTCAGGCTGCCATAACCGAGCGCCACGCGGAACTGCTGAAACTTGCACGTAATCTGGCTCGTGATATTCGACGGCCCGCAAGTTCCTTCACTCAGAGACGGAGACGTCGTACTTGTCTGCGGTATCTGCAGGAAAGCGTGTCCACCTCCGAATGTGAATGGCCCCACGTTGTAGTTCACAAGCAGGGTGCTGGCGTTCACGCGGCGCAGCTGAAAGTCGTAATCCATATCCCATTCAGTGTCGGTACGATCGCTGGTGGCGACTCGCAAACGAGAGACCAGCGGGGACAGATTTCGCGGCTCGGTGACAAACGCAATGCCGGTGAGATCTTCGGTTGTTGCAAACACGTTGCGCTGCCCGGCGATAAAGGCTCCGCCAAATCTGGGATCAAAAAAATATTTTTGAAACACCTGCCACGTGACGAGTTCTTTGGCCGCCGGCCCCGTGTTGCAGGGCTGGCTGCCAAATCGGTTGATTTTTTCCCACGGAATCGTCTGTTCGGGAGCCGCGGCGCCCACAGCCAGCCCTGTCATCGGCTCTTCGCAGTCCTCGATGCTCGATTGCGTACGTTTCGCGTAGAGGCGCGTTATGAAGCCATACTCGACCTCATTCGTATTGCTAAGGATGTCCCGCTCGTCGAAGTGCAGCACATTCGCGAAATTGTTAACCCCAGTGACATAGCGGTAAGTAATCTGTGGCTCGATCACATGCTTCCACTTCCGTCCCAAGTGCTCGCCATCGAAGACCCTTTCCAGCACTGGGGGCCGGATCTCGACGGTGGTTTCGAGTGCTTGACGGTTGGTTGGATCGTCCACCGCAACTCCGTCGACAAATCGCTCGGTGTAATAGGTGTCGTGGAGCGTTAGCCCCGGGCGCAGCGACCATCCATGAAATACCAGGGGCATCGAGATCTCAGGGCTCAGGTCGAATCGCCCCAACAGTGTGCTCGTGTGAAATCCGGGTTCGGAGCGTGACAATCCTGAAATCGACGCGTCGAACGACCAGAAGAACGGAGTGTGATTGAGGCGGCGGTCCACGCTTGAGGCGTCGATGCTTGGCGTGTGCAGGACCCGAATCGAATCGAACGTGGGAGGATTTGATGCCATGCCTTGATCGTCCACGGTCTGGAAGAAGTTCTGATAGCGCTCGACCATGCCTCCGAATGAAAAGCCCTTGTACGATTTCGCTAGGAAGAGTTGAGATTTCACTTCCGAGTTGACCGCCTGGGTAAACACTTCGTTGAACGCCAACCGGAACAGGAACGAACTCAAGTAGTCGACGTTCGAGATCGCACGGAATCCGTAGAAGTTGCCTTCGGCCGTGAGCCGAGCCTCCTGGCCCCCCTCTCGAAGTGTCTTCAATCCGGCAGCCGTCATGATTGGCGTTCCACGGTCTTTCACGCCAAAGAAGCTCAGGTCGATATAAGACGTATCGCTGGGACGGGCGCGGAATTCACCGCGCTGTGAGAAACCTCGCTTCGACAGATATTGGCCCCCTATGGTTCCATCCATACTGCGGTTGATTGCCCAGTAGAACGAATCACCCACTTCATTGCCGTTTGTGTTCGAGCGTCCTACCGTCGGAATCAGAAATCCGGAATGACGCGCCTCTTTCTCTACTGGATGCGTGGCATAAGGAAAATAAAAAATGGGAATTCCGTGCAGCAGGAAGCTGCTGTGATAAATGGTCGCGTTGCCGCCGACATCGACGACGATTTTGTGCGCGTCGAACTTCCAGTTGGGATGAGGCAATTCGCAGGTCGTAATCGTCCCGTCGTAGACCATATAGTGGTCCGGACTTGTTTTCTCAACGACTTTTCCTGTGAACGCGAATGGCGCAGTCGACGTCAACACAACCCGATTCTGCTGGAACTGTAACCCGGTCGTTGCGGTCACATCGTAGAAACGCCCAGTCTCCGCCGTGAGGTTGTAATTGCCATGGCTGGCTTTGATGTGATCGTCGTTCGGCCCGCCATCGATCGTGAAGTGGCCCGTGGCCGTTGCCTCACCGCTGTCTCCGTTGTAGGTCACTTCATCGGCACGCAGAATGTATGTGCGGTAATGGATCTCGACATTGCCCCGAAGTTTGTAGAGATCTCCGTCCTTCTCTTGTTGTTCCGCACAGATGGTTGCCGAATCGTTGCTTTGCTGGGCCGCTTGCGCGGAACAGGCAGCGCTTGATGCAGATTCCGGCGTTTCTTGTTCTTTCGATTGCGTTTGTGTCGCGGCCTTCGCCGCTGAATCCGACCGCAACCCGCTGGTTACTAGCCCCGCTGCGAGAAGCTGATGACAAAGGAACAGCGCCGTGATAAGGAATCTAGTGCGGGAAGTCATCGGAAGAAAATCAACGGAAAACGGCCGTCCATTGGAGGCAAGGTTGCCCTTTCGCGTTTCTTTGTCGCGGCAACGTGACCTTAGCACGCCGCCGCGTGCAAGGAAAAGTGCCGACCAAGGCTAGGATTGCTATTGGTTCTCTCCCGGTTGTATTTCTGGAATTCGCAAGTCGATCATACGGATTTGTAATGAATTGTCCGAAGTGCGGCGAAGTCTGTAGCTGTTCCATGGAGCCCGCCATTATCGACGGTCCGCTCGAGCAACCGAACCGTGCGGCGGGATCGCCTGATGCGACTCTGTCCGCGCTACCCGGCTCTGCCAATGACAACGGCGCTTGGAGAGACGAGCTTTCCTCGCGACTAAGCAGGTATCGCGCCCGGCGCAAGGCCCCCCCTCCGCGCTATCCGTCATTGAGACTTCCGTTCGAAAGAGTCGATGCGGCCATCGCGGCATCCGCAGCGATCGAGCGGGTTAGTACACCTTCTTTCGAGCCGGCTTCGAACAATGCGTTAGCGCTGGATGGAATGCGTTCGATTCCGGCTGGCGAACCGGATTTGATACCTGAGGTCACTATGCCTGCGGCGCCGCCGCTTCCAGTCAAGCAAGTTGCCGCGTCTCCAACGGCCAAAATCATCGAGTTCCCGCGTTTCGCATGGGCTCCGCCTCCGCCCCCGCCGGATCAGCTTGCCGAGCCTGTCCTAGATCGCCCCCGCATCCTCGAAGTTCCCGAAGTTGTGCCTCCTCCGCCGGCTCTCGGCGGAATAACCATCGAGCGAGTGGAAGTCGCCGAACCGGAGAAACGTCTTGGCATTGATGTCCCTCTTCAAAGCGCAGGCCTGAGCAGAAGAATGATCGCCGCAACCGTAGACGGATTGATTGTCGGTGCAGCCGCGGCGCTCTTTGGTTTCATCTTCTGGAAAGTCTCTGGCACTCGTCCGCCTCGCATGCAGATGCTTGGCGTTGCCGGAGGTCTCCTGTTCCTCTTCTGGTCTGCCTATCAATATCTGTTGCTGGTTCACAGCGGGCGCACCCCGGGGATTGTTTTGGCTCGGCTTGAACTTGTCCGATTCGATGGCTCACAGGCCCGGCGCTCTCTTCGCCGCTGGCGCGTCCTCGCTTCGTATCTTTCTGCGGTCTCGCTTGGGATGGGCTATATCTGGGTCTTCCTGGATGAGGACAGTCTCTGCTGGCACGACCGCATCACCCGAACCTACCTCGCGCCCATACATAGCGCTAAGAGTGGTAACGCCCAGAGCTGAAAGAACTTCTGGCCCAAACGCGCTTTCCGCCATGCGCGAAAACTTATGCCCTCGATAAGATTTTCCATGCATGGGGTCGACGTCACTTTGGCTAACCCTGTGCTATCTTCAATGGTTTACGATTGACCGCAGCAAAGCTCCCAGGCATGGCCACATCCGTTGGAAGCAAACCGGCAGTAAAGGTCTTCGTCGCCACGACGGTGATGTTGACCTTCATTTCTTTCTGGCGTGCTGCCGCGATCGTTTTATCTGACCTTGCCTCGTCGGCGTATTACGCCGGCGGTGATGCCGAGAAAGTCATCGGCAAAAGCGCTCCCTGGTTCATTCTCGCGGTGATGTTGTTCAGCTATGCCGTTCGGGCTCTCTATATCGAGTCCAGCAGCATGTTCACCCGCGGCGGCGTGTATCGCGTGGTAAAGGAAGCCATGGGCGGAACCCTGGCAAAGTTTTCCGTCTCCGCCTTGTTGTTCGACTATGTACTGACCGGGCCGATCAGCGCCGTCGTCGCCGGGCAATATCTTGCCGGTTTCATCGAGGACGTCGCCAAATACCTGGGGCATCCCCTGCCTCATTTCCCGGAAAACGCCTTTGCTGCTGTTTTCGGCGCGCTGGTTGCCATTTATTTCTGGTGGAAGAACACGCAAGGCATTCACGAATCGAGCCAGAAAGCTGTTCAGATCATGATCATCACCACCATCATGGTGGTCATGCTGATCATCTGGTGCACCATCACGGTCCTGAAGGTGCCGGTACAGACGCCTCCCAGCCCATTCCACCCCGGGATGGTTCCGCTCAACAGCGAGTCCCTGGGATGGCTTGCCAATACTTCCATCCCGCACCTCGCCGCCGGATCGGCGTTCTTGACCTTCATCATCACGTTCGTAGGTTTTGGGCATTCCGTGCTGGCAATGAGCGGCGAGGAGACTCTCGCCCAAGTCAACCGCGAGATTGCACATCCCAAGCTGAAGAACCTCGAGAAGACCGGGCTCGTGATTTTCGTTTACAGCCTCCTGTTCACATCGCTGGTCTCGTTCTTCGCGGTGATGATCATTCCCGACAAGATTCGGCCGGACTATTTCGGGAACCTGATCGGCGGAATTGCGGTCTTCCTGGTTGGCCCCGAATGGGCCAAGCTCCTATTCCACGGCTTCGTGGTGCTGGTCGGAGTGCTCATCCTTTCCGGAGCGCAGAACACATCCATTGTCGGTGCAAACGGAGTTCTGAACCGTGTTGCGGAGGATGGTGTGCTCACCTCCGCTTTTCAGAAGCCACATCCGCATTACGGAACCAGCTACCGCATCATCAACCTGATCGTAAGTCTGCAACTGCTCACGATCATTTTCACGAGAGGCAACGTGTTTACGCTCGCAGGCTTGTATGCCTTCGGCGTGATATGGAGCTTCGCCATGATGTCGCTTGCCGTCCTTGTCCTTCGCTACAAGGAGCCCGGCGGGCGAATGTGGAAAGTGCCCGGCAATGTCACCATTGGGAAGAAGGAGATCCCGATTGGCGTCATCCTTGTCTCCGCCGTTCTATTCACGACAGCTCTTGTGAATCTGCTGACGAAGAAGCAAGCGACGATCGGTGGAGTGGCGTTTAGCGCCCTGTTCTTTGCGATCTTCACGTATTCGGAGCGCCGCGTTGCTCGCGAGCGCCAGGGTAAGCCCGAAAGCCTCGACCAGTTCCGGGTTTATGGCAATCAGGAACTTGGCAGCGGAGCGATGGGTGTGCGTCCGGGGAATGTGCTCGTGGCCGTGCGCGACCCGCGGAACCTGTACTATCTGCGCCACATTCTCAGTCACACGAATACGATGAAGCAGGACGTAGTCGTCATGAGTGCCCGCCTCTACCATCGCGAGCACAGTTTCAGCGGAAGTTCGGTATTCGAAGCCAGCCAGGTCTTTGATCACTACGAACAGGAGTTGTTTACCGCGGCGGTTGCTGTCGCTGAAAAGGAAGGCAAGCCGATTTCGTTGCTGGTCGTTCCTGCCACCGACGTTTTCGAAGCCATCATGGTAACCGCTCAGCGGCTTGACTCAAGCCGTGTCATCTGTGGCTTGTCGAATAAGCTCACCGCGGATGAACAGGCGAAACTCACGGGCGATGCTTGGGAACGCCTTGCCGAGCCCCGGCCACGTTTGAGCCTCGAAGTGTGTGCCCCGGATGGCGCTGTCCGCGAATATGCGCTTGGACCGCACACTCCACGCCTGCGCCCGCAGGACGTCGAACTTATGCACAAGCTCTGGCTCAACATCACTTGCGATTCCAAGTTCGCGGGCGCTCACCATTACCACATCGTGGCCCTCGCGCTGGAAGAATTGCAGCGGGAACTGAGTACCGAGCAGCGTGCCCAGCTTCTGCAAAAACTGCAGGAAGAAATGGACCGCCCCAACCAGCAGTAGAGCAGATTCAAGAAGCCCTCGCAAAATAGAAAACCCCAACCCATGCAGGCTGGGGTTTCTCGATTAGTACAAAACTAGCCGCGGTGTTCGCCGTGGCAGCACTTCATGCTGGCTTTTTCCATCTTCTCGCAGCAGCCCTTTTCGCATTTCCCGCCGCAGCAAGACGAAGCGGTCTTGTCTTTTCCGCAGTCCTTGCAGCAAGACGCTCCTTTGTCAGCTTTCATGCAGGCCTTTGCGTCTTTGCCACCGCAGCAAGACTTGCCGTCTTTCCGCGAGCACGACATGGCTTCTTTGCCCGCAGCCGAATGATCGTGATGCGCGCAACAATCACCCTTCGCATCCGCTGATGCGGCCTTGTCACAACATGCACACTTTGCTTTCTCGGTGCTCTGTTGCGGAGTGGCTGGTGCAGTTTGTGTGGCTTCTTGTGCCCACGAAACAACCGTCAATGCGAGGATGAGAGCTAACATCTTGTGCTTCATAAAATCTCCTTCATCGATATGAATTTTGTGTGCGGCCTGCGCCGCGGAATGATTGCCGATCCGCTTCGGATCGAAAATGAACTGGAATGCGCCTCCGCGCGCGCGAGAAGTTTCAGATGCGCAGGACGGTGCTTAGAGAAGAGTACGGCCGCAAGAAGGTTTCAGCTTGTACCGCTGGACTTGCCTGACGCGTGCTGACGAGCGTCAATTGGCGGGTCACAATAGCCGCGCTCACCTCAGGACTCTTCGCGCCACTCACTGCAGGAAGCGAGGCGGGCCCCTGTGGAGCGCGCCTTGCACAACAGGGATGCTCACTGCAGGGCATCGCGGGAATGTTGGATGTTATGAAGAGTGTCGGAGCCAACGAACGGGAACTGGGGCAACATGCATGACGGCTCCGCGAGTGTTCGTCGCTGTTTCTGGCATGTTGCATCATGGCCGGTGCCGATGCGAGAGACGCAAACGTGACCGTTCCGCTGCCGCATAAGAGTGAGACCAACATCAATCCGGCAATGATTCTCTTCTGCATCCGCTACGGGTCGTGCGAACTCAGCGTGACACGGAGTGCGGACTGGATATGTGATTTTGATCACGTTCTGGTGTGAGTCTGCCGGGGTTAAGACTTCAGCGAATGCTCGAGAGAATCGCGCAACCCGCTGAAACGAAAGGAGTAGCCACTTTCAAGCAATCGTGTGGGCTGCACCTGCTGGCTGCCAAGCAGTGCAGTTTCACCCATCTCGCCGAAGGCAAGTTTCACCACCATTGCGGGTAGCGGGAAGATGGCGGGGCGCGAAAGAGTTCTTGCCAAAGTCTTCGTGAAGTCCGCATTTCTGACGGGGTTGGGAGCGACGAAGTTTACCGCCCCCCGAAGGGATTGATTCTCCAGCGCGTACCGGATTCCGCCAGCCATATCGTCAACGTCGATCCAACTCATCCACTGCTTGCCGCTGCCAATCCTGCCTCCGACTCCAAGCTTGAACGGGACCACCATCTCACCCAACGCGCCGCCTTTCGGACTCAACACAATTCCGGTTCGAATCTGCACCGTGCGGATTCCGGCGTCCGACGCAGCCTGAGTGGATGCTTCCCAATCCCGGCACACGTCCGAAAGGAATCCTTGTCCGGCTGCGCTTCGCTCGGTCAAAATTTCGTCGCCCCGATTCCCGTAGTATCCAATCGCCGAACTGCAGATGAACGCCTGCGGTTTCATCGACGTCGCAGCGAGGGCCTGTGCGAGATGAGTGGTTCCCAATACGCGGCTATCGCGGATTTTTTTCTTCTTCTCTGGCGTCCACTTGCCGACGATGCTCTCGCCAGCGAGATGGATCACCGCGTCGAATCCGGAAACGGTTGCGGGAGAGATTGGCTGGGCGGGATCCCACGCGATGACATCCTCCGCCGTGGAGGATCGCCTGGATGTGGGGCGAACTAATCGTGTGATTTTTGCGCCCGCGGTTCTTAGCTCGACAAGCAAAGCCGTCCCGATCGGACCCGAAACGCCGCTGACCAGTACCCGCGCTCCGTTCAGCCCAGGCATATTGAGATCACTCTAGCAGAACCTGAAAGATCCGGATTGTCCTCACGAAAATAGACAAGTTCGAATTTCTCGATAAGAAAATCCGAGACAAATATTTTGAATGATAAAGCTGCGGGTTTTCTTCGTGTGCCTTCGTGTCCTTGGTG
>Ga0335079_10000471_pt1 | contig 46061 bp, 44 predicted proteins | sample Lox_Sample_33_FD_206719 | JGI IMG/M metagenome (GOLD analysis project Ga0335079, IMG submission 206719) | Soil microbial communities from Loxahatchee National Wildlife Refuge, Florida, United States - Lox_Sample_3.3 | ecosystem: Environmental > Terrestrial > Soil > Wetlands | place: USA...
CCTACTCCGGATGACCAACTCAGCGTCGATGCGCGCGACGTGACTGTACTGTGCTCTAACCCGGTTGTTCGCCAGACCAAAGGAGTTGCGACATGTCCAAGCCAGCAACGACCGCGTCCCTGGAGGAGTTGCGGGCAGAGATCGATCACATCGATGAATCCCTGCTCGAACTGCTCGACCAGCGCATGCGCGCGTGTATCGCAGTGGCCGAGATCAAGCGGGACAATGACATCCCGATGATGGCGCCGGACCGCCTGGCTGCCGTGCGGACGCGGTCGCGCGATTTCGCCGAGGCGCATGGCCATGATGCCGACTACCTGTCAAACATCTTCGACGTCATCACTTCAGAAAGCTGCCGGGTCGAGGACAAGGTGATCGGCTGCAGCAGTGGCAGGGCGTTGGGCTCAAGGGCGGTGCGCATCGACCACGTCGCCATCGCGGTTCGTGATCTGGACAGAGCTATTGCCTCCCTGCAGGACCGGTACGGCTTCGAGCTGCTGGAGCGGCGGCAAATTACGGGCGAGCTGAGCGGCATGGATACGGCGACAATGCGGGCCGGGGATGTCACGTTCGTCCTGTGCCGGGGTGATTCCCCTCGGTCCAGTGTGAGCCAGTACATCGAGCACTACGGCCCCGGAGTCCAGCACATCGGGATCGTCGTGCGCGGCCACGAGGACCTGCATACCGAGCTGAACGAGCGCGGAGCAGACTTGCTCACTGGCATCCTCCATGCACCTGGGCAGGACCAGTCCTTCACCCGGCGCGAGGGGAACACCGGTGTCCAGCTCGAGTTTGTCACCCGGACCGGCAACGACGGTTTTCACGACAACACGCAGGAGCTGTTCGCCGTGATGGAGCGCGAGAACGTCTTCTGAGCCGAGCGGGCATAGGAATGCTGACTTACTAATCCAAGGCGTCCACTCCGTCCAGGACGACTTGTCCATCCCTATACCGGAAGCAGATTCGGTGGCCGTCGCACTCGACAAACGCTGGCTCCCATCGAGGATGATCATAAGCCCGAACCTGCCGCACCACTGACTCCCAACCTCCCGACAGGTCGAGGCGACCCTCACGCGGCAGGCTCGCCTTGAAGTACTGGGCCCGGGTTGCGTCCTGGGCCCGGGTTCGGACCCGGCGGCCATCGCTTGCCGCTTGCACAACCCGAGGCAGGGTCCGCCGCAACAGGAGTAGCGCCAGATCATCCACCTTGGAACACAGCGAGCGTGCCGTGTCGAGCGCAGTGATGGGTATCCGCTCCTCGTCGACGATGGGCCCCGTGTCTATCCCGCTGTCACATAGGTGCAGAGTTGCACCGAACTCCGCTGCTCCGTCGAGCAACGCGTGCTCGACGGTGCGGCATCCCCCATACTCCGGCAGCGGTGCGGGGTGAATGTTGAGCACACCCCACCGAACCTGATCGATGAAGTCGGGCGGGAAGATCACCCGGTTGTAGAACGAGATCACAAGGTCGGCCGCGCCCACCTCACCCCGAACACCCGGCAGGTCGAGGAGTGGAACGCCTGCCCTTCGAGCAACTCGCTGCAACGGACCGTCCTGGTAACTCTCGTCGCCTCGACCGCAGGTGACCGACACTAAGTGAATGCCGGGTTGAGCCACCACGATCTCCAGGCCACGGACGCTCGCATCCTCACTGCCGTCGCCGAAATAGGAGGTACTGACAGGTGCAAGGGGATGGTTCACCGTGCCTCCAAGTGATCATCATCTGCTGGTTCAAAAAAGCGGTGGTTGGTGCGCTCCCGATTGTCGGCGAAGTCGCCGCGCATGACATCCACCATGTGGAACCGCCTGCGGCAGAAGCTGCGATGAGGCCCTGATGCGGAGGATGTCCCGGTGAATAGCGCAGCGCGTCGGCGTCACGCGCGGTGCGGTAGGCCCAAAATGTACCCCAATGGCTGACGCCAAGGTGGCCGGCCGGTGACCGATCGTCGAGCGGACCTGCAGGCCCAGGGCCGCTGAGCCTCGCGGACTATGGAATGAGCTCGGCGCCCGCCGCGCCCAACTCGGCCAGCGCCTGCTCGCTGCTATCCGGGGCCACACCGGCGATCAGGCCGGTGAGCACGCGTGCATGCAGCCCTTCGCGGATCGCGTCTGACGCTGTCGCGCGGACGCAGTAGTCGGTCGCCAGGCCCGCGATGTCGACATCGGTGACACCGCGCTCGCGCAGCCAGGTGGCCAGCGGTGTCCCGGCGGAATCAGTGCCCTCGAACCCGGAGTACGCGGCGTCATGCGCTCCCTTGCTGAACACCGCCTCGATCCTCGTGATGTCCAGGTCCGGGTGAAAGGCGGCGCCGGGCGTCCCGGCCACGCAGTGCGGAGGCCACGAGTCCACATAGTCCGGCTCGCCGGCGAAATGGGCGCCAGGATCCACGTGGTAGTCCCTCGTGGCGACCACATGTTGGTACTCCGCGGCGTGGCCGTTCAGGAAGGTGCTGATATCGCGAGCGACGGCAGCACCGCCGATCACCGGCAGCGAGCCGCATTCGCAGAAGTCGTTCTGCACATCGACGATGAGGAGAGCGCGCACTGCTTGACCGTATCGCGGCGTCTGCCTGCCAGGCCCCCGGAGAACACCAGTCTGCGCTCATAGCTGAGAGCTACCGGGTCGCGGGAATCGCAACCACAAGCTCCGCGGCGGGCAGGCACTCGTCATCAGGGACGGACATGCCACGCTCGCGCGAAGCGCTATCCAGGCAGCCGGGCGACCTGGCGCATTTGTTGGTCGCGTCGAGGGCGGCAACCTTGAAAGACTCGGCAAGGGTCGGGTAGTCGAAGACAGCATCGACAAGATGGTCGACAATGCCGCCGCAGCGCCTGCCTATTACCTGCGCGCCGCTGCGCTGCGTATTACAGCACTCAGCTCGTTACAGCAATGGGCTGGTCGGCGGCGGCACCGTGCCGATGGCCGGCCGCTGTGACCTGCAGCTCGCGAGCTCGTTACAGCATTCACTCGTTACAGCACTCAGCTAGCATCCCATAGGGCGCCGAGAGCGGCGTCGACGGTCGTGGCCAGCGGGCCAGCGGGAGGGATCACCGGCCGCGCCGGGCCCGCCTCTACGCGGTCGCACACCGCGAGCGCTGCGTTATGCAGGAACCGGCTGAGCGGCGCGTAGCTGTGCCGGTCGCTGCGGGCCGTACGGTAATGATGCATCCGCAGCGGCGCATAAAGGAACAGATGGTCCCGGGCGCGGGTGACGGCAACATAGAAGAGGCGCTGTTCTTCCGCGAGGCCCGCTGGCGTGGACAGCGCCATGTCAGCGGGGACCGCGCCGTCCACCAGGTGCGGCAGGTGGACGACGGGCCATTCGAGGCCTTTGGCCGAGTGGATAGTGGAGATAACAAGGTAGTCGTCGTCGAGCCGCGGCGGCCCGGCCAGGCCGGAGGTGGCTGCGGGTGGGTCGAGCGCAAGGTCGACGAGGGCCTCATGCAGCGACGGCCTGCTCGCCGCCGCGTCGGCCAGCCGCTGAAGATCGGCGATGCGCACCGCAGCGTCCGGATAGCGAGCCTGCAGCGGAGCATGCAGTGCGGCGAGGATGGCGGCGGCACGCTGAGCGGTGCCCGCCAGCGCCGCGGCCTCGACCAGGCCAGCGACGGTCGAGGCAAGCGCCTGCCTGGACCGGCTCGGCGCGGTCGCAAGCCCGGCCGGCCAGCGCTGCAACGGCGCCGGTTCAGCCGGCCGTAGTTCGGCGATGATGCGCCGCGCGTGCACGGGTCCGATGCCGTCGTGCAGCCTGAGCACGCGGAACCAGGCGAGGTCGTCGCCGGGATTGGCGACAAGTCGTGCGGCTGCGAGGAAGTCCTTGACATGGGCGGCCTCCGTGAAACGCAGCCCGCCGAACTTGACGAAAGGAATGTGCGCGGCGGCAAGCTCGATCTCGAGTACATCGCTGTGGTGGGCCGACCGGACGAGCACCGCCTGCTCACGCAGGTCCCGGCCGCCCTCGTGCGCTTCGAGCACGCGGGCGCGGATCTCCCGCGCCTGGGTTGCCTCGTCGTGGCATCGCACGAGAAGTGGCGGGGGCCCGCTGCCGCGATCGCCGGTCAGCGTGAGTGCGAGCCCGCCCGCCTGCGGCCGTATCGTATTGGCCAGGGCGAGGACGGAATCTCGCGAGCGGTAGTTGCGGACGAGCCGCACGACAGAAAGGCCGGGAAAGGTGGCGCCGAGCGCGCGAAGGTGGGCCGGGTCGGCGCCGCGGAAACCATACACCGCCTGTGCGTCGTCGCCGACGCAGGTCAGCCCGCGTCCGTCGGGTGCAAGCAGGCGGACGATGTCGGCTTGCACGGTGTTCACGTCCTGGTACTCGTCCACGAGGACCGCATCGAATAGCCCACGCAGGGCGGGCCCGGCGGCCGCGTCGTCAAGCGCCGCCCGCCACAGCAAAAGGAGGTCGTCGAAGTCGACGAGCCCGTGCCCGCGCTTGTGGGCGACAAAGGCGCGGAACAGCGCGCCAAGCTGGCCGGTAAAGTCGGCACACCATGGGAAGTCGGTGGTGACGACGTCTTTCACCGGTCGCTGGGTGTTGACGCAGCGGGTATAGATGTCGGCGCACACGGTCCCGCGCGGTGCCCGCCGCTCGGTACCTACCAGGCCCGCTCCGGCGCGCAGCGTGTCGAGCAGGTCTGCGGTGTCGGCGGGGTCGATGAGGCTGAACGCGGGCGGCAGCGAGAACGCCTCTGCGTGCGCCCGGATGATGCGGTGCGCGATGGCGTGAAACGTGCCGCCCCATGCCGCGGCGGAGACCGCGGTATGGGAGGCGGCCACTCGGGCGAGCATGTCGTCGGCGGCACGGCGGGTGAACGTCAGCAAGAGGATCCGGTCGGCCGCGAGGCCACGGGCCTGCAGCCAGGCCACCCGGGCGGCGAGCGTCGCGGTCTTGCCCGTACCCGCGCCCGCGAGCACGAGCAGCGGTTGATCCCCATGCGTCACCGCGAGGCGCTGTTGATCGTTAAGGTCCCGCAGCGCCGCCGACACGTCGAACATGCGGACGAATATAGCGGTTCCGCCGCCGAATCCCGCGCACGGCGCACCGGTGTCGAATGTGCACAGCGCACGGGTACGGCGAAATCGCGGTCAGAGCGGTTTGCTGATGAAAGCCTTCTGGAGGATCGCGTCGATCTGGGCGACCTACATCGGCGTCGGCGCGAGTTCGAAGATCTCGATGCTGAAGCGGCCCTTCCCCTCGGCGAGGAAGGGGTGGTTCCCGGCGAGTGCGCGGGCCGCATCGACACTATCAGCCTCGACGATCGTGTAGCCGTTCTGGTCGCTTGGCGCCGGGCTCGATCCGTCGTCACTGACGGAAGTGCGCGCGCCGAAGGGCGCGCCTGGCTCGGCGAGCGCCGCTCCGACGCGGCCCATCCACTCACCCCACGCGCGCGTCTGCTCAGCAGACTGCTCCGGCGTGAAGTCCTCCATCGGCGTGGCGGGACCGCGGTACAGGTACAGGTACTTGCTCATGTGTGGCTCCTCTCGTTGTCTCCCGAAGTGGGGGAGGTCGGCCGGTTAGATCGCACGCGGTCTGCCCGGCCGGCGCGCAAGGTGCGCGGCCTAATCAACCGACGAGCGCTGTGGCGGCGAATCGACAGCTCGGACAGTCCGCGCTCGGCGGTGCACGGTGCGGTCGAAGAGGCGCGGTCGAAGAGGCGCGGTCGAAGTGGCGCGGTCGGAGCCGCTCAGCTCAGCCGAAGGACGGCTTAGCCGGGGGCCGCTCAGTCAGGGTCAACGGGCGGGGCACGCGGTGAGAGCTTCGGCCACACCGACGTCATCGACCTCGGTGACACCACCACCGCCCGTGGCGCGGAAATGTATCTTCCCATCTGGCTGCGGCTGATGTGCTCGCTCGGCACCCCGATCTTCAACGCCAGGATCGTTCGCTGATCTGCGGTGTGGGTGATCAGGTCTGGGTGGCTCGCCGCACTGCCGCCCGGACGGCCTGCGCGGTCACGGCGGAATCAGCCGGGCCGGTCACTGACGTGTTAGAGACCAGCAGGACCAGCCGTCCTGCGCGGGCAAGCACGATGTCCATGCTGAGCGGGATCCCGGCCATTGTGCCAGTGGCACGGTAGGCATGTGCCTGAGCCCCGGCGGCCGGGGCGGCCGCCGGGGCAAGCACCAGCCGCACGCGATCTCCTTCCTCGGTCACGGTCACCGAGCGACAGCTAGCAAGAGCGTCGGCGAGCTTTGCTATGCGGTCGCGCGCCGCCCCGCCGGCCGGAGAAAGGACCGCCTCGTCGATCCACGGCCCGAGCGGGACACGGAAGAACTCCACCTGCGCGTGCGGCCCTGTACCACCGGCAAGCAGCGCTTGCAGGCCATGACATCCGGTCAGTTGCGACGGCAAGTTGCGGCTATCGAGCGGCCGGACGATGAAACCTTGCGGCAGGTCAGCTAGCCGCAGCACCGTCGCCTGCGGGCCACGAGGCGACTGTGACGGCGAATCCGGTGCGGCGGCCGGACCTGTCGCCGCATGCTGATGCGGTCCTGCCGCCGCGCGCTGACGTGGTTGTGGATGACTGCCTGAACCGCATCCTGCTACGGCCAGGCCCAGCGCCAGCACGCCAGCCAGGGCGCGCGCTGCCGCGCTCATCGGGAAACGAATCCTTGCTGCACATTGGGAGTATGCCCTCCCTGTGCATGGGTGTCGCGGACCGGGTGGGCATAATCCATCACCCGATCCGCGGCGCCAACGGCAAGCATTCTTCCGCGGTGGACTCGCCCGGCTAGCGGTTCAGATTATCGCCGAGCTCATCCAGCTATCGGTCAGTACCAGCCGTACGCAAGCTCGTGCTGCCACGCCTGAGACGGGGAACCGTACTGCCCCTTGATGTAGCGAAGGCCCCACAGGATCTGGGTGCGGGCGCTCGTCCGCCAGTTCGGACCCGCGCTCGCCATTTTGCTGCCCGGGACGGCTTGCGGAATGCCATACGCGCCCGAATAGGGGTTCTCCGCGCGGGGATTCCAGCCGCTTTCCCTGACCCACAGGTCGTTCAGCCACTGGAACTGCGAGTACGACCAGCCGAACGAGCTGAGCATGTACCAGGCGACCTGGCGAGGAGTTTCCGCGCGCTGGCTGGCCGCATTCGTGTCGGCCCTGGCTGGCGTGGCGAACGCGTCAAGCGCGGCACGCCGCGGGATTGACGGCGCACTGATCACTTTTGGTTCCGTGGCCACGGTGGCCTGCCCGGTTGCGTCGGCTGCACTTGTCACGCTGGCCGTCATGCTTGAGGCGATGGCGCCCACGGCGATTGCGGAGCCGGCTACTGCGACGGTGAGGGTTGAGATCTTACGTTTGAGTGTCTTGTTGCCGGACAAGATAAGCCTTCGGTCGGGCACATGCTGTGCCGCTTCCGCCCATGGCTCCTGCCCGCCACCAGGAAACAATGGGGCTAAGGCAGCGGCGTGCGGACGTTGACGCGGGTCAGGGCGACGAGTCACTTTCGGTAACCATCGCGCACGCTGGACGCTGGAGCCACCACGATGCCCAAGATTCCGCCGGTGTGTACCCGGAATGGGGAAACGAATCCTATGACCTGAATGATGGCGAACATGCTTATTAGTCCGTATTAGCGCTCTTACCTGCACGTTTAGAGGCCAGCAGGCACCGCATTCCGAAGAATGTTAGGAATGTCACATTCTAACGCAATTGGTACGACCAGATACTCCATGTAGTCATCTTGGCCACGATTGTGACCGAACAGTCACCGTTCGGTAGCACCAAATGTGACCTTCGAAGCGACTAACGGCTCGCGGGCTCGGTGGGTTCCTGCGCAATCGCGCGAAGCACGGTGAGCCGGGCCCGCGACGTGCCTTAGCCGGCCGCCATGAAACAACTGCCCATGAACTCGTTGCGGAACTTGCCGACCGGGTCGTACCCGCGTATGAGCTCCAAGAAGTCGGGAAACCGCTCGTACAAGGCGGCCAGGGCCGACGGAGCCGTACCGAACAGCTTGCCCCAGTGCGGTCGCGCGGCGAGTGGCGCGAGCCGCTCCTCAACCGCCGCGATCACTGGCGTCACCGCCGCCATGTCCTTGATCCACGTGAAGTGCAGTGCGATCGTATCCCTGTGGTAGCTCGGGCTCAACCACAGGTCATCGGAGGCGACGGTGCGGATCTCCGAAATCTGCAGGACCGGGCCGATCCGGGTGCCGAGGCCTGCCATCGCGTCAAACGCGGCAACCGCGCGATCACGGGGGACGAGATACTCGGACTGGAGTTCCTCTCCCCCGCTCGGCGTGAAATCGAGCCGGAAGTGCGGCAGCCGCTCGTGCCATGGACCGGGCACGCCAAGCTGCCGCGTCGTGTAGGCGGGGGGCATTCCTGGCACCGGATGGCGGGGACCATCCGCCAGCCTGGCATCCATCCAGTGCTGCTCGGGTCGCCAGGAGCCGCCGTCGTCGGCCCGACGCTTGACCCACAACTGCTTGTGCGCCGCGCCTAGCCAATCAGTGAACACGCTCACGCTGTAGCCACTGGCGAAGATCTCCGCGAAGCAGGTGTTCAGCCGTTCGGCCGGGAGGTCGTCGTACACGTGCTGCCGGACGTCGAACGCGGGGACGATGTCAAGGACCAGGCTGGTGACGATGCCGAGCGCGCCAAGCCCGACGACGGCCCCGCGGAACCGTTCGCGGCCGGCCGGGCCGCCGTCCCGGCTGAGGACCATCACCTCGCCGTCCGCGGTCACGATCTCCATTGCCGACACCGCGGTCGCGAGGTTGCCGTTCGCGTCACCAGAGCCGTGGGTTCCTGTCGCGCACGCGCCTGAAACCGAGATGTGCGGCAACGATCCGAGGTTGTGCAGTGCATAGCCCGCAACGTGCAGGCGCGGGGCCAAGTCGCCGTACCGCAGGCCGGCGCTTGCTGTGACGGAGGCACGGCCAGTGTCGATCTCCATAACGGGCGGCAGGCCGGCCACCGAGATGAGCACGCCGCTTGAGTCGGCGATACGGTTGAACGAATGGCCGGTGCCAAGCGCGCGTACCCGCTCGTTCGCCGCGACCAGATGCTGGAGTTCTTCCACCGTACGCGGCCGCTCGATGCGGTCTGCGCGGTACACGACGTTGCCCGCCCAGTTGGCCGGTTGCCTCGGCATCTACCCACCATCAATCCGTCGTCGGCCAGGTCATTGTCCCGCATCCGCCGCGCGCGTGCGCGGCGGATGCACGGGCGGCCCGGTAGCTCGATCTTCACCCGCGGCGGGTGATGGCAGGCTGCGGGTGACCGGCGTTCAGTGGCCCATGGCGGACCGACGCCGGAGGGATGAGCGGATGGCGCTGAGCGAGTACACGGCGGGAACGGCATTTCCCGGTGTGATCGGGCGGACGGCCGAGGAATCGAGCCCGGCGTGGCCCGGCCCCCTGCGCGCAGCCAGGGGCGCGCCGAATGTGCTTTTCATCGTGCTCGATGACACTGGTTTCGGGCAGCTCGGCTGCTATGGCAGCCCGATCGCGACACCGAACTTCGATGCACTGGCCGCGGCTGGCCTGCTGTATAACAACATGCATACCACCGCGCTCTGCTCGCCATCACGGTCGTGCATTGTCACGGGCCGCAACCATCACGCCAACGCTACGGCCGCGATCAACGAGCTGGCTACAGGCTATCCGGGCTACAACGGCAACATGCCGTTCGAGAACGGGTTCCTGTCCGAAATGCTGGCGCAGCAGGGTTACAACACGTACATGATCGGCAAGTATCACCTGCTTCCTTCGGAGTACGAGTCTGCGGCTGGCCCGTTCGACCGGTGGCCGCTTGGCCGTGGATTCGAGCGGTTCTACGGCTTCCTTGGCGGCGACACCAGCCAGTGGCATCCGGACCTGATTTACGACAACCATCAGGTCGAGCCGCCGGGTACTCCTGAGGAGGGCTACCACCTGACCGAGGACCTGGCGGACAAGGCCATCGAGTTCATTGCCGACGCCAAACAGGTAGCACCCCACAAACCATTTTACCTGCATTTCTGCACAGGTGCCACGCATGCCCCGCATCATGTGCCCAAAGAATGGGCCGATCAGTACAGGGGAGTATTCGACGACGGCTGGGACGCCTATCGCGAACGCGTTTTCGCCAGGCAAAAGGAACTTGGCGTGATGCCAGCCGACGCGGAGCTTTCCCGGCACGACCCTGACGTCCCCGAATGGGATTCGCTTTCGCCAGATGCACGCAGGCTCGCCGTCCGGATGATGGAGGTATTCGCTGGTTTCCTCTCGCACACCGACCACCACGTCGGCCGGATACTTGATTTCCTGAGGGAGACCGGCGAGTTCGACAACACGCTGATCATGCTGGTGTCGGACAACGGGGCAAGCGCTGAGGGCGGTGTCACGGGGACGACGAACGAACTGCAGTTCTTCAACAACGCGGCCGAGCCGCTCGAGGACAGTGTCCGGTCGATCGACGCACTTGGTGGACCCACGACGTTCAACCATTACCCGTGGGGGTGGACGTGGGCGGGCAACACCCCGTTCCGCAGGTGGAAGCGTGAGACCTACCGCGGCGGCGCCTGTGACCCGTTCCTGGTCTGCTGGCCTGATGGCATCCAGGCGCGTGGCGAAATCCGCGGCCAGTACGCTCACCTCGTCGACATGGTCCCCACCGTCCTTGACGTGCTGGGGATCGACCCGCCCGCAGCGATCAGGGGAGTGGTCCAGGCACCGATCCACGGCGTCAGCTTCGCCGCCACCTTCGCTGATCCGTCGGCGCCTACCCGGCACCACACGCAGTACTTCGAGATGTTCGGCCACCGCGCCATCGACCACGACGGGTGGCGCGCCGTCTGCCCATGGCCGGGGCCATCCTTCGCCGAGGCGGGCAAGCCGTTCGGCACCCCGATCACGGCACAGGATCTGACCGATCTCGACGCACACCACTGGGAGCTCTACCACGTCGCTGACGACCCGACAGAAAATCACAACCTCGCCGACCACCACAGGGACAAGCTCATCGAGATGATCGCGCAATGGTATGTGGAGGCCGGCAAGTACGACGTGCTGCCCATCGACGGCGGCGCGCTGGCCCGGCTGATGGCAGAGCGCCCGCAGGTTGCCGAGCCTCGCGACCGCTACGTCTATCGGCCGGGCACCCAGACCGTGCCGTATTTCGCCGGGCCACGGGTCCTCAACCGCCCCCACTCCGTTACCGCCGACCTCGAGATCCCGTCAACCGGCGCGGAGGGCGTCCTGATCTGTCAGGGCTCTCGTGTCGGTGGCTGGTCGCTGTATGTCAAGGACGGCAGGCTGCACTACGTGCACAACTACGTCCGCCGCGCCTTGTACGAGGTGTCATCGCGCGACGCCGTGCCCGCGGGCAGGCACGAGGTTCGCTTCGAGTTCGAGCCCACAGGAAAGCCGGATTTCAGCACGGGCCAGGGCGCGCCGGGCCGGGCGCAGCTTTACCTCGACGGCAAGCTCACCGGGCAGGCCGACTTTCCCGTCACGACACTAGTCGGACTCAACCCTGGCGGGCTGACCTGCGGCGCCAACCCGGGCTCTGCGATCACTCCGGACTACCGGTCTCCGTTCAGGTTCACCGGAATCCTGCACACCGTGACCGTGGACCTGTCCGGTGACCTGATCACTGATACAGAAAGCGAAATGCGGATGGCCATGTCGCGGCAGTAGCAGGCGAGGGCAGTCTAGAGGAAACGCCCTAGTACCACCGCGCGGCCAGCGGAAGCCGCGGGCCGCGCGGGCCGAGCTGCGCGCGCCGGGCCAGTCAGTACCTGGTGCCGTGGACGTGATCGGCCAGTGGCGCAAGGCGGGACAGCTCGTCATCGGTCAGCGTCACATCGAGCGCGGCCACGTTCTCCTCGAGGCGGCTACGCCGTTTGGTGCCAGGAATGGGGACGATGTCGCCGCCGCGCGACGTGACCCATGCCAAGGCCACCTGCGCGGGAGTGACCTGCCTGGCCGCCGCGATTTCCCGGACCACGTCGACGATCGGCATATTGGCCGGGAGGGCGTCGCCACTGAAGCGCGGGTTCGCCCGCCGGAAGTCGTCGTCCGCGAGCGCCGCCACAGAGCTGAGCGCGCCGGTCAGGAAACCACGTCCGAGTGGCGAGTAGGCGACGAGGCCAATCCCTAGCCTGCGCATCACGGGCAGCACATCCTCCACATCGCGGGTCCAGAGCGAGTATTCGCTCTGCACCGCGGTGACCGGGTGCACGCGGTGGGCGCGCTCGAGCAGTTCGGCGCTGACCTCAGAAAGCCCGATGTGGCCGACCTTGCCAGCCGCGACCAGCTCGGTCATAGCGCCCACCGTCTCTTCGATCGGCGTATCGGGGTCCGGACGGTGCTGGTAATAGAGGTCGACATGGTCGGTGCCGAGCCTGCGCAATGAGGCGTCGATGGCGGACTTCACATATTCCGGTCGCCCGTTCACCGACCTGCGACTGCGGTCGTGAGCGGCTCGCGGGTCGCGCACGATGCCGAACTTGGTGGCGAGGACCACATCGTCGCGCCGGCTCGCAAGGGCCCGGCCGACAAGCCGCTCGTTCTCGCCCATGCCGTACATGTCGGCGGTGTCGAGCAACGTCACACCGAGGTCAATGGCCCGGTGGATGGTCGCGATGGACTCGGCTTCGTCGCCCGGACCGTAGAACTCGCTCATCCCCATGCAACCGAGCCCTTGGGCGGAGACGACGAGGCTTTCGTTACCTAGCGACACTGTTCGCACGATGCTTCTCACTCCCGATTGACGGCTATCAACGTATCGACGCTATGACCTGAAGTCAGTCCTGGGTCAAATCGGGGCTCGGCATGATCAGGTTTGACCCGCACAGGCAGGCTGGCTAGTCGCTTGAGCGTGTTGAGTTGCGGTCTCACAGGCCGTTGGGCTTGGTGATGGACGCCGCCGCCCCGTTCGTGGCGCGGACCAGGTCGGCCGGCGAAAGTTCGATCTCCAGCCCGCGCCTGCCGCCGCTGCAGAAGACAGTGCCGAAGTTCAGCGCCGACGAGTCGATCACCACCGGCAGGCGCTTGCGCTGGCCCAGCGGTGAGATGCCGCCCGCTACGTACCCGGTGGCGCGCTCAGCGGCGGCCACGTCGGCCATCTTCGCCTTCTTGCCCCCGGCCGCCGCGGCGAGCGCCTTGAGGTCGAGCTGGCTTGCGACGGGTACCACGCCGACCGTCAAGCCACCATCCACGTCGGCCACGAGCGTTTTGAACACCCGCTCCGGCGGGACGCCGAGTGCCTCGCTCGCCTCGCGGCCGTACGACTCATGTCGCTGGTCGTGCTCATATTCGTGCACGCTGTGCGCGATGCCCAGCCTGGTCAGCATTGCCGTCGCCGGCGTACCGCGTCCTGCCACGTCCAGCCACTCTAGGCGGCGCGTCGGGCACACCGGCGCATCAGCACGACTGTTGTCCCGCCGGTGGCAGCATGCAGGGTATGGACGGGTCAGCGATCGTTCTGCTGGATTCCCATGGCGTGATCCAGCTCTGGAGCGCAGGGGCGGAGGCGCTCGCCGGCCCCGGCGCGGCCGGCGTCACCACGCATGGACGTTTTCGTCCCCGCCGCTTCGCCGGGCGCCTGCTGCCCGTTTTACGCTCGGCACGGCGAACTCGGGTACCTCAGCAGCTCGCCGGGCCGGCGTCCGGCGAGCACGGTCGGCCGGAAACAGGATCAGGAGGATTCGCGGTAGACCTGGAACGGCGCGAAGCTCTGGGCGACGGGCATGAGCTCGATGCTGTTGATGTTGACGTGGGCAGGCAGCGACGCCGCCCAGCAGACGGCCTCGGCGATGTCGCCTGCTGTCAGCGGGTGGGTGCCGGAATAGACGGCGTCGGCCTTGTCCTTGTCGCCCTGGAACCGGACGAGGGAGAACTCGGTCCCGCCCGCCAAGCCGGGCTCGATGCAGGTTACCCGCACACCGGTGCCGTGCAGGTCGCTGCGCAGGTTGAGACTGAACTGGTGCACAAAGGCCTTCGTCCCCCCGTAGGCATTCCCGCCCGGATAGGGATAGCTGCCCGCGACCGATCCCATGTTGATCACGTGGCCCCTGCCGCGGGTGACCATGCCGGGCAGGACGGCACGCGTGCAGTACACGAGCCCCTTGCAGTTCGTGTCGATCATCTGTTCCCAGTCGTCAACATCGGCCTGCTGGGCCGGCTGCAGGCCCTTGGCCACACCGGCGTTGTTCACCAGAATGTCGACGTCGCCGAACTCCGTGGGCAGGTCAGCGATCGCTTGGTTGACCGCTGACCTGTCTGTGACGTCGAGTTCGACAGGCAGGACGCTGGAGCCGAACTCCGCGGCGAGTTCGGCGATCCTGTCGGCCCGGCGCGCCGCGGCGACCACGCGGGCGCCGTCCGCCGCGAAGCGCGCGGCGATCGCGGCACCGAAGCCAGTGCTTGCGCCGGTCACCAACACGGTTTTACCGGCGTTGGGCGTGCTTGCTGTGCTTGCGCTGCCGGCTGTGTTTGCGGTGCTGGCCAAGAATCGTTTCACCGTCCCGTCGGGGCTGCGGCCCCGCATCGCGATCGGGGCGGCAAAGTTGGCGCAAGAAGGTCGTGGCGAGCCTGGCGCTCAACGAATCATGTCAAGAGCGGCCGCGCGGCTGCGACCGGGCCCATGGGCTCGGCTGTTGTGCGGTGCCCTGGCTGTGTCGCTAAGGGTTGGAGCCAGCACCGCCCCGTAGCTGATCGCGGAACCTCAAGCAGTTGGAAACGCCCTCCGAGGCGGCGCCTCTGATGCCTACGAAGCTGCTGATGCCGAGCTGGCCTGCGAGGTCTGAAACGCCAGCACAGCGGCGAAGCCGGTGACCTGGCCTGCAGGCACATTGGCACTAATCAGATTGACAAAGCCATGCAGACGGCGGCAACGGCGGGCCTCATCCGGATGGGACCTCCACGGTGATCAGGTTGCCGCCGCCGAGGTGCAGGTAGCCGCGGCCGGGTTGCACGGGTCCTCCGGTTAGATCCCGCGGCAGCAGCACGCCGACCAGGTCACCGTCGGTGAAGTCCCGCGGGGACAGGAGAAGCCCGCGCCGGGCCTTCTTGGCCGCCAGCAGCCAGGTGCCGAAGCCGACGAACAGGGCATCGGGGCTGCCGGCGCACACCACGGCCCGCTGCTGGTCGGCGCCGAAGGTCACGATCTGGGACAGCTGCTCGCCCGCCTCGCATTCCTTTGTCATTTCCGCGTCGTCGATCAGGACCACGCCGGGGCCGGTGAACCTGTCAACCGCCGAACTGAGATCGGCCGACGAGATGGCCGCGGATTCGAACGTGGCCACCACGCCCGGCTGGCAGGCGAGGTCCCGCAGCGGCGACGGGCGCGGCGTCACCAGCGCTACCTGGGAGCCTGCGGCAAGGAAGGAGCGGGCCATCGACACCAGCGCGGTGCTGCGCCCCGAGCGCATCGGCCCGGCGATGGTGAAGGCCGCCGCCCCGGTGGCCAGGTCGGGGCCGAGGCCGGTCAGCTCGTCGCCGCCGACGCCGACCAGGCCGAACAGCGGCCGGCGGGCCATCGCCGGATCCCGTATCTGCCACGCGTCGCCGAAGGTGATCCGGCCTGGCAGGACGTCCACCCGGAATGGCCGCCGCTGCGGGGGCAGGCCGGCGGCCCGCGCGGCGGCGTGCTCGCCGATCGCGGCCAGCGCGGCGGCCTGCCCCTGGCCGGATGCGTCCGGGGCGAGCAGCGCCACCTGGGTCTCGGTGCCGGTCTCGTTGCGCAGCGCGCGGCCGGGCAACATGTCACCGGGTACCTTGCGGGAGCTGACCCCGATCGAGGCGAACTCTGCCTTGTCAGTGAGCCGGAAGCCGATCTTGTCTTCGGTGGCCGCGGAGATGCGGCCGCCGAGCAGCTTGTGGTCGCCGGTGATGATCAGGTGAACCCCGGCGCTGGCGCCCTCGGCGAGCAGCTGCTGGATCTTGTCTTGGAGGTCCCCGTGGTGGAGTTCGCTGAGCGAGGTAGTGAAACCCTCCCAGCGGTCGATCAGCACGAGCAGGTGCGGCAGCCGGTCCAGGACCGGGACGGCGGCCCGCTGTTCGGTGATGTTGGCGAAACCGCCGGCCGACAGCAGTTCCTGGCGGCGGGCCACTTCCTGGCTGAGCCGCCTGATCAGCCGGGTGGCGCGTTCGGCCTGGGTGCGGGTGACCACCGCGCCGCAGTGCGGCAGGGCGGTGAGCGCGAGCAGCGCGCCGTTGCCGCAGTCGATCCCGTAGATGTGCAGGTCGGCGCAGCTGACCCGGCTCGCGGCCGAGCCGGCGATGGTGCGCAGGTACTGCGACCGCCCGCTGCGCGGTGCGCCGCCCGCTAGATTGTGCCCAAACGACGCGAAATCGATGACCGCGGCCCGGCGCACCTGCAGCGTGGGCAGGTCGTCGACCGCGTACGGCACGAGCGGCAGCAGATGGCTCTCCCGGCCGGCCGCGGTGGTCCGGGCGTCGGCTGCCACCGCGGCGTCGCCGTCAGCATGCCCGGCCAGCGTGTCCCCGGCGGCGGGCAGGTCGGCCAGCAGGATCGACGTCGGCAGCGGCGGCAGCCACGGGCTGTGCTGCGGCGGCAGCCCCAGCTTCTCGTTGGCCGCGCGGACGGCCCCGACCAGGACCGTCAGGTCGGTGATCTCCTCTTCCTCCGCCATTGGCGGCTCGGGTGGCTCAACCGCCTGGCGGCCGAGCTGGTCCCACTCCAGTCTCGCCAGCCACGGGCGCTGGCGCGCGGGCCCGGTCGTGCCCGGCCGCCTGCCGCCCACCCGGCCCGTCTGGAACGGCACGACCGAGGTGTGGCCAAGCCGCGCGTACCCGCGCCCGGGCGTGGTCTTAGAGATCCGCGCTGCGTCCGGCGCGTCGATGACGTCGGTGCTCTCCGCGGTGTCGGTGACCCGCAGCGCGACCCGCAGGTTCGTGTTCGCCCGGATGTCGGCGGTGACCACGCCGGAGGGCCGCTGGGTGGCCAGAATCAGGTGGATGCCGAGCGCCCGGCCGCGCTGGGCGATGTTCACCAGGCCGGTGATGAAGTCCGGCAGGTCCCGCACCATCGAGGCGAACTCGTCGATCACGAGCAGCAGCCGCGGCATCGCGGGCACCCGCGCGCCATGGTTGCGCGCATCGGCGTAGTCCTCGATGTCCTTGACCCCGACGGCGGCCAGCAGGTGCTCCCGGCGGGTCAGCTCGGCGCCGAGCGATTCCAGCGCCCGCTCCACCAGGTGGGGGTCGAGGTCGGTGACCATGCCCACGGTGTGCGGCAGGCGGACGCAGTCCTTGAACGCGCTACCTCCCTTGTAGTCGACCAGCACAAAGGTCATCGCGTCGGGCCGGTTAGCCACCGCCAGCGAGGCCACGATGGTTTGCAGCAGCTCGGACTTGCCAGAGCCGGTGGTCCCCGCGATCAGCGCGTGCGGGCCATCGGTCCTGATGTCGATGCCAAACCGGCCGTCGTACGACTCGCCGACGACGGCGCGTGTTGTCTGCCCGCCCGACTGCCAGCGGGCCACCAGCGCCTCCGGGCTGGGCGGATCGAGGCGCAGCACGTCGAGGAGCCGGCTCGACTCGGGCAGGCCCAGGCCGTCTTCGGTGTCGCTGACGTCGCGGATCGGCGCGATGCTGCGGGCGAGCCGGGCGCACAAGCCGGGCGGCATGTGGTCGGGGCAGGCGCCGTCGATCGCCGGCTCGCTCATCTGCTGGACCCGCAACCCGCCCGGTTCGCCGACCGCCACAGCCTGGCACTCGGCGGGCAGGAATCGCTCCTCGCTGTCCAGGCAGATCGCGTACACCCCGGCCCCGGGCCCCTCGCGCAGCAGCTGGATGACGCCGGGCATCGAGCGCAGCCGCCGCGACCCGTCCAGGACCACGATGGTGTCGGCCTGCGCGAACGAGACGTTACCCGGTGCGTTCTGGGCTGCCTTCTGCCGCTCAGCCACGATCTGGCGCAGCTCGCCGATCCGGGCCGCCACCGTCTCGGCGTCGTTGCCGATCAGCACGTTGGCGTTCTGTCCCAGCGCGGGGACGGTATGCGGGAGCCAGCGCACCCACTCCCAGCACGCCTCGGCGGCGGTGTCGGTGAGGATGTACAGCTGCAGGTCGTTCGGGCTGTGCAGGGCCGCGGCCTGGGCAACCAGCCAGCGGCCGATCGCCCGCGGCGCCTCGCGCGGCCCGGCGACGCCGAGCACGCCCCGGTCGCGCAGCGGGATGGTCACCGGCGCGTCGAGAATCGTCCAGTAGACCTGGCGGGCGTGTTCATCTTTGGCCGGATCCTCGAGCATCACCGCGGACGGCAGGTCCGCGGTGCCCACCCGCAGCATCAGGTAGTCGGGGTCGGTGCGGCGCCGTTCCCAGAGCCGGCGCCGCGGGCCAGAGGCGATCATCAGCACGGTCGCCGGGTCCGGGCAGCCGGCGCGCCGCTGGATTCGCTCGGCCTCTAGCGCCTCGCTCGCGTCACGCTCGATCCGCGCCTTGTGGTCCCGGTAGCCGGCCATCCGCTGCGCGTGGGACTTGCGGCCGTGCCGCTTGTCGCTGACATACTGGCCGATCAGCATCGCCGGGCTCAGCGCGACGAACATCAGCAGGTACGGCGACCTCATCATGAACCACAAGCCGACGCCCAGCGCCACCGGCAGCACCGCCATCAGGATCGGCAGCGGCCGGCGATCCGGCTTCGCGGGCGGCGCGGGCAGCCGGAACTGGGTTTGCCGCCGCGGCGGCAGCAGCCGTGGCGGCCGGTTGAAGTCCGCCCCGGCGCCATCGCAGGATCGTTGCAGCGCGGCGTCCGGCGGCGCGTAGCGGGCCAGCTCGAGCAGGCTGGACCCCACCGCGAGCTGCGCCCCGGGCACCCAGATGACCGGTCCGCTGACCGGTCGGCGGTCAAGCAGGACAGCAGCGCCGCGTAACGGGCAGACGCTTACCTCGTCCCCGGCGTCCACGCTCAGCCGCAGCGCGAACTCGGGCAGCTTCGGGTCGTCGATGGTGATGTGCGCCAGTGGCCCGCTCCCGATATCGGCCTGGCCATAGCTCAGCCCGTGCACCCTCCCGGCCGCAGGCCCGCCCGCCACCCGGATTTCGAAGATCCCGCCCGGCTCCGCCGGGGGGCAGCCAGCCGGGTCACCCACGCTGACCACGCAGCCCTGCCGGATCGGCGACTCGGCCAGCGCCAGCCGCGGGCTGACCGGACACCCGTCCACGAACAACGCCGGGCCGCTGCGGCCGTGCCCGGGAAACTGCCCACCGGTCGCGCCGACAGCCGAGCTAGCAGCGGATCTCAGGTCGGCAGCCGGCTGTCCAGCGAGCCGCGCTAGCGCTGCGGCAATCTCCCCGACTTCAGTCGCTCCCTCGGCCTCGACCATGACGTTGAGACGTTGCCTCAATAAGGGCGACAGGGCAGTCAGCGCCAGCCGCATGACTTCCTCCCGCAACCAGACTCCGCCGTTAGCCACGACCGATCCCGGCCGCAGCCTGAGCCACCAGATCGCCCTCCCGCGAGGCCGGTCGGTCGCGAACACGGATCACCACCGCAGCGGGATCCCCTGGTTGCTCGCGGATCCGTAATGAGCCGCACACCGCGATGTAATGGGCGCTCGCGTACTGATACGACGCCAACCGGCCGAACGGTTCAAGCGCTTAGCCACTATCCGGAAAGCCCTGCAGCGACCCGCCCGTCACGGTGAAATCACCGTCAAGCAAAGGCGCAGCCATTACACCGCCGCAAGCTCTAGGCGGTGCGCCGCCTCCGGCGCGCGGATACCCATACAGGTGATCAGCGTCAAGGGCCAACGGATCTACGAACCAACGTCGCTGGCTTACGGCCGCAGGTACCCGAAAGCGTCATGCGGAGTCTTGAACCGCTCGGCTCATCATTGCCGTACTTGTCCCACAGTAATAACCGCGAAGCGAAACATTCATCCGAGTCAAACGTCAGCGGGGCGGCCCGCTCAGTCCCTTGGATTTCCATGATCAGCAGCTGCGACATCTTCGACCAGATCCCCGGCATGAAGATCACCCCGGTTTGCGGCTGGTGACCGCTTCCTTGCCACCCCCGGAGCCTGCGCGCCGGGCGCCGCGTGGTGCGCCCGACCATCGGGTCTGGCCACCATCCGGGGCGGCGACAGCTGGCGGGCCGTCAGCCGCCGGACCGGCTCGGGCTTCCACCAGCCTGACGCGGCCCCGGCCGGGCCCATTTGGGTCTGCGCCCCCGTGCGCCGTCCACTCGCCTGTCCCGGGCCACGGCCCGAACGAGCTGGGCCTAGAGTTCCCGTACGTGCCGGCCCATGCGCAGGACCCGAGGCAGGGTCCCCCGCCCGGCCGACGGCGGCTGTGGCGGACAACCTTCCCCGGCATCGCCGCGATCGCCGTCGTCGCGGCTGTGGCCAGCCTCGGCTACCTCATGTTCTTGCATTTCGGCCGCGCCGTCAGGCTTACGCCGTCCGCGCGTGCGACGTCGCAGCTTCAACGGCGTGCGATGCCGTCAGCCGGCTCGGCGCCAAGCACGAGCGCGCCAGGAGTGGCGCAGTTCCCCGCGCTCACCGGGGTGGGCTGCCCCCCCAGGCAGCGGACAAGCGCCATCACCGGCACCAGGAGCCAAGGCGGAGACGGCTGGATCCGCGTCAACGGCGGCCTGCCCGATTGCCGCGGGCAGGCGATCGCGACGCGGAAGACCGGGACTGTGGGCCTTGTGCAGGACACGTTCACCTGGACCTTTCATGTCGGTCATCCGGCCATTTGCACGGCACAGATCTTCATCGCCGACATCAACACGTCGTCCGGGTCGGCCCAATACGATGTGTACGGCAAATCGCTCGCCCCTGACGCGCGCATCGGCCACTTCGAGATAAACCAGCGAGCGGCGAAGGGCCAATGGGTCCAGGAAGGCAGCTGGCAGGTGGAGTCCGCACTGTCCGTCCAGCTCACCGATGCACCGGCCTATCCAGGCGACGTCTATCACGTGACCGCATCGGCCGCCACGGCGAACTGCGCATAACGATCACCCTGCGGTTACCGGCCGACGTTCGAGTCCGCTGGCCCCTTCCTTCAGCTGGCTGGAGCCGGGATGGGCACGGGAACGGCGGTCGGGCGATGCAGGCCGCGCTGACCTACGTGGTGATATACAGTGCGCCGGCTACAGTGCGCCGGCTACGCCTCCGCGCTCAGGGTCGCATCGCACGGCAAGCCGACGGCAGCCATGACGAGGCCGCGAGCTGTCTGCGGTCCATAAAGGCGGTCGGCAAGGCCCACGGCGCGCCGGCTCCTCATCAGGTGATCAGCGTCAAGGGCCGGAGATCAGCGGGCCAGCGGCCGCTGCCGCGCGGCGGCAGCCCCTGGGGAAAACTGCACGCGGAGTGAACCGCTTCGCTCGTCTTGGTCGTAATTGTGTCAACGGCGCGGCAGCAGATGCCGGACCGAGACCGGTAACCGACGACGGCTGGGTGATCTTTTTCGTCCTCTGCGCAGGCTGGCCCGGGAGCAGCTGAGCGCACGAAGGCCGCCGCGCAGTTTGCGGCCCGCTGTGCGCGACCGCCACGCGGCAGGTAATCAGGCACACATGACGGAGGTAAGCGATGGCAGGCGAGGTTTCCGTTGAGACAGGCGCCATGAACGCGGCAGCTGGCCAGCTCGATGAGGCCTACAGCGAGGTGAAAGCGTTGCGGCAGCAGCTTGGCGGCCACCAGTCCGAGCTGATGGGCAACTGGAGGGGGACCGCGGCGAGCGCGTTCGCCAACGTCTACGAGGCGTTCGACACCGACCTGGGGAAGGTGCTCACCGCGATGAACACCCTGCACCAGAAAATGGTTCAGACCCACGCCACCTACCAGGCCACCGAGGCGGAGCAGATACAGACCGTCAACAAGGCCGCGGGCCGGCTCAGCTAGCCGACACCGCCCGAGCGGACGGAGGGAAACGACAGTGAGTGAGTACACGAGTGCCAACTTCGGCGGGATGGCCCAGGCCGAGTCCGGATTCCTGTCGATCTTCAATGCGCTGACCAGCACGCTGAACGATTTGCAGCGCAATCTAGATGGTTCGCTGGCCCAGTGGACCGGTGCGGCGCGCGCGTCATATACCCAGGCGAAGGCCACCTGGGATGCGGCTGCACAGCACATGGCGAGCGTGCTGCAGTCGCTCGGCACCGTGATCGGGACCGCGAACGACACATACCAGCAGACGGAGCGGAGCCTCACGAACCTGTGGAGCTAACGCCGCGCCCGGCCGGCCGCGGTCCCGCGGGCTAGGCCAGGATTACCGATAGTGATTCATCGAAGTTGTCAGCAGGAGCGGCGATCACGATGGCGAACGGCTTCCGCGTCGATCTCGATGCCTTCGGCGAGGCGGCATTGGGGGGTGTCCGATCTGACGCACGAGCCTGGTCGGCCCGACATGTACAGCCTTGACCCGGGCGCAGCGGCTGTGGCGCACGGGGGCTCAGGCGATCTCAACGCTCGGTGGGTCGCAGCGCCGCTACTCGCGCTGGCTGGAGCGGCGGGAAGCGGATCACCGCGTAACCCGACCGTGGCGGCTCGCGCTGTGCCCGCGCTCGTCCGCGGGCCGTCACGATCGGCAGCACGCCGCTACCGACTCGGTGGGAGTCGCAACACGAACTGCTGACCGGGCCCACTCCCAGAAGTCTGCGCGCCGCATACGACCGGTATCACGGCGCAGAGGAAACCAACACTCAGCTGTGCCGGCAGCCGATCAAGCTGGCGTCATTGACCTGGCCGGAAGTAGCTGAAGGAAAGGAGTATCGTGGCTACGGTGGCCGCGGGTCTGACCAGCTACCAGACATGCGGCAAGGCGAATCCTGGTACAACGCCGCTGTCGGCGGTGTCGTCTCCACGCCGTACCCTAGGCGTCGGCGCGGCCGCAATTATCGGCGGAGGGTCGCTGGTAGCTGTCGGCGGGGGCGTCGTCGCAGGTGGTGAGGTCGCGCTCGGCGTGGGAGACTTCGCGCACAACATGTTCCACGAGAACTGGCATGGTGACTGGAACAATGCGTGTATGACCACGATCCAGGGGAAGTGGACGTTCTCGGGTGGGAGGAGTTCATTGCCCGCCAGTGGGAGTCCATCTTCGCCGGCTACCGGTCCACTGTCGGCCTGCGCAGAATGTGCCGCCGCTGGAGTGACCTGATCGAGATCGGCCTCGGCTGCTCGCAGGACATTGCTGACCTGCTGGTCCGCACCGAGTTGATCGACCGTGCCGATCGCGACCTGGAGGGCGCCGCGGATGCCGAAGCCATCGTGGCCGGGATGGCCGAGGTGGTCGCGGATCTGCGCACCGATCTGGGTGAGATGGGCGAGATAGGTCCCGGGCTGTCGGCCAGGTTGCTCGAACAGCATGCCCGCCTGCTGAGGTTCGTCCGCGCCTATGCGTTCGGCCAGGATCCCGGCGACGCGGCGGGTACACCTCAACGAGATGAGTGAGCCCGGGCCCGTGATCCGTTAGCGGGTGAAGATTCCGGCTGATAGCGCAGGCAAGCTAACACAGGTAGGGAACATCACTGTGTGAGTCCGGCCGGATGGCGTTCAGCCACGGGCGGGCTGGTCGGCCTGCCTGCCCGCAGTCGCTGGGATCTTTATCACCACGAAAAGGGTCCCTCGTCGCTGCAGGTTGCGGCCCGCGGAGCCGTTAGGGATGAGGTCGGTCTCAATTTGGGCAAGATTCGGCGGCGACTCGCCGCGCGGTCTTGCGTACAAGCCCCGGATAGGTGTGAATGACGGTTCATACAACTGGGTCGAACCCCACTAGAACCGGGAATTTGGCTGATGAATGATAATTCAGCCGAGCGGGCAGGGAACACGGCGCCTGGACAAGAGAGCCTGGCTTCGCGGGCCGTGGCCCTCGATGTACGCGGTGTGACGGTGCGATTTGGCGGCCTCACCGCCCTCGACGAGGTGTCGCTCACCGTCGAGCCGTGCCAGGTAGCCGGCGTGATCGGCCCGAACGGAGCGGGCAAGACGACCCTGCTCAACGTACTCTGCGGCTTCGTGCGGCCGCAGGCGGGCAGCATCTCCTTCGACGACAGGCCACTGCGCCGGCTGCGCCCGCACCGGCTTGCGGGACTCGGTATCGCGCGGACCCTGCAGGGCGTGGCCCTGTTCAGTCGCCTGTCCGTGCTCGAGAACGTGATGACAGGCGCGACCTGCCGGGCCCGCGCCGGGTTCGCCTCCGCGCTGGTCGGCCTGGCCCGGTCGGACCGGGACGAGGCGGCGCTGCGAGAACACGCGCTGGAGGCGCTGCACGACGTCGGGGCGGCCGGCCTCGCGGACCGGATGCCGGATCAGCTTTCCTACGGGATGCGCAAACGGGTCGCCCTGGCCCGTGCGCTCGCTGCCCGCCCTCGGCTGCTCCTGCTCGACGAGCCGGCCAGCGGGCTCTCCGAGGCCGAACTCGCCGAGCTTGCCGGGCTCATCAGGAACCTGGCGACCCGGGCATCTGTCGTGGTCATCGAGCATCACATGGACCTGATGATGTCGGTCTGCGACACCATCGTCGTCCTCGACTTCGGCAAGGTCATAGCGAGCGGCACCCCGGATCAGGTGCGTAACAACGATGCCGTCACCGCCGCCTACCTCGGCGTGGCGAGCGGGGGCGGCACCGAAGGGGCGGGCGGGGCGGGCGGCGCGGGCGCAAGCGATGCCTGACGCGGGCACGGGCACGGGCACGGACGCCGACATGCTCATGGTCGAGGGCCTCAGCGCCGGATATGACGGGATTCTCGTCCTGCACGGGGTTTCGCTGGCGGTACCGCGGGCGACGATCACCGCGGTGCTCGGTGCCAACGGCGCGGGCAAGACAACGCTGCTCCGCGCGGTCAGCGGGCTCATCGGGCCCCGCCGCGGGCGGGTCAGCGTGGCGGGTGCGGACCTGACTGGACGTCGGCCTGAAGACATCGTCAGGGCCGGGGTGGCGCACGTCCCAGAGGGACGCGGCGTGATCGCGGAACTGACGGTGGAGGAGAACCTTCGGTTGGGCGCTCTCTGGCGGCGCGACCGCGGGGACCGCGCCGCCGCGCTGGCCAGCGCCTACGAGCTATTCCCGCCCCTCGCGGCGCGCAGCCGCAAGCTCGCGGCCACGCTGTCCGGCGGCGAGCGGCAGATGCTGGTGATTGGCCGGGCCCTGATGGCCCGGCCGAAGCTCCTGCTGCTCGACGAGCCGTCACTCGGCCTCGCGCCCAAGGTCGTCGCATCCTTGATGCAAGTGGTACGCGGGCTCCGCGACAACACCGGGCTGACGGTGCTGCTCGTGGAGCAGAACGCGCGCAGTGCGCTGGCCATCGCCGACCAGGGCGTCGTGCTCAACCTGGGACGCGTTGTCGCGGTCGCTGATCCGCGGACGCTCGCCGCCGACGCCGCCCTCCGCCACCACTACCTGGGCTTTTGACGGCCGAGCCGCTGAAAAGAGGTGTCAAGGTTGCGCGAGTTCATCTCCTTCACGCTCGGCGGGATCAGCTTCGGGATGGTGTACGCCGCGATCGGGCTGTCGCTCGTCCTGATCTGGCGGGCCACCAGGCTCCTGAACTACGCGCAGGGCGGGATGGCCATGCTCACGACCTTCATCGCCCTGTCCGTCGTCCAGGCCACCGGCTCCTACTGGGCCGGATTCGCCGCCGCGCTCGGCGTCGGCTTCGTCCTCGGCGCGGTCATCGAACGTGTGGTCATCAGGCCGGTAGAGAACAAAGGGCCGCTCAACGCCGTGATCGTGACCATTGGCCTGCTCGTGTTCCTCGAGGGCCTAGCTGGCATCATCTACGGCGGCCAGTTCCGTTCGTTTCCCGCGGCTCTGTCCATCACCGGGTTCAAGGTGGGTTCCAGTCACATCGACCTGTCGCGCAACGACCTGTTCGTCACCGGCTCGGTGCTTGTCGCCGCGTTGCTGCTCGCAGCTCTTTTCAGGTACACGCCGGTCGGCCTGCGGATGCGGGCCGCGGCCTTTGAGCCCGCGGTCGCCCGCCTGCTCGGCGTCAGGGTCGGCCGTGTGCTCACCCTCGGCTGGGCGCTCGCGGGGCTGATCGGCGCGCTCGCGGGTGTGCTGGTCTCACCGTCGACGTTCTTGTACCCCAACAGCATGGACTCGATCTTCGTGCTCGGCTTCACGGCCGCTGTGCTCGGCGGACTCGACAGCCCCATCGGCGCCGTGGTCGGCGGGCTCGTCCTCGGCATCGTGCTCAACTACGTCGGCGGCTATCTCGGCTCGGACCTGGTCACCATCTTCGCGCTGCTGCTGCTCGTCGCGGTGCTGATGGTCCGGCCGGCTGGCCTGTTGTCCGCGACCACGACGCGGCGGGTGTGACAATGATCGATCGCCTGACCGACCGGCGGACCGAACGCGGCGCCCGCCCGCTGCGACCGCTGTGGCGGCACGTGCTCGGCGCGGTCATCCTCGCCGTGATCCTGCTCGCGCTGATCAACGTGTCGAGCACTTTCCGCGACTACCAGATCGCGGAGGTCGCCGTATATGTCGTCGCGGTCGCCGGCTTGACCTTCCTCATCGGACTGAGCGGGCAGATCTCGATCGGCAATGGCGCCTTCATGGCGGTCGGCGCATACGTTGCCGCGCTGCTGATCATTCACCTGAACTGGCCGCTACCCGTCGTCTTCCTCGTGGCCGCGGCCGCGACAGCGCTGGTCGGCGGGATTCTCGGGGTCGCGGCGGCCAGGCTACGCGGACCATACCTGGCCGGCACCACCCTTATCTTCGCGGTCGCCCTGCCGTCACTCGCCAACCGCTACGTGGGCCTGCTCGGCGGCGACCAAGGCCTGAGCGTGAACATAACGGTGCCTTCCGGCCTCGGCACCACGTTCCCGCTCACCCGCTGGCAGGCATGGATCACCTGCGCGACGGCGATCGTGACCCTCGTCCTGCTCGCCAACCTCGCCTCGAGCAGGATCGGCAGAAGCTGGCGCGCGGTACGCGACGACGAGGTGGCGGCCGCGCTGGCCGGCCTGAACGTGGGCCGCCTGCGCGTGCTCGCCTTCGTCGTCAGCGCCGCAACCGCCGGTCTCGGTGGCGCGCTGCTCGCCATCACCACGGGGCTCGTCGCGCCAACCTCGTTCACGCTGGCGCTGTCCATCGGATTGCTCACCGCCGCCGTGGTCGGCGGCCTTGGCAGCCTGGCCGGCGCGGTATGGGGCAGCCTCGTGCTCGTCTTCCTGCCCACCTACGCCACGGACGTGGCGACCAGCCATGGCCTGTCGAGCTCGGCTGGGTCCAACATCCCGATTGTCGTCTACGGCGTCGCGCTCATCGCGGTCATGCTGGCGTTCCCCAACGGTATCCAGGGCGGGGTTCGCCAGCTTGGTGCCTTCCTCATGGGCACACGGCGCAGTAGCGCGCACTCTCCGCGCAACCCACCGGCCACCGGCTTCCCGGACGGGAGCGCCACGGCCAGAGAACATCAGGAGGAAGGTCCCAGATGAAAAAATCCCACCGGTCGCGGCTGTCCCGCGCCGCTGCGTTCTGCGCGGTGGCGACGGCAGTAGCCATAACGGCTGCCGCGTGCGGCGGCTCTAGCGGAAGTAGCAGTAGCTCGAGCGGCGCGTCGGCGCCAGGCATCACCAAGACTCAGATCCTCATCGGCAGCCACCAGCCGCTCACTGGCGTGGCGGCGCCCGGCTACAGCGAGATCGCCCCGGCGTCCAACGCCTATTTCAGTTACGTCAACGCACAGGGCGGGATCAACGGGCGCAAGATCGTCTACAAGTACCTCGACGACGCGTACGACCCCTCCAAGACCTCATCAGTGGTGCGGCAGCTTGTCCTGCAGAACGGGGTGTTCGCGATTTTCAACGGCCTCGGCACGCCGACCCACCTGGCTGTCGTGGACTTTCTCAACGCCCAGAAGGTGCCCGACGTGTTCGTCGCCTCCGGCTGCGAGTGCTGGAACAACACGCAGAAATACCCGTGGACGTTCGGCTGGCAGCTCGACTACGTGCGTGAGGGCAAGATCCTCGGCCAGTACGTCGCGCAGCATTTCAAGGGCAAGAAGGTCGGTTACTTCTACCAGGACGACGAGTTCGGTCAGGATGGCGTCAAGGGACTGGACGACGAGATCCCGTCCAGCATGGTCGTCAGCAGGCAGAGTTACCAGCCGACCAACGTCAACATCGGCCCGCAGGTGACGGCGCTGAAAGCGGCCGGGGCGCAGGTCATCGTATCCTTCTCGGTCACGGCCTTCACCGCGCTGCTCAAGCTCAACGCGCTCAAGCTCGGCTACAACCCGACATTGGTCGTCAGCAACGTGGGGGCCGACCCGATAACGCTCGGCGGGCTGGTCGAGGCCTACGCCAAACAGGGCGGCGCGACCGTGTCGGGCAATGCGCTGACCACCGGGATCATCACCGACGGTTACCTGCCCTCGCTCGGTGACACGACGAACAGCTGGATCGCGCTGTTCAAGAAGGTGCACGACACCTACGACCCGAAGGCGCCGTTTGACTTCAACGTGCTCTACGGCGAGGCCGTCGCCTACACGTTCGTGCAGTCGATGCTCAAGGCGGGCAAGAACCCCACCAGGTCAAGCCTGACCGCGGCGATAACAGCCGGCCTGCCGCAAGGGCCGGCCAGCGCGCCCTTCGCCTTCTCGAGCAGCGACCATTCCGGCATGACTGGCGGGTACGTCGGTGTCATCAAGAATGGGGTGATCGTCGCCCAGGGGCCGGTCGTGACCACGGACACGACCCAAACCGGCGCGATAACCACCTACTCCGGAGGCCAGCCGGCGGCGCCCGCGAGCGGGATTCCCTCGCCATGACACGGCGCCCGCCGCCGGGCCGCGCAGCACTGGCCCGCACGGGTGGCCCGGCGGCGGGCGTCCAGGACTGGAGTACCGAGCATGACCGCGGAGGCCAACAGGCGAGCCGTAGCGCGGGATGACCGGCCGCGAGCACAGCGCCTGCTCGACGCCGCAGAGCAGATCTTCGGTGAGCGCACCTATCGCGGCAGCACCGTCGCCGACGTATGCGCACGTGCGGGCATCGCGACCGGTAGCTTCTATGCGCACTACGGCTCCAAATCGGAGCTCTTCTCCGCCGTCGTCCTGCGGATAAACGCCGACGCCCGAGCCGCGATGCGGGCGGCGATCGAGCAGACCGATGGCACCCAGCGCGCGGTCGAACGGGCAGCCTTCCGCGCCTTCTTCGACATGCTTTCCGAGCGCCCGTGGATCTACCGGATCGTGCGCGAATCGGAATTCGTCGTACCCGGCCTGTTCCAGGACTATTACCAGAGCCTGACCCGCCGCTACGCGCGCGGCGTCCGCCGCGCGCAGCTTTCCGGCGAGATCGACGCCCACTACGATCCCGAGGTCATCGCCTACGTGTACGCGGGCCTCGGCTACACGATCGGCATGCGCTGGGCCGAATGGACGGGGGGAGGCCACATCCCCGCGGATGTGCTCGACGACCTGCTCAACGTCCTCGCGCGCGGACTGACGCCGCCCGAGCGCTGACTTCCCACCCTGATCGGCCCATCACGGGGCGAGACCGCGCCCGGACTCGGCAGCCGCGAAGTAGCTGACGAGCGCCTCTACCGGCTGGCGCCGGCCAGCGCGGCGCGCACGCTGTCGGCATCGGCGGGCCTGCCGGTTTCGTCGTCGGTCGTGACCCACAACACCCCAGCGGCGATGAGCGCCGCGACGGCGGGACGGCGGTCGGAGTTCATGGAGCCATCGTCACGCCATGCCTGCGTAGAAATCGCCGTTAAGGTGCAGAGGCCATATAACGTATCGCTATATGGCAGTTAACCTTGATGAAGTTGACATCCAGCTGCTTAACGCGCTTCAGGCGGACGCGGACCGTACGAACGTCGACTTGCCCGGCTCGTGGGGCTCTCCCCGGCGGCCACGTTGCACCGGGTCCGCTGGCTAAAGGAGTCGGGTGTGATCCGCGTCATCAGTGCCCGGCTCGATCCGGCCGCCGCCGGGCTCCCTTGGAGATGTTTGTAACGGCAACGCTCGCGCGCCATGACCCTCGCTCGAGCCGCATCTTCGAGGAGCGGGTCCTCGCGCTGCCGCAGATCATCGCAGCGGACAACGTCGCCGGCGAGACGGACTATCTGCTCACCGTCGTGGCCCGTGATGTCGCCGAACTGCAGCAGGTGCTGGCGTCGCTGGCCACGCGGGGCGGGCAGCGGCTGGTGACCTACCTGCGGCTGGAGGAGGTCAAGCCTCCCTCCCGGCTACCGCTGGCGCCGGTTACGGCCGCGCCGGGCCGGCCATCCCGCCACCGTCGCCGGCCAACCACTCGCTGACCAGCACCGGCGGTGTGAAGCGATGGGTTAGGCGGTATCGTTGCGTTTCCTGCCGACCCGTTGCCGCCGCTGTGAGGGGCGATTGGATGCGTGCTGAGGAGGCCCTCCGGCCACGCCGGTGCGCGGTCATCGGCGCCGGGGTGCTGGGTGCGTGCGTGGCGGCCCGGCTGGCCGAGGCGGGCGTCGAGGTGACGCTCTTGGAGCAGGCCCAGCCGGGCGACGCCGCCACTAGGTCGAGCTTTGCCTGGCTGAACGCGAACGACAAGATGCCTCGCGCCTACCACGACCTCAATCACGCCGGGATGCGGGCGTGGGCGCGGCTTTCTGCGAGCCTCGGCGGCTCGGCATGGTACCGGGGGACCGGGAACATCGAGTGGGCGGCGACCAGCGCCGGGCGCGCCCAGCTCGCCGCGCGGGTCCGCCGGCTCGCTGGGTGGGGGTACCAGGCACGCCTTGTTGACGCCGCCGAGGCGGCTGGGCTTGAGCCGTCGCTACGGCTGGCCGAGCCCGCGCCTGAGGTCGCGTGGTTTCCTGAGGAGGGCTATCTGCTCACGACGCCGCTGATCAGGCAGCTGACCAGGCTGGCTGCCCAGCACGGGGCCACGGTGGCGACCGGCGAGCCGGGGCGCGTGGTCGGCTTGGACGCTCCCAGTGGTGTGGTGCGGGCGGTGCGGACCGCCGCTGGCGACGTCATACCGGCGGATGCGGTGGTGTGCTGCGCTGGCCGGTGGGTTCCTGGGCTGGTCGCGCTGGCCGCCGCGGCATGCCCGGTCCCGCTGGTGCCGTGGGCGGCGGCCGGGGCGACAGCGCCCGGGCTCGTGGTACATGTGGGGCCGGTAAGGGCGCCCGGTCCGGTGCGTGTGGTGCACGCGCCCGAGGTGTACCTGCGGCCCCATTCTGAGGGGCTGGTGCATCTTGAAGCGCCGGACGCCGCCGTGGATTTGCACACTCCCGAGGCCGGGCTGCGGCGCTGGGCGCAGCAGTTGCTGCGCCGAGCGCGGCAGGCGGTCCGCGGCCTCCAAGACGCCGGTGTCGTCGGTCACCGCGTCTGCGTACGCCCGATGCCGGCGGACGGCCAGTCCATCGTGGGCTGGCTACCGGGTGCACGCGGGCTCTACGTGGCGGTGACGCACAGTGGGGTGACCCTCGGCGCGCACCTGGCGCAACTCATTACCGCCGAGCTCGTCGGCGGCGCGGCGGCCACCGAGCTCGCGCCTTACCGGCCGGATCGTTTCATGGCAGGGTGACCGGCATTCAGCCCCCGGGTCATGCTAAGAGCCCGTTGGATGACCGGTGCTGCGCCCTGAGCCGGGAATCTCGAAGGCGCGGGGAGCTCTTGGGTCATGGCGCTTGTGCTGCCGGTACCGCAGCCGCGCCCGCGCCGCCTTAGCCTTGCCGCTGCGCTCGTTATCGGCCGCTATCCTCCTGGCGAGTTCGACATCCGCGCTGCTGATCAGGCCGCTGGCGATCAGAAATTCCGCAAGCTCGCGCTGGTGGCCCTGCTCGTTCCAGGTGAGGCGCTGAAGTTCCTTCTTGTACTCAGAAACCGCCGCGTCTCCGGTCAGGTCCAATGCGGTGGCGACCTCGATCATCGGCACGGTCTGAGGGCCGACCGCGCCGACAACGAACTCCTGGTAGTAGTACGCGATCGCCATGCGGGCCAGGGTCTTGCGCTTGAAGTAGGCACGAACCCTCGGCACCGCGTCGGGCAGTGGCCGGGCTCGGCGGCCGCGCGCAGATGACTCGTTTGCGCGGCTACGGTGCTCTTGGGTAACAGTCTCGTTATCGGCCGCGCCCGGGCTGCCGCCGAGATGGTCGGGGCCATCAACATCCAGCATCACGACCCAATTCCCCACGCTGACGAGGCACGAGCCGTTATCGAGCCGCACGGGGTACGGTTGGAGCCTGCCCCGTGCCACCGCCAGCACGGCCGCAGCGGCGGCCTGCACCTTCTGGTGGTCAAAGCAGGCCTCGTGGACGACCGGCGCGACGTACACCTCGTGGCTCGTGTCGTGGCTGAACAGCTCCCACCCCCGGTCCACATAGCGAACGCCGGCGCAGCGCGGTGACCGGTGCAGCGTGGGGTCGTTGCCCGCACTGAGCAGGCGCCGGTCAATCCAGGTGATCTCATCGATCGGGCAGTCAAGCTCTTCGCCCAGCTTGGGGGACCAGATTACGAGTCGTGCTGTCGCCAATTCCCCACCGCCCGATGAGGCCGCCTAGTCGGCAACAGGGCCAGCCTGGTTGGCAACAGAGCCAGCCTTGTCGGCAACAGCGCCAGCCTTGTCGGCAACAGAGCCAACAGAACCGACAGAACCGACAGAACCGACAGAGCGACCACTGCCAACACAGCCGCCAGCGTAGTTCAGGATCGCTGCGGATCGGCTGCCTCGGCTGAGGGTGAGAACCATCAGCCGACCTCGACCTTCGACACAAGCGCGTCGGGATGGGGCCCCCACCTGATCAAATCGCCGTCGCGCAGAGCGTGCTCGTCAATGACGCGCATCTCGTTCACCAGCACGCCGTTGCGACCCAAACTGGTGATCCGCCACTGACCCTCTGTGAAGGTGAACTCGGCATGCACCCTCGATACGGTGGGCTCGTCCGGCAGCGGCAGCTCCACTTCGCTGCCCCGGCCCGCGCGGGCCCCGCTAACGCGGGTCTCCGCAACGCAATCGTTGGTCAACAGCCGCAGCAGCGGCGCACCACGGGGCGCTTCGACGGTCATGACGTCCCTGACGAGGGTCGGTGCCACCGATTGAGCACCATGGCCGCGCCCGTCGCGGCGAGGAGCCGCTACATCGTCAGCCGCATGCCCGAAACTGGCTCGCCTGGCCTGCTTGAGGCGGTACCGGCCGACCGGCACCGCGGGGTCGGCGACGATGCTCACATCGACGGGGCCGGGGCTTGCGAGGCGAGCGGCATGCGCGGCCACCTTGGTTTCGTACAGTTCGCTGGCGCTGGAGTTGATTACTTCCAGCTCCATCATCTCGGTCAGTGACGCCACATCGGCGGGATTCATCCGCAGCTCGACAAGGTTCGGCGCTAGCAGCGACCCGCTCGGGGTGACGACAAACACCTCAGGCACGTGCCGCAACGCCAATTGCAGCACTTCATTTCCATCGCGCCACGGCCGGGTGGCCGCGCGCTGAATCCATGGATGATCACGGTCGATACCCAGGTGCCGAAGGGTGCGAAGGCTCCCTACGGCAAGAGCCGCGACCAGCACGAGCAGCGCCGTGCTAGCGACGATGGAGTGAGTGGCGCCAAGCAGAATCAGCCATAGCCCAGCGATGCCGGCCACCACTGCCCAGCGCTTGCGGCTGCGTGACGGCATCGGGGGACGGAGCGGGCGGTCGGCCATCTCACCCGGACCTCGCCAGGAAGCCCCGGCGTTCAGGCTGGGGAGGAATGGCGTACGGCGCGCTTTCAGCGCGTTCTTCGCGAAGCGGGCCAGGTATCCGAGGTTCAAGTCCCGTCAGGGGCGCCAGTCCGCGACCTACACCCGCAGCGCGTTCCGGATGAAGAACGCGGCGCTGTGGCTGGCCAAGACCGGCGCGCCGCTGGCGTTCGTGTGGTCGTGGCCGGAGATCGACCCGGCCACCCTCGACCCGACGACGGTGACCGTCTCCGGGGAACCATGTGGCCGCTGGTATGTATGCCTCGCCGTCGACCCGGCCACCCTCGACCCGACGACGGTGACCATCTCCCGGGAACCATGTGGCCGCTGGTATGTATGCCTCGCCATTGACGCGGCTGACCCGGGGCAGTCCCCCGCGACGGGCGCCGTTGTCGGGGTGGACCTGGGCATCAAGGACTTTGCGGTCACCTCGGACGGGGTGAAGATCGCGAACCCGCCTAGCCTGGCCCGCCGGGAACGGAACCTGGCCCGGCGCCGCTTGGCGGCAGGTCTTGCCGTAGGCGCCGGAACCGGTGCTGATGCCTGTGGAGCTGATGTCAGACGGCACGGGACACCCGTCCGCAGTCGGCTGCGAAGCAGGAACTCCTGGGCGTGAGCCCCGGAATCCCCGCCGTTCACGGCGGGGAGTGGTCAATACGGTTGGCCATCGCGACACGACACACTCCTTGAGCTACGCATCGGACCATGGAGGCCTGGCTTGTCTGACGAGAATGCGGCGAGCGGCACGCCCTGGTCAACGAATCTGCCGCAGTTCCCAGATATCTGGAAGTCTTACTGTCAGCCGTTTCACCTCGCCCGCGAGCAGCCGCTGACAAGGCGCGTAGAGCTCATCGACCTCGGCGGCGCGGTCGAACAGGCTGGTCCGTGCGCCGTGCTGCATGCGCGGACGGTCCCTGAGGGGCTCGCAGCAGCCACACCACGCCCGGATTGTCAGTCCCTGGCCGTAGCGTTCCGGTGCAAGCATCCGATGGAAGGCAGGCGTCATGAGCGAATCGGGATCCGTGGCCGGCGAGCGCGCAGACCTGGTGCGGGCGCTGGTCAAACAGCGTTACTTCCTGCGTTACGCCGTCCGTGGTCTCACCGACGAGCAGGCCGCGCAGCGCACCACCATTAGCCAACTCTGCCTCGGCGGGCTGATAAAGCACATAACCCTCACCGAGCAGCAATGGATCAATTTCATCCTCAATGGTCCCTCGGCCATGGGCGGCTCAGACGAGGCGAATGCGAGCGAGTGGGCGGGCGGCTTCCAGATGCTGGCCGGGGAGACGCTAGCTGGGCTGCTGAAGGAATACGAGCACGTCGCGCGCAGGACCGACGCGCTCCTCGCGACGCTCCCCGACTTGGACGCCGATCACCCCCTACCCGAGGCTCCTTGGTTCGAACCGGGCGCCCGTTGGTCAGCGCGCAGGGTGCTGCTGCATGTGATCGCGGAAACCGCCCAGCACGCTGGCCACGCCGACATCATCAGGGAGTCCTTGGACGGCGCCAAATCCATGGGCTGACTGTCCGGCGCGCCCGAACGGGGCTGTCCTGTGGACAGGTTTCGGACGCAGCGGGGAAGCCAAAGAACGTGAGGGACGGCACTAACTGACACGGCACTAGCGCACCACCAACACGGTACTACTGCGGGCACGAACACGGAGGGTTAGCGGGCCGGACTGCATGAGGGCGGGGATGAAGCTTCCTGTGCTGGCCGCCGCGATCGTGGTGGTCGTGGCTGGCGGCTGCTCATCGGCGCCAGCGGCACGCCGTCCGCACCTTGCCGGTGGCGGGCTGACCGGTTACTGGACCCGGTCCAGATTGCTTGGCGCCAAGCCGTTGGGTCTGCTGGGGTACCGGCCAGGAAAACAGGCGAACGCGCGCCCGGCTCTGCTGGCCGTGCGCGTCGGGGCGCTTTTTGTCCATGATGTCGGCGGTGACCACTACTGCACCGCGAGCGTGGTCGCGAGCCCGGGCCGCGACCTCTTGATCACCGCCGCGCACTGCATCAACAGCGGGAAGGGCGGCAGTTACCGCCAGGACATCGTGTTCGTCCCCGGCTACCGTGACGGCCAGGCGCCGTTTGGCATGTGGACACCTGCCCAGCTGCTGGTCGCACCGCAGTGGACAAGTTCGTCCGATCCGGACTTTGACGTCGGCTTCGTCGTGCTCAAGCAAGACGATGGGACCAATATCGAGGACGTGCTGGGCGCCAACCAGCTCGGCATCGACTCCGGATACCGTCACCTGGTCCGGGTCACCGGTTACCCGGCCAGCGCTGACGCCCCGATCACCTGCAGCAACTGGACCTCACGGCAAAGCGCCGCTCAGCTGCGGTTCGAATGCGGCGGGTTCACCGGCGGCACCAGTGGCAGCCCGTGGGTCACACACTTCGACTCGCGGACGCGGACCGGCACCATCGTTGGGGTGATCGGCGGGTACCAGGAGGGCGGCAGCACCCCGGCCATTTCCTACAGCTCCTACCTGGGTGATGCGGTTCAGCGACTCTACCGGCAGGCGGTGGCAGATGAGGCCGCTGCCGCTGGCTAGAGGGCGTCCCGCAGATCTTTGGCGGCGCGCGGGTGCCGCCCACGACCCCAGACGGCGACCGACGGCGTTGTAGTCGTCGCTGATGGTTCCACTATCGGCTCCTCCTCCGCCTTGCCGGATCGCCGCCTGGAGCACCGCCCGCATCCACCAAGATCTACGGGCGCCCAGCGCTACGCGTTCTGCTGGCTGGCGTCGCTTGCAGCCGGGGGGCCGCGGATCGGCGGGCTGCCGGAGGCCCCCTCAGCCGGGCCCGGACATGCTCGCCCATCTGCTCTGCCAGGTACTGCAGTGTCGTCGAGACGGTCTTGCTCACGATCTTGGTGTTCGTCGGTGTCAACCTGGTGAACGGGGACGGCGGCCTTAGGTACTACGAGCTCGGGCTGGCGTGAGAACCTTGGACGCTGCGACGATCAGGCTGGCCGGCGCCCTGTCAGGTCCACGAGCGAAGTGCGGCGAGCCGTTGGATGCGCCCCACGATGTCCTGGTGGACGGCATCAATCGACTGGGTACCGTCGACGGTGAACATCCATTCTCGGCCTGCGTAGTACCCGAGCAAGGGCACCGTCTTTTCCATGTACACCTGCAAACGGTGCTCTATCACAGCTCGGGTGTCGTCTGAGCCTCGGCCGCGGGCAAGCAGCCGGCGCACCAGCTCCTCGCGGGGGACCTCAAGGTGGATCGCGGCCTGCACCTCGGCCCCGAGCGGTTGGACCACGGCGTAGGCGGCCTCCGCCTGTTCGACGGTGCGCGGGAATCCGTCGAGGACATAACCGGCTGCCGCGGCCACGACGGGTTTGCGGAGAATGTCCATGACGAGGCTGTCGGGCACCAAGTCGCCGTTGGCGACATACGACTTGACCCGCCGTCCGAGCGACGTCTGGTCCCTGACGTGCCTGCGCAACAGGTCGCCGCTGGAGATATGCGCGATGCCGTACCGCCCGGCGAGCCGCTCGGCCTGTGTTCCCTTGCCGGAGCCTGGAGCACCGATCAGCAGAAGTCGCATCTGATCACTCGCTCCTCCGGTCAACGGCGATGGCGCCTTCCCCGATGTCGAAGTCGGGCAAACTGGACTCGCGACGCCGCACCTCTCTTTCCACTACATTCCCACCGCTACCGCCGTAGAACATGTGCTTGGCGGGAAAGAATCAAGCCGCCGCCGGACCCGGCAGGCGGGGGGCAGCCTCTTCAGAGGCGCCCGTGGTGCCACTGAGGCTTTCGCTTGTCGAGAAAAGCCCGCATTCCCTCTCGCGCCTCAGGTAGCTGACTTGTCGCGGCCATCACCTCGACCGCGTAGGCGTACGCCTTCGGCTGGTCGAGGTCTATCTGGGCGTAGAGCGCCTGTTTGCCAATGCCTTTACTCTCCGCGGAGCCCCGCGTGACGCGCTCAAGGAGGTCCTGCACCCCGGAGTCGAGTTGCCCAGCCGGGACCACGCGGTTGACCAGTCCCCAGTCGAGCGCGGTTCGGGCGTCGATTACGTCGCCCGACAGGGCCATCTCCGTCGCCCGTTTCCTGCCGACGTTCCTGGCGATCGCCACCATCGGGGTGTGGCAGAACCAGCCGCCCCTGCCGCCGGGAGCGGCGAAGCCTGCGTTCTCACTTGCGACGGCGAGGTCGGCGCTTGCGACCAGCTGGCAGCCGGCCGCCGTGGCGAGCCCATGCACCCGCGCCACCACCGGCTGTGGCACCTGCTGGATGAGCGTCATCAGGTCGGTGCATGTGGCAAGCAACGAGCGAACCGCCGACAGGTCGGCATCGGCGACATCGGCGAAATCGTGGCCGGCGCTGAACACCGGGCCGTTGCCGGCCAGGACGATGCCCAGGGCATCACTGTCCCCGATGTCACGGAACGCTGCGATCAGCTCGCGCATGTGCTGCAGCGACAGGGCGTTGCGCCGCAGCGGCCTGTTCATCGTGACAGTGGCGAACTCGCCCGACCGCTCGACCAGGATGTGCTGGAATCCCATAGCGGCCTCCTCATATCGCAGCCTACGCCGGCGCCGGACCCGTGGCCCCGCGTGGAATCACCAGTCGCGCCCGTCAGCCAGCCGCCGGCTGCCAACGGCGCCGGCTTCCGGGCCGGACTCGTCGGCGCCGGCGCCCCGGAGTGCCGCATCGATCTGCTGCGTCACCGGGCGTGCATCCTGCTCGTCCAGGTACACCTGGGCGGTGCGGGCAAGGAATTCAGAGCGGCTCATGCCGAGTTCCCTGGCTCGCCTGGGGACCGCTCGAAGATCGCTTGGGGTAGTAAGATCGCCGTCTTCAACATGTGCAGTACGACCGGGTATTACCGCCATAAGTTGTGACGCAGGGGGGTGATCGCGGTCAGTCAGCTGCTGACGCGTCGAGGATGACGACTTCGGTGGCCCGGTCGTATGCCCGGGAGGGCTGCCCGCAGAGGATGTAATCGGCTCGCGCCGGCGCGCCGTCGCGGCCAAAGAAGTCGTCCTCAAGCGCCATCCACTCCAGCCAAAGTGATCGGCGATGCTCGCCCTCCCTGGCGATCCCGCGCCGCAACCGCTCGCTGGGTGGAGTCTCAACCCACAAGGACATGGTCAGGTCGGCGGCGATGGCCTGGCGGGACGAGGTCACGCCCTCGACGATTATCACGTGGGCGGTGGCGACCTCGGCCCAGCCGTTCAGACCGCGGCCCAGCGGGTCATTAGCCCAGTCGCGGACCCGAAACCGGGCGGGGGAGCCGGCCAGCAGGGGACGCAGCGCCTCGCGTTCCAGCCGGGGCCACCAGCCTTCGATATCCCGCCAGTACAGGAAATCGTCCACCCTGATCACCGGCATGCCGCCGCATGCTGCGGCGAGCGCTCGTGCCACTGTTGACTTTCCTGCGCCGGCCCGGCCGTCCACCGCGACCAGTCGGACGGCCCGCAACCGAGGTGCCGCCAGGATCTCGCTCGCCAGCGAGGACAGGCTGCGCACGGACTCTCGCATGCCGACCATCATGCCGGCCATCTTCTCGCTTGCCCTCGCTTGCCCGCCATCTTCTTGCCTGCCGGCCATCTTCCTTCTTGCCTGCCGGCCATCTTCTTGCCTGCCGGCCATCCTCTTGCCTGCCGGCCATCCTCTTGCCTGCATGGGTGCGGCACGTCGCCGTCGCGTGTTGAGGTACCTGGCAATGCTGCCCCGGCCGTAGTGTCTGAAAGGGCGAGACGTCGATCGGGGAGGCATGAAGCAGGTTTCCTGGACCGCCGCCGGCGGGCTAGCAGCGTGGGCGGTTGTCCGGCTGGCGGGCGCCGATCGATTCCGCAGCCTCGAGGCTGCCGCGGTGCCCGCGCTTTCTTTCACGCCACACGTCGCGGCGGCCGCGCTGGCCGGTTCGCTGCCGTTGCGGCGCAAGGGCGTGGCATCGGCCACCGCCCTTGCCGGTGTGACGCTGGCCGCGGTGGTATTTCCGCGTGCGATCAAGCGCCCGCAGCCGCGGGCTCGCGGGCCGGTGCTTCGCGTTCTCACCGCGAACCTGCTGGCCGGGCGGGCATCGGCGGAGACGGTCGTCGGCCTCGTGCGGCGGAAGGACGTCGATGTGCTCTTCCTCCAGGAACTCACCGACGCCGCGGTCACTCAGCTGAAGCAGGCAGGGCTGAGCGATCTGTTGCCGCACGAGGCGACCGACACGAGTGGCTGCGGTTCGCGTGGTTCTGGCATCTATGCGAGGCTGCGGCTGACCAGCGGACTGCCCCTGACAGATATCTCAGTGGCCCAGCCCACAGCCCGGCTTGAGCTGCCTGCCGGGCAAGGCGTGGATCTGGTCTGTGTCCATCCGTCCCCGCCTGCCCCGTCGCCGTCCGCCGTGCTGCGGTCATCGCGGCGGCGGGTGGCGAGATGGCGGGCGGAGCTAGCCGTCCTGCCGCCTGCCGCCGATCCGCCGCGGGTGCTGGCAGGGGACTTCAACGCAACAGTCGATCATGCGCAGTTCCGGCGGCTGCTGCGGCTCGGCCACGCCGACGCGGCCTGCCAGACGGGCAACGGGCTGGTGCCGACGTGGGGGCCGTGGGGGAGGCCCGCGATCCTCACGATCGATCACGTCCTGGTGGATTCACGATGTGCCGTGCTCGCGACGTCGGTGCACCCGCTGCCTGGCAGTGACCATCGTGCGGTCTATGCGGAGTTCCGCCTGCCCGCCTGACCAGCTGGATGCGCCGGTATTGGCACTTCCAGCTCATTGAGGCGGCTGGCTGTTCGGGCTCTCGCTGATCCTCATCGCCGCGACCGTCTGGCCGGTCCGCCGCCGCGCAGCAGTACCAGTGCGCGCAGCAGTACCAGTGATGGAAAACGCGCGCACCGGCCCATGACTTCTTGATCGTGGTACCTAACCCGTCACATGCGCGGGCAAGGTACCATGATCATGGAAACGGCATGGGCGCGTACCCGCTTGTGGTTCGGGCGCGGCAGCCGTTTAGCATCTAGCTTGGGTTCTTGTTTCGTCGGCCGAGGTCAGGCGCGAAGGAGGGCTAACTTGGGCGCCCTTGACTGGATCGAGTCGTGGCCGGTCTACCGCCAGCTGACCGGGGCGGACAAAACCGGGCGCGGCGCTGCCGCCAAGAGCCGGCGCACGCGCAACCTCACGCCGCGGGTCGCGGTGGCCGACAAGGTCGTGAAGTCCATCTGCCCATACTGCGCCGTTGGCTGCGGCCAGGACATCTACGTGCGCGACGGCCAGGTTACCCAGATCGAGGGAGATCCGGACTCGCCAGTCAGCCGGGGCAGGCTGTGCCCGAAGGGATCGGCGAGCCTGCAGCTTACGACCGGGGCCGCACGTCAGTATGAGGTTCTGTACCGGCGGAAGTTCGGGACCGAGTGGGAGCATCTGGATCTCGACACCGCGATGGACATGATCGCCGACAGGGTGATCATCGCGCGGCGGGCTGGCTGGCAGTGGGAGCACGAGGGCTCGCGGGTCCGCCGTACCCTCGGTTTCGCCAGCCTGGGCGGTGCGACCCTGGACAACGAAGAGAACTACCTGATCAAGAAGTTGTTCACCGCGCTCGGCGCGATCCAGATAGAGAATCAGGCGCGGATTTGACACTCCTCCACCGTCCCCGGTCTGGGGACCAGTTTCGGTCGTGGCGGAGCGACGACGTTCCAGCAGGACCTGCAGAACTCTGACTGCATCCTGATCGAGGGATCCAACATGGCCGAGTGCCATCCGGTCGGCTTCCAGTGGGTGATGGAGGCCAAGGCTCGCGGCGCCAAGCTGATCCACGTTGATCCACGGTTCACCAGGACGAGCGCGGTCGCCGACGAATACGTGCCGCTCAGGGCGGGCAGTGACATCACCTTCGTCGGCGGGCTCATCAACTATGTGCTCGAGAACGAGAAGTACTTCCGTGATTACGTGATGTCCTACACGAACGCGCCGACAATCCTGACCGAGGATTTCGCTGACTCCGAAGACCTGGACGGACTGTTTTCCGGCTTCGACCGCAAGCAGCGCACCTACGACTTCCGCGCCTGGCGTTACCAGGGACGAGAGGTTGCGCCCGCCAGCGGCAGGCGGGGCAGACTGGCGGCCGCCGATGGCGGCGGGCTGGGTCAGGTTCGCCGGGCGGCACGCGGCGAGGCGCACGGCTCCGGCGGCGCGGCGGCCCACCCGGATCCGGACACCGACGAGACACTCCAGCATCCACGATGCGTGTTCCAGGTACTCAAGCGCCACTTCGCCCGCTACACGCCGGACATGGTCGAGCAGGTCTGCGGGGTGCCGCAGGACCTGTTCGCCAAGGTGTGCGAGCTCGTCACGGCCAACTCGGGCCGCGACCGCACCACGGCGTTCGTCTACAGTCTCGGCTGGACCCAGCACACCGTCGGCGTCCAGTACATCCGCACCGCTGCGATCTTGCAGGCACTGCTCGGCAACATGGGCCGCCCGGGCGGCGGCATCCTCGCCCTGCGCGGGCACGCATCCATCCAGGGCTCGACCGATATTCCCACTCTGTTCGATCTGCTGCCCGGTTACCTGCCGATGCCCCATGTGCACGGGAACTCCGACCTCGACACCTACGCCCAGGAGGAATCCACGGACAAGGGCTTCTGGGCCAACACCAAGACATACATGGTCAGCCTGCTCAAAGCGTGGTGGGGCGAAAGCGCGACCGCCGAGCGCGACTTCTGTTACGACTACCTGCCGCGGTTGACCGGAAGCCACAGCACCTACGAGACCGTGATGGCGCAGCTTGACGGCACCTGCAAGGGCTACTTCCTCTTCGGCCAGAACCCGGCGGTCGGCTCCGCCAACGCAAGGATGCAGCGGCTCGGCATGGCGAACCTGGACTGGCTTGTCGTGCGGGACATGGTCCTGATCGAGAGCGCCACCTGGTGGAAGCGTGGTCCGGAGATCGAGACCGGCGAGATGCGCACCGAGGACATCGCCACCGAGGTCTTCTTCCTTCCGGCCGCCGCACATACGGAAAAGGCCGGCAGCTTCACCAACACGCAGCGCATGCTGCAGTGGCACCATCAGGCCGTCGAGCCCGCGGGTGACGCCCGCAGCGATCTGTGGTTCACCTATCACCTCGGGCGCAGGATCCGGGCGAAGCTTGCCGGTTCCGCCGACGAGATCGACCGGCCGGTCCTCGACCTCACCTGGGACTACCCGACCGAAGGGCCACTGGCCGAGCCCGAAGCCGACGCGGTGCTCGCCGAGGTGAACGGCTGGGACTCCGCCGGCAAGCCGCTGTCTTCCTTCACGCAGCTGGCCGACGACGGATCGACGTCGTGCGGCTGTTGGATATACTGCGGAGTCCACGCCGACGGGGTCAACCAGGCGGCGCGCCGCACGCCTGGCCAGCAGCAGAGCTGGGTGGCGCCGGAATGGGGCTGGGCGTGGCCCGCCAACAGGCGGGTGCTCTACAACCGCGCGTCCGCTGACCCAGAGGGCAAGCCGTGGAGCAAGCGCAAGGAACTCGTCTGGTGGGACGAGAGCAGCGGCAAGTGGGCGGGGCACGACGTGCCGGACTTCGTCGGCGACCGGCCACCGTCCTACCGTCCACCCGAGGACGCCACCGGCGTGGACGCGATCTCAGGCATCGACTCCTTCATCATGCAGGCCGACGGCAAGGCATGGCTGTTCGCGCCGGCCGGACTGGTCGACGGCCCGCTGCCGGTGCATTACGAGCCCCAGGAATCGCCGGTGCCTAACCTCCTCTACGGCCAGCAGCACAATCCCGTCCGCGAGCTCATCCACCACAGGGAGAACAGGTTCCAGCCGAGCGGTGCCGAGCCAGGGTCCGAGGTGTTCCCCTACGTAACCACCACCTACCGGCTCACCGAGCACCACACCGCGGGCGGGATGTCGCGCCATCTGCCCTACCTGTCAGAGCTGCAGCCGGAGTTCTTCTGTGAGGTGTCGCCTGAGCTGGCCGCGGAGCGAGGGCTTGAGCATCTCGGCTGGGCGACGATCATCACGGCTCGCAACGCCATCGAGGCCCGGGTACTCGTCACCGAGCGGATGCGGCCGCTGACCGTGCAGGGGCGCCGGCTGCATCAGGTCGGGCTGCCCTGGCACTGGGGGCCCGAGGGATACACCACGGGGGACGCGGCCAACGAACTGTCGCACCTGTCGCTTGACCCGAACGTGCATATCCAGGAAGTCAAGGCCCTCGCCTGCGATGTACAGCCCGGGCGCAGGCCACGCGGACATGACCTGCGTGAGCTTGTGGTGCGATATCAGGTACGAGCCGGGATCACCGACGAAACCGGGAGGCAGGTGTGAGCGTGGACGCAGCCGGCCTGACCGGGGTGATCCGGGCGGAACCGGCCGGTGCTGTGGATCCCGCGGCACTCGCCGGATACGCCGAACATCCGCCGCGGATGGGCTTTTTCACCGACACGTCGGTGTGCATCGGCTGCAAGGCATGCGAGGTGGCCTGCAAGGAGTGGAATGCCGTTCCCGAGGATGGCCTGCTGCTCACCGGGATGTCCTACGACAACACCCAAGGGCTCGGCGCGTCCACGTGGCGGCATGTGGCCTTTATCGAGCAGCCGGGTAGCGCGGGGGAGCCCGGCGCCACCGGGCGCGGCGACGCTGGCGACCTGCGCTGGCTGATGTCCAGTGACGTATGCAAGCACTGCACAGAGGCGGCCTGCCTGGATGTGTGCCCGACCGGGGCGCTGATCCGCACCGAGTTCGGCACGGTGGTCGTCCAAGAGGATGTCTGCAACGGATGCGGCTACTGCGTCTCGGCCTGCCCGTACGGCGTGATCGACAAGCGGCGTGACGACGGCAGAGCATGGAAGTGCACGCTCTGCTACGACAGGCTCGGCTCGGGCCTCGAACCTGCCTGTGCCAAGGCCTGCCCCACCGACTCCATCCAGTTCGGCCCGGTGGACGAGTTGCGCGAGCGCGCCGCCCTGCGTGTCACCGAACTGCACAATGCCGGCACGCCGCAGGCGCGCCTTTACGGCGCAGACCCGGCGGACGGCATCGGCGGAGCCGGTGCGTTCTTCCTGCTGCTCGACGAGCCAGAGACATACGGGCTGCCACCCGACCCGGTTGTCACCACAAGGGATCTGCCCCGTATCTGGCGCCATGTCGGCCTCGCGGCCGCGATGCTCGCGGCCGGCGGGGTCGCCGCATGTTTCGGCGGCAGGGCATGAGGGTGTTTCGGCGGCAGGGCATGAGGGGGCCCTGGTGAAAAGGCGTGGCGAGCAGTCGATGGTCCCGAAGGCCGAGTTCACCTCCTACTACGGCCGCCCGGTGGTCAAGGAACCGGTGTGGCAGGCCCCGGAGGTTCCCGGCTACTTGTTCCTCGGCGGCCTGGCCGGTGCGTCGTCCGTGCTCGCCGCGGGCGCGCAGGTGCGCGCCTGCCCCGACCTGGCCCGCGGGGCGAAGGTGGGAGCTGTGGCCGCGATCAGCCTGTCGGCGGCTGCCCTGATAGCCGACCTGGGCCGTCCGGAGAGATTTCTGAACATGCTCCGGGTGTTCAAGCCAACCTCGCCGATGAGCGTGGGCTCGTGGCTGCTCGCAGCCTACGGGCCCGCGGCAGGCGCGGCCGCGATGTCCGCCGTGACGGGCATACTGCCCGCTGCGGGCACGGCCGCGACCGCCGCCGCCGCCGCGCTCGGCTGCGGCGTGTCCACTTACACCGCGGCCCTGATCTGCGACACCGCGGTCCCCGCCTGGCATAACGGCTACCGCGAGATGCCGTATCTGTTCGCCGGATCTGCCGCGAGCGCGGCGGGTGGCCTGGGCCTGCTGGCCGCGCCGTGCGCGCAGGCGGGGCCCGCGCGCAGGCTCGCGGTGCTCGGCGCCGCGGCCGAGATCACCTCCGCGCAGCTTCTGACCAGGCGGATCGGCATGACGGCCGAGCCCTACCGGACAGGAACGGCCGGTCTCATGTTCCACGCAAGCGAGGTGGCGACTGCCTGCGCTCTGGGCGTGGCATTCATCGGCCGGCGTCACCGCGCGGCCACGGCGCTGGCAGGGGCAACCTTGCTCGCGGCCTCCGCCACGACCCGGTTGGCGATTTTCGGTGCGGGGCGGGTCTCCGCACGCGACCCGAAGTACACGATCGTGCCGCAGCGCGAGCGCCGCACGCAGCGGTCCGCCGCGCAGGCGGACGTCCACAGCGCTCGGCAATAACTAGGCTAGGCGGCAATAACTAGGCTAGGCGGCAATAACTAGACGGCAATAACTAGACGGCAATAACTAGACGGCAATAACCAGGCGGCGAGCCGGTAACGGTTACCGTGGACCTTGTTCTCGCTGCCTCTGTTCACCTATGGCACGGCCAGTGTTCCGCAAGTATCGCCCTATTCGATCAAGTCCTATATAGTTGTTTATTACCCAATTTAGGAGTGTGTCGCGCTGCGTAGCGTCACGCCATTGTCTGTGTTCCCGCTAATCAAGTTAGATGGTTTTCGAGTGGATATTTGTTTCGCCAATACTATTGCTGTGCGCCGTGCCACCGACCCCGCCAC
>Ga0335079_10000472_pt1 | contig 46053 bp, 41 predicted proteins | sample Lox_Sample_33_FD_206719 | JGI IMG/M metagenome (GOLD analysis project Ga0335079, IMG submission 206719) | Soil microbial communities from Loxahatchee National Wildlife Refuge, Florida, United States - Lox_Sample_3.3 | ecosystem: Environmental > Terrestrial > Soil > Wetlands | place: USA...
TGAGAGGGCTATCTGCAAACCAACGTTGCAGAAGCCAGCCCGGTTACAGGATTGGCCGGAGACCGGGAGGTCATCACGGCGGAGATGTTCAACCTTTGCCTACGAACTCAGCACAGTGGGTGAAATTCACGTTCCAGATGGAAGGCCCCGAGGCCACTTCCTGGATGCCAAGCTCCCCTGCGCGAGACGTTCCTGCCTTGCCCGCCCACACGACCTTGAATACCGCCTTCTCGTCGCCCACTTGCACATCGAGGAACTCGCCTGGTTTGACCTGGCGCAACATGCCTTCCATCAGGGCTCCGCTTTCACTGATGTTTCTGACCTTCGCCGGTTGTGTGAAGGGGGTGCCCTTCGCATCCATTCCCCAAACCCGCACTGGCAATAGAGCCCTGACCCGCCGCCTGCAACGACGATCCATGTCGTGTCTCCTCCGCAAAGGATGTGGGGATGGTACGGGTAGTCAGGCGGAAAGGAAATTTACCGGAGTCACCAAACCATGATGCCGAAAGTCATGACGTAAGTATCTGTCAGGGAAGCACTTACTGGCGCGTGAGGAAGCAGCGAGAATTACTAGTCGCGATCGTTCAGGGAACAGGCGCCAGGGCCGCGAGGATCGCCACAGGACCCGCACGCGCCAGTCGCAGACGAGTTTCCAGGAGATGACTTCGCCGATACCGCAAAAACCGAGAGTTGTGGCTGCAGCTTCTTGCTGTGGCAATTTGGGCACTCCGCCGTCTGGTTGCCATAAACCAGAGCTTCAAATGCGTGGTCACATTGCCGGCAAATGTACTCGAAAATGGGCATCGGCGGACTCCACGGCGCGCAGCCGTAAGTAGCATTTAAAATCATACGGTGGGGTCTTCGCAAACTGAGGCCTACAATTTCGTACCGCGGCGCCTTTTGCGCGGCGGACATGTGCAGACCATTGCCGCCTTCCTGCTTCGGCGGCGAGTGCGCCTCCCACCAGCCGAATCCCGCCTGGTGGAAGTCGAACCGGGCATATCTGTCCTTTGTCACTGCCACTGGCAGGCGGACCGAAAGAGCGCGCTAACCATCCTGATTGTGCATGGACTGGAAGGGTCCAGCGAATCTCAATACATGTTGGGAATCGCCGCAAAGGGACTGGCGCTGGGCATGAATGTCGTCCGCATGAATCAGCGCAATTGTGGAGGCACGGAGTCGGCCACGCTCTATCACTCGGGGCGTTCTGACGATGTAGCCGCGGTTGCCCGTCACATCCTTGACCACGACCGTATCTCCCGATTTGCCCTCGCGGGTTTCTCCATGGGAGGCAACCTCGTTCTCAAACTGGCTGGAGAGTGGGGATCTGCTGCTCCTCCTCAGCTTCGAGCGGTAGCGACCGTTTGCCCGGCGGTTGATCTCGCGGCTTCTGCCGACGCCCTGCACCTGAAGAGCAACCGGCTCTATGAGTACTACTTCGTGTGGAAACTCCGTCAACGTTTGCGCGCCAAGGCACGTATGTTTCCGGAAGTCTTTGACCTCGAGCGGCTGAGCGGAGTATTCACTCTCCGCGATTTCGATGATCGTGTGACAGCCTACTATTCTGGATTCACCGGCGCTGATGATTACTATTCCCGCTCCTCCGCAGCAAACGTCCTGGACCGAGTCGCCGTACCCGCGCTGATCCTCAATGCCGCAAACGATCCGTTTATCCGCATCCTTCCTGAAACACGCAAGAAGATTCTCGCTAATCCGAAGATCGAGTTTGTCGAAACCGACGATGGCGGCCACTGCTCGTACGTCGGCCGCCGTGACGGATATGACGGCTTCTGGGCAGAGCGCCAGGTGGTGGAGTTCCTGAAGCGGTTCGGTTAAGCTCCGCATCTCACTGCCTGCTCAGGATCTCTCTTATAGAATCAGTTGCGCATGAAGATGGGCAAAACCCTTATCGCGGCTGTCGCCGTTGTGCTTGTTTTGGCATCGGTGGTGTCGGCCGAGCCAGCTGCAAAGCTGCATCCGACTGACTATGTGAACGACTTTGCCCAGGTCCTCGACAAGAACACCATCGGGCAGATGGATTCCATCTGTCAGCAGCTTGATCAGAAAGCGCACGCTCAAATCGCGGTGGTCACGATCCGGTCGCTGGACGGTGCGGACATCGAGACCTATGCAGTTGACCTGTTCAAGCAGTGGGGTGTGGGCGATAAAGCCAGCAACCGCGGGGTGCTGATCCTGCTGGCTGTACAGGACCACCGCTACCGCGTCGAAGTGGGATACGGCCTGGAGCCAATCCTGCCCGATAGCAAAGTTGGCGGGTTTGGACGGGAAGCGGTTCCGCTGCTCCGTGAGAATAACTACAACGCGGCTCTCCTGCTGATGACGTCCAGGGTAGCGGGAGTCGTGGCGCAGGATGCGGGAATCGAGTTGACCGGATCGCAGCCCCCGCCGGCGCGCGAACCGGATGAGCCGGACTCCGGGTTGTCGCTGGTCGCGATATTCGTGGTACTCCTGGTAATTCTCGCGATAGGGCCATTGCGGCGAATGCTCTTCTGGTGGCTTCTGCTGGGTGGCGGACCGCGCAGGGGAGGTTGGGGCGGAGGTGGTTGGGGAAGCGGCGGATTTGGCGGCGGTGGAGGATTCGGAGGCTTTGGTGGTGGTGGTGGCGGTTTCGGCGGTTTTGGAGGCGGAATGTCGGGCGGTGGTGGCGCCAGCGGCAGCTGGTGAGAGTAGCTTGTGAGGCGCTATGGTTCCTGAAAAACAGATACAGGACTTTGTCAGTCGACTGCGGGCAGCGGCCGGGGGAAATCTTGAAAGCGTGGTGTTGTATGGTTCCGCCGCCAGCGGAGAGTTTCATCCAGAGTTTTCAAACATTAACCTGCTCTGCATCCTGCAGGAGGTTTCGTACGTGTCCCTTAGTACGATAGCTGCCACCGTCGAATGGTGGACGCGCCAGAAATATCATCCGCCTCTGGTGCTTACTCGCCAGGAATTGCTGCGCGCTGCAGATGTATTTTGCATTGAACTCCTCGACATGAAGGAGCGGCACCGCGTGCTCTGTGGAGATGATCCGTTGAGCGTGCTGGAGGTGCCCCTGCAACTGCATCGCGCCCAGCTCGAATACGAGCTGCGAGAGAAACTAATTCTGCTGCGGGAAAACCTGTTGCTCGTGCGGGGCCAGGATAAGCAGCAGTGGGAACTCATGCTGCACTCGATCTCGACTTTTGCGACGCTGTTCCGGCATGTTCTGATCGTCATGGGCGGCGCGGCTCCGAAGACGAAGCGCGAGACTATTCAGACTTTGGCCACACGCATTTCCTTTGATCCGTCGCCATTGTTGCAGTTGCTCGATATTCGCGAACACAAGGCGGAACGCAAGCAATTTGATGTGAAAGAAGTGTTTGCCCGCTATCTGGAGGCTGTCCAGCACGTGATCGCTGCTGTGGATACAATGTAGTTTTCCCGGAGTAGTCGGAGCGCAGACGAAGGTTAGGTTGGACTTCTTGAGGAGGAACATCTAATGAGCAAAGGTCTGATTGCCGTCATCATCCTGGTATTGATCGCGCTGGCCGCTTTCGGGCAATACGTCAGTGTCCGTAACACGCTCGTGGCCAAGAACGAAGCTGTGAAATCCGCCTGGTCGCAGGTGGATATCGTGCTGCAGAGACGGGCTGACCTTATTCCCAACCTGGTCGAGACGGTTAAAGGCTACGCCCAACAGGAGCAGACTGTCTTCGGCGACATTGCCAAAGCGCGTGCTGCGCTGCTCTCTGCTGGTACGCCGACCGACAAAATCGCCGCCAATCAGCAACTTGACGGAGCGCTCGGGCGGCTGCTATTGGTCGTGGAAAATTACCCGCAGCTGAAATCCAACGAAAACTTCTTGCGCCTGCAAGACGAGCTGGCCGGGACCGAGAACCGAATCGCTGTGGAACGCAAGCGCTACAACGATACGTTGCAGGACTACAACACCTACGTTCAGCAGTTTCCCAACAGTCTTTTTGCGGGATGGGCGGGATTCAAAGCGAACTCGGCCTATTTCGCTGCCACGCCGGCCTCGCGCGAGGTTCCAAAGGTGAACTTCTCCGCGCCGAATGCCGCACCGAGTACGGCACCAGCGCACTAAGGCCGTGCATCCTCGTGGAAGCGGACTTTGCAGTCGAGCTTGGACCTGAAGATGACAGGCTTGAGGTCCCCTGGGCCTCCCTGGACCGTCGCATTCGATATTACGATCTGAAGCGCCAGCCCGAACAACTGCGTAACATCGAGGAAGCTGTCCGCGTACCCGAACTCGGGGACTTCCTGACGGCGATTAATTCTCCCAGCGGAATCCTTGAAACCGCCAAGTGTGATGCGTGGTCAACCACCGAGATGACGGCGGAAGACGAGATGTTTGGCGCCGCCTGCAAATTCGGTTGCTATGTTGACTGTTTTTTCTCGGACCCGCACGCTCGTATCTCGTTCGCTGGTCACGAACAACTGGCGAGCCGGATCACACAACTCTTGAAGCGAGCGCCCGAGATCCCCGCCGCGGTCGAATTTCTTATCCGCCGCTGCTTCTACCATTCGGGGCAGGACACATTGACAGGTTTTTATATAACTTTGTACTCCTTCGGGTACGGAAAAGACGAAGTTCACGCCCGCCAGCAGTGGGTGATCGGGCTGAAACTGGTGGAGCACGCTATGCGGCAGCTTTCTGTAATACGCCCCGCGTGACTCTGGTCTTCAACACCGACAGCAACAGCATGGCCAGGAAGATGGTCAGTAATCCCAGCGATGCAGTCGGAATGTCCATGGCGCGCTTGTGCAGAATTGAAAAACGGCCATAGACAAACTCGATATGCACCCAATAAACCAGCAATGACGTTTGTCCCAGTTGCACCAACGGACTGAATCCCCATAATCCCGGACCCCACCGGCACCACGAGTAAGACGCCGCCAGAATTCCCAACAGCAAGCCGACTCGAATCAGGAAGAAGTTGGGGCTGGTATGCCAGAAGTCGTACACGGCGTAGAGTTGCAGAGGGCGCGCGTCCAGCCAGCGGGCGAAACAAATCACCGCGATTCCGGCGATGCCGGCCAGGGCAAAAGTCCCGGCGCCCAGGTTTCGCATCCTGTCGCTCATCAATAAGAATCCGACCGCCAGGCCAACGAATGCGAACGCGCTCCACGGAAAGATGGGAAACAGCCAGGGCTGGGGCTGATTCAGGTTGTGCACGCCGTTGACGTAGGACTCAAGCGGCCAGGGCAGCCAGCTCGGACGAAGCGTAGTCCACAAGGGAGGAGTAGCGATTGATATCGCGAGGCCCATAAGAGCTGCCCACATGCCCAGGGCCAGCCGCGTACCCGTGAACTCGAGGACCACCCAGCAGAGCAATCCCATCAGCATCATCGACAGTCCGATCGTGTTGAGGATATCGACGCGAAGCAGATCGCTCCAGGGCGCCCATCCCCAGGCGATCACATATTCCTGAAGCCGAAACAGGAGACCCATTCCCAGGATTTCCGCCCCACGGCGAATCGTGGGGCGCGCGATCTGACCCGGCCGCAGGCCCTTCTGGCGCAGTTTGTCAGTCACCATTGCGAACGAGATTCCCGCCAGAAACAGAAACAAAGGTGCCGGGAGAGTACCGCCCAACTGCGACCACATGAAGAATGTTGTTTTGCGGGCATCCCCGCCCAGCCAGGCGTCATAGCAATGGGTTTGGAACATCAGCAGGCAGGCCAGCCCGCGCATCCAGTCAATGTAGGCCAGACGAGATGATGTGGACGAAGGCATTCGCAGGGAAAAGGCAAGGGCAGTATAAGGCACCGTGCCGCTGATCCTGGGACAATCCTTCGCGCTACTGCACGTTGATCGTAACCGAGGCCGTGTTTCTGCCGTACTGGTTGGTAGCGTTGAGAGTGTAAGTGGTGGTCTGGGATGGGGTCACGCTCGCGCTTGTCCCACGCACCGCGCCGACGCCAGGAGTAACGATGACATACGAGGCTCCGCTCACGTTCCAGGAAAGCGTAACCTTCGTGCCTGCCGAAACCGGCGAGGCGCTTGCGGTGAAGCTAGCGATGCTCGGCGCCGCGCCCTGGGGAATGTTGGAAGCGGTGTAAACGGGGTTCATCTGGATGACTTCAAAGGCGGAGGCAGGCACCTGCGACAGGTTGTGCAGGTCGTTGTTGTCCCAGCGGTCGTCCGGCGCTCCGCTGATGTACATCGCGCTGCCATTGTCCGCCATGATCATGCCGTACTTCTTCAAGGCGCTCAGAATGACCTGCACATTCGCTGAAAAAGAAGAGATGTCATAGCTCGACTTGAGCCGCAGGCGCATGCCCATGGGTGCGGCCAGCGAGTTGGTGGAGTTCGAGGCCCAATGCGAAGCCGGCGGCGTAAATGCCGCCCGGCTCTGGGGCAACGTGAAGCGGAGAGCGTGTGGAATCGCCCCGGCGGCTACCTCATCGTAACGTACCAGCCCGGGAAAAATCGGCAGTCCGGCTGCGTCCGCCGAAGTCCATGTCCAGGGGCGTTGCTCATCTGCCGTAAGGTCCCATACTGCCGCGGAACCTGCATCCCAGGTTCCGTCGCCGTTGGAATAGGCGCTGTACAGTTCGTAAAGGAAGCAATTGCTGTTATCCAGTACAAGCACATGCCGGTCGCCACTGCCGGGGTTGGGGTCGCCTTCGATCGGTGCGTTCGCTGGAATTGGCATCGGACCGGGATCGCTTTCGTCTCCATACGCAGTGAAGTTGATGGTCACGGGAGCCTGCGAACCATCCACGGCGACGTAAGGAATGCCCATGTCTGAGCCCTGATATTGACCAGCTCCGAAGTCGGGGTGCAGACCAATGCTTTCACCAATGAAGTTGATAATCGCGTTTGAATTCGGGTCCACCGGGGATGCGGAGATGTCTTCATTCCATAGATTGGCCGTGGTGAAGGGGCGGAATCCGTTCAGGCTCGCACCTTGGCCGACGCTGATGCCGCTGCAGTCACTCTGTCCGCCGGTTCCTCCTGAGCCGCCGTTTCCCCCAGAACTGCCGCCGCCACCGGTGCTCCCACCATTGCCGGAATTCGCGGTAGAAACCCCGCCACAACCAAGACAGGCCAATGTCAGTGCCACGGTAGCGACCAGGAGAGCACAGCACCATCGCGAAAGCTGCATGCAGAGATTGTCGATGAAAACCGCAGTGTTGTGGTGTGAAAGGAGGCCAGTGGCCGGGAAGAATCAGGCCATGTCCATCAGGATTCTAAGCAGGAGATTCGGCGAGAAAATACGCAAAAAGCCTCGCATTCAGCTCTGGCCGGCGATTGGCGTTTCCCGGGTTAGTGCGCGGGATGCCCGCCCGCGGGGTGCAGCAATGTGTCGGCTACCGTGGAAAAGATCTCGCCAGAATTAATCCCAACCAGGTGTAACGTCCCAACTACCAGAATCAGGATGGTCGCCAGGATGGTTGCATACTCGACGACCTCCCCGGCATCTCGCGGCAGCCAGAATCTGCGAAGGAAGTAGTTCATGCTTGCACCTCCTTCAAATCACTTTGCTTTATTTCGGGCTGCTTACAGCCCAACATCAGTGGGCTGCGAACCGCTTTACCCTCGCTGAAGCCATACCACGCTGATTTCAGAGTTTCTGCTGCGACATCCATCACCTATTACTGTGACCGCGCAGAATTACGTTATGATCTGGCAGAAGGAGTGAATACGGGCGCGTAGCTCAAACGGATAGAGCATCGGATTTCTAATCCGAGGGTTGCAGGTTCGATTCCTGCCGCGCCTACCACGGTCTGCTTCTACTGGGTGGACCCCGCGCCGGGCTTGCGCGGTTTGTGCTGGCAACCGGCGGTATTCAAGCAGGTGTCAGGCAGCAACAGACGTTCCACCGGTCGTCCGCCCACGACGTGCGATTCGATGATTTCTTCTACATCCGACAGTGTCACGCCGCCGTACCAGGCGCCTTCCGGGTAAATCACGAGGTTGGGCCCATGTTCACACTGGTCCAGGCACCCCGACTGGTTTGCGCGCACTTTTCCCTTCAGGCCTCGTTCGGCGAGTTTTTGCTTAAACAGCTTCTGCAGTTCCGCCCGGCCTTCGGGGTCGCAGCTTCCGCGGGGGTGGTCTGGCGGACGATGGTTGCCGCAGATGAAGATGTGCTTTTCAAACTTGGGCATGAAAAGAATGTACAGGAAGCCGGCGCACAGGGGATAGACGCGGATCACGAGCTGAAGTGGGCTCAGTCTTTCAGCGGCACCAGAGACTGCGTACCCTGGCAAAAAGTCGCCACTTTCTGCAGCCCGCCCCGTGGATCGGCCACCGTCATCACTGGGCCATAGCAATACACGGCATGGCCGTTCTCGGCAAAGTACCACTGTCCACCTTTGCGGGACTGGGGCACCTGCACATGCTGCACCGGAGAACGCAGAGGCGCGCTTATGTGTGAACCGGGAAGAGAGAACGCCAACAACATTGTCGCCAGAGTTTTCATAGATTCCTCTGGCCCAGAACTAGATGGAAACCACCATCCTCCGTTCGTCCGAAGTATCCGCGGTGTCTGTCGGAGGCTTCTGCGGACGTAGTTTCTTCATCTTGCCGGTACTGTGTTCGCTCTTGGCGTTATCTCGCGGTCTTTCCTGGGACGACGGGGCCTGAGACGACTGGGCCTGGGACGACGGAGCTTGCGCCTGGGAGTGAGCTTTCGCTTCAGCCTGGGCCTGAGCTTCAGCGGCGCGTTGCTTCTGCGCGGTCTTACTCTTGAGTTGGGTCAGTTGGGTGCTGTCATCGAATAGTGACTGGATCAGCGAACGCTGCGAATCAATCGTCCGTCCTTGTTCCACGACCAGTAGGGCCAACAGGCCGTAGGAAATCAGGAACAGCAAAACCAGAACTGGAAGAAGAGACGGTTTTGGTTTGACCAGCGCTACCGCATTACTCGGCGTCCAGCTCAACAAGGTGGCACCCCGATCTGTGCCCCAAAGCAACGGGCGGATGGGGAAATGCAGATTGTGCACCAAACCTTGGGTGCGGCGTTAAGCCGCTAGAAAGGCGGGAGTTAGGGCAGAGACAAGGGCCAGACGCAAAGCCCCCGAATGCAACTTGCTGCACTTTAGTAGTAACCAGACTGCGTTACCCGCGTCACCACACGCCGCGAAAGCCGCCAGCAGAGCGGTTTTCCGGCGGTCCTACTTACCGCCCATCACCAGTTTGGCGATCGTCGCCAATTGCATATTCGAAGTACCTTCATAGATCTTGCCAATCTTGGAATCGCGCCAGTATTTCTCCACCGGATAGTCTTTAGTGAAGCCATAGCCGCCGTATATTTCGATTGCCAGCGACGTTACCCGTTCCGCGACCTGAGAGCAGAACAACTTGGTCATGGCGGCTTCTTTCACAAAAGGCACTCCGGCGTCTTTCATGCGCGCTGCGTTGTAGACCATCAGCCGCGCCGCTTCGATCTCGGTTGCCATCTGGGCGATCTGGAATTGAATGCCCTGAAAATCGGCGATGGCTTTACCAAACTGCTTGCGTTCCTGCGCATACTTTGCAGCGTACTCCCAGGCGCCACGGGCGACTCCAGCCATCTGCGCCCCAATTCCGATGCGGCCTTCGTTGAGAGTTTCGATTGCGATCTTGTAGCCTTTGCCGGCTTCGCCAACGACGTTCGCCTTCGGTACGCGGCAATCCTCGAGGATCAATTCACAGGTGGAAGAGGCACGAATGCCCAGCTTGTCCTCTTTCTTGCCGACGGTGAAGCCCGGAAAGTCCTTCTCTACGATGAATGCCGTAATGCCCTTGTAGCCCGCTGCGGGATCAATTGTCGCAAAGAGGATGAATAAACCGGCTTCTTTGCCGTTCGTGATCCACAATTTCCGTCCGTTGAGCACGTAATCGCTGCCCTTGAGTTCGGCTTTGGTCTGCAAGCCAAACGCATCGGACCCCGAGCCAGCCTCGCTAAGTGCGTAGGCGCCGCAGGTGTCAGAGGCCATGCGTGGGAGGTAACGTTTCTTCTGTTCTTCGTTGGTCCAACGCATGAGCGCATTGTTGACCAGCGTGTTCTGCACGTCCACAACCACGCCCGCCGAGGCATCCACCCTGGAAAGCTCTTCAACCGCCAGAATAGCTTCAAAAAACCTACCGCCGGAGCCGCCGTACTGCTCGGGAATTTCGATGCCCATCAGTCCGAGCTCAAAAAACTGGCGAATCAGGTCTTTCTCAAAAATGCCCTTCTCATCCATTTCCTTGGCAAGAGGGCGGATCTTCTCCTCCGCAAACTGCCGCACATTGTCGCGAAATAGAAGTTCGTCTTCGGTAAGGCTGGTCAGAGGAGTCGGCGACGGCATCTGCAACGTGGTTTCAGACATACACGATTACCTTCACGGAGAAATTGGCGGACTGGAGATTTTAGCACTTGCAGAGGGTCAGAAAGGACGAGGGACGAGCTACTTCTGCGATGGCTTGGCGGGCAGCAACTTGAGTCCGTCTGCCTGCAGGATACGCTTGATCTGGTTACGCGCATGCACGGCCCAGGGGCCGGCGGTGTCCAGCTTGACGTAGGCCTGCCAATGCTTAAGAGCTTTGCGAGGCTCCTTGACCTTCTCGTAGGCGAGCGCCAGGTTGTAATGCGCATCGCCGTAAGTGGGCGCCAGTCGCAAGGCGGTGGAATAGGCCTGGATTGCCTCGGCAACGCGGCCCGTTTCATCCAGGACATTACCCAGGTCGAAATATGCCAGGGCGTAACGCGGATCGATGGCAATTGCCGCGCGATAGTGCCTTTCCGCCGCCGCATAATCCTGCCGGTTGTAATAGAGAGTGCCCAGATTGATATTGGCCGCGGCGTGCTGCGGGTCCATCTCGAGCACGCGCTGATACGTTGTGATCGCCTGCAGTTGATTGCTGGGATCTTCCTCCAGCGCAATGCCGCGGGCAAAGAGTTCGCTCACGTCGCGAGGTTGTGGCTCCGGACGTGCCAGCGCGATCGGGGTGCTGACTGCAACCCTCTCTTCCGGAAGGAAGTCGAACATGTACTGGCCTGCGATCGGTTCAACTACCTTCCCGTCATGCCGGAAAGCGATCCTGTGCCCTGTAATAATGGCGCCCGCCTCAAGCAAGGGGTTTTCCATGCCTGCCACCTGCTTCTGCATGGCCGCGAGCGACTCTCGAATTACCGCCGGGCGCACCTTGCGGGCGCACAAATCGCGCACTTTCTTGATTTGCAGGAGGTCGAAGAAGGAATAATCCTCGGCGGCCGCTACCAGTCCAGCCTTTTCCCAGCCAGCTAACTGGCGCGCGCTAAGCCGAAGGATCCGGAGCAGATCTGCTCGACTGTATCGATGCACGGAATAAATGCTCGCTCAGCGCGTATTATCTGGAAGCGCATGCTCGGTTGGCAAGTGGAAATAAGACTCTAAAGGAATCAGAAACAGCAACTTGCATCGCGCCTGGTGCAAAAATGGCCCTGCCCGACGTGTCCTTTCCGACCAGTGAATCTTTCACGAACTTTTAACCTTGCGCATGCGTCGTGCGGGTTTTCCGGCGGTATGATCAACTCTCCAGTTTCGCCGGTTCTATGAAACGCAAGGTGACCGCAGGGTTCGATTCGGCAAGCGAGTTGACCGCGCTCGTGCAGCAGGCTTGCCTGGTGGCGAAAGACGGCGCGTTTAATCTCCGCGATTTTCTGGAAAATTCCTCCAACATGGCCTTTATCGCCGTCAAGGACTGCGAGAAGGAACTGGACCGGATGGAGCGCAAGGTGGATGAGCGCATCAGCGGCGCCATCACAGAGGTCGGCGAAGCTGAAGCGCGGGAGTTGCTGGCTTGCCTGAAGTTCATCATTGACCTGGAACGCATCGGCGACTTGACCTGGTCGGTCACCCAGCGTTTGCAGCATTTGACCACCAAACTGCTGCGAGATGACCGGCGCGACTTGATCGCCATGGCGGAGATTTTGGAAAAGATGCTGGAAGCGGTTCATCGTGGTTTCGTTGACCGCGATCTGGAATCCGCCCACTGGGTCCTCAAGACGGACTCGCAGATAGATCATGCTTGCCACGCAGTGTTTCACCGGCACCTGGGCAGCAAAGACCGCCGCCGGGACTACAGCACCAGCTTGCTGCTAATGGCTCAGGCTTTCGAGCGAGCCGGCGATCATGCCAAGAATTTGGGAGAAGAGTTGGTCCACCTCGTGGAGGGGCGCAGCGTCCGTCACGAGCCCAAGCACCCCCGGCGCAGCAAAGCCTTGAGTTAACTCTTGTTTCCGGTTGATTTGGCCGAATTCACATCAGCCTCAGCTTGGTGGGAGAAAAGGAAAAGGCTGTGACATTGGTTATGCTCTAGCGGCCTACTCCTGCGAGGGAGGCAACCACGTGGAGACATGTACCGTCACAGCCCTTTGATGCGATCACTGCTTTCGCAGTTCCGAACCCCAACTGTCTCTCGCAAGATCGTCGGTTTTTTCAGGTTCGGTTGTTCACCAAGTCGCCCCGGCGAACAGATCACTCAGCCTACTTCGGATCGGCCAACGTTTTATTTTCAGCCAACCCTTTCAGCCGTCGACGGAAGCCACCCTAAGCACTCCAGCGACATTTGTCAACGCCGCTTATTGGTGCAATATGGCTACTCGTAACGCGAAAATTCGACGACTGCAATTCACTGACGAAAAGAGATTTGCAAAGCGCAGAAAACGCGGGGACGTGTTTTGCACAGCATTATGCACAATCATGCGGAAGTGTCTGTTTTCACGGAACCAACGAAGTCCCTTGACGCGATTCCGCAATTAACGCATCTTGGTGGCAGCCTGGGATTGCGGGATGCCAGATCTGGTGGCTTATGTCGACGGGGGATCTCTGGGAAATCCGGGGCCGTCTGGCATTGGCGTGGTGATCGGTTCCTCGGCCGCCGACCAGACTCGAATCGCCAAGTGGATTGGGCATCAGGACAACAATGTAGCGGAATACGTGGCCCTACTAGAGGCACTGCAATATGCCGCTGCCCGTCAGGCCCGGCGTCTGCACGTGTATTCCGATTCCGAAGTTGTCGTGCGCCAGATGACCGGCGAATACGTCTGCCGTAGTCCGCGTCTTTACTCCCTTCACTGGATTTGCTGCAAGCTGGCTCGTTCCTTCGAATTCTCAATTTCCCATGTGCGTCGCGAGCAGAACCGCGAGGCCAACGCTCTGGCCAGTTCCGCCGTTCGGCGGCGTCGAGCGGGAGATGGCTTGGAAGAAGGATTGAGGAGGGCGGAAAAACCTGGAGCCGACGATCGGACTTGAACCGATGACCTGTCGATTACGAATCGACTGCTCTACCAACTGAGCTACGTCGGCTTACTTCGATTCTAAATGTGAGGAGAAGCCACCGTAAAGTGTGCCTCGGTCGGGCGCCTTCGAACACATGAGGCCGCTAAATTTTCTCTCTCACGCGGCCGTAGCCCGTACCTCGTTCTCGTATTCAGCGTCGGATGTAGATGGCAGGAGCACCCAGAGGGTGTACACGCCGAGCGCGGTACCAAACGGAATGTTGAGCAGGGCCAGGAATCCGAGGATGATACTCAACATGCGAGCCCACGGTTCGCGGTGAAGCAGACCCCAACCCGCTGCGAATCCGGCCGCGGCTTTCACCAGAATCAGCACACCAATAAAACTCAGGAACGGATGCAGCCATGAAACACTCGCGCGCGGCGCTCCCATCTCCGGCAAGTGCACAAACAAAGTGTTGGCCAGAATAAAAACAACCACTCCGCCCACCGCGTTGAAAGCGGACAAGGCCAGCCACAATATTCCCAGGAAGCGGATGTGCTCCTGCACCCGGCTTTGAGGCGGATAGCCCAACATCTGACCGGCTACAGGCTTCCCACACCGGCTGCAGAATCTCTGATCCGACTGCAGACTCGCCCCACACGCGTCACAGAACATGAATTCCTCCCGCCTGAGAATACGATTGACACTCGCCGTGAGTTTCGCGAGATGAAACGCAAGGCGACTGGAAGGTCGCTCGCCGCGGCCCTCGGCAAACGAAAAGGCCACCCGGCAACTGGGCGGCCTTCTCTTTCAAGGGAGAATAGTTCCAACGGAGATTTTCAAGCCGTCAAAACTTTTCTGGCGAAATCTTATGAGCGGCGAAGGGGGGTGTCAAGGAATTTTTGGGAAATAAACGGCTTTAGTTTCAATTAGTTACGAAAAAGGTTCCCAGTCCCTGTGGAGAGCTCATTGTGAGACAAATCACGAATTTCTGAGGTTAAACGGCTTTGATTGAGGAACTTACACTCGCCGGTCCAGTTTCCTCTGTATGTTCCGTTAAGTGAAGCGAAATGAACTCCACCTGCTCCTCCCGATGGAGCATCCGTTCCGGAATGATGCGTTGCACCAGCACGCGGAGTCCGCCAAATGCGAGCCCCGCCACAAGAGCCAGCGCCATGAGAATTCCGCACAGCAACAGCGCATTCCATACGAGGTTGCCGATGTTATCGCGCTTGCTCTGGTAAGTGTTTTCGTTCCAGGTGACGTTGGCGTCATAGTTTACCGCCGCCAGCATGGATTGTGCGGCGCTCTGAGAAATAGAACCGGCCGCAACCACAACAATGGGACCGGTCCGCTTAGCAAACACAGGCTGCGTCAGCATCCCGCTCGATCCGCTGCCCGGCTGTCCAGTTGGCCGAGTGGCGGCTTCAATCTTGCGCAGGTGATCGGCGGCGATCTGAGGGGTCGGATATGAAATCAGCATCAGCGAGGCTTCACCCTCTGCCGTGTCATAACGCCCAAGCACAACTTCAGCGCCTGCGCCGAAGTCGACTAAGTCGGCGGGAATTGGCGAGTTCATGTTTTGCAGTCCAACCGGTCCTTCGAGATACCTGGCGTTGTCCCGCAGACCGGCCTGCGCCGGCAGGTAGCCGGGCAGCCCGGGCAAGCTCTGCACGTTGCCGGAAGGGATAGGAAGATCTGCAGCCAGTTCCCGCAGCTCAGCTGCCGACATCGCGGTCAACTTGCTGAAAACCGCGTCCATCAGGATGTTCCCCCGGAAGAACAGCACGCGTTCGTTGAGCGAGGCGGCCTGGTCCCCGATTTTCTCCGCCCGCATCTCGGGTGTCTTGTAATACGTGAAGGCGCCAAAAGCGCCGCTGGCATCGAGGAACCGTGCCGCTCTCAAACGCAGAGTATGGCCATCTTCCCGGGTATAGGTGGCTGAAGCGAAATCGGTGAATCCGTACTCCTTAAGCAAGGCTCCGTTCACCCCATCAGCCGTCGCCGGATCGGTGCTCGTCTGCACAGCTGGGGACAATCGCCAGCCCGCAAATTGCTGTGGCAAAAGGGCAGAAGACGCCCGTGGGGCCGGACCGGAAAACGCGGGGACCACTGCCACTAACAGAACGATAAGCAGCGAAGAAGAGGTCTTAATGGGCAAGAAATATCCCCGTCAGTTCCTGTTCTTATTAGACCACACGCGGCTGGGCAAGGTTTCATGGAGCATCGATTTACCCCCCTCGACGTGGCATCTCTCCGCACGGTAAGCTAGATAGTTTCCCGACGGAGGTGGACGCCGACATGCGTGACGCGGTCGCCAAACTGTGGCCCGAGATCCAATGGATCGAGGACAAGAAATTGCGGGAGCAGGTCACCCAGACCTGGGTCAAGGCGTTGGAGCGCAGTCCACTCAAGCCTGAGGATCTGACCGTCATTCCGTTCACGCTGCTAATCCCCAACTGCCCTATTACGTTCATGGAGCACAAACGCTGCGTGGTTCACATAGCACGCCAGAGCGCTGAAGCGATGCAGGAGTTCATGGGCCGCGCACTTCCTATCGACCTGGATGTCGTCATTGCGGGAGCGATTCTTGCGGACGTGGGCAAGTTGCTTGAGTACGAGCTGGGCCCCGACGGTAAGAGCAGGCAAAGCGAACGGGGGGAAGCACTGCGCCATCCTTTTACCGGGGTCGCGCTGGCGCTGGAATGCGATGTTCCTGATGCCGTGTGCCACGTTATTGCGGCTCATGCTGCTGAAGGCGAACTGGTCAAGCGCACGACCGAGGCCTACATCGTTCACCACGCAGACTTCATGGCCTTCTTGCCGTTCAAGAACCCAAAGAACATCAAGCTGAACTAGGAGAATTCGTGTCCGCCACCAAAGAAGCCGTTGCAGGCAAAGAGACCGTCACTGCGAAGATGGCCCGCTGGGCCGCCGGGCTGGACTTCAAAAATCTATCCGATGACGCCGTTTATCAGGCGAAGCGCTTTCTTCTGGACTCCGTGGGCTGCGCGCTCGGTGGGTACCAGCAGCACGACGTAAAAATTGCCCTCGAGGTACTTGACGAGACAGCGGGGCGCGGGCCGGCGACGGTCATCGGCACGGGGAAGAAACTCGATGCGGTTTCGGCGTCCCTGGCCAATGCTCTGATGATCCGTTGCATGGACTACAACGATATCTACTGGAAACAGGACCCCTCGCATCCATCGGACATTTTCCCCGCGGCGCTGGCAGGCTGTGAGCGTGCCAAGAGCAATGGCCGCGAACTCATCGTCGGGCTGGTGCTCGGACACGAATTTGAGATGCGTTTCTGCGAAGCGGCCTTTCCCGGGATACGCGAGCGCGGCTGGCATCACGCCACGTTGACCGCGTTCGTTTCGCCATTTGTGGCCGGGCGCGCCATTCATCTTGGATGGGAGCAGATTCAGCACGCGGTGGGAATTTCCGCCAGCCGGCATGCAACTTTGGGGGCGGTGACCGCCGGCAAGTTGACCATGATGAAAAACACCGTGGACCCCATGGCGACACAGAGCGGGGTTCTGGCCGCCCTGCTGGCAGAGAAGGGCTATACGGGGCCAGAACACGTTGTGGATGGCAAGGAAGGACTGACCCACTGTTTCGGTCCCGAGTGGCGTCTGAACCTGCTGACCGACAGCCTGGGAGACTCGTGGCGCATCACCCAATGTGGGATGAAGGCGTTTCCCACAGAAGCTTTGACCCATACCCCGATCTCTGCAGTCCTCGATCTGGTGAAGTCGAATGATTTGAGGCCGGATGACGTATCCAAGATTCAGATTCGTTCCCTGGCGCGGGCTGCAGACATCCTTTCGGATCCCAGCAAGTACGATCCGCGGTCCAAGGAAACCGCCGACCATTCGCTGCCTTACGTGATTGCCGCAGCCCTGGCGGAGAGACAGGTCACGCCTGTGCAGTTCACCATGAACAAGATCATGGATGCGAAGATCCGGGCGCAACTGAACAAAGTTGAAGTCGTGGCCGATCCCGAGATCGAGAAGGTCTTTCCCGCGCTGCAGCGGGTAATAGTGAACATCACCACCAATGACGGCGCGGTGTACTCCAAGCAGCTGGATTTTCCCAAAGGTGATCCGCGCAATCCGCTGACCGATAGCGAGATCGAGGAGAAGTTTGCCGCTCTATCGGAAGGGGTGCTCTCTAACTCTGCCCAGAAGAAGTTGAAGGACGCAATCTGGAACCTGGAGAAGATCGCGTCGGTTTCCAAGCTAATGGCGCTGATGAAGGCCGATGTGAAAGCGAAGAAGGCTGCGCCGGCAAAGACGAAAGCGAAGAAGAAAAAGCGATGACAGACCTCCTCCGAAGCGGAGGAAAGTCCCGGAAAAGAGTGACTTATGGGTCAGACTATTACTGAAAAGATCGCGCAAATTCATCTCGCAGAGGGTCCCAAGCGGCCGTTGCGGGCCGGGGATTTCGTGTCCATCCGCCCGCACCATGTCATGACCCACGACAACACCTCGGCGGTGATGAGCAAGTTCAAAGGAATCGGGGCGAAGAAGGTCCATGATCCGAAGCAGCTTGTCTTTGCCCTCGACCATGACATTCAGAATCAGGACGAAGCCAATCAGAAGAAATACCGCTCCATTGAGGCCTTCGGCAAGGAACATGGAGTGGACTTCTATCCCGCAGGATCGGGCATTGGACACCAGATCATGGTGGAGCGAGGCTATGTTGTGCCGGGATCGTTTGTCGTTGCCTCGGACTCGCACTCCAACATGTATGGCGCTCTAGGAGCGATCGGCACGCCGATCGTGCGCACTGACGCTGCCGCGGTTTGGGCGACTGGCGAATTCTGGTGGCAGATTCCGCGCAGCATTCAGGTTGTACTTGAAGGCAAGTTGCCGGAAGGAGCCACAGGCAAAGACGTCATCATCACTCTGTGCGGCCTCTACAACCACGACGAAGTTCTGAACTCTGCCGTCGAATTCAGCGGTCCCGGCGTAACCAGCCTTTCCATGGATGCGCGCTTTTCGATCTCCAACATGAGTACAGAGTGGGGACCGTTGGTCGGATGGTTTCCGGTCGATCCGGTCACCATTGCATATCTGCGCGGGGTTCACCAGCGGCTCAAGGCGATCAGTGTCGAGCGTTTCTCCGAGAAAGATATCGAGAACTGGGAGAAGAATCCTCCCCGGCCTGACCCGGACGCCGTGTATGCTGCGCGCATCGTGCTCGATCTCAACCAGGTAACGCCACACGTCTCCGGGCCAGATACGGTTCAGGTGATGAACTCGTTAGCCGACCTGGCCGGCAGGAAGGTTGCAATCCAAAAAGCGTACCTGATCTCCTGCGTGAATTCTCGGCTTGAGGACCTGGAAGCTGCCTCGAAAGTGCTTAAAGGGCAGAAAGTAGCTTCCAGCGTGAAGTTCTACCTCAGTGCGGCCAGCAAGTGGGTGCAAGAGGAGGCCGAACGGCGGGGTGTCTGGCAGACCTTGCTCGATGCGGGGGCACATCCGCTGCCTTCGGGATGCGGTCCGTGCATTGGTCTCGGAGTGGGCTTGCTCGAACCTGGAGAAGTCGGTATCTCCGCCACCAATCGGAATTTCAAGGGCCGCATGGGATCGCGCGACGCAAAATGCTATCTGGCAAGTCCCGAAGTGGTGGCCGCATCGGCAGTGGCGGGCTATATTCGGGGACCCCACGAGATCACCGGCAAAGATCCGGAACGCAAGTACACCGAGTTCGCCGGCGGCGCCGCGGCGGAAAAAGTCGAAATCCTGCCCGGCTTCCCGGAGAAAGTGCGCGGACGACTGGTTTACATGCCACAAGACAACGTCAACACAGACGCCATTTACGGCAAGGATTACACGTATCGGGACGACATGACTCCCGAGATGATGGCGAAGGTGGTGATGGAGAATTACGATCCGCAGTTTGCCACGCGAACGCAAAAAGGTGACGTCGTAGTTAGCGGCTTCAACTTTGGCACTGGATCAAGCCGCGAGCAGGCAGTCACCTGCCTGAAAGCAAAGGGTATTCCAATGGTCATCGCGGCCAGCTTCTCGCAGACGTATCTGCGTAACGCCTACAACAACGGTTTCTTGTGTGTCGAGGTGCCGGAACTGGTAAAGCGGCTGCGGGAGCAGTTCGCTGCTTCATCGGAGAAGACCGTTGTTCCAGGCGATGAAATCGAAGTGGATTTTACTTCCGGCGTGATTCACTGGCGCGGAGAAGATTTCGCATTTCCTGCGCTCGGCAGTGTGCCGCAGTCGCTGGTAATTGCGCAGGGCGTGGAAAATTTAGTGGCCAGGCGGCTGGGCCTGGCGTGACCAGGAGAACGAGCACGCTTTTAGTTCTTCGGGTGAAGATCTTATGGAGCACTCATGGCTAAACATACAGTAGTCACGATGCCTGGAGATGGCATCGGCAATCAGGTGTTGCCCGAATCGCTGCGCGTCCTCAAAGCGGTGGGCTTTGACGCGGAATATATCAATGCAGATATTGGTTGGGAATGTTGGCGCAATGAGGGCAATGCGCTGCCCGACCGCACGATCGATCTGTTGACCAAGCATAAACTGGGCCTTTTTGGAGCCATTACCTCGAAGCCCAACAAGGCGGCGCAGGCGGAGCTGAAGCCAGAACTGCAGGGCAAGGGCTACGTCTATTACAGCCCCATCGTCAGCATGCGGCAGAAGTTCAACCTGGATATCTGCATGCGGCCGTGTGTCGGTTTCACGGGGAACCCGCTGAATTACATCCGTAAGAAGGTGGCGGGAGGTTTCGACGAGCCGCAGATTGACACTACCGTGTTTCGCCAAAACACGGAGGGGATGTATGTCGGGATCGAGTGGACAAATCCGCCGGAAAACGTGCGGGCGGCACTCGCCAGCCATCCCAAGTTCAAGGCTTTCGCGAGTGTGCCCGGGCCTGATATTGCGGCAAGCGTGCGAATCATTACCCGTCCCGCGGCGCGCCGCATTGTGACGGCAGCCTTCGAATATGCCAAGAAACGCGGCTTCAAAGGGGTGACCATCTGCGAGAAGCCCAACGTGGTGCGGGAGACTTCCGGCATGATGGAAGAAACGGCCAAGGAAGTGGCCAAAGCGTATCCGGGTATCGCGCTGTGGTCCACGAACATTGACGCGCAGCTGATGTGGCTCAACAAGAATCCGGAAGATTACAACGTGATCGTGGCCTCGAACCTGTTCGGCGATATCCTATCCGATGCGTTCGCCGGGCTCGTAGGCGGGCTCGGATTTGCGGCATCGGGAAACATCGGCGACCAGGTTGCAGTCTTCGAGCCGACACACGGCTCAGCGCCAAAGTATGCGGAACTGGATCCGCCGATCGTGAATCCGATCGCGATGATTTTGTCGGCCGCGATGCTGCTGGATCACGTCGGAGAGACCGCAAAAGCCGACCGTATTCGCAACGCGATTGCCGACGTCGTGAAAGAAGGCAAAGTGCGAACCTACGACATGATGCGTCTCTCAGGCGGACCGAAGGCGATCAGTCAGGGTGCGGTCTCCACGGTTCACATGACTGACGCGGTTCTTGGGAAATTAAAGTAGATGGCGATGGCTGAAAGCACCACGACGGCGGGCGAGGCTGGCCATTGGGGCAAGGAAGTGCGCTCCGACGCTCATGTTGCCGTCGAGCCTCGCGATCGCGGTGGCCTGGAGATAGAACTCGAATCGCGTGTCGCAATCTACTATGGAGACGCCATTCGGACCCAGGTCGCCCAGGTGCTCGATGCTCTCGCGGTCAAGCATGCCCGGGTTTCCATTCATGACGAAGGCGCGTTGCCTTTTGTCCTGGCCGCGAGGGTTGAAGCTGCGGCAAAACGGGCGGCCTTGACGCGGGCGAGCGCTGTCGCAACCTTGGAGAAGGCCGCCTTGGCGCAGCCGTCAGCTAAGAATCGCCTGCGGCGCTCACGCTTGTATCTTCCCGGAAGTGAACCAAAGTACTTCATCAATGCAGCGCTGCATTTGCCGGATGCGATTATCCTCGATCTCGAAGATTCGGTTCATCCTGCTGAAAAGGATGCTGCGCGAATCCTGGTACGCAACGCACTACGGGCGGTGGATTTCGGAACCTGCGAGCGCATGGTGCGCATCAATCAATTGCCTCTGGGGCTGGAAGATCTGAACGAAATCATTCCCGAAGCGCCGGATCTGGTGTTGGTTCCTAAGACGGAGAATCCCGGGCAGGTCGCGAAGGTGGATGCCACGATTGCCGAACTCAAGACACGGCATGGGATCACCCGGCCGATCTGGTTGATGCCGATTCTCGAATCCGCGTTGGGCATTGAGAGCGCGCTTGCCATTGCAACCGCGAGCCCCAATGTCGCGGCGCTGACTATCGGACTTGAGGATTACACCGCCGATCTCGGCGTCGCCAAGACACCGGAGGGCCACGAATCCCTCTACGCCCGGTCGCGGCTGGTCAATGCCGCCAAAGCCTCGGGCGTCCAAGCGATCGATTCAGTATTCGGTGATGTCGCAGACATGCAAGGCTTGCGGCACTGGGGCGAAAACGCGCGAGCCATGGGGTTCGAAGGCATGGGCTGTATTCATCCCGGGCAGATTCCCGCAGTTCACGAAGCCTTCGCTCCTTCCCAGGGAGAGATCGACAAAGCTCTGAGGATTGTCGCCGCGTTCGAGGAAGCGCAGCAGAAGGGTCTGGGAGTGGTGAGCCTGGGGTCGAAGATGATCGACCCACCCGTGGTAGAGCGCGCCCGCAAGTTGGTGGAGCGCGCAAGGAAGATGGGAAAAGCTTAGGCAGCCAATCGATGAACGATCGGATCGAATTAGCGCGTAACGCCGCGGGCCGAATGACGCCGGTAGTGGTCAATGGCAAGCCGCAAACGCCTTATCTCGGCGTCGGCAAGTATCAGCCTACGGGAAGCAAAGCGGCACCACCGATCCGCTCCAACCGCGACTATCCCCGGAACGGCGACAAGCGGGTTGCGGACCTGGAAACCGCGCTGCGGCACTGCGGACTGCGTGGCGGGATGGTGATTTCCAGCCACCATCACCTGCGCGACGGCGACCGCGTAGCGCTGCTGGCGCTCGAAGCTGCGGCGAAAGTTGGCGTCAAGGATCTCTTGTGGTTTCCCAGCGCCTCATTTCCGTCTCAAAAGGGCGCGATCGAGCTGATGGACAAAGGGGTCATCCATCACATCGAAGGTTCCATGAATGGCCCGCTGGGCGACTACTGCACGCAGGGGAAGATGCGTGGTATGGGCGTGCTGCGGTCTCATGGGGGGCGTTGGCAAGCCATCCAGGACGGCGACGTTCACATTGACATCGCGGTGATTGCTGCACCGACAGCCGACGCTTTCGGCAACGCGGATGGTTCTCACGGTAAGTCAGCCTGCGGTTCTCTTGGCTTCGCGCTCGCCGATTCCACCTATGCCGACCGGGTTATCGTCGTCACCGACAACCTGGTGCCATTCCCGTGCATTCCCTGGCAGATCCAGGGCAACAATGTCGATTGCGTGGTGGAAGCAGACTCCATTGGCGACCCGGCGAAGATCGTCTCAGGCACTACGCAGATCACGCGCTCTCCAGACCGCTTGCGCATCGCGGAATTCGTTGCGCGGTTCCTGCGCCAGTCCGGCATCATGCGAAACGGCTTTTCATTTCAGGCTGGTGCGGGCGGCATTGCGCTGGCGTTTGTGGATTACCTCCGCCGGATGATGAAGGAAGATGGGGTCAAAGCGCGGTTTGTGCGCGGAGGTTCGACAAGATACCTTGTGGAACTTCTGCAGGACGGGCTGACTGACTACATTCTCGATGGCCAAACATTTGATCTGGATGGCGTGAAGTCCATCGCCAGCGATCCGCGCCACATTGCGTCATCCCCGTTTACTTCCTATAACTACCACGGCAAGGGGAACTTTGCGTCAATGGTGGATGCTGTCGTTCTGGGCGCAACCGAGGTCGATGTGAACTTCAACGCCAACGTCGTTACTCATTCCGATGGTCGCCTGCTGCACGGTATCGGCGGCTGGCAGAACTGTTTGGACGCCGGCTGCACAATCCTCGCCCTGCCTTCGTTTCGTGACCGGATTCCTGTAATTGTCGACGAGGTCACCACGTTAACAGGCCCGGGAGAGTTGATTGACGTGGTTGCCACCGAGCGTGGCATCGCTGTGAATCCACGGCGACAAGACCTGCTCGATGCGGTGAAAGGATCAGACCTCCCCATCCGGCCTATTCAGGACATTAAAGCGGAAGTCGAGCGCATCTGTGGCGGGAAGCCGGCACGGCCGAAGCGGAGCACGCGTCCCGTAGCCGTCGTGAAGTGGGTGGACGGGACGGTGCTCGACACGGTATGGCAGGTCGCTTAGACCGTACCCCGACTAAGGCTGCTGGGTCGTCACTCCATTGATCTCCACTCCGGCGTCGTTCTCCAGCATATATCCGTGACTTCCTGAAACCAGGTAAACCACGATGTCATTGGAGGAGAGAGACAGTCCATTAACTGTTGCCGCAACACGCCCATTGCCCGAGACCGAATAACTTCCTGAGAGCAGTCCTGAGGTTTGGGCCACGCCCGAGTCGTTCACGAGTTCACTCCAGTTCAACGAGCCGGCTCCGTCCCATTGAATCCATCCCACACGGTCTACAAATTGTGGAGTCAGGTCAAATCCATGCATCACAAACGCCTGCTGGCCGTTCAACGAGGAAGTGGAGAAAGACGAGGCCTGTTGCAAGTCCATTGCGCCATCTTCGACCTTTGTAGTGTCGTTCGAGAGAAGGAACGCCCGTTGGGGATTCACCATCCACAGTATCTGCTGCGTAGTGCTATTTACTCCGGGAGAAAGCGTCATCACCGCCCGGCCGGCCCCGTCCATCGTATAACTTCCGGTAAAGCTGACATTCGCGACCGGGTTTCCATCCTGCACCGAGTCGTAAGCACCGCCACTCACGGTGCCATCCCCTCCAGCAACGAGGCTGCCCACGGTCTTGACTCCGCCGAGGAAGCTGTTGTCATCGCCGGAGCTACCAAACGCATAGCCACCCGAGAGCGATGTAAGCGAGAACGGAGCTCCGGTTTGCACCTCAGCGCGACCTAGCCCGAGGATGCCCGGATCGATGCAGAAAAGGCGCAGATTGTTAGCGTCGATGATGTAGTAGGCAAAGTCCGTGGTGACATTGGCGCTGTCCGTGATGCTGCCGGTTCCCCTGCCGCTACTATCGGGAGTGTTGAACAGGCCATTCAGAGTAAGAGCAACGCCGGTGTTGTTGTCGAAGACACCGCCCCGGAGCACATCGTCGCTACCGCTAATTACGCCACCCGTGGCAGTGATCGCTCCGGCGAGAGATCCCGAACCCTGCACGCCACTAAGTGTATGCATCTGGAAGGCGAAGGTGCCGGCCGGTATGGTGGACAGAGTCGAGGTGTTTTGTTGCTCGGCCACACCAGCGCCATTGGCGAACGAGTCTGTCTCGATCAGGTAGACCTGGGACGTACTCGCCAAAGTGATCCCCAGATTGAGGCTCCCGCCAGAAAAATTGAGAACCATGGTTCCGGTGCCATCGTTACTGATTGCGTAGGAACCGGTAAGAGAAGTGGGCCCGCTCACGCTGGTGCCTTCTGAGAAGTCATCCTCACCGCTGGTGATGTTCCCGTTGCCATCCGCGGCGAAGACCCCGGCTTCGCGGTAGGCCGCGCTGCTGTTGCCCAGGTCGATCCCATTGATCTGATAGACGTACTGGCCACTCAGGCTGGCGTTAGAGAAATTGCCGGTTCCAGTTCCGCCTCCGCCGTTATGGCTTGAACCGCAAGCGATAGAAAACACAAGCGAAAAGACACCTACCAGCAAAGGCAGTTTTTTCATGGCGTTTGGCGCAGCCAGATAGCTGCTTATCTCCTGGGGACGGCGTTTGATCCGTATAGAAAATGCTCCATTGCGATGTAAGTCCCGGTGGTCTTAACCCGAGCGGAACAGCAAAGTTCCATCCCGCGAGCCTTTTTGATGCATTCTTGCCTCGAGAAGTCGCCGCCGGTGATCTCTTAGAGAAAGATTCTGTTCTGAAAATGTAACAGCTCCAAACCTTGTGCGTACGTGCTCACCAGCCCGACATATTCTCAAACGGATGTGACATAAGCGCGCAAGACAACCGCTTGCAGCCTCATTGGTCCTCAACATCAGCTTACGGGGGTCGCGACTGCGGGACGGATTCGGAAGACGTTGTCTTTAAGCGGGACGAGGGGATCGTCACCGGGTACGTTCCTGGTCATGAGAGAGGCTCAAGCCACACGTTCACATGGGAGTGGCATAACTCCCAGATCCATGGAAGCTGGCCTGCGCAAGCTCGAGCGCAGGGAGTGGCTTCTTTGGGCTACAGCGATAACCGTCACTCTTCTGCTCACCCTCGGGCTGGTTTCCATGGCCCTGCCGGGTGGGCGACTGAAAAGCGCAGGATTTGGACTTCCGCAGGGAAGCGGCGCGCTTCTCGCCTTGATTGGCGTAGTTCTGCTCTTTGACATCTACACCGTCTACCAACAGATTCAGATATTTCACATTCGCCGCCAATGGTCCGAGAGGGAAGTAGTGTTTCGGCTGATCAGCGAGAACGCGGAAGACATGATCGCGGTTGTTGATGCGGCCGGCAACGATGTTTATCGCAGTCCTTCCTGCCAGCGAATCCTGGGTTACAGCGTCGAGGAACTGCAAAACACGGTTGAGCTGGTGCATCCCGACGACCGCGGGCAGCTCGAAGCCGCACAGAAACAGACGTTGCGCAGTGGTACGGGGCACCGCATTGAATACCGCAAACGTCACAAGAATGGGAACTGGTGTGTTTTGGAATCAACGGCCACTGCCGTATTGAACGTTCACGGACAAGTTGAAAGAGTCGTGATCGTCGAGCGTGATGCTACAGCTCGTCGCCGGTTAGAGGAGCAGTTCCGCCAGGCCCAGAAGATGGAGGCGGTTGGTCGTCTGTCGGGAGGTGTTGCCCATGACTTCAACAACCTGTTGGGTGTCATCCTCGGTTATGCCGAACTGGCTTTGGGCAAACTCCCGCCCAACGACCCTCTTCGCAACTACGTCGACGAAATCATGAATGCGGCCAGTCGGGGTTCGTCCTTGACGCGTCAGCTGCTTGCGTTCAGTCGTCAGCAGGTACTCGAACCCAAGGTGTTAGACCTGAACGCCGTGGTCTCTGGAGTGGAGAAGATGCTGCGTCGCCTGATTGGGGAGGACATTGAACTCAAGACCGTGCTGGAGGCCGGCCTGGGTACGGTGAAAGCCGATCAGGGGCAACTTGAGCAAGCCATCATGAATCTGGCGGTGAATGCGCGGGATGCGATGCCTCGCGGCGGAAAGCTGATCATTGAGACGGCGAACGCCGAGTTGGACGAGCCTTTTGTGAAAAAGTACCCCTATCCCGTGAAATCGGGCCCCTATGTGCTTCTCACCATCAGCGATACCGGCATCGGAATGGATTCGGGCACCCAGGCCCACATCTTCGAGCCGTTCTTCACCACCAAGGAAAAAGGGCAAGGCACCGGCCTCGGCCTTTCAATGGTGTATGGAATTGTGAAGCAGAGCGGTGGCTACATCGATGTTTACAGCGAACTCGGTACCGGGACCGTGTTCAAAATCTATTTGCCGCGGGTGCTGGACGCCATGGAGCGGATTCCAGTGAAGTCAGGCCCGGATGCGAGCTTGCACGGAACCGAAACTGTGCTCGTGGTCGAGGACGAGTCTAGCCTCCGAATCTTGACCAGCAATCTTCTGCGAATGTATGGCTATACTGTGCTGGAGGCTGTGGACGGCGCGGAGGCCTTGGTCGTAAGCGCTCAACACGCGGGCCCCATTCATCTGTTGCTCGCAGATGTTGTACTGCCGGGCATTGGAGGTCGGGCCTTGGCCGAGCAGCTCGGTGGATTGCGCCCGGAACTCAAGGTTGTGTACATGTCTGGTTACACCGGCCAAGCCGTGGGCCAGGCCTTGCTTGATCCGGGTAGTATCTTCCTACAGAAGCCCTTTACCAGCGGCAACCTGGCGCGCAAGGTCAGGGAAGGGTTGAGCGGCGGACGCGCGGCGGCGGCGGGCTGAGCTGGGACGAAGGTCTTCTCCAGCGGGGAAGGACATGCCAAAGATCTTGATTGTGGACGACGACGACGCGATGCGCGACCTGTTGCGTCTGCGCATGGCGGAGGAGTATGAGGTCATCGACACTGGCGATCCCGAGCAGGCCATTGGTCTGGCCCTGGAGCATAAGCCCGATGCGATCTTGTTGGACCTCATGATGCCGAAGTTCTCGGGCTTTGAACTGTGCCAGAGCCTTCGTTCTCTCAGTTACACTTCACTGACGCCAATCTTCGTCATCACTGGAGAAGCGGGAGACAAGTACAAGGAGCACTGCCAGAACCTGGGTGCCACCGGCTACTTTGAGAAGCCGGTGGACTTCAAGGCCGTGAAGGAGCGGCTGGCAACTGCGCTGCAGGCCAAGAGGCCCGAGCGCAGGGCCCATGTGCGGGTGCGCATGCGGTTGTCGCTCAAACTTCGGGGTACTGACGCCAGCGGCCGCCACTTCGAGGAAATCACCACCACAGATAACGTAAGCGCGGACGGGTTTCTGTGCGACTGCATGTCATTGCTGCTTAAAGATGGCATCGTAGAAGTGATCATGACGGGAGAAACGGACCGTTTCGTCGGGCGGGCCAAGGTGGTGCGCAAGGAATCCTCCGGCACGCCCTGGCAGCGCTATGGTTTTCAACTGCAGGAGAAAACCCTCGACTGGCCGTTGCAAGGCTGAGCTGAGAAATCGAATTGTCGCACCGTCATGCTTCCGGTGTGTTCAACTGACGGGCCTGAAGGCCGCCTGCGTGTTCCCTTTTGAGTCGTGGCGCCAGCCATACTATGACCCGGTAACCTAGTAGCGGCGCCAGCACACACGCGTACTCCAGGGGCTTGTGGATGTCCGCTTTCACCAGCCACCAGTAGTGAATCACTCCCGCAACGGCACTCAGATAGACGAGGCGGTGTAGCGCCTGCCAACGCTTCCCTCCTAGCCGGCGAATCCAGCCACTGGTCGAGGTGACGGCTAACGGAAGCAGCAAGACAAAGCCCGTGAGTCCTGCAGTGATGAATCGCCTCTTGGCGATGTCCTTCAACATATCGTGGATATCGAAAAACTTGTCCAACCAGACGTAGGTAAGAAAGTGAAGGCACCCGTAAAAAAACGCGAACAGCCCGAACATCCGTCGCAAGCGAATCAGCCAAAGCTGCTTCGCCAGCTTGCGGATGGGCGTTACAGAAAGCGTGACAAGCAGAAAGATCAGCGTCCAGTCCCCAGTGGAGTGGGTGATCACCTCGATGGGATTGGCCCCGAGATTACCGCTATAAGCCTTCCAGCCGAGACGCACCAGGGGTATCAGGCATGCGGCGAACGTCGCGGGTTTGAGCCAGCGCGGGGTCATGTACGGTTCAGAAGTTTTTCTTCAGGTCCATTCCGCTGTACAAGCCAGCCACCTGGTCGTACCCGTTGAACATCAGCGTCGGGCGTTTGAAGAACTCCCCAAGGCGGCGTTCCTTAGCCTGGCTCCAACGAGGATGGTCCACGTTTGGGTTTACGTTGGAATAGAAACCGTATTCGTCGGGGGCCATCTTGTTCCACGTATTGAGAGGTTGGGAGTCGGTAAAGCGAATGCGGACAATAGCTTTCGCGCTCTTAAATCCATACTTCCATGGAACCACGATGCGCAGAGGAGCACCATCCTGATTGGCCAGTGCGTCTCCGTACATCCCAAAGCAGAGCAACGCCAACGGATGCATCGCTTCATCCATGCGCAGTCCTTCAACATATGGCCAGTCCAGGACGCGACCGCGCTGACCGGGCATCTGGCTGGGGTCATAAAGCGTCGTAAACTCCACAAATTTCGCCTTGCCCAGCGGATTCGCTCGCTTGATCAGTTCGCTCAATGAAAAGCCGACCCACGGAACCACAATAGACCAGCCTTCCACGCAACGGTGGCGATAGATGCGTTCCTCCGGCGCGGCCATTTTGATGATGGCGTCGACATCAAGTTTCTTTTTCTTCTTTACCAGGCCGTCGATGGTGACGGTCCATGGGCGGGTACGGAAATTCCTGGCGAGGTCCGCGGGTTCGTATTTGTCGGTCGAGAATTCATAGTAATTGTTGTAGTTGGTGACATCTTTGTAGGGAGTGATCGTCTCGGTCGTGGAAAACGGGCTCTTCTGGACCCCATTTATCCTGGGGCTTGCGAGTGCTGTCGAAGGCGACGTCAGTTCCCCGAATTTCAGTCCGGCAATCGCCGCGGCCCCGCCCAGCGCTGCGCCTGTAAGGAATTTTCGCCGGTTAAGGTACAAACCTCGAGGCGTGATTTCTGACGATGGTATATCGGACGGCTTTTTTATCAACATGGCAAATCTCTACTAAAGGTACGGTTGGCTCGCCCCAGCGGATTGGCTTCACCCCGGGCCTTAATAGATGGGACGCAAATCAGCGGGAAAAGTTGCAAGACGCTGGCAAGCCTTGATCAGCAAGGCTTTCCGGGGGTTAGACTGAGGACAGAAGTTCGCGCACCTTGCGTGATAGCAGTTGCAGGGTAAAAGGCTTCTGCAGGAAAGCACTATCTCGTTCCGGTTCTCCTGAAGGGACCAGGGTGTCTTCCGTGTAGCCAGACAGGTAAAGCACCTTCGTCTTCGGATGAGTGACGCTTAACTGCTTTGAAAGCTCGCGGCCGCTCATGCCCGGCATCACAACATCGGTGATCAACATGTGGATCGCGCCTGTCTGCTCGGACGCAATGCGCAACGCGTCACGTCCGTTATTGGCCTCGAGGACTTTGTAGCCTTTTGATTCCAGGGTCTCACGCACCAGTTGCCGCACCGATTCTTCATCCTCGACTAGTAAAACAGTTTCGGAGCCGCCGTCGTGGAATTGGGTGACCCATACGCTCTTTGAGGGTTCGGCAATGCCTTCCGCTACCGGCAAGTAGACGCGGAACGTGCTTCCCCGTCCTGGCTCACTTTGGGCAAAAACATATCCTCCGCTCTGTTTCACGATGCCGTAAACAGTCGATAGGCCCAGGCCGGTTCCTTTGCCTTTCTCTTTGGTGGTGAAGAACGGCTCGAAGATGCGCGACTGCGTCTCCTTATCCATGCCGTGCCCTGTATCGGTGACGGCGAGCATGACATAAGAACCTGGCCGAATATAGCTGTATTCCCGGCGTACGTCGTCATCCAGCTTCACATTGGCAGTCTGGATAGTAATTCGCCCACCTTTGGGCATGGCGTCCTTGGAATTGACCACCAAATTCATAATGACCTGCTCGATCTGACCCGCATCCGCCCGGGTGGAGCGCAGGTCTGCTGCTAATTGAGTCTGCAGCTCGATGTTTTCTCCGATAAGGGGACGCAGCAGGCGTTCCATCTCGGCCACGATACTGTTGACGTCTACGATTTTCAGTTCGAGTAGTTGTTTTCGGCTGAAAGCAAGCAATTGCCGGGTGAGCGTGCCGGCGCGATCGGCTGCCTGTTGAATGGCAACGATCTTCGGGTGAAGCGGGCCGCTGCGCTGGATGCCATCGAGCAGGACCTCGGTGTATCCGCTGATAACCATTAGCAGGTTGTTGAAGTCGTGGGCGACGCCGCCCGCCAGTCGTCCGACGGCTTCCATCTTCTGGGCCTGGCGGAACTGTTCCTCGAGAACACGCCGCTCCGTGACGTCCTCCGCGATGATTTCCAACACGTCTCCGGACGCCTCCCGACCGCGGGCAGCCCGTCCGCTCAGACGAACCGTAATAGGGTTGCCGTCCTTCCGCTTCCAGCGTACTTCGATATTGTCAAGACGTGGCCCCTCATGGACTTGCCGCATGAGCCGGCCGTGTTCGTCCGGGTTCAGAAAGACATCACGTTGCGGATCCAAACTCAATACTTCTTCTGCCGACCCGTAGCCCAACATTGTGATCAGGGCCGGATTCACGTCGAGGAACTGTCCGTCCAGACTGGAGCGATAGATGCCATATGCGGCGCTTTGCACCAAAGAACGATAACGGGCTTCGGAGTGACGGAGGGCCTCCTCGTTACGCTTGTGTTCGATGGCGCCAGCGAGCTGTCGCGACACGAAAGTCAGGATGTCTTTGTCTTTTTCGCTGTAGCGCGCCTGGCTGCTGTAACTTTGCGTTACCACCACGCCAAAAGTGTTTCCGCCCGCCTTCAAAGGCACGCCCAGCCAGTCCAGGGAAGGCGCGCCGATCAATTCCACCTGCCCGTGTTTGACGAGAGAATCAAAAACTTCCGGAGTGCACAACAGTGGTTCGCCGCTGCGCAGCACGTACTCAGTTAACCCGCGCCCGAGCTTCTTGGGCGCCGGTCTGGGATCTTCTTCGTCCACGAAGTACGGAAAGTTGAGCATCTGTGTGAGCGGGTCGTACAGCGCAATGTAGAAGTTGCGCGCATACATCAGTTCGCCCACGATGGCGTGAATCGCCGCATAGAACTGCGGCAGATCCTCCGCCGAACTTGTGGTCTCAGCGATTCGGTAGAGCGCGGAACTGAGCGCTTCCGCCCGTTTTTGTTCAGAAATGTCGCGGTACATTGCATAGACCGCCACCGGCTTGCCGTTCACCACTACCGGCGCGCTGGAAATCAGCACATCTACCAGCGTGCCGTCGCGGCGCTGGCGCTTGGTCTCCAGTACGACTTTTTCTCCTTTGAGAAGGGCCTCATTGGTCCAGCGCGTTTCTGCGGCGCGGTCCGGCGGTACGATCAGTGCGTCGATCCGGTGGCCGAGTGCCTCATCAATCGGGAAGCCGAATGTCTGGGTGAACTCCGGGTTGATGCGCGTAATACGGTGCCGCGTGTCCAGAATACTGATCGCTTCCGGCGCGCATTCAACTAACTGCTCCAGGTATGCCCTCTGAACCTCCAGGTCATCAGCGGATACATTGCGGAGCGTTACAGTGTTTTCCGGGGGGAACAAGAATGGTGGAGTGCCGTCGTGAAGGGCTTCCTGCAAGCGCCTGGCGCGCGCCAAGTCCGGGGACTTGGCGGGCCGGGTGATTTTGGCACCCATCTTATCCTCCCCCGAGTAGACACCAGAGCCAACTTGGGATGTTAGATGGGCACTTCCTCCCCCGAAAGTTACCGAGGTAATTGCAGGAATGTCGGCAGCAGGCACATCTAGATACCGGTGGCGAGCAATTCACAGACGCGACGCAGAACATCGCGCTGATCTGGAGTCTGCGCGAGAAATTCGAAGCCATGGCGCAATCCCTGCCGGTATCGCACGACTCCGCGAATTTTCAGGGGATAGGTTGCCAGAGGCAGAGACATTTCCAGGGAAACCACTTCGCCGGCTTCCAGTTCACCCGTCAGCGTGGCCCCGATACCATCCTGTCCCAACTCGGTTGAGCGTCCCCACATTGACACCGTTTCACCGGAGCGAAAGACCGAAACCGACACGCGGACATCAACCGCGAAGCGGGGGAAGCGCCGCGGAGAATGGGAACTGGTATAGCGATCAGGCGGCGGGGCCTTCATAATCTTGTCCGAAACTCCCATGAGCGCTTAACCGTGTCCGCGCTCCGCTGGATCAGTTTCCATGCAGAGAATATCCCGGTTCGAGAGGCATCTTGCCGCCCACCCGCACCACCGTTACAGCTCCCGTGATCGAATAGATGTCTACCAATCCCACCGCTCCCGGCGTGGTCTCCACGCGGCTGACTAGCGCCTGGTCAGAGTCTACAATCACCACTGCGGGGTGGTTGGCCCTGCCATGGTTGGCGGTGTTGATCAAGGTTGGGACTTCCTCCTTGGGCATGGCGTAGATCTTCTCCAGCACCACCTTCATTTCCGGGAGCAAGGGATTCCGGCTGATGAGTGTTACCGGCTTGCCATCCGGCCAACGTGTAGTCTGACCCTTACATATCCGGATGAGGTCGGGCATAGTGATCGCCACCAGACCATTGGATTTGTTGGAGATCACCGCGATGTCCTTGGCCATCGCCGCGGCCGTGCAATTTCCAGCTACAAATAACAGGACCAGCCATCGCAGGGCGGTCCATCTCATGAAGATCAGCTCATTTGAGTGAGCACGTTCAGTAGACAATAGTCCTCCAGACAGAGCGGAGTCATCTGATTGTCCCTGATGCCATATGTCTGGCTCAATGGCACGACGGTTTATGTACCAGCAGAGACAACATGCCGTCGGCCACGAAGCCCAGCGCTCCCATCGCAACTTCGGCTTCTAGCCTTGCCCCCCTATGCCTTGCCCGCGTATGATGCCACGTTCATGCCTCCGAGAACCCCGCATCGACCGCAGAATCTCCAGGAAAAGGCACAACTAATGTCGGCTTCGGAGATCGAGCGCACCCTGGTGCGTCTGGCACATGAAATTGTCGAGAAAAACAACGGCGCAGGCGATCTGGGATTGGTCGGAATTCGTCGCCGCGGAGTTTTTCTGGCCCAACGCCTGGGACAAATGATCCAGCGCATCGAGAAGGCTCCCGTGCCGGTCGGCACGCTGGACATCACGCTCTATCGGGACGATCTGTCTACCCTGGGACCGAAGCCGGTCGTGCAAAAGACCGACATTGGATTTTCCGTCACCGGCAAGAACATCGTGCTGGTGGATGACGTGCTCTACACCGGTCGCACCACGCGGGCCGCTCTGGACGCCCTGTTTCGCCAGGGGCGTCCGAGGCAGGTGCAACTCTGTGTGCTCATCGATCGTGGTCACCGCGAGTTGCCCGTGGAAGCGACGTTCGTCGGCCGCAAAGTGCAGACCACTAGGCAGGAGATCATTGAGGTGCAACTCCGCGAAGTTGATCAGACCGAGCGGGTGCTCATGGTGGAGAAACGCGATTGACAAGGGGTCGAAACACCGCAGTGGCTGTCCGTCCGCCTGGACAGGCGATGAAACCAGCTCGCGGCTCGCTGTTAGACATAGAACATCTGGATACCACCGGCATCTCGAGTCTGTTGCAGCTCGGCAGAAAGATGAATCCCCAGAAGCCGCGGCCCTTGCTGCGCGGCAAGCGCGTATTGCTTCTCTTCTACGAACCTTCCACACGTACTCGCAGCTCTTTTGAAATCGCCGCCAAGTCCATGGGCGCGATGACCACCCTCGTGCTATCCAGCGGTTCCAGCATCGAAAAAGGCGAGTCGCTGCTGGATACTGGCTACACCTTGAGAGCGGTCGGAGCCGACGTGATGGTGATTCGTCATCCCCACGCTGGGGCGCCCCTATTGATGGCCCAGCACCTGGACATTCCGGTCATCAACGCCGGGGACGGCATGCATGAGCACCCGTCCCAGGCCTTACTGGACGCCTACACGATTCTCCGGCATAAGAAGACGCTCAAAGGGTTAGAGGTCGCAATCGTTGGCGACATATACCACAGTCGCGTGGCGCGATCCGCGATCCAACTCCTCAGCAAATTCGGAGCGCGCATAACTCTTTGCGGCCCATCGGAGTTCTTGCCCGATTTGGCTGCATCGCTTGTACCCGGCCTGCACATTACTCGCCACACAGAGGAGGCGGTGCGGGACGCGGATGTCATCATGGTCTTGCGGGTGCAGAAGGAGCGGCTTGCCGGCCAGAGGATCAGTTTGCAGGACTACATTGCCCGCTATCAGATGACCATGGCCCGCCTGAAGCTAGCCAAGCGAGATGCCCTCGTCATGCATCCGGGACCCATCATTCGAGGCCTGGAACTTACCTGGGAAGTTGCCGACTGCCCACAATCGGTCATCGTGGAGGAAGTCCAGAACGGTGTGCGGGTGCGTATGGCGATTTTAGCGAGGGCGCTGGGAAGGGCGAAATGACGGAACGCCTAACCACATGAATGCAAGGAAAGAAAACCGGAGCTTGCTGATCAAAGGGGGACGCGTGATCGATCCTGCTTCCAGGATCGACGCGCCAATGGATGTCCTGCTCCGCGACGGCCGGGTAGCCGAAGTTGCACCGCCCAACAAAACGCGCGGCGACGCCGATCAGAAGTTTGACGCGCGCGGGCTGGTCGTGGCTCCGGGTTTTATTGACCTCCACGTTCATTTGCGCGAGCCGGGCCAAAGCTACAAAGAGACGATCGCCAGTGGCACCGCCGCTGCTGCCGCGGGTGGGTTCACTTCAGTCTGCTGTATGCCCAACACCCATCCCGTGCTCGATTCGCCTGAGTGGATTACCTGGATCCAGCGACCTGAACGCGGCGCCATGGTGAACGTCTTCCCCGTCGCGGCCGCTACCCATGCCAGCAAGGGTGCGGTCCTCACAGACTTTCGCGCCCTGCAACGTGCCGGGGCACTGGCGATCACAGATGACGGCAGGCCCATCCTCAACGATGCCATCATGCGCGAGACATTGCGCGTGGCGGCGGAGATTAAACTGCCTGTGATTCAGCATGCGGAAGACATCCGCATGACCGAAAACTGCGCAATGAATGAGAGCCCGACATCGTTTCGCCTGGGACTGCGAGGCATGAAGCCCGCTGCCGAGGCATCCATCGTCGAGCGCGACGTACAGTTGGCTCAACAGTTCACTGGCTCCCGCCTGCACGTTGCGCACCTCTCGACGGCCGATGCGCTGAAGGCTGTCCGCCGCGGAAAGCGCAGCAAAGCTCGTGTCACCTGCGAGGTAGCGCCGCACCACTTTGCGCTTACCGACGCCGACGTGGGCGACTACAACACCAACTTCAAGATGAACCCGCCCTTGCGGTCGGCCGCCGACCGCGAAGCGATCCTGGTGGCGCTGGCAGATGGAACAGTGGACGCCATCGCGACCGACCATGCGCCTCACGCCGCCCACGAAAAGATCATCGAATTCGAGCGCGCCCTGTTCGGAGTAATCGGCCTCGAAACTGCCCTTGGCGTAACCATGACGCGCCTGCACCGGGATCAGGGAATATCGCTTACCAGGATCGTCGAGCTCTTTACGGCGGGGCCAGCCCGCGTGGTGGACTTGGCGGGGCGCGGAACGCTGGCTCGCGGCAGCCATGCCGATGTCACTATCTTCGATCCAAAGAAGCGTTGGACGTTTGATGTCACCCAAACTCGCTCCCGGTCCCGAAACAGCCCTTTTGACGGCTGGCACATGACGGGGAAGGTAATCGCGACTATCGTCAGCGGGAACATCGTATACCGGGCGGACTGAATCCGCCCGCAACTCTTGCCGGCCAAAGCGCTTTCCCCGCGACTTCCACACAGGACTTGACAAGCGCTCTGGCCCAGCTAAAATACGGCCAATTTCAGGCAGAATTTCCTCAGGCGGCTTGGGCCGGGGGATGCCACCGCATTTATGACTTTTACCCCTCCGCCGGAGCTCCTGAGAGAAGCGAGATGAACGAGTGTAAGCACCCCCGTGTGCGAATCGTGGCCCGCGAGGAAGATGCCGAGTTTGTCGAGTGCCTGGAGTGTGGCGAAGTCTTTGAATCCAGTGAATTCAAGGATATCGCTATAGAAGACGCCCCTCCGTCCAGCGACTCCTGACTAACGCCACATTTTCTGTTCTGCCAGTAAACTCGAGCACTGAGAAGACATCAGGAGCTCACAAGCGTGAAGCGTCCATCGCGTTGGAGCCGGTAGCGCCGATCCCGCCAAACCACGGTGTCACCAAAGAACCCGGCGATCCAGAAAAAGAAAGAAAGCAAGTCTTCAATCGGTAGCAGGAACCAGTTAATCCTTGCTCGTAACACCCGCCGGGAGACGACATATGCAGCCACGCCACGCAGCAGTAGCGTCAGTGCAAGCACCGGCCACCAGGCGGGGTGAACCGCACAAACCAGGAGCGCCAACGGCAACGGCATGGTGAACAATTGTCCGGTGTAGCCCCACGGCCGCGAACGCCGCGTACTGCGAACCCAGCGCAGGCGGTGAGCCGCGTTGTGATGCAGGTCCACGCTGCCAATGTGGTGCTCGATCACGTGGCGGGACAGGATCACCCCGTAGCCCGCTTCCGCCGCAAACTTGCCCATTACAAAATCTTCTGCGAGATAGTCCTTCAGACGGTCAAAACCACCAATCGCCTGCAGGACCCGCCGCCGCGCGACGATAGTGGGTCCGACCGCGAACTTCATGCCTTCCAGCATCCGGGCCACCAGGATTCCGGCCATGAAATCCGTATTCAAACCGGTGGCTTCCAATCGTGACCACAAACTCGTCCCTGACACGGCTCGATAAGGACACGTCGCAACACCTACCCGGTCATCCTGAAACTCGGCCGCAACCGTTCGCAGCAGGTTTGGACTAACGCGCGTGTCGCTATCGCTCATAACGACCAGATCATTTTCTGCTGCGGACAACATGTGATCCAGGCTGAAGACCTTTGCGTTGGGGTAGGGTGGTTCTCCAGTCAGCAGTAGCCGGCTGGCAACGCGGCGATACTGTGCACGCAGTTTTTCGACGACGGCGACCGCTGGATCCCCCGCTGCCCGCACGGCAAAGAGGATCTCGTAGGCGGGATAATCCTGCTCAAAGAACGTGCGCAGGTTTGCTTCGAGCTCGCGGTCAAGACCTGCCAGAGGTTTCAAGATGCTGATCGGCGGAGAAGTTTCAACAGCCGGCATCTGAACGCTCAGGTAGCGGAACGCTGCGCCGATGGACAGCAGCGAATACACCAGCGCCCCGGCAAGAAGCGCGAGCAGTACTGCCGCCACCTCAATCACGGAGTTCTCGATTGGTTAGGATGGCTTTGCCGCCACTGCGGGCCAGCACATAGTACTTCAAGCCGTGCAACTGGCTCGGATTTTCCTGGTCCGTCCATAGGAAAACCGTCGATGGACCCGACCACAGCGCATCCAGCGACGACTCGGTTTCAAAAACTCGAGGTGCATCCGGAAACTTCGATCCGTACCATAGGTTTCCGCTCGGCTCGTGCAGCACGCGTAACGGCACGCCAGTGTAGAAATTCAGCGTGGAGGCCTCATGGTACTCCCCGGCAACTACAATGGCATCTCCCGCGCGATAATGCTTCTGGATCGCGAGCGCCAGCGGCTGCGAAGACAAGATGGGCGAGAACGTAACGAAAGCTGAATGAACGCAAGCCAGCAGACCGATCATCATCGCCGCCAGAGCTAGATTTCCCTGTGCCGGGCGGTCCCGCCTTCTCAGAAACCAGTTCAAAGTCGCGCCGAAAAGCAGCGAGAGGATCGTGCCCAGCAACGGCCCACGAAACGCCCCTAACGCCTGCGGTGTCAAGTCGAGGAAATGGCCGAGAGAGAGATCGTACTCCTGCGGGTTCTTTTTCAGTAGGTCAGCCAGGTCGGTCCCCGGTGATGGCGGGCGTGAGGAGAGCAGCAGCAACAGCCCAGCCACGGCGCCGAGAATAGCAATCGCTAGCAGGACTGTCGAGGAAATCCTTCCCGCGCGCCGGTCGGTGGCACTGGCGCCGGCGTCGGACTCCCTCGCCAGCCACCCTCCCACCAGCAATGCCAGAGCCGGCAAAGCTGGTACCGTGTAGTATTCCTGCCGCGTCGAGAAGCTGAAAAACACCACGATCACCAGCGCCCACAGCGCAAAGAACAGCTTCGCCTTTTGTTGTCTATCCAGATTGCTTCGGAGATCACGCCATCGCAGGGGCACGTCGCGCAGAGCCTGTGGAAGAAAAACGGTCCACGGAACCAGCCAGACCAGTAGCAACCCCCAAAAAATAAACAATGGCACGGTGTCGTAGCCGGCCGGCACACGCTTGTTTACATAGCGCAGAAATTGCTCATTGACAAAATAGAACCACAGAAATCCGCGCACGGGCCCTTGGTCGGGGTTGCGAAGCGCGGCGAGAATGTGCCAGGGCGCCGCGATTCCCAGAAAAACCAGGGTGCTGGACAGCGGCCTGAGTCTGAGCAGGTGGCGCAGTTTTCCGTTGAGAATCAGATACAGCCCGATGGCGGCTGCAGGAAAGACCAGGCCGATGAGGCTCTTGGTGAGCATGTTCAATGCGCAACTGGCGGCAAATCCCCAGCAGGTAAGACGTGAAGGCGGTTCCTCCTCGAGCGACCGCAAAAAGAAAAATGCTCCCATCGTGAGCCATAGGCCGACTACGAGATCGGGAATCTGGAAACGGGTGTAGATGTAAGGCCCGACCGCGGTGGCCAGGACCACTGCCGAATACATTCCGCCGCGCTCGCCGTAACATCGAGTTCCAAGCGCATAAACCACCAGCAACAGCAGAAGCACACTCAACATGAGCGGCAGGCGGGTACTCCAATCGCTGAATCCAAACAGCTTGTAGCTGACCGCCACCGCCCAATACATTAACGGAGCTTTCTCCAGGTAGCGGATGCCGTCAGTGTGCAGGGTCACCCAGTCATGGCTTAGAACCATCTCTCTCGCGGCTTCGGCATGTACGGTGTCTACGTCGTCGAGTAGAGGCGGCGTGAACATTCCGGCAACGTAGATCAGCGCCCAGAGGAGAACAATCAGACCTATCGAGGCCGGGCAAAACTTGGATTGGGGCTTGACTTGTAACGACGCCAGACCAGGCCCAGGGCCCGGGATTGGGGAGGTAATCGGCAAGCTCATGCGGATTCCGGCGCTTCATTATAAGGGACGCACCGCTTGGGCCGGAACCAGCATGTCTGGCTCGTTCAAAATTGAGCTGCCGGAAGGGTTGCCACTAAGTTGGCAGACTTGTTTATCTCCAGGACCTCGCGGATCTTGTGTGCCAGTGTTTTAAGCGAGAATGGTTTCTGCAGAAAGCGGGTGCTCACATCGATCGCCCCATGCCGCAGGACCGTATTTTCCGCATAACCGGAAACGAAGAGAACTTTCATGGCCGGGCGTTCTTTCGCCAGCTCTTCCGCCAGTTTGGCCCCACTCAACTGTGGCATGACTACATCGGTAATCATCAGGTCAATGTTGCCGTCGTGGTGGCGTGATATCTGCAGCGCTTCCTCGCCATTCGGGGCTTCGAGCACCGAATAGCCGCTCATCATCAGGAATTCGCGCGTGGACTTTCGTACCGCGGCTTCGTCTTCCACCAACAGCAAGGTCTCGCATCCACCCGGCGGAGACTGCTCGAGAGGCTTGGCGGCCTGGATTTCTTTGATGCCGGTCAACACACGCGGCAGATAGATCTTGAACGTCGTTCCCAGACCTGGCTCGCTATAAACCCAGACGAATCCCCCGTTCTGCTTTACGATGCCATACACCGTCGCTAGGCCCAGCCCGGTTCCTCGCCCCTCTTCTTTCGTTGTATAGAAGGGCTCAAAAACATGGGCAAGATGCTGCGGCGAAATGCCTTGTCCCGAGTCGGTGACCGCCAGAAGCACGTAGTCTCCGGGGGGCACGATCGAATGCCTTTGCCGATAGGCCTCGTCGAGACGCACGTTCGCGGTCTCAATTGTGAGCCTGCCTCCATGCACCATGGCGTCGCGGGCGTTTGCCGCCAGGTTCATCACGATCTGCTCAATCTGCACCGCATCCGCTCGTACCTTGCCAAGGTCCCGCCCTGGCACGAACGTGAGCTGGATGTCTTCTCCTATGAGCCGAGGCAGCATGCGTGCAATATCCTGGAGAATGTCGTTGAGGTCCAGCACTTGCAGGGCTTGCATCTGCTTGCGGCCGAAAGCCAGTAGCTGCCGCGTAAGTTCCGCCGCGCGCCGTGCCGCGCCTCGGATTTCCTCTACGTGCCGCTGTAACGGGTGCTCAGCCGGGAGCGAGTCTTGCATAAGCTCTGCGTATGCGCTGATTACCATCAACAGGTTGTTGAAATCATGCGCCACTCCGCCCGCCAACCGGCCAATCGCGTCCATCTTCTGTGCCTGCTGCAGTTGGGCCTCCAGGCGGCGTCGCTCGGTGATGTCACGGTCATTCGAGATGAAATGGGTGATCCGGCCATCGTTGTCGCGCAGAGGGCTCAGCGTTTTTTCGACAATAAAGGATTCCCCGGTTTTCTTTCGGCCCGGCATGAGCCCGCGAAACACCTTTCCTGACAGCACGGTCTGCCACATTTCCTCGTAGGAACCGTTGGCCTCCTGATCGATCACCAAACGCAACGTTTGCCCGATGGCCTCTTCCCGCGAATATCCTGTGAGGCCTTCAAACGCGGGATTCACATACTCCATCATTCCTGAGCAGTCTGTGATGACAACTACATCGGCCGATTGCTCGACCGCCCCCCACAGCTTCGGCAGCATGGTCTCCGGTATTTGTTTCCCTTGCACACCGCGGGGAAACCCTACGATTTGGCACGTCTCCATTTCTCCCACCCCGGCTATCAGTTAAATCGGGGAGACATCGGTACCGCATCGCTGCCGGGAGGTGCCGAACGGAAAAGAAAAGACATCGACGTTTCAGTTCAGGAAGAGTGCATCTTCGGCAAAGAAACAGGAACCGGCGTAACCATCGAATTGAGCGCTGTACCGGGCACTTAGTAAGTGCTGGCCTTGTGGTCCTTGCTGTGGCAGGTGAGCGAGCATGTACCGTTGAACGTGCCCGAGCGCGTGTACTGCAGTTGGCCGTTGCTGCCGGGCCCAACAATGTTCCGATCGAAGTTGATCAGGCTGGCGTTGCTGCCGATCGTCCCGTTCGGGACACCATGCGCGTCATGGCAGGTGGCGCATGAAGCCAATGTCATGTGCGAATTATGTCCCCGCCAGCTAGTGTTTCCCTTGAGGTTCGACTCGCTGTGGCACTTGAAGCACAGGGCGTAATTTGAAGTCACGTAGGGAACATTCGGCGTGGTTCCTGGTGCTCCCGTCGGCGTCTCAATGAGATAGCTTCGCTCCAGGATGTGGGGCACATTCGAGCCGTGGGGTCCTTCCGGCCCGCTGAACGATGTTCCCAGGTTGCGGCCGCTGTCGTTGTTGTGGCAATCGCTGCAACTGATCTGCGAGGTCGCTGCCAGCAGACGGCCTGTGCTCATCCCATTACCATCGACAACCGCCGGCAACAGACTTGGGATGCTGAGGCCCAGACCTGCGCGAATCACCGGATGAGCCGAAACTGGAGAGCCAAAAGCCTGCGACAGATCTGTCGTCCGCAGGACGCGGCTGGGCAGTGGGCCATAGGTGGTATAGCCCGGCTGCTGAGGCTGATTGGGACTTGGACCATGGCACTTGAAGCAGATCTCGTACTCATATTGCGCATCCCCGCTGCCGTGCCTCGGATCATGTGGCGCCCCCGTACCTGTAATCCCGCTGACCCCAAACAGAACTCTCGATAGTTGGGGCGGCGTGACTTGGGTCGAATCGGGTCGGGCAGCGTGGGCGTTGTGGCAGTCATCGCAGGCCACGTGGCGGCTGGTGATGTTGTTGGGCGCCTCTGCCGGATCATGTCCCGCTTGCGGCCCCAGCGAAGGATGGATGTACATCTTACTGAATTCCTGTTTCAGATTGCTCAGGTTGGTGATTGCGTTTCCGTCATGGCACTGAAAGCAAACCTGGTCCGTCTCTCCTTTGAGCAGCCTCTCAGCGTTGTGCGCTGTGTGGGGCCGATGGCAGGCTTCACACCCATTGGTGTTGATGTTGGTGTAGCCGGTGTGTGAGCCAAGCCACGCTACACCCCCATTGGTTTGCGGACTGTAGATGTTCGTGGCCTGCTGATGGCTTGATGCCAGGCCTTGAATGCCATTCCAGCTCCACAGATTCGGACTGGTGCCTCCTTTGAGCACGTGGCAGGTCGTGCAGATCCCCGAGTTGGCGTTGCTCTTCACAAGGAAGCGCTTTTCGGTCCGGTCCAGGCCCTCGTTGTGAGGATCATGGCAACTGGTGCATTGCAGCTTGCCCTGGCCATCCAGTTGCACTGCGTCGCCTTTCGGAGGCAGTTGCACCTGGTTATTGATCGCCGTGTTGGGAACAAAAACTACCGGATGGTGGTCCGCCAGATTGGCCCCGAAGTTCGCGCTCGATGTAGCGGGCATGGCACCCTCGGCGCTCGCATTCTGAAACGGAATCAATCCATTGTTGACGGTGTCTCCCAGTGCGACAGTGCCGTCATGACAGCTCAAGCATAGACGCGAACTGTCATTAGCCGTGGGCTGCATCATGGTCGAGGTGACCGTCGAGCTTTGGTACACCTGGTACGTAACGCCCTGTGAGAGCTTGTGATTCCAAAGAGGCACGCCCGGGTTTGCCTGGTGTGGCGTATGGCAGAACGTGCAGGCATCCGTGCCAGTTGTGGACTTCACGTTGGCGGGGCTGCCAACAGTGAAGTCGTGACTTGACCCGATCACCTTGGCGGGATTGCTGTAGGGATACTGCGCCCACGCAACGGACGCCAGCATTACCAGACACACGCCTAGGCGCTTCACTGGCTGCCTCCTGGAGTGAAGCGGGGTTTAGCCTCGTTTTCTCGGATATAGCGGAAAACCTCAACCCTCCGCTGATACGGGTCCGCCACGTAAACCTGGTCGCTCTCGTCAACGGCCACACCCGCAGGCAGGTAGAACTCGCCGGGACCGGCGCCCGAAGCGCCAAAGGTCAACAGATACGAGCCATCGCCACCGAAGATCTGCACGGCCGCGAACAGGGCGTCGGCCACATACATGTGTCCTTCGGAATCGAATGCCATACCCTTGGCACGGCTGAACTGCCCAGAGCCATCGCCCTGCGTTCCCATCATTCGCACGAAGTGGCCGTCGGGCGTGAAGACCTGAATGCGGAAATTCAGGGTGTCATTCACATAAACCTGGCCTTCACGGTCGACTGCAACAAACGTGGGATAGTTGAATTGCCCCGGACCGTTTCCCGGTTCTCCGAACTGGCGGACGAGAGTACCGGCGCTGTCATAGACAAAAATCCGTGGCCGCAGCGTGTCAACGACATAAAGCAGCTCGTTGGTCGGATTGAAAGCGATCCCCGCAGGCCGTTTAAAAGCGCCCTCCTCGCCGCCGATATAGCTCAGGAGCTTGCCGTCACGCGAAAACTTCACCACCCGGCCGGCGCTGGAATCGCTGACGTAAATATTGTGTTCCTGGTCCACGGCAACTCCCACCGGCGAACCAAAGTAGGTCTTCTTGTACCCACGGATCGGTCTCACAGTTTTCTTTTGGAAATCAAAGATCTTGACATCACGGCTGCCGGCATCGGCGATGATCATCCGCGTGGGCCCATCGAGCGCGATGGCAAATGGGGTTTGCAGTAAGGAGGGATCCTTCTCGTACTTTGCCCATTCGACGAATTTGCGCCACAGAGATGGTTTCCAGCCGAAATCCTTCGCCCGGGAGAATGTGCGCAGGTACTCAATCCGTGTAGGTTCCGGTGGGGGCGGCCACACTTGCACTGAAGGTGGTTGGGTCTCGGCGTCCTTGGTCTTTCGGGTCGCGGCCGCCAGGGACGCAGGTAGCAGAAGACCAATCCCGAGCAGCAAGACACAGCTGCGGGCACGGGCTGTGACCCGCCACTTATTGTTCTCACGCTTACGCATTGCCGTCCTCAGAACCGCTCTTGCCCGATTCTAGCAATCACCTGCGCGCATGCCTAACCCGCACCGGTTACGGTCGTGTCGGGTGAACAGTCCATCGCCACCGCAGTTCCCCTTAGTGAATCCGCGTCACATGGAAGGGAAAACGGACCTGAAAGAAAATCCGATTACGGTCTGATTCAATCTGCGGAAGCAGCCCTACACCCGTTATGTTGCCGCCCCGGCTGTACCCTCCGTAAAAAGTAAAACGGCCAAACTTGTACTGCACGGTCGCGTCCCATTCAGAATCGAAGTCGAGGGTCTGGTCCTGGAACCAGTAGTAGAAGCGGTTGTGCACGTATTGTGCCTGCACCGCCAGGTTGGTTGACGGCGACCACAGCAGCCCAAACCGTTTTCCACTAGTCTGGGTCAGAAATGTCGGCAGCAACAGATCGGTAGTCGGCACGGACTGGATGGAGCCCGGCGTTTGAGTCAGGATGGAAGTCGATCCGAACAGCACGCTATTGGCGTTCGTGTTAAAAAACATTCCATACAGGCTGACCTTTTGCCTGGGAAAAACCATGCTGAAGGATGCGCCTTTACCCAACACGTGGTCATTGGAGTCCGCCAGTGACACCTCTTGCCGGCTGATCTGCCCACTCGCCGAAAAGTGCACAAAGTTGAAATGATTGGTCTCGATGCGGGCCGACGACGTCAGGTTATCCGACGTGGTGACGTTCAGAAAATATGGATTCGTATGATGGTCGTAACCCACCGTGCCCGATACGAGCAGTGTGCGGACATTTCCAGTGCTGACTCCCTGGGAAACCGAGTATCCCGTTCCGGTGTTCGATTGCCCGTTCAGAAACGAGTACCGCTGCAACTGCACGCTGCCGTTGTTGTCGAGATGGAATTTCCACAAAGTGTGACGGAAATTGTATCCGCCGCCTGCGTTCACGCTGGCGTCAGATACCAGGTCGCGCGTCTGTCCTGTCATGTCGGCTAGAGTGCTATCAGAGAACCCGGTGTGGCCGTAAGACGTATCGGCGTGCAGCGTTAAGCTCGTATTCACCAGGTACGCGACCCTGCCCGTCGCGCTTTCTGTGGTGGTGCTCAGGGTTACAGGGTTAAATACTGGCCCCGGGGCAGCTTGTCCGTCCACTTGCTGCAGCAATCGAAGTACGTTTGTAGAACTGTCGGCAAAACTCGTGCTGAAACTGGTTTGCCACTTGGAAGCAGGTTTCCAGTCCAGGTCGGCAATCAATCCGGTGGTCCCGGAACTGCCTTGATCGCCTGAACTCACATCGAACGTCGAACGCAGGGCATCCAGGGTCAGGTGCATGTCCTTGCGCAGTTCGCGTGTCGCATCCACCTGGAAGGACTTGCTGCTGGCCAGGAAGTTTGGCGCGCTTGTCGAACCCGCATCCGACTGCGCTCCCAGCGACTGCCGCAGGTAGTCAACGTTGCCCCGCAGTTGCCAGCCCCGCAGATTGTAGAAGGTAGCTAAGTCCCCTGCCGTATTTTGTGTTCCCGGAAAAGTCAGCAAGGCTGAATCATAGCTGGTGGTTGTCCGG